>Ga0302325_10013462_pt1 | contig 17443 bp, 14 predicted proteins | sample Palsa_T0_2_FD_201948 | JGI IMG/M metagenome (GOLD analysis project Ga0302325, IMG submission 201948) | Peat permafrost microbial communities from Stordalen Mire near Abisko, Sweden - Palsa_T0_2 | ecosystem: Environmental > Terrestrial > Soil > Palsa > Peat permafrost | place: Sweden: Abisko... | reverse complement strand
TCCTGACCTTTTCATTCCAGCTTGTTCCGCCTCGAAAACATTGGAGAATGATCTTGATATCAAAACAGGGCTACCATGCGGCGAGCTCTGGGAATTGCCCCAATTGCTTCCACCGGTATTCTGAGCCTCCAATTGGCTTCGCTGGTAGAAAAGTTTCGCATCCGCTTGACTTAATTGCTTCTCCGCAGCATAGTCGTAGTAGGCAGTCTTTCGTTGTATGTCTCGAGGAAGCATTCCATCTTGCATGTCTGAAGGGGTGCTCGTCTGTGGGGTATCGTCTGGCATCAATGCAGCTTCTGGAAGTAATGCTTCGTCTTTGTCTTGTTTTTCATCCCATGATTCCTCCGACCCAGCTTCCCCGGTCTCGAGGTTCAATCCATGAGATTCCTCATCATCTTCGGAAAGGACGTCGAAGTCCGAGTGTCGCAAGGCTCCCGGCTTGGGCGAGCTTGTCTCTGAATCCCGGCCCTGGGGCTGTGCTGAAAGAAAGGTAGAGTCAGTTCAATAGGTCAATTGCTCGCTCTTTGGCAAGTGGTGAGGCTGCAAAGGTCTTGGGCTTTGTTGCGGCTTACCAGAATTCATCTTTGATAAGGTGGGTGTCAAAATATTCCTTGACAATGTGATAATAATTTCAATTCAAACAAGAGTTTAGACTCTCTGATCGAAAACTTTGTTGTGTTCACAGGGACATCTTGTTGAGTCACTTTGTCAAAATTCTTGGATATCGACGAGGCTGCAGGGGAGTTCAGGGAGCTACCTTGAGCATGTCGGTCCCGCTTGCCGTGACTCGCCTGTTCTTACTGTACTTCACTTTCAACAGAAGAGTGCTCAAAATTTATATAAACATCGTCTTACGGGACTTTCTCTAATTGAATTGACTTCTATCCTACTTTGCCATTGCCAACACTGCCAACACTGGCTCTATGTCTCGCTCTTCCAGAACTTTTGGATCCTTCTAATCCATACATTCCTCCAGCGAAAAATACTATGAAAGCTCCTATCAAAGTCCCTGGTGCAAGCTTATTTCCAAATAGCCATATACTCAATAAGAGGCTGACAAGCTTTCGAACGTTCAGCACAATTGTGACCGTGAGGGCAGAAGCCGCTGAGGCAAGAAGGTTCACGCCGCGAATGCACGCGTACTGCGTCAATACGTTCATGACGAGATATACGAGTTGACTTGGGAGATGAATAGCATCTAATCCTTTCTGGAATTCCGTAGGGAGGTGGCTGATGGAATCATAAGCTGGTAGGCCTAGTGGTGGTGACGCAGCTAGTTTCATAAATTGCCGATACATCGAAGGCAGAAACGGTGTGAAGAGCGGCAAGGCGAGAAGGTGCGAATAGAACAGATTCTCTCTCCAGTGCGGCCCGTATTCCCTGTACGTTTCCTCGGTATATAAACCCATGATAGCTGACAGGACTTGAGCAAAGAACAATATAGCAAGCCCAGTGCTGAAGGGCGGAAGTCCATGTGCGACTTCAACGTCTTTCTGTAGAAATCGTTAGTTCAGGCCAATTGAATATTCAGATGACCATACTTTCGCCTGCTGATCCGACCATGCCGCAATTATAACACCAATTGTTAAGAGCGTAACAGCAACAACTTGTAACCTGGAGAATCTCTTTCCCCATAAATAGCCTGCAGCAAGAGTTGTAATGCTTCCGCCTGATCGAAGAATAATGTGTATGGGAACTGAGATATTGTAACTGAATGCATGATTGTTTAACACGTTTATCGTGAAGAATAGGAGGATGTTGATTAGCCAGCGGCGGATTGGGACTTTGTTTGGTCGAAGGAAGTGAGGAGGCCGATTTCGGTCGAATTGGGAAATATATCCTGTTGATGCCACGAATAGGAATTGGACGAAAGTCAAGAGTGTTCCTGGAAAAGAATCAGTAGCTGTAGTGAGCATCGTCCAAGGTCTTGAGCATACCACTTTCTGGCTCAACCCTAACAGTATGATTAGCATTGTACTAAAATCCCTTCAAACATTTGTGACTTACTTGACAATGGCCTCCAGCGCGAAGACCTGGTGTACGCCGTAAGCTTCACTCGCAGATCCAGACCAATGCCCCACAGCCAACAAGACATTTACTCACATTTGAGCAACATCCGCCAAATATCAGCCCAAGCATAGCTCCAATAGCCAGCCATTGTGGAATTGTCTCGATAAATATGCGTCCAGCCAAAGCCATCATCCTCGAAGAAGCCGGTCTGGGATCGTCTATTCCATACATTTCTGCCTTTTCCAAAGAGGGCCGCGCATCAATGACCTTCGGGATTATGACATCGCCATCTGAGGCGGAAGCTTGGAGGTCTCGAAGTGTAGAGCGTCGACGGGGGGCTGTCATGGAGGTCGACGAACTGTTGTTGGAGTCAGCCCTGCGTTTTCGAGCCATTCAGAGCGGTCTGCACAGCAGCGCGATGTGAGGCTGGTAGGAAGTTTTTGGGGAAAAGGAGTCGCGATCTGACACGTAGGTAAACAGAAGACAACACGGTCCCTCACGCTGACTGGCATGGCACTTACTTTAACAGAAACTGATATTCACACTAAAGCAGGCATCAATATGCCGGCGTTAGGTCACTAGTTAGAGGGCAGGCGAGCAAGCAAGCAGGCAAGCAGAGCAGGCAATGATCTGGTAAGGTTGGTATGGCGGTATGGGCCGGTATGGGATGGATGGTAAAATGATAATCCAGCATCGTAGGGGAGCAGCCCATTCGGTGAGGGGGCTTGACCCTGCAATGTCTGTCAGGGTTGCTAGAGCGGTGCTGCCGTGCTTGTGTTCTTACAGTACGAAGCCAGTACTTAGGGCCAAGTCGCACTCGGCAATGAATGACACGCAGCCGGAAGTGGCTGTGGCTGCGCGAGGGGAAACAGGCACAAATCTCCGTCCAGGGCCAGGAATAATCCGCGCGCCGCGAGTGGGCCGATTATGCTTAAATCTACGTAGTATTCAGGGCAAAGAAAGCTCACCCGGCCCGCCCGGCGATGGACAAGAAACGAATAGGGGTTGGCCGCATGTAGGAGGGAGGGCTTGGTGTGGAGGTAGTCGAATAGGGGTTAGAGCAGATAAATTTCCGCTCTGCGCCAGAAGGATTCGAGAATATCAAGGATACTTAGTAAACAAAACATTGATGGAGAGGATACTCATGCTGTACTCGGGGCAAGCCCCAAACCCCAGCTTCACTGCGCTGGAAAGAGGAACCACGATATTTTGGATTCTCTTCTTGTGGTTATCGTCATGGATGCGAGATGCAAAACAATTCTGCTCCACCGTTGGAGAGGCAAAACCGATTCGCATAGAGAAGTGGTTAGAGTCACGGCAGTCGCCTCTCTGGCCCTCAACTACTGGAATCTCTTGCATTATTTATCTGCGACTTGACTATTGCACCTGGTTGCTGAAAAGCTTGCCAAAGTGTAAAACCTCTGCAAACTTGGCATCCCTTGGAAATCTTCGGAGGACGCTCAGCAAACTGGAGAACAAACAAGTCCCTGGGCAGCCGGAAACGACCACTACCATCCCATAGTCCAGAGCAGCCACCGCTCCGTCAATGCTTGTGGCATCTTCTCTACCACCAATGATACTCTGTTCGTTTCTCATGACTAGCAAAGTCTCGAGTATGAACGAAATTCGAAATCCCCATTGGGCCAAAGGATCAGGGAATGCGAAGCTAGCCACGTACTGAAACGCCGATAGAATTTGACCAAGAGACACCTTCCACGCAGCACCAATGTCTACAATGCCGAGAAGACAAAAAGCTACAAGATGGTTAGCGAAGTCCAGCCAAGCCTTTGTTTCCCACTTACGTTATTCGTCGCCGCAATAGCAATGCTGTCTTCAAATGGATGCCAACTCATGTGTAGAATCTTCTTGTTGAAATCGATCTGGTCCGCATCTGTCTCCTTTCTCATTCTACCACCTTGACCACTTGCTCCAGCCGCAGGGCTACCAGCTCTTGAGCCACCCTTCTTGCCGCCATTCGTGGCTGTCGGGCTTGTGGATGAGTTGATTGGCGTTGGTACACCTACCTTCTTGGCTTTGAATGCTGATTTATCCGCCTGCAATACCACTTCTACTTCTTTATCCGGGTCAGACGGATAGATCATGAAGTTGTTGTTGTAGCTTCCTGTCATGACGTTCTTGGCATCTCCTGAGAAGACCACCTCAAACTTGTCAAAGATGCTATCATTCTCGTAAGTGTCGCAAAGCCGTGGCCGGAGGTGCTCGTGAATAGGAATTGTCTTTACAGGCTGTCTCTCCATGTTCACATCCCAGATCTTGACAGTAAGATAATCACGTGAAAGAATATATCGCCCATCGTGAGAGAATCGCACATCAGAGATGGAGGAAATGATTTCCGAGAAGAAGGAACGAGCAGAAGGATCCTCCTCTTGTTCGAATTCTGGTAGAGCAGACATATCAGCTTATGGAGCATTTTGTATATAATCTGCGATGCTGAAATTTACTTACGTTTCGCATGTTGATCGCATAAAGCGCTCTCTCTCATATCTGCAAGCTTGATCGTGCCTTTCGAGCTTGCATACATGAACCAATTACAACTCTGAGGGTGGAACTCTGCAGCTGTAATGACTTCCGTCAATTCTTCCATGTTAGCAGGCTTGATATCAACAATGTTGAAACTTTGGTCCTGAATGTTCAGGTTCCAGAGATTTATTCGAAGGTCATCACTGCTGATGAACGTCTCTCCATCACTGTTCACCGAGATACTGTTGATATGGTATGCGTGGGCATTGGCATATGTTCGACGTGGTACCGCTGCCACGACAGTGTCATGGTGTGTAAGGCGGGGTAGTTTGAGATCGTGAGAACTAGTGAAGTGGACATTGCTGATAGGTCTAACGCCGCCCCCGCCTCCTGCAGCGTTTCCTGGAGTCAAATCATGGGACAAATTATTCTCTGCCACAACCTTTAGAGACTTCTCGAAGACTTTCCATAATTTGATCGTCTTGTCGTTGGTCGAAAGGAGATAGTGGGAAGCATTCTGCCTCCGGCACCACTTTATCTTGTTGATCTTCTCTTCTATTTCAAGGGATTTAAGGTAGTCGAATTCGGGTTCGTGAGATTGAAATTCGGTGTGAAACTTGTACTCGCATGTTTTTTTCTGTAGAATGTTAGCAGTCTTCCAAAGCCCAATACCTCACACTGCAAAACTAATGTAGGCCACAACTTCTACATACCGTCTCGTTCCTCTCAAACAGCACAACTCTCCCTCCCTTATCACCAGTCGCCAGGTAATTACCCGTATGGTCGAACTCGACTGTCGAGATTATATCAGCTGCAAATTGAAGCATGTTAGCATGAGGCTGCAATGGGGCTATAGGTTCTCCAGATAGGAATTAATCAGTCGCAACGTGAATTCCGCACTAAGGTTCCCGGAGTAAATGCAAAGTCACTCACCCTCTGTGATGTCCTCTACATCTCCCTTGTCACCAAAGCATCTGATTCATAAGTTAGCAATGTTGACCTCAGCAGGACGCGCCCCATCATAGTTCCAGAGCATCCAAAGCGCAACGTCCAAGGACAAGCAACTCAGGGAAGACTGGATCGTGGCAGGATAAGGAGGATACTGACTGTGTGAACTTCCAAGTTGGAGAGTTCGGTTCCCCTTCTACCATCTTTTACAACCAGTGTGAACGAGAGTAGGTCCTCGCCAACGGGTGTATGATCAGAAGCCTGGTGCTTGTAGAAGAAGCTGTCTGTAGGCTCGAGCGCGTCGAGGTATCTTCCAGATCTGCGGAGCTGACTGACGCACGAAAGGCTGAGGGTAAACCTTAGAATCAGCAAGGGTATGTTCCCGAAACAGGATCTAGACGTGACGGTGTGCGCCCGGGGTGGTACGAGAAAGTCGTTGAAGGCGGTCGGCAGATAGACAAGAGCTGTAAAAGTGAAGGCCAGACTCGGATCCGGGGCTGTCGTGATGCGGCGATGGGTATTCGGTACTCAGGTTGAATTTAGGTGAGAGGTCGTGGGGTTTGGTGTCTGGGCAGTGACGAGCTGTCGCCTCTCAAGCTTGCGTTGGATGACAAAGGCCGAGCGAGAAACGAGCCTCCTTCCAGAACAACGTCTCAAACTCCGAGGTGAATTTCTTTTACCCTTGAAGAACCTTAAAATTTTGGAAAGAACAAAGGATGAATGGAACTTTATTCTTGTTATGCGCTGAATCGACTTCTCATTTCAACACCCCCGTTTGTGTATTTGTTCTATTCGGGTAGGTCGTTGATACAGCAAGGAGCTCTCAGCTCTTCAACATAACACCCTGACTGAGGTAGCATATACATGAATCAATATATGCTAGTCTAGGCTGTTAGTATCGCACAAGACGTTCGAGTTGAGTCAGATCTAAACGGACGGTGAACATGGACTAATGGCCAGCTGTTTTTTATATTGTATAACCATTTCGAAGCTGCTGAGTATCAACTCACATAACGGGCATTTCAGGTCTTCAAGATATCTAGCTTCATCTCATCCCCGTATACGAGGGTCGATATCTAATCTACGATTTCGTTTCATTGTCCCCATTCCCTCAAGCTCACTCAAGAGCCTTGTCTACATCATCCACTTTCTATAATACGGATGTGACTTAGAGAGAAACTACAATTTCCATTTCAGGGTAGTTTCATTCCAAAGATGAGTAATTATTCTCAAATTTGCCTCCTCATGTCCGTGTCACGTGTTGAGGTCTAGCATGTGCATCTGGAACTCCGGCCAAAATTCGGTCATCAGACTCTCTTTTCACAACCTCAACCTTTCCACCATGAGATCTCAAGGACTGAGAAATCAAAATGAGTACCGGCAACGGCAATGGGAAAGGCAAAGGCCGTGCCAATCCTCAGGAAAACGATGAGCCAGCTCCTTCAAATGAGGCTTCAAATTCGTCACTACTATCACGAATCGCAGCCTCGGCAACAGGGCTGACACGCAGCACATTCGCAACGCCCACTACCAACGACCTCCATAACCAAGCCACTGCAGCTCTTAGCAGTTCTGGCAAGGGGCAGTCACTCACTACCAGTGGCGATGGAAGCTCTGCTTGGGCTGAAAGCTCAAAAACAGTTCATTCAGCAAATCATGACCAACCTGGCGCCACTGGATTAGCGGGTCTCAGGCCCGGACATCACGAAAAACACATCCAACGATCAGAGAACGAATTCTCTTCATTTTTGGACGGGATTGATTCTTTTAATCCGTCCGAGAATTTCGGTGGTTCTTCAGAGGGAAGATTGGAAGATGCTTGGGAGAGATCTCAAGCTGGTCCCCAAATTTATGAGACGAGAGCCCCAGAAAGAACTGTGGCTGAACAGGAGACCCGAGATGGAGAAGAAGTTCGAGCTATTCTCTCATCTGCAGGTAGGGCAGGTGATGAATTTGAGGCGCCACCAGACGACCAGGAGGGTTACGACTGGGGTCTGTCTGCTGAACAGCTCTCTCAACTCCGGGTTATGACGAAGGAACTTCTTCCTCCGCCAGAACCCCACGGCGTTGTGGCTACAGAACACCCTCTTAACCTGAACCCCAGTTTTAAGGGCGAGACGATGGAAAATAGGGAGTATTGGAGAGAGCAATGGGAGGATGTTTTGAGCTCCTACACAGATGAGGTTTGGGGAGGCCTCTTACCACTTGTCAAACAGGCAAGACTAGAGATGGAAGAGATGAAGGTTATTGGGCCTGTGGCTGAGAAACCAACGGCATTGAGAAGACTGGAGGCTATTTTGGGTCATCTTCAGATGCGATGAGTGCCTTGGTATTTGCGTATTTCTGTTGCTATAAACAGGTCTGAATCGAATACAAACCCCCCTGGCTAACCTCCAAGTAGTTAAAAATTGCAGGAAAATCTCCCGATCATCTTATAATTTCTCACTGCTTTTTGTTTTTTTCAATGAAATAGTTTGCGCCAATGACTTTGAGACCTTCTTTCTCAGCCCAATCCCGAACCCCATGTCTTTCCTTGCCCGTACCCCAGTGCTGCCTATCCTCTGGAGCTGTCAAGTTGGCGTTATCGCCTTCTAGAAGAATGAAGACATATCGATGATAACCGGTCTTAGCAGGAGGACCAGGTGGCTTATCTAGGTGTCGGCTGTTAGCAATAGAAAAGTTTTAGAACGGAAGCGCTTTTCGTAATCTTACATTCAACCAATTCATTTTCATCTATATGAATTGTCAGGTCAATCTCATCGTTGTCTTCCTCTGGTGTATAAATTATAGCAATCCAGTGGCACATTTCCGACCATTTCGGGTCGTCCCTTGAGGGTGCGTCAGGATCAGTCAACGCAATCGCAATTCCCGGAGTGCTCTTAATATGTGGGCAATAAATTTTCAATGATGGCCTCTCCTTGGTGTAGGACTGTTTGAGGATGTTCCCTAAAGCTACAGGTTGGGGCTTATCCTTCTTGCTTTTACGATAGTATGGAGCTACGATGCATTTTGGCCTATGAACAGATTAGTATGGGCTTTTAAGACACGTTTTAGGAATTAGGGAGCCGCTGAGCTCCAGAGATATGTTTCGGGAGCCCTGCCGCTGTTCGACTCCCATGGGGTTTTGAAACCAAAGACAAATGAGACTTACTGGAAGTCATCAATGACCTCGTCAATGATGCCCGCTCGTTTTAGTCTTCAAAAGTGTCAATAAGAAAGCGGCCAAAACAGCTCGAGTCTGCGTATTCTCTACTCACGCTTTTCTGATAGTGTCAAAACCACTTTCGCTATGCCCGATAAGCTTTTGCTCTGTGGAGAACGTAAGACTAGCATAAAGTCGTCCTAATGCCGCTAAGAAAAGAAGCGATCCCAGCAAGTAAATACGCATCTTGAATTGAGATTCTTCAGAAGGCAGCTACTAGATCATGCAGCTCAAACTTTACAATCTTGAAGGAGAACAACATAGGAAATGTCGCATGCCATGACCCCGCACCGAGGTTGGAACTGTTAACAAAGCGACGTCATTGTGCTGCCTTGTGACCTCACAGTATCCCTCATCGGAGTGAGTCGTGGAGATCTAACATAGGATATTTCCTCACACTTTTGGGAAAAGGACACGCTGTTATCTACATTTTTAATTCTGAGATAGGTAGATCAAATAGAACACCAGTGTTGTAGAAAAACGTGAAGGTCACTTGGATGTCCCCTGTCCCGATTGCCTCCTCTAGGAAGAATATGGTTGGTGGAGCCGTCACCATTCCTAGGGCCCGAATCTGGTGATCAAATTATTCCAAAACTAGGAGAATATGATATGAGAGTACTGAGTGAAGGCACACCCTTCTGGTGACTATTTTCAGAGTAGGTGCAAGGACTATCCACGCGCTTCAAGCTGTCATATGATTCGGATGCGAACCCACGCTTCGACTGGCAGGCAGGAGCGTTGATCCACTGGGAGCTGACTCGTACTGCAGCCTGACCAGTTTGGAGGAGAAAGATGATTATTGTACAGCGAAGAGACTTTAGAATTATTAGATGATTTTGCAACAGGTAAGGTTGACAGTTCGTCGCAGCCTCAAACGTCGGGAGAGAGGAAGTGTGATTGTGGCTTGACACTGGAAGTGGCGGTGCGAGGCGAGGAGCGCATAACTTCAATAACCTTGGAAATTGGTAAATACCGAGATTTTTATCACCAAGAGCCACGACGATCAGTCTTGCTGGGTACTGAGCCCCTGGATTCCCCTGAAGGTGTCTCCGCCGATATATTGACGCGCCAGTATCGCTCCTTTGGCCAAGAGGGTACGTACATCTGCGCTCGATCAACGCGACACATCAACTCGACCGAGAACTTCTCGCTCCTGGCCTTTATCGTCTCTTGCCCATCAGCATCATGGCATCTCTTGGTGAAGACTTGCTTGGGATAGTCAACAAGCTCCAAGATCTGGTTTTCAACACTATCGGCAACGACAGTTTAGATCTTCCCCAGATTGTATGAAACCCCTCATTGTCCTTAAATGTCTCTACCCCTAGCTAACTCATCTGAAGGTCGTCGTTGGTTCACAGTCCTCTGGAAAGTCCTCTGTCCTCGAAAATATTGTTGGGCGAGACTTTCTACCCCGTGGCAGTGGAATCGTTACTCGAAGACCCCTTATTCTCCAGCTCATCAACATCCCAACCGATGACGACTTTCCAGAAGCTCATACGCCAACCGCAGTAGCTACACAACCAGAATGGGCTGAGTTCCACCACATCCCCAATCGAAGGTTTACGGAATTTCAAGATGTCAAGCGGGAAATCGAGAACGAGACAGCAAGAATAGCAGGCAATAACAAGGGCATCAATCGGCAACCAATAAACCTCAAAATCTACTCTCCGCACGTTCTGAGCTTGACATTGGTTGATCTACCCGGCTTGACAAAGGTTTCTACTCTCAAATTTGGATCTCTATAATTATATATTGACTTCTAGCGTACAGGTTCCTATCGGCGATCAACCAACCGACATCGAGAAGCAGACTCGAAACCTCATCTCCGAATACATCGCAAAGCCAAACAGTATCATACTAGCAGTTTCCCCTGCTAACGTGGATATTGTGAACTCGGAGGCCTTAAAGCTTGCTCGTCATGTCGATCCCTTGGGTCGAAGAACTATTGGGGTCCTCACGAAGATTGATCTCATGGACCACGGAACAAACGCACTAGATATCTTGTCTGGGAGAGTATATCCCTTGAAGCTCGGTTTTATTGGCGTTGTCAATCGATCACAGCAGGATATCCAAGGCAACAAGTCTCTCGCAGAGGCATTGAAGTCAGAAGCGGACTTTTTCAAACATCATCCAGCATATCGAAATATGGCCAATCGATGCGGTACTCAATTCTTGGCTAAGAGCTTGAACACCACCTTGATGGCACATATTCGAGAACGGTTACCGGATATCAAGGCGCGGCTAAACACACTGATGGGACAGACACAACAAGAATTGGCTAGCTATGGAGATATGCACTTCAGCGGCAAAGAACATAGAGGGTCTTTGGTGCTCCAGTTAATGACCCGATTTGCTTCTTCCTTCATCTCCTCAATAGACGGTACGTCCACAGAAATATCGACCAAGGAACTCTGCGGAGGTGCTAGGATATACTATATTTTTAACTCGGTATTCGGAAACTCCTTGGAAACGATAGACCCCACTACTAACCTCTCCGCTCTCGATATCCGAACAGCAATCCGGAACTCTACAGGACCTCGACCGAGCCTTTTCGTCCCCGAATTGGCTTTTGATCTCTTAGTGAAGCCCCAGATCAAGCTTCTGGAGATTCCCAGCCAAAGATGCGTTGAGCTTGTCTATGAAGAACTCATCAAGATTTGCCACACTTGCGGCTCAACAGAACTCACAAGATTCCCTCGACTTCAAGCCAAGCTGATTGAGGTTGTATCCGACCTCCTGCGCGAGAGACTCGGCCCAGCATCTAGCTATGTTGAATCTCTAATCGCCATACAGCGAGCATACATTAATACCAACCACCCCAATTTCCTAGGTGCTGCAGCTGCTATGAGCAATGTTGTGACGAACAAGCAAGAAAAGGAGAGGAAGAGGCTGCTGCAAGAAGAACGAGAAAGGCGGGAGCGAAGACGACAAAAGGAGCTCGGTGCTAATGGTGCCGACACCCCGGAAGATGATGAGGAGAATGGAGAGAAGATTGAGAACTTGCCGCACCGAAAACAACTCCAGAAGGGACAGCGAAGCATGTCGCCAGCCATTCGTGAGAACAGCACGGGGAGTATTGCTGCCACCATGAACGGTGCCAGATCTGGCTCACCGCCTAGGTTCAACGGCCAAGCCGTTGGTGGTGCTCGAGATTCATTTCTGAATTACTTCTTTGGCAAGGAGGGCGGCTTGCCATCTGGCGGATCTGGCGCGGGGCAGGGCTCATCATCAGCCCACAATCCCAATCTCAGCAGACATGTCAGCCAGAGCACAGAGCCAAGTTTCAGCCAGAGCATCCGGAGGCAAGAGGAGCGTGCAATTCACAGAACGCCTGCTCAACAATTGCGAGAAGACGATTATGAGCTTGGCAGGGCACAGAGGGATTATGACTATAATTCTCCATTCGCAAGCTCACCAACCCTTCACATGACGATAGCTAACTAGATACAGGGCAACAACAACGAGCCTGCTTTGACAGACCGCGAAGCCATGGAAACAGAGCTGATCCGGGCCCTAATCTCATCCTACTTCAACATTGTGCGAGAGTCGATAGCTGATCAAGTGCCCAAAGCGGTTATGCATCTTTTGGTCAATCACTCAAAGGATGTTGTGCAGAACCGCCTAGTCAGCGAGCTTTACCGAGAAGACCTATTCGAAGAACTCTTGTACGAAGACGACGCAGTGAAGAAAGAGCGCGAGAAGTGCGAGAAGCTGCTTAAGACATATAGAGAAGCGGCTAAGATCGTTGGTGAAGTGGGCATATAAAGCTTAGGCATGGACATTGTTAGATTAGTTGCATGGGGGCACGCATTTTCTGGGGGATGAGGATCAAGGATGATGACTGTAGAATACTGTATTGGTTGATTCCAGGTTCTGAGGAGGAAACTGTAATTTTCCCACTCTGCTACAAGAGGTCTTTAAGCAAGGCCATGTTTATACGAATAAAGCCACACTACCAGCTCATTCTTATTCCGCCGTAGGCCCTAACCAGCATACATGAGAAATATTTTCAATGTTAAAAGATAACTGGGACAATTTTACAGGATCGAGGTTCCAATGCGGAAATGATCCGTGCTCAAGAAAGAAAGCTCGCGAACAGAAAAAGTAGCACTCAATGAAGAGTTTTGTTAATCCAGGACACTTTTGAAGCAGGTGGGCGTAGCTGGGGGTGTGTTTATTTCAAAGCTCTACCTTTCCCCCGATTGGGAATGCCGATATAATCCAAAACAAAAACATAGCACAAAGCTCTGGATTATAATCCAAAATCGTGGACTACTCTTGAAGGTGTGCGCCGACGGCCGGAGAAGGGTCTGCTTGTATCATTCGTTCTAAACTTAATCAAGGCAACCCGACATTGCCCAAATAACCTTTTAGATTAACAAGACTCTTCTAATGTTCCAGATTTCAGTGTTCCAACTTCGTGTGGGACAATGAGAATAAGTGCCGCCTTTCCTGTCTACAACGAGGGAGGCCTCTCTGCCCAGGATCAGCCTCTAGCACGAACTTTAATTTCTCCACATCAACATAGCTTCCTCCCAGCCGTCCCAGGATGCTCCGGAGTTATCTTCGATACTGCATGGCTGCCTTGCTTTCTCGGAGCTAATGCGTCTCAAGTCCTTATTAATTCTCAGCCACCAAATACTCTCGCCTATCAGAGTCTAAGACAGCCAAGAATCCATGTAAGCCGTCTGCATTGTGACCCAGAGATAGCGGCACAGATAGACAACACCCCCCGAATTATTGCATACTCCAAAACCCTGTTCCTCTCTACTCACCATCTTCTCTCAAACATGTCTACAACGCCAACAACCACCACCGGCATAACAGTGTCCAGCGGGCACAGCCATCATAGGGGCAAAAGACTACGCCACTTCATACTCCCAGATGGTCGAAAAGTGCACATAGCTCTATCGCCGGAGGAAGCAGAATCTCTACGCCAAAGGCTAACTGCAATCAACAAAGATGAGCCGTTTGATCTTGTCATCTCGGGGTCCCCAGAGCATCTGGAAGCGCTTCGTCATGCGCACAGCCACTACGATGAGAAACGGGAAATGCTCAGAGCAAAGCATGGTCCAGATTATGATGAGTTTGAGAATGTTCGAACGGAGTTGGATACTTTGAGTTCGGAGTTGCATATGTTGACTGATCATGCTGTTGCCCTTGATGCCAATTTCAGCAAATATGGTTATTCTGCCCATCTGAGGACTTATGACGACCATTCTGCTCCTGGCTCAAGTGCATCATCGATCAGTGGGTTCCATGATCCAGACCATGAGAAGAAGGATTGGGAATCGGAGAAGAGAAACGGCAGGATTATGAAAATTTACAAGAAGGTATATTGTGCCGCAGATCGCGTTCTTCTGCTTGGGTTGGGCAAAGCACTCACATTAAGTAGCCCACTGTCAGACAATACTTCCATAAAGGGCTACTATGGAGAGCCTCGGAGACTACAGAAGTGGCATCTTTTGAGCTTTTCGTCGACCTTCTCTACGTCGGTATTCTCGCCATCAACGGAGATCATGCCGCCGAGAGTCCCACAGGCCATGAGCTCCTCCGGTTCTCCATCACCTTTATCATGAGCTGGAAGATTTGGAGTGATCTTGCTCTTATAATAAGTTGGTTTGAGACAGACGACATCATTCAAAGATTGTCCGTGATGTTGATCATGGCGTGCCTGCTGGGGTGAGTAACGAGCTCTGTTTCCTTCTTACCTTGATGACGAATATCTCAGGGGTTGCGATACATCAAGTCCCCTCTCCTTTGAGTGTCCACAAGTTAGGGGACATTCAAAAGTCTCAAAACGCCCGTTGGAGCGGCACAACTAGCCTTCTGTCACAAGAACAATTACCGTGACCGGAATTGCATGATGTTTTGTGGGTGTGAATGACCAGAAATTGACTGACTTTGACTATAGCCTCACAACAAATATGTTGGATGCTTTGGGAGATACTTATTCTATGCTTATTTCATTCTATCTTGCTGCTCGTTTATTTATGGGCGGATACTATTTCACCCTCGCATGGGTGATTCCCATGGTAAGAGCCATGATGTTAGCTCACGTTGGCCTGACCATCATCCCGGCCGCAATGTGGATCGCCTCGATATACATCGACATGCCTCAGCGATTGGCAATTATCTGGGTCGCCATTTTCATCGAGTTATGTGGGGCAATGTTCGTAGTCCTGATCGTCCGTGGTTCTAAAGCGATCTCTAAACCTTTGGGAGAATGGGTCGACCGCGTTTTTGAATTCTATCCTGCCGTCAACATCGAGCATAAGGTCGAGCGAACAAATGCCTTCGTAACCCTAGTTTTCGGTTATTCGGTCGTTGCAATTATCTACCAGAATGCCGCTTCTTTTGGACTAAACGCCTTTTTTGGAAAAGCAGCGCTTGGGCTCGTTCAGGCATTTATCTTCAATTGGATATACTTTGAGTTAGACGGTGCGGACTTATACTCTCATGCGATTCGAAGAAACGTCACCTCTGGCAAGTCAAATGTTCCACCCTCATCCCGGTAATTTTACTAACCTCCACTTTCAGCAATGGCTTGGGGAGCCATACATACCCCGTTCATTATGAGCTTCGTCCTCGCAGCAGCCGCCCTGTCAAAGCTCGTCCTAGCCACCGACTGCAGAGATGCAAAGGTCGAAGACCTAACAGAGACTTACATGCTAAGAGCCGATCCCGAAATCCCAATCGGCCTCCGATGGTTCTATTGTGCTGGTCTGGGAATAGCCTTGGGTTGCATGGGTAGGCTCTCTCCATTCCCTCTAAAATGTCATTACTAACCATTGTTAACAGGTATCATATCAATCTGCCATGTGCACAAAGACCCAGCACATGGAACCCGAATCCGAAAGTCCAAACGAATGATAAATCGTTTCGCGGTCTGCATCATTCTATTCTGTCTGCCAACCGCACACGGCATTAACTCACTGAACCTCATATCGATCACCACCGGGCTAGTCGCTTGGGTGCTGATTCTAGAGCTGTGGGGAGTCAGCTGCCCGAATGAGAGCTTCTTTGGGGAGAAGAGAGCTTGCAAGTATACGGCGAGATGCAAAATCTCCAAGAAGGATTTGGAATCTGCGGTCAAGGGTGGCCATGTGATCAATGTATCGGATCTGAGTGATAGAGGAGAAAAGGGTATGTATGAATTGAGTTAGAGAGCTTTGAATATGGAAGGAGTTGGACACGGCATGTTGGGTACAGCGTCGGAGTTTAGAGCGGAGAAATTGGATAGCATGGCGCATGGCGCGTTCTGTTAAATTGGAGAAATGTATTTGATTTAAAATATGCATTGTATATCGGTCTAGCCTTCAGTCTATGTAAACCTTGACTTAAAGTGTTCCTGGAAAGTGATACATCGGTGCGGAATTACGTGGACTAGAACCTGTAAGGGGGCTGACCGCACTGCATCCTGTTAGAGCCTCAGGGGTCTTGGATGCAGTGATAAGGGGCGTACATGAGGCTAGTAGATGTGTGGACTTATATGTGAGAGGGGAAGCTTCACTTCTCTTTCTTCCTTCTTTAGTTTTAGTAAAGCATTCAAAGGGCCTCCCATACCTTCTGCTCTTGCTCCCATCCGTGTACCCTAACTCCTTAACACACCCTAATCCCATTACTCGCAAATCTACGTCTATGATAATAGGCTCTCTTCAGATCATTCCACAGATCCCTCACACGTAGTACGTACGCCTCCCTTTCTTCGCGAGCAGCATTCGCAAGCGCTTCAATCTGAGTCACATTAGCAGTTTTCGCTTTCCAAGTCCACTTTCCCTTGACTTTGCTCCTCGGTGTAAGCGGCATGCCTAGAAATTTATAGTTATATCTGTCGCCCACTGAAAAGGCGTACGCGTAGCTTTGCAAGAAGAATTGTCTGATTTCCTAAAAATAAGGGGATTGTCGTCTATATATATAAAAAGGATGCTAGCGCAGCTGATCCAGCGCCGGCGTGCTCCACACCACGAACTGCAACAATATCCATAAAACTAAATTTCCCTTGGAATTTAGGATTGCGTAGACGATTTCCCACGACTATGAAATCATCTATGGGCGGTACTTGCGGCGGAAGCCAACGAATACGCCAGCTTAGATGCGCGTGCAATGTTTGTGCAGACCGTTGACCCCGATCCAGAAATAGCTAAGAGCTATGAAAATATTGAACTCCAGTAGCGAGATGAGTGTACCATCAGGAAACATCATGTTGACTAGAAAAGCCCATTACTGCGCCCACCGTAATATTTACCATCAATGAGTTCCCAAAAAGGTAAATGTGGAAAGATAGTAAGTTCCATCTAATGTTTGAACGGCGTCAACATAGGCTTCCCACGCTTGTGGGACATTGACAAAAGTATCGTGTGCGGGTAAAGGTATTTCGAGTTGGGGGAGTGACTTAGCTGCAATCCATTGATGGAGGGGCTACAACTATTGTCTTGGTCTGAGATACCCGATAAGCAAATAAATAATGCTAAATTGTCAGCTTACCGATTTCTCGAGGTGAATCCCCTAATTTCGTTGATGAGGCAACAAAGAGACAAGCACTAGATGTACCAACTTGATGCAGAACATTAGTCAACAAAAGTCTAGGGGAAAATCCTCACGCCTTTGTTAGTGTAACTTTGAACTTCCAAGTTATCGTCATCGATAGCCATCACTCGACGGCCATTTGAAGACCTACCGCAACTATGTGGCATCCTTCTGAAGGCAACTAACTGCCTTTAGCAAGAAACAAAGATAGACGACTTGCAAATGGTATGTTAAGTCAGTATCTTCCAGAAGGTCGCTAAAGCTTCTTAGTTC
>Ga0302325_10013461_pt1 | contig 17444 bp, 18 predicted proteins | sample Palsa_T0_2_FD_201948 | JGI IMG/M metagenome (GOLD analysis project Ga0302325, IMG submission 201948) | Peat permafrost microbial communities from Stordalen Mire near Abisko, Sweden - Palsa_T0_2 | ecosystem: Environmental > Terrestrial > Soil > Palsa > Peat permafrost | place: Sweden: Abisko... | reverse complement strand
CCAGCTCGCGCCGCTCCAGGATCAGCCGCGCGGTGTAGAAGTCGATGCCGGCGAGCTCCGCCAGCGCCACCATGAAGCGGGTGCTTTCGCGGTTGCGCAGCATGCTGGCCAGGGCCTTGGGCGTCAGGGCCTTGCGCGCCACCATGTTGCGCACGTCGCGCTCGGCCTCGGCGTAGTCGGGCGGCAGGGCGCCGTCGCGGGTGGCGACGCGGTTGCGGCCGGCCTCCAGCGCCGCCTCCAGCGTAGCCGGATCGACCTCGGCGTTGCGCTCCAGGATCTTGGCGCGCAGCTTCGCCTCGACCACGAAATACATCTCGTTGAGCAGGTCGGGCGGCAGGTCGCGGCGCTGGACCACCACCGCGTGCAGCGCCGGGTTGACCTCGGCGCGATCGACGGCGGCCTCGTGCGCCTGGCGCGACAGCCGGGCGCCGTCGTTGCCGAGCAGCACCCCCAGGGTCTCATCGTCGCCCCGCGCCACGATCACGTCCGACAGCGCCTGCGAGACGCTGCCGCGCCGCGAGATCGCCTTCAGGTGCTCCTGGCCGCGACGGCGCGCGACGTTCAGCAGATCGTCGTCGGTGAGCGCGGTCGAGCTTTCCAGGACCGGCCGGGCCACCTCGATCGCCTCGTCGGCGGCCAGGCCCCGCAGCAGGCGCGAGGGCCCCGGATCGGCTGCGATGATGCGGCCCGCGAGCTCGGCGCGGACCGCCACCTCCATCTCGCCGGCCAGCTGGCTCAGCACGTCGTCGAACAGCGCCAGCTCGCCCGGGCGATGGTCCGGATTGACGAAGAAGAGGTCGGTGACCTCGCGCAGCAACACGCGGCGCTTCTCGCTGGAAGGCTCCTTGGCAAGGTCAATCAGATCTTGGAGCTTGGACACGTCAGTTCGGGTCTTGCCCATTCGGGTGGTGAGCGGGGGTGTCGCTGGCGTCGTCCTGGCCGTCCGACGGGGCGCCGTCGGAGGCGGCGCCGTCGGAAGGCTGGGCCGGCGGGTTGTCGGGCGGTCCCACCAGCACCATCGGGCGGTCGGCGGGCAGGGTGACGGGGTCCGGCGTCATGCCGTACTCGCGGTGCAGCGAATAGTAGCGGGCGCTCACGTGCGGGGAGGCGGAGGCCGTGGCGGCCGGCGGCGCGGCCTGGGCCAGCTGGACCGGCGGCGGGCTGGCCGGCGCCGGCGGCGGGGCGGACATGGCGACCGGCGGGGCCGGGCGGACGTCGGGGGCGTAGGCGGCCGGCGGCGGGGCTGGCGGCGGCAGTGGGGCGACGGCGATGCGCTGCGGCGCCGGGTCGGGCGCGGCGCTGGGCGGCGGCAGATCGCCGGGCGGGGCCTCGGGCTCAGCCGGGGCCGGCGACGACGCGGCGGTCTTGCCGGCCCAGCTCAGGAACGGGCCCCGGTAGCCGGGATCGCCCTGCGCCGATTCGTCGCGTCCGTCCTGCGCGGCGCAAGGCGCGGCGAAAGCGGCGAGCGCCATCGACAGGGTCGCCAGGCCGATGAGCGATCGCAGGTATTGAGGCCGGAGGGAATCCATCCGACACCCATAGCAACCTCGGCTTAACCCACGCCTAACGGAACAGGCTTCAGCGCCCCCGCCACCACCTGAGCGCGCGCTGCTCCAGCGCCTGGTAACCAAGGTGCAGCAGGCCGGCCATGAGGGCCAGGGCCAGCAGCGCGGCGAAGCTCTTGGCGGTCTGCATCCGGTGACTGGCCTCGGCGATTCGCCACGCCAGTCCGTCGGCCCCGCCACCGCCAGCGCCCATCTCGCCGATCACCGTGCCGACCAGCGCCAGCCCCAGCGCCACCTTGAAGCCCTCGAGCGCCTGCGGGATGGCCGACGGGGCGCGCAGCCGCAGCAGCCGCTGAAATGGCCCGGCGCCATAGAGGTCGAACAGCCGCTCGAGTTCCGGGTCGGACGCATTCAGCCCCGCCAGCACCCCTGAGTAGATCGGGAAGAAGGCGGCCACGCAGGCCAGCGCCACCACCGCCCGCCCCGGATGCTCGACGCCCGCCCAGACCTGGAACAGCGGCGCCAGGGCGACGATCGGCGTCACCTGCAGCGTCACCGCGATCGGGCGGAAGCTGTTCTCGACGATCCGCGTCGCGGCCGCGGCGACGGCCGCGACATTGGCCAGCACGCCGACGATGAGGAAGGCGCTGATCGCGTTCCACAGGGTATGCCCGGCGGCGACGAAGAGCAGGCTCGCATTCTGCACCAGCGCGACCACGATCGCCGACGGCGTCGGCAGGAAGAAGGGCGGCACGTTCAGGAGCCGGCACAGGCCCTCCCACAGCCCCAGCAGCAGGGTGAGGAAGACGATCGGCGCGGCGAACTCGACGGCGCGCCTCATGCCGGCGCCTGCATCGCGCGCAGCAGCAGATCCGACAGGTGCTCGGCAGTGTCGCGGAAGGCGGCGGTGGTGCGAAAGCCCGGCGGACGCGGCCTCGGCGCGTCCACCGCCGTCTCGCCGGCCACGCGTCCCGGCCCCGCCGTCATCACCACCACGCGGCCGGCCATGTAGACCGCCTCCTCGACGTTGTGGGTCACGAATACGATCGCGGGGCGCCGCTCGGCCCACAGCGCCAGGAGGTCGTCGGCGAGCTGGCGGCGGGTGATCTCGTCGAGGGCGGCGAACGGCTCGTCGAGCAGCAGCACCTTGGGCTCGGTGACCAGCGCCCGGGCCAGCGAGGCGCGCATGGCCATGCCGCCGGAGAGCTGCGCCGGCCGCGCCCGCTCGGCGCCCGCCAGGCCCACCCGGCGCAGCGCCTCGGCGGCCTCGGCCCGCGCCTGGCTGCGGCCGATCCCGGCCAGCTCCAGCGGCAGGGCGACATTGGCGACGGCGCTCAGCCACGGCGCCAGGGTCGGCGACTGGAACACCACCGAGGTCTCGCCCCGTCCGGCCGCGCGGCGCACCACGCCCAGGGTCGGCGGCTCCAGGCCCGCCAGCAGCCGCAGCGCGGTGGACTTGCCGCAGCCGGACGGCCCCACCACGGCGACGATCTCGCCGGCCTCGAGGCGGAAGTCGATCGGCCCCAGCGCCCGCCCTCGCCCGGGATAGTCGACCTCGACGGCCTCCAGCGCGGCGACGGCCTCCGCGGCCACTACTTCACCGGCGGATTGGGCAGGAACTGGAGGGTGAAGGCGTCCTTGTAGTTCGCCGTCCCCTTGTCGGAGGCGATGGTGAAGAAATCCAGCCAGTGCTGGTCGCTCATGGCGCCGTAGCCCAGCGTCGCCACGTCGCCGCCGTCGACCAGGCCGTAGGCGCGCATCTTGTCGCGGGCCTGGGCCAGGACGTCCTCAGTCATGTCGGGATTGTCCTTCAGGATCAACTGGTCGGCCGGCTGGGGATCGCCGTGCAGGTATTCGTGCCAGCCGATCGCGCTGGCCTCGACGAAGGCGCGGATCGCCTCCGGGTTCTTGGCGATCAGGCTGTCGGGGGCCAGCACCATGGCCGCGTAGCTGGGGTAGCCCTGGTCGGCGAGCAGGAACACCGCGGGCTGGAACTTGCCTTCCTTCTCCACCGTGTAGGGCTCGGACGTAAGGTAGCCTTCCTGCACCGACTGGGGATCGAGGATGAAGGGCCCGTTGTTGAAGGTGTAGCTGCGCACCTGGCTGTCGCTGAAGCCGTACTTGGACTTCATCCAGGGCCAGAAGGCGGTGCGTGAGGCGTCCGACAGCAGGATCGGATGGCCCTTCATGTCGGCGATCGAGTTGATGCCGACGTCGGGGTGGGCCAGCAGCACCTGCGGGTCCTTCTGCATGAACGCCGCCACCGCCTTCACCGGCACGTGCTGGTTGGCGAGGTTCATGACGATGAAGCTGTTGGAGCCGTCGCCCAGCTCGACCGCGCCGGACGCCACCAGCTCCGGCACGTTCACCGTTGGGCCGCCCTGGATGATCCGCACGTCGAGGCCGCGGCGGGCGTATTCGCCGGTGGCCAGCGCCTCGTAGAAGCCGCCGTGCTCGGCCTCGGCCTGCCAGTCGGTGGCGAAGCGGATCACGGTGGCGTTGGTCGCCCCGCCGCCGCCTCCGCCCTGCGAACAGGCGCAGAGCGCCGTCAGCGCCAAGAGGACGATACCGATCGATCGCATGCAAAGGCTCCGCAAGGGCGCGGACCCTAGAGCCCAGCCGGCCAAAGGGGAATCGGTTTTCTGCCCCGGTCAGGCCGCGGAGGCGGCGTCGCGGCGGGTGCGCGCCGACGCCGCGTCGAGCGCCTCGGCGGCCAGCCACTCGGCCCGGCGGGCGCGGCCGCGGGCGGCGCGGGCCGCCTGGTCGCGCCAGATCATCATCCGGCGCAGGCGCAACTGGTCGGCAAGCGCGCCGGCGGTGGCCAAGGTGGTGAAGAGCAGCGACGTGACCGCCAGCTCCACCAGCCGCCCCCGGTCGGCGACGGCGAAGGCGGCGGCGAACGACGCCGGCCCGTGGTTCAGCACTACCAGCGGCAGCACGACAAGTCCCACCACGGACGCGGCTATGGCCGCGCCGGGCGGTCCCAAGCGGAAGGCCACGAACGTCAGGGCCGGGTAGACCAGGAACTGCAGCGGCATGCCCCGCGCGACGAAGATCGAGACGGCGAGGCCGCAGAGGCCGAGCGCGATGGCCGCCACTTCCAGCGGCGAGCGGTGGAACTCCTTGTACTGGCGGATGCGGGTGATCAGCAGCAGCGCCGGCGTCACGATCAGCATGCCGAACCCGCCCGGCGCCGCCCAGGCCGCGAAGTCGGCCAGCAGATCCTGTCCGCCCAAGGCAGCGTCCGCCGCCGCGCCGATCAGCCCGCCGACGATCGCGGCCGGAATGATCGCGCCGATCGGCAGCAGCATGAGTTCGCGCAGCGACAGCCGGCGCGCATGGGCGCCGCAGAACCGCACCGCCAGCCAGGCGGCGAGGCCGGATTCGATCAGGTTGACCAGCGGATAGAGCGTGGCTCGCAGCAGCCCGTCGCCGACCGCCAGACTGATGGCCGCCTGGCCGACGACGCAGATCGCCGCCACCGGCGCGCGCCAAGCCGCGGGCAGCAGGATCAGTCCGGCGGCGAGGAAGCCGTTCGCCGTCCATACGGTGGCCGCGTGGCCGTCGGTCCGGGCGACCAGGAGGCTGAAAAGCACGCTGCCGAAGTAGCCGGCGACGACCCCCGCCGCCATAGCCCTGCGTCCCAAGCGCACTGAAACGTTTGCGCCCGCCATCGTGCCCCCGCGCGCCCCTCCGGCTTGAACGGCGCAGTGTGACGCTTCCGGCGCTGAATCGGCTTCGGGCGAATCGTCTCACCCCCGATTTGGGGCTATGCCAAGCCATGCGTCGCACAGCCGAACCCGAAACGAGAGAGAGGGCGACACCCGGGTCGCCCCGAGCCTCGCCCTCTCACCCAAGTCCTTGCGGACCTGCGTTGAAGGTGTCGCCTTTTGCCTCCGGTTCCGGGTCGCCCCTTCCCCTTCCGCTCCGGCCGAGAACCTGGCCCTGGCGCCCGGGTCGCCCCGGGAGTTTTGCGGGCTTCGCTCCTCCGGCGCCAGGTTTCCTTCGAGTTGCCTCTCCGGTCCCGCATCGCCGCCTTCGACGATTTGGAGATTGCCCGCGGGTTTGCGGACGCGCAAGCGGCGGAACAGGCGGGGCTGTGGAACGGCGCAGACCGGACGGTGCAGAACCTGTGGAAAAACCCGACAAGAAGCAGATTTTCTTTGTTATTTCAAATAGTTCTATTGTCCCCAGGAATCCGCCTCCTTGTACGTCGGAAGGCCGATTCCGTCGCCGGATCACGGCCCCGCTGGCCCCCCGCCGACAATGCGCCTAGGACGACCACGGATCATGACCGACCGCCCGTTCTGGGAGACCAAGGCGCTCGCCGCGATGTCGCGCGGCGAGTGGGAAAGCCTATGCGACGGGTGCGGTCTTTGCTGCCTGGTGCGTTTCGAGGACGAGGTCACCGGCGAGATCGTGCCCACCCGGGTGCACTGCCGGCTGTTCGATTCGGCGGCCTGCCGCTGCACCGACTACGAGAACCGGAAGGCCCACGTGCCCGATTGCATCAAGCTGACGCCGGGCAACATCGACCGCCTCGGATGGATGCCGCTGAGCTGCGCCTACCGACGGCTGCACGAGGGCAAGCCGCTGCCCAGCTGGCACCCGCTGATCACCGGCGATCCGGAGAGCGTGCACCGGGCGGGGGTCTCGATCCGCGGCCAGACAATTAGCGAGCTTGCCCTGGCCGATCCCGACGACGCCCTTGATTTCGAGGCGCCGGACCTATCTGTCGACCGAAGCGACGATTGAGCCTGGGACGCGCTTCAGCGTAAACGCAGGTCAGGTCAGGCTAAGGGGCGTTCGTTGGCGCAAGACCCCTATCAGGAACTCGGAGTGCCGCGCACAGCGAGCGCGGACGAGATCCGTCGCGCCTTCCGCCAACTGGCCAAGAAGTACCACCCCGACGCCAACCCGGGCGACAAGACGGCGGAGGAGCGGTTCAAGCGCCTCTCGGCGGCCTTCGACCTGCTGGGCGACGAGGACAAGCGCAAGAAATTCGACGCCGGCGAGATCGACGCCGACGGCCGCGAGAGCGCGCGCGGCTTCGCCGGCGGTCCGTTCGGCGCCGGCGGCGGATTCCGCGGCGGCCAGAGCGAGTTCGACAACGCCGACCTCGGCGACATCCTGAGCGAGATGTTCGGCCAGCGCGGCGGCGGCGGCGGGCGCAGCGGCTTCGGCGGGTTCTCGCAGCGGGGGGCCGACGTGCGCGCCCGCCTGGAGATCGACCTCGAGGAGGCGGTGGCCGGCGGCACCAAGCGGATCGTCTACGATGGTCGCACCTTCGACGTCGCCATCCCCAAGGGCGCGTTCGACGGCCAGATGCTGCGCCTGAAGGGCCAGGGCTCGCCGGGCCGGGCCGGGCCGGGCGACGCGCTGATCGAGCTGATCATCCGCCCCCACCTGGTCTTCCGGCGCGAGGGCGACACGCTCTTCATGGATCTGCCGGTGACGGTGCCGGACGCGGTGCTGGGCGGCAAGGTCGAGGCGCCGACCCCCAACGGCCCGGTCACCTTGAGCATCCCGCCCGGCTCCAACTCCGGCTCGACCCTGCGCCTGAAAGGCCGCGGCATGGTCGGGGCGCAGGGCCGCCGGGGCGACCTGATGGCCCGCATCGTGGTCACCCTGCCCGATCCGCCCGACGAGGAGCTGAAGCGGTTCGCCGAGACCTGGCGCGCCGAGCGTCCCTACACGCCGCGCCGCCGGTCGTGACCAGGCGTCCGGAAACGGCGAGGCAATATTCAGGGGCTATTCAGCGAGGGTCGCGTACGGGAGCGGGAATGAAGCCGATCCTCACCGCTCTCTCCGGCGTCGTGATCGCCGTGAGCCTCGCTGCGGCCGGCTTCGGGCAGACCCAGCACGGCCCCTATCGGCCGCCCGCCTATCGTCCGGCGCCCAGCTATCCGATGCAGCGCCGGCCGCCGGCCGCGCCCCTGCCGGTCCAGCCGCAGCCTGGCCCGCCGCGCCAGCCCAACTCCCTCGGCGCCGACTGGCGCCTGCAGCAGGAGGAGGTGCGCCAGGGCGTGCGCCAGCGCCGGCTGATGCCGCTCGGCCAGGTGATCGAGCAGCTTTCCGCCCGCCTGCCCGGCCGCCAGCTCGACTCGGGCTTGGAATATCAGGGCGATCGGCCGATCTATCGGGTACGCTGGATGACCCGCGACGGACGGCGCGTGGACCTGCTGATCGACGCGACCACCGGCGCCATCCTGAGCGGAGGCTGAGCCCATGCGCATACTCGTCGTCGAGGACGACCCCGATCTTTCCCGCCAGCTGAAAGCCGCGCTCGGCGACGCCGGCTACGCCGTCGACCACGCCCCCGACGGCGAGGAGGCCCACTTCCTGGGCGACACCGAGCCTTACGACGCCATCGTGCTCGACCTGGGCCTGCCCAAGATCGACGGGGTGTCGGTGCTGGAGCGCTGGCGGCGGGCCCATGTCGCCACGCCGGTGCTGATCCTCACCGCCCGCGGCGCCTGGAGCGAGAAGGTGGCCGGCTTCGACGCCGGCGCCGACGACTACCTGACCAAGCCGTTCCACACCGAGGAGCTGCTGGCCCGCCTGCGGGCGCTGCTGCGCCGCTCCGCCGGCCACGCCGCGCCGAGCCTCGAGTGCGGGGCGCTGCGGCTGGATCCGCGCGCCGCCCGCGCCACCGTCAACGGCGAGCCGCTGCGGCTCACCTCGCTGGAATACCGCCTGCTGCACTACCTGATGATGCACCAGGGCCGGGTGATCAGCCGCACCGAGCTGGTCGAGCACCTCTACGACCAGGACTTCGACCGCGACTCCAACACCATTGAGGTGTTCGTCGGACGGCTGCGCAAGAAGGTGGGCGCGGACCGGATCGAGACCGTGCGCGGCCTCGGCTACCGGCTGGTGGCGCTGGAAGGCGAGGCTGCCGGCTCGTGAACGCCGTCCCCGGGTCCATCGAGGCGCCGGCCGCGCCGGCCAGATCGGGCCTGCTCGCCCGCCTCACCCCGCTGATCGGGCGGCGCGCGCGGGCGCCGAGGAGCGGGCGCAAGCCTTCGCTGGTCCGCCGCCTCGTGGTCCTGCACGCCGTGCTCAGCGCCGCGGTGCTGATCGCCGGCGGCTTCGCCCTCTCATCCTTCTTCAGCCAGCAGGCCATCGACCGCTTCGACGACAGTCTCTCGGAGGACGTGGACAACCTGGTGGCCGGCGCCTCGGTGGACGACCAGGGCCAGGTGACCGCCCCGCCGCTCACCGACGAGCGCTCGTCGCGCGCCTATTCGGGCGACTACTGGGAGCTGGCCACGCCCGCGCCCGGCGGGAGTTTCAAGTCCATCCCCGGCGCCACTTCGCGCTCGCTGATGGACGAATCGATCCCGCGGCCCCCCGCCGGCGCCGGCGCGCTGGAGCGGCATCCCGGCCATACCTTCTTCTACGATGGCGTCGGCCCGCTGAAGCAGCCGCTGCGCATCGCCGCCGAGGAGGTGAAGCTCACCGGCGCGCCGCAGCCGGTGATCTTCCTGCAGGCCGAGGACCGCTCGCCCATCGACGGCAATATCCGCACCTTCGAGACCTCAACCGCCCTGGCCCTGGCGGTGCTGCTGGCCATGCTGGTCACCGGGGTGATGCTGCAGGTGCGCGTGGGGCTGGAGCCGCTGTTCCAGCTGCGGCGCGAGGTCGCCGCGGTCCGCACTGGCAAGACCGACCGCGTGGCCGGCGACTATCCGGCCGAGCTGGAGCCCCTGGCCACCGAGCTCAACGCCCTGGTGGCGCACAATCAGGAGGTGGTCGAGCGCCAGCGCACCCACGTCGGCAACCTCGCTCACGCCCTGAAAACCCCGCTGTCGGTGATGGCGGCCGAAGCGCAGGCGCGGCCCGGTCCCCTGGCCGAGGTGGTCGGGCGCCAGGCCGACGTCATGCGCCAGCAGGTCGACCACCATCTGCGCCGCGCCCGCGCCGCGGCCAGGCCCCAGGGCGGCGGCGAGCGCACCGAGGTCGCCCCGCTGATCGAGGAGCTGGCGCTGACGCTGGAGCGGATCTTCCGCGACAAGGGCGTGGAGGTGGACTGGCGCTGCCCGGACGACCTCTTCTTCCACGGCGAGCGCCAGGACCTGCTGGAGCTGGCCGGCAATGTGATGGAGAACGCCTGCAAATGGTGCAAGGCGCGGGTGCGGGTGGACGCCCGGCCGCTCAGCCCGGTGGTTCTGGAGCTCACCGTCGAGGACGACGGTCCGGGCCTGGCCGCCGAGGACCGCGGCGAAGTGCTGCAGCGGGGCGCGCGGCTGGACGAAACCGCCCCCGGCTCCGGCCTCGGACTGTCGATCGTCGATGAACTCGCCAAGGCCTACGGCGGGGCGCTGGCGCTGGGCGATTCCACCGTGGGCGGCCTGAAGGTGAGCTTGACGCTGCCGCGCACCGAGGCCTGACGCAACGTCGCGTTTGGCAAAGTGTTAACCCCTGTTCAGCAAGCTTAAGGTTGGATGCTTCTTGCGTCCGGAGCAGTGCAGCCTTGAGCCAAATTACGGAATCCAAGGCGGAAATGGTCAAGGGCCTGATCGAACGGGCCCCCGACGCCGCGATCCGCAACCTGCTGGCGGCGCTCTCCGCCGACCGTGGCCACGACGACGGCCTGACCCGGGTGCAGCATATGGTTGAGGCCGAGGCCGGCGATCGCAACGCCCGCAACCTGGTCTTCGCGCCGGTAGCGCCGCTGTGCGCCGCGCCGGGTCCCTTCAGCGGCCTGTCGTTCCCGCCCCGCACGCTCGCGCTGATCTGGCGGGCCCTGAAAGAGCAGGCGCCGGCCGAGGTCGCGTCCGCCAAGGCGCTCGCCTACAGTTGGCGCGCGGAGGCCTCGCCCGATCTCCTCGACCAGCTCTGCGCCAAGGCGGCCGACGGCCTGCGCAGCGCCGAAGGAACCTGGGCGGCGGCCGCCGCGGCGGCTGACCAGGGCGGCGGCCGCGACGCGCTGATCGCCTGCCTCGACATCGGGCCGATCACCCGCCGCGCCCTCGACCAGATGCCCGAATGGCTGGGCCGGATGACCAGCGAGAAGGCCGCCAAGCTGCGGCTGGCCTACCGCGACGCCGTGGCCGTGGTCGAGGACGCCGGCCCGCGCTTCTTCGAGATGCTGGCCGCCCACCTGGCCGAGCCGTGGCTGATCCTGCGGGTGATCTCCGGGGTGATGGACCGGCCGAACGAAGCCTATGTGGCCGGCTCCGAGCTGGCCGGCTTCGGCGAGCGGGTGCTGGCCGACATCGACCGGCAGCTCGCCGCCGTCAGCGCGTTCAGGCCCACCGCCGGACGCCAGGCCGCGCACCTCGCCGCCGCCGCGGCGCACACTGTCACCATCGAAGCCGCCGAGCTGGAGCAGTCGATCCAGCTCTCTCCCGAGGGGGTGTGGGGGCGCCGGCTGGCCAAGCAGAAACTCGCCCTCGCCGTCGCCGTCGAGACCCAGCTGAGGGCGGCTGACGACATCGTGGCGGCGGCCCTGCCGCTGCAGACCCTGCGCATCGGCCCCAGGACCATCCGGGGGGCGCCGCGCCTGACCCACCCGCCCGACACCGCCGCCGCGGAGCGGGCCCTGACGCTGCTCACCTTCATGACCGAGGTCCGCTCCAGCGCCGCCAACGGCGGCTTCGCCTCGGCGCGGGCCAAGACGCTGGAGGTGCTGGAGCACCGCCTCGACACCTACGTCGAGAAGGTGCTCGAGGAGATCCGCGCCGACGACGGGGTCGACCCCAACCGCGCCCGCGCCTTCCTGGAGATCGCCGCCGAGCTTTGCGGCCTCGCCCGCGACGAAAAGGCCGCCCAGATCGTCCGCCGCCGGGCGGCGGCGGCCTAGGCCCAGGCGCTTGATCCGAGCCCCATAACGTCACACGTTATGGCAGAATGATCCGTAGCTTTCGCGACCGCGAAGCGCGTCTCGTGTGGAGCGGCGAGAGGTCGAGACGGTTGCCGACGGCCATCCAGGATGCCGCGCTCCGGAAGCTGCGTCTGATCAATCTCCGAGGGGTTCTGGCTCCGCCTGCAGGCCGACCATGATCTCATGCGGCGCCGGCGCCAGCTCGGCGACGCGCTGGAGAAGATATCACCCAGAGCGGCCTGAGCGTCAGACCACCCGCACGCGCGCCGCGCTCTCCGGCAGATCGCCGCCGAAGGCGCGCTGGAAGAACTCGGCCACGGTCGGCCGCTCAAGCTCGTCGCACTTGTTGAGGAAGGTCATGCGGAAGCCGAGCGCGATGTCGCCGCCGAAGATCTCGGCGTTCTGGGCCCAGGTGATCACCGTGCGCGGGCTCATCACGGTCGAGATGTCGCCGTTCATGAAGGCGTTGCGGGTCATGTCGGCGACGCGGACCATGGCGGCGATCGTGCGTCGGCCCTCGGGGGTCTTGGCGTAGTTAGGCGACTTGGCCAGCACGATCTCGGCCTCGACGTCGTGGGCCAGGTAGTTGAGCGTGGTGACCACCGACCAGCGGTCCATCTGGCCCTGATTGATCTGCTGGGTGCCGTGATAGAGCCCGGTGGTGTCGCCCAGACCGATGGTGTTGGTGGTGGAGAACAGCCGGAAATGCTTGTTCGGCCGGATCACCCGGTTCTGGTCGAGCAGCGTCAGCTTGCCCTGCGCCTCCAGCACCCGCTGGATCACGAACATTACGTCCGGCCGGCCGGCGTCGTACTCGTCGAACACCAGCGCCATCGGCCGCTGGATGCACCAGGGCAGGATCCCCTCGCGGAACTCCGTCACCTGACGGCCTTCGCGCAGCACGATGGCGTCCTTGCCCACCAGGTCGATGCGCGAAACGTGGCTGTCGAGGTTGACCCGGATCATCGGCCAATTCAGCCGCGCGGCCACCTGCTCGATGTGGGTGGACTTGCCGGTGCCGTGGTAGCCCTGGATCATCACCCGGCGGTCGTGGGCGAAGCCGGCGCAGATCGCCAGCGTGGTCAGGGGATCGAAGCGATAGGCGTCGTCGAAGTCCGGCACGTGGCTGTCGCGGTGCGAGAACGCCGGCACCTGCATGTCGGAATCGACGCCGAACATCTCGCGTATGCTCACCATCTTGTCGGGGACGAGATCGAGCAACGTATCTTCTGCGGGGGCGGTCAGGGTCGTCATGGCGCGGGTTCACTAGCGGGAAATGACGGCGAAGCAAACGGCTGTTTCAGCCGCGGGCGCGGCGGCCAGGGCGGCTGTGGCGCTCAGACCATCTTGGCTTTCTTGAGCGTGCGGAACGCCTTGATCACGCGCTGCAGCTTGTGCTCGGTGGAGCGGTCGCCGCCGTTCGCGTCGGGGTGGCAACGCTTGAGGAGCTCGGTGTAGCGCTTGCGGATGGTGGCCGCATCGGCGGTGGCGTCGAGGTCGAGGTCGGCCAGGGCGTTGCGCTCCAGCCGGCCCAGGCGCTTCTCGAACGCCGCCTTTTCCGCCGCCGCCTGCTGCGGGCCGCGCCCGAAGATGCCGAAGGCGTCGCGGAAGAAGCCGCGCGAAGCGGCCGCCGCGGCCTCGCGTGAGCCGCGCCCGGCCTTGAACTCCCAGGTCGGCCGCCCGCCGGTGACCAGTTCCTCTTCCTGCTTGGCGCGAATCTGATCGTCCGTGAGGCCGGCGAAGAAGTTCCAGCTGCGATTATACTCGGCGGCATGGGCCTGGCAGAACCAGTAGTGGTCCTCCAGCAGGTCGCGCGACTTCGGGGCCCGCGCCACCCCGGCCAGCCGGCAGCCCTGGTGGTCGCAGAGCCGCTCGCCCGGCTTCAGCCCAAGCTCTTCGGCGTGCGCCTCCGCCTCGGCCTTCGGCGGCCGAACGCGGATGTCCACGAACCGGGGACGGTATTGAAAGCTGGCGGTCATTGTCCGAAGTATGAGGCCGAAGTTTTGCCGATCAAGAATTGACAGCCGACGAATTGGGAGGCGAAATAATGGCGGCAATCGCGCAGCGCTTGGAAGCCAAGCTCACTGCGGCCTTTTCCCCCACCCGCCTGCAGATCGACGACGATTCGGCCCGCCACGGCGGCCACGCGGGATCGCGGCCGGGCGGCGAAAGCCACTTCAATGTGGTGATCGAAGCTGCCGCTTTTGAGGGCGCCTCACGCGTGGCCAGACAGCGGATGGTCTACCAGGCCGTCGCCGAGGAACTGGCCGGCCCGGTGCACGCCATGTCCGTCAGGGCGCTGGCGCCGGGCGAGGCGGGTTCGTAACCCCTCACCTTCCCACCATGCTCCGCATCGCGGGCCCCTCCCTCTCCCTGCGGGAGAGGTAACAACGGGGCCGCCGCGAACCACCTCTCCCTGAGGGAGAGGGAGGGGCCCATTGCGCAGCAATGGGAGGGTGAGGGGTTAGTCCCTCTGCGCCTACCCGACCCGCAGCGCCTCGCCGAGGGCGCGGGCGAGGTCGCCGGCGCGGAAGGGCTTCTGCAGCACCGGCGCGCCGCGATCGATGTCGCGCAGGGCCGCATCGCCATAGCCGGTGGAGAAGATCGCCGGCACGCCCTTCTCGCGCAGGGCGTCGGCCACCGCGAACACCGGCTGGCCGGCCAGGTTGACGTCGAGCAGCGCCGCGTCGAGGGCCAGTTCGGTGCGGGCGAACTCCAGCGCGGTGTCGAGGGCGTGGGCCGGTCCCACCACCGCGCAGCCCAGCTCGGCCAGCATGTCCTCGACCAGCATCGCGATCATCATCTCGTCCTCGACCACGAGGACGCGCCGGCCGCTGAACGAAGGCGCATCGGCCATCTGAACCACTCCGCCGCTGCTCAACACCAAAGTCGCAGGCCCCGAGGCGCACCCTAAATCAGGCGCGGCCGTGTAACAATCCATACAGCCCTGGCGTGCGGATCGAGCTCATTCAGCCTCGTCGGCAGGCAGCGGGGTGATCCGCAGCGAGGTGATCTGGTTGCGCTGCCGGCGCAGCACCTGGAACCGGTGCCGGTGGAAGATGAACGACTGGCCGACCTCGGGGATGGTCTGCGCCTCGTGGATCACCAGGCCGGCGACGGTGACGGCATGGTCGTCCGGCAGCTCCCAGTCGAGGGCGCGGTTCAGTTCGCGCACGCTGACGTCGCCGTCGACGACCACCGAGCCGTCCGGCTGCGGACGCACGCCTTCGAGCTCGGTGTCGTGCTCGTCCTCGATCTCGCCGACGATTTCCTCGAGGATGTCCTCCAGCGTCACCAGCCCCTCGAGCGCGCCATATTCGTCCACCACCAGGGCGAAGTGCGAGCGGCGCTTGAGGAAGTTGTTGAGCTGGTCCTTCAGGTGGGTGGTCTCGGGCACGAACCACGGCTCGGTGGCGATGGCGGCCACGTCCAGCTTGTCGACGTCGCCGAGCGCCGCCACCGCGCGGGCGATGTCCTTGGCGTGCAGCACGCCCACCACGTTCTCCGGCTCGCCCTTGTAGAGCGGCAGGCGGGTGTAGGGGCTGGCCAGCGCCTCGGCGACGATCTGGCGCGGCGGATCGTCGATATCGAGCATCTCGATCTGGCGGCGGTGCACCATCACGTCGGCGACGGTGAGCTCGCCGAGGTCCAGCACCCCGCCCAGCATCCGCCGGTCGCGGCTCTCCACCAGGCCCTCGGAGTGGTGGTACTCCACCGCGCCGCGGATCTCCTCGTGCGCCGCCAGCACGTCGGTCTCCATCTCCATGCGCACGCCGACGAGGCGCAGGGTGTGGCGCACGATCCACTGGATGGCGAAGATCACCGGCCCCAGCAGCCGCACCACCAGCAGCATCGGCCCCGAGAGCACGCGGGCGACGTCGTCGGCCCGCACGATGGCCAGGGTCTTGGGCAGCACCTCCACGAACACCACCACCAGCACGGTCATGATGCCGGTGGCGATGGCGACGCCCCAGGCGCCCGGCACCACCTGGGTGATGAACATGGTGGCCAGCGCCGAGCAGAGGATGTTCAGCACGTTGTAGCCGATCAGCACTGCGCCGATCATGGTCTCCTGGTCGGCGAGCAGCCGGTTGACCCGGGCCGCCGCGCGGTCGCCGTCGCGCTCCAGCTGGTGCATGCGCCCGCGGCTGGCCCCGGTGAGCGCGGTCTCGGCGGCCGAGAACACGGCGCTGATCGCCAGCAGCACCAGGATGAACGGCGCCGCCGCGAACAGCGCGGCTTCGAGCGGCTTCATGGCGCGCAGCCCTCGCTCGCCAGGAATCCCGCCAGGGCCGCCGGATCGACGCCCTTGGCGACGAACGCCTCGCCGATGGCGCGCGCCAGGATGAAGGTCAGCGCCCCGCCCTCGGCCTTCTTGTCCTGCGCCATGTGGGCGATCAGCGCGGCGGCGCTGAACGGGTGGCCGGGCAGCTGGTCCAGCCGCGTCGGCAGCCCCGCGGCGGCGATGGCGCGGCCCGCCCGCTCGGCGTCCTGGCCGGGGCAATGGCCGAGCCGCGCGGAGAACCGGAACGCCAGCGCGCACCCGATCGCCACCGCCTCGCCATGCTTCAGCGCCTCGCCGAAGCCGGTCTCGGCTTCCAGCGCGTGGGCGAAGGTATGGCCGAGGTTGAGCAACGCCCGCCGACCGGCCTCGCGCTCGTCCTCGGCGACGATCTCGGCCTTCATCTCCACCGAGCGCCGCACCGCGTGGGCCAGCGCGGCGGGTTCCAGCGCCAGCACCTCCGCCGCGTTCGCCTCCAGCCACTCGAAGAAACCGCGGTCGCCCAGCAGGCCGTACTTGATCACCTCGGCGTAGCCGCAATTGAGCTCGCGGCGCGGCAGGCTCGCCAACACCCCGAGGTCGGCCAGCACCAGCCGCGGCTGGTGGAAGGCGCCGATCAGGTTCTTGCCGCGCGGCGTGTCGATGGCGGTCTTGCCGCCCACCGAGGAGTCCACCTGCGCCAGCAGCGTGGTCGGGATCTGCACGAAGTCGATCCCGCGCTTGAAGATCGCCGCCGCGAACCCCGCCAAGTCGCCCACCACCCCGCCGCCGAACGCCACCACCAGGTCGCCGCGCTCCAGCTCCAGGGCAAGCAGCGCGTCGCTGAGCGCCTCCAGCCCGGCGAAGCTCTTCGACCCTTCGCCGGGGGCGATGACCACCGGATCGACCGCGATTCCGGCCGACGCCAGGGCCGCGCCGAGCCGGGCGCCGTGCAGGCCCTGGACGATCTCGTCCATCACCACCGCCACCCGCCCGCGCTTCGCCAGCGGCGGGATCAGCTCCCCAGCTCGCGCGATCAGCCCCTCGCCGATCAGCACGTCGTAGGGGCGGCCGGTCGCGACGTGGACGCAGGTCACGCCGCCGCCTCCCCCCGCTCGGCCAGGGCCTTCAGGATGGCCTCCACGGCAGCCTGGTGGGGCGTGTCGCCGGTCTCCACCACGATGTCGGCCTCGGCGTAGGCGGGGTAACGGTCGCGGGCCTGGGCGGCGAGCACGTCTAGGGGGTCCTTGCCGGCCAGCAGCGGGCGGTTCTCCTTGCGGCTGACCCGGCGGGCGAGGAGCTCGATGTCGGCCTTCAGCCACACCGAGACCGCCTTCGCCTTGATCAGCGCCCGCGTCTCTGGATGCATGAAAGCGCCGCCGCCGGTAGCCAGCACGTGCGCCGGCTCGTGAGTCAGCAGCCGCGCGATCACCCGCCGTTCACCGTCGCGAAAGGCGGCCTCGCCATATTGCTGGAAGATCTCCGCGATCGGCCGGCCCGCGGCGGCCTCGACCTCCAGGTCGGCGTCGCGGAACGGCATGCCCAGCACGGTCGCCAGGCGCCGGCCGACGCTGCTCTTGCCGACGCCTGACAGTCCGACGAGGGCGATGGTCTTGGCGGAAGGACCCGGGCTTGAAGACATGAGCGACAGCGGCTTTACACGACCGGCCGGCGCGCCGCCAACTTCACCGCGCGGCGGCGGCTGGGTCGAGGCCTTCCTGGAGATGATGGCCGCCGAGCGCGCCGCGGCCGCCAACACCCTCACGGCCTACGCCAAGGACCTGGCCGACGCCGAGGCGTTCCTAGCGCCGCGCGGCGCCGACCTGGCGCAGGCCAGCGCCGAGCAGGT
>Ga0302325_10013458_pt1 | contig 17446 bp, 14 predicted proteins | sample Palsa_T0_2_FD_201948 | JGI IMG/M metagenome (GOLD analysis project Ga0302325, IMG submission 201948) | Peat permafrost microbial communities from Stordalen Mire near Abisko, Sweden - Palsa_T0_2 | ecosystem: Environmental > Terrestrial > Soil > Palsa > Peat permafrost | place: Sweden: Abisko... | reverse complement strand
TTTTCTGCTGGTGTGGAGAAATCCGGGGGCGTTTGAGATGGGTCGGGGATCTTTGGGCGCGTGGCTGGCCGTGGTGGCGCGCAACCGAGCGGTGGATGTGCTGCGGCGCAGGAAGCCAAACGACTCGATGGATGAAGTAGTGCTGGTTTCGAATGTGAACCTCGCTTCAGAAGTAGAACGCACGCGAATGATGGAGAAAGTGCGTCTGGCAATGCAAGGGCTGCCCGACGAACAGCAGAAATCTGTGGAGCTGGCATTTTTTGAGGGGATGACGCATGCGGAGATTGCGGCCAAGACGGGCGATCCGCTGGGCACCGTGAAGACGAGGATTCGAACGGCGCTCATGAGTTTGCGAAAGGCAGTGCAGGCGTGACGGCAGACGCTCACATTCCGCAGGAGGATCTGGCGCTGTACGCGCTGCAGGCGCTCTCTGAAGAAGAGACGGCGGCGGTGCGTGCGCATTTGAAAGGGTGTGCCGTTTGCCGGAATGAAGTAGCAGAGCTTTCGGGGGACCTGGCACTGGTGGCCTTGAGCGTGGAAGAACATCCGTTGCCCGAAGGCGCGCACGAGCGGCTGATGGCGAAGATTGCCGCGGATGCGAAGGCAGAAGGGCGAGAAGTGGCGAAGCCGGTGCTTTCGATCGCGGACGCCAAGCGGGCGCGATCGGTGTACTCGTCAATTCAGTGGGCTGCCGTGGCAGCGATGCTGGTGTTCGCATTCGCGCTGATGATGAAGATCGGCGACATGCATCGCGAGCTGCAGCAGAAGTCGGAGCAGCTTGCGCAGCAGGCGGCAGCAAGCTCGCAGGCGCAACGCGTGCTGGACGTTTTGACGGCCAAGTCGGCGCAGAGGGTATTGCTGACGGCGGCAAAGGCGAAGCCTGCGCCGAGTGCGCGCGCGGTGTACCTGGCTTCGAGCGGCAGCCTGATCTTCCAGGCGAACAATCTCGATCCTCTGCCGGCGGGCAAGACCTATGAGCTGTGGGTGATTCCGGCAAATGGGAAGGCGCCGATTCCAGCGGGCCTTTTCCAGCCGGATGCAGCGGGAAGCGCAAGCGTGATTTTGCCGCCGCTGCCGGCGGGCGTGCCGGCGAAGGCATTTGGCGTAACGGCGGAGCGGGCGGAAGGCTCGGCCACGCCGACTGCGCCGATTTTGCTGGCGGGCGCCGCGGCTGGGGAGTGAGGGTAGGGAGTAGGGAACAGGGAAGAGGGAAGAGGGAAGAGAATGAATCTCCTTAGTCTCTTTGGAATCTTGTTCCGGGGTCTGAAGTCATTCCTTGTCTGAACGCTGCCAGGGCAATTCGGCTTCTCTGGCAAAAGCGTCGTCGATTCGCGCTTCGTTTCCCGAGACCGCGAGGATGACAATTTCTTCATCGTGGGACGGGATGTGAATCCTTTATTTAGATTCGCGGTCCAATAGTGCATGAGACCGCTTTCCTGTCCCCCCAGGGAGTCCCTGTTCCCGCGAGGCGCGTTTCCGGCTAGGAAACCTTTCATTGCACGTCTTTGTTGTTCTGTGTCCCAGACTGCGGTGATTGCTTGCCTTTTAGTCCAGGCTGCAGCCGGGTCGGCGCAGGAGACCGCGAACACCGGTACCTCGCTTCCGGATCGCACAGTACCGCTGGCTGATCCGCAGCCGGCCGCCAGGTTCGAATCGACCCGATTATCTTCCGGGCAGTTCGCCGCCAATTCGTCAGACGCCAACGCGGACCCGCGCCTGCCTGATGCGCCGGGCCAGGCGCAATCGAGTTCTCAAGATCCCCCGGCGAAGCCCGCGTTACAGAATCCGGCGCCGAACGGACAGCCGGAACAGACCAAGAGAATTCTTGGGATCATTCCGAATTTCCGGTCGGTGAGCGCCAATGTGGAGCTGCCGCCGCAATCGATAAAAGACAAGTTTCTTACGGCCACCGACGATTCGTTCGATTATTCGTCCATCCTCATTCCCGGAGTCCTTGCCGCGTACTCGATGGCGACCGATGCTTATCCAGAGTTTCATCAAGGCGCCGCTGGATACGCCCGCTACTTCTGGCATGCGGCCGTGGACCAGACCAGTGAGAACTACATGGTGGAGTTTGTGATGCCGGTGGTGACGCGCGAAGACACGCGCTACTACACGCTGGGCCAAGGTGGATTCTTCAAGCGGACCGGCTATGCGTTGAGCCGCGCGGTGATCACACGGACCGATGCAGGAAACGAGACGTTCAACATCAGCGAAGTGGTGGGCGCAGGCGCCTCAGCGGGTCTATCGAGCCTTTACTATCCGACGCGCGAGCGCAGCTTTGGCAACACGGCTTCCGAGTGGGGCGTGGATGTGGGCATCGATGCGGCTTCGTTTGTGGTGAGGGAGTTCTGGCCGGATATCAACAAGCATTTGTTCCATCAGAAGACTTCGATTGATAGCGCAGAGCGGTGAGCGAATAGGGAATATGGAACAGGGAACAGGAAACAGGAAACGACGCGCGCAACTGTGAACTAAGAACTTAGAACTGTGCGCAACACGAAGAACTGTGCGCAGCGTTTGCATCCGCGCTGGGCCTGCGGCATCCTAAACGGCATGGAATACAGACTACTGGGAGGCTCAGGCCTCAAAGTTTCCGCATTGAGTTTTGGCGCCGGTACATTTGGCGGCGGCCAGGAATTTTTTAACGCATGGGGCGCGACGGACAATGTCGCCGAAGCACAGCGCATCGTGGACATCTGTATCGAAGCGGGTGTGAATCTGTTCGACACGGCCGATGTTTACTCCGTGGGCCGTTCAGAAGAGGTGCTGGGCAAGGCGCTGGGGGCCAAGCGCGATAAAGTCCTCATCTCCACTAAGACCACGTTCAAATTTGGCGACGGTCCCAATGACGTAGGGTCCTCGCGCTACCACATGCGGCGTCAGCTTGAAGGCAGTCTCACGCGCCTCGGCACCGATTACGTCGACATCTATCATCTCCACGGATTCGACGCACTCACGCCCATTGAAGAAGTCCAGGACACCCTCAACACATTCGTCCGCGAAGGCAAGGTGCGTTACATCGCGGCGTCGAATTTTTCAGGCTGGCACTTGATGAAGTCGCTGGCTGTGGCAGATCGCTATGGCTGGACGCGCTTTGTGGCGCACCAGGTGTATTACTCGCTGGTGGGACGCGACTATGAGTGGGAGCTGATGCCGCTGGGGCTCGACCAGAAAGTCGGCGCGCTGGTGTGGAGTCCGCTGGGATGGGGACGTCTGACGGGCAAGATTCGGCGCGGGCAGCCGCTGCCGGAGGTGAGCCGGCTGCACAAAACGGCGGAGATGGGGCCACAAGTGGCCGATGAGTATTTGTATACAGTGGTGGACGCGCTGGACGCGGTAGCGAAGGAGACGGGCAAGACGGTGCCGCAAGTGGCGCTGAACTGGCTGCTGCAACGGCCGACGGTGTCATCCGTGATTGTAGGCGCGCGCAACGAGGAACAGCTGAAGGCGAACCTTGGCGCAGTGGGATGGAATCTGGCGGCGGAGCAGATGGCGCGGCTCGACGCGGCCAGCGCGGTGACGCCGGTCTACCCCTACTGGCACCAGAGGCAGTTCCCAGAGCGGAATCCGCTGCCCGGTGTGAATGGACCGTTCATAGTTCGTAGTTCTTAGTTCACAGTGGATGGCGGGGACGAGTCGCCGGGCGCGCGGCGACGATCGATTCAGCCGATGGCAATGGCGGCGATGGTCCAAACCACGACGATTGCACCCAGCCAGAATTCGCGAGATGTCAGGCGCTTCCGAAGGGGGACCAGGACGAGCAACACAGCCGGCGGAAGGCCCGGGCGAGAGCGGCGGACAGGGTTGACTGCGGACGGATTGGCATTGCCGGGCAGAATGGCAAGGAGATCGGTCTCCGCCGAGGATGGCCCGGCGAACACTTGCGTTGCTGGACGAATCGGGATGGGACGGGATGACTTGCTTCGCGAAAACTGATGCCGGAAATGGATCCGCAAACGAAACCGCAGAATTCGGCGAAGCAGGCTCATCGCATTTTTCCTTCTTGTTCACGACATCGGCTGTTCGAGCCATTTCCTGAGTGCAGCGGAGCGTGCTTGCGAGGGAGGAATCAAGACGGGTTGAAATTGGGAAATGCCTGAAGAGAAACTCCCGTTTTGAGCCCAAGCCATTGAACCGCACCTCGGCCCGGCAACGCCGGTTGACAGCGACAGGGAAAGAGGCCATGCTTCTATAGATATCTATGGGAAGGCGATGAAGAAAGCGAAGAACGATCAACTTCAAGGGTCACTGGCTCTGCTTGTGCTCAAGACGCTGGAGCAGGGACCGCTGCACGGGTGGGGCATCACGCTGCACATTCAGAGCATTTCAAACGAAGTGCTCCGCGTCGAAGAAGGCTCGCTCTATCCCGCGCTCTACCGCATGGAGCGGGAGCGCTGGATTGCCGGCGAATGGGGCGTGAGCGAGAACAATCGGCGGGCGCGGTTCTATCGACTGACGGCTCAGGGACGCAAACAACTCGCCCGCGAGCGGGAAAGCTGGCAGAAGATCGCGGGCGCAGTGGCACTGGTGCTGGCGCATGGCGAGGCAGCGGGATAGGAGGCGGCGATGGGCTGGATTTCGCGATTGCGCGGATTGTTCGGCAGGGACCGGCTCTCCGAGGATATGGAAGAGGAACTTCGCATTCACCTCGCGATGCGCGAAGAGTGGAACGCGGCTCAGGGAATGGAGCGCGAGGAGGCGCGCCGCTATGCGCGGCTGCGGTTCGGGAATCCTGTGGCGTGGCGCGAGCGCATGAGAGAGATAGAGCCGCGCGCGCTGCTGGATTCGCTGCTGCAAGATTTGCGTTACGGGGCCCGGCAGCTCGTGAAGAATCTTGGTTTCACAGGCGTGGCGATCGCGGCACTGGCGCTGGGCATCGGCTTGAATACGTCTGTGTTTACTGCATACAAAGCGCTGCTGTTTCGCGGCTTCGATGCGCGCGATGCGCGCAGGATGGTCAACGTCACAATGATCCGGCAATCGGGCGCCGCCGATCCCGCCTTCAGTTATCCGGATTACGAAATCTATCGTGATCATCTGCATTCGTTGAGCGGAGTGATCGCTGTGAAGAGTCAGCTTGAAGAGTTGACGCTCACGGACGTGGGAGACACGGAAAGCGAGCGCGCAGCACATGGCCAATCGCTCTTCGAAAAATGGGGACTGCTTCCCGGTAGCGCCGTAGGAAGCAAAGCAGAGCTGGCCAGCGTAATGATGGTGAGCGAGAACTACTTTTCCGTGCTGGGTGTGGCTGCGATGCGCGGGCGCCCGTTTGCGGCCGAGGACACCGCGGAGCTCGAGAAATCGCCCGCGGTGCTGATCAGCGAGAACTACTGGCAGAGGCGCTTTGGCGGGGATCCCTCGATGCTGGGAAGAGCGATCCGGCTGAATGGCGCAGCGTTCACGATCATTGGCATCACACCGCACGATTTTGTAGGAACGGAAGTGGGCGCACCAGATTTCTGGTTTCCGATGGGCCTGACTGGCCTGGTGCATCCCGGCGATGATGCGCTGCACAACCGGGAAGAACAGTGCTGCCGCATCTTTGGACGGCTCGCTCCGGGCGCCAGTATGCAGGAAGCACAGGCCGAGATGAACCTGCTAGCCGAACATTTGCGCAGCCTGCACGATCCGAAACAGGAGCTGAGCAAACCCGCGCGGCTGGAGCTTACGCCGGGCTCACCCTTCCCCAACAAATTCCCACCTTCCTTAAGGTTCGCGATCTTGCTGATTATGACGGCAGCGGGAATGGTGCTGGTGATCGCATGCGCGAATGTAGCCGGTTTGCAATTGGCGCGCGCCACGGCACGCCAGAACGAGCTGGGCATGCGGCTTTCGCTGGGAGCAAGCCGGGGCAGGCTGATCCGCCAACTGCTCACGGAGAGCGCGCTGCTAAGTCTTCTCGCAGGAGCTCTCTCTTTTATTTCGAGCTGGGTGATCCTCATGGGGTTGGCCCGCATGGCAGAGGATATAGTGCCGCCCGACATGGGGACATTTGTGGTCCATCTGCGGCCCGACCTGGAGATTTTTGCCTACGTGCTGGGCATTTCTCTCTTAGCCGGTGTGCTGTTTGGGCTGGCTCCGGCTCTCGAAAGCTCGCGCTCTGCTCTCGCTGCAGCATTCAAGGCGAACCTCGCGCACTCGCCGGCACGCGGAAAGCGAATTCGCGATGTGCTGGTGGGCGCACAGGTTGCCGTGTCGCTGGTGCTGCTGATCGGGGGAAGCATGCTGGTGCGCAGTTCATTGCGCGCGCTGAAGATGGATACCGGCTACGACGACAAGCATGGAATGAGTCTCACCCTGCGTTTTCCTGACGGACCGGACTACAGCCCGGAACGCCGGGAAGCGCTGGCGCAGACGGCCGCGAGACGCATCGCGGCGTTGCCGGGTGTAGCTGCGGTTACGTTCGGCCGCGCGCCGGACACGGACAACATTCGCGGGGCGGCTGTTTCGCTGGATGGGCAACAGCCTACGCCGCGGAACACGCGAGGCTATGTCTACTACACCTACGTGCAGCCGAATTACTTTGAGACGGTGGGGATCCCGCTGCTGTTCGGGCAGGGCCTTCGGCAGCAGGCTGGTCAGACGGAGCCCAACGTTATCGTGAGCGAGTCGGCGGCGCGCCAGCTGTGGCCGGGACAGAATCCGATCGGGCGCAGGCTGCGGATGGGCACCGACCGGTTCGGTTGGCATCCCACGGGGGAGATCGTTCCCGACGGGCCAGTCTATGAAGTGATCGGCGTGGCTCGCGAGACGCGCGGTGTCCTTCTGGATGGGAGCGACTCCGACCAGGTGTATGTTCCGCTGCCGCAGGGCCACGCCCATGATTTCTCTCTTCTGATCAGAACACGCAACGATCCCGGCGCGGTGAGAAGCGCGACCCGGCCTTTGATTGCGGGGATCGATGGCAACCTGGTGGCCAGCACTGCGACTTTGGAGGAGATGCTACACGAGACCTCGGCCTTCCTGGCGTCGAGCGTTTGCGCCGCGATCGCCCTCACCATCGGCATGTTCGGCCTGGTGCTCGCGGCGATGGGAATTTACAGCACGGTGAGTTATGCCGTCGCCACGCGTACACGCGAGGTCGGAATTCGCATTGCGTTGGGCGCGAGCAAAATCGACATTCTCCGGCTGATGCTGCGTGAGGGTACGCGACCGGTGGCGGTGGGATTGCTGGTAGGGCTCGTGCTCGCGGTGGGCGATTCGTATTTGCTGCGTGGGGTGTTGTATGGGCTGGGAGCGATCGATGGCGTATCGTTTGCGGGCGTGGCTCTGTTGTTTGCGGCAATCGCGCTGATAGCCACGTATGTGCCGTCGCGGCGCGCAATGCGCGTAGATCCGGCAGTGACATTGCGGTATGAGTGAGCGGCGGCTGAGCGGTTTCGAATCCCTTTCTTGCTTTAGTCTGGAACTTTTCCGCGAACGGGTGCGTAGACCTGTCAACGGCTGCACGGCCTGCGGCACTCTCTCGCCTCAACCCTGATCTCGGTCGCCGCGCGGGCTCTCGGCTTCGAGCCCTTACCCCCAATCAAGGAGGCACTCCTGTGAAATCCCTTACCAGCCAACTGAAGCAGGTTCTACGAAGGCTTTGGCGCTCGCCGCTGTTTACGATCGTCACCCTGATCACGCTTGGGGCAGGCGTAGGTGCAAACATTGCGGTCTTCAGTGTGGTCGAGGGGGTGCTGCTGAAGCCGTTGCCCTATCCGCATGCGGAGACTCTGGTGGGCGTGTGGCACACGGCGCCGGGACTGAACATGGACCTGATCAATATGGCGCCGTCGAACTACTTCATTTATCGCGAACAGAACCGCGTCTTCCAGGACATTGGCATGTACCAGGGCGATTCGGTGGCGGTGACGAAGCAGGGCAATCCCGAGCAGGTGCAGGCGCTGGATGTGACAGATGGAGTGTTGCCGATCCTGGGTGTAACGCCGATGCTGGGGCGGTGGTTCAACCACGCGGACGTAACGCCGAACGCAGCGGATACGGTGATGCTGGACTATGGCTATTGGCAACGACGGTTCGGATCCGATCGCGCGATTGTGGGGCGCACGATCACAGTGGACGGCAAGGCGCGGCAGGTGATCGGGGTGATGCCGCAGCGTTTTCGTTTCTTGGATGGCGAACAGCCCGAGCTTCTTTTGCCGCTGCAGCTGGATCGCAACAAGACGACGTTAGGGGAGTTCAGTTATGAAGGGGTTGCGCGCTTGCGGCCGGGCGTTACGCTCGCGGCGGCGAATACCGATATCGCGCGGCTGATCCCCACGGTGTGGACGAGCTTTCCTGCGCCGCCGGGATTCAGCGTAGACCTGTTCCACAAGGCGCGGCTCGGGCCGAAGATACGACCACTCAGCCAGGATGTAATAGGCGATGTCGGAAATCTGCTGTGGGTGCTGATGGGCTCGATCGGCGTCGTGCTGCTGATTGCCTGTGCGAATGTCGCCAACCTGCTTCTCGTACGCGCGGAAGGCCGGCACCGTGAACTGGCGGTGCGTGCTGCGCTCGGCGCGGGTCGCTGGCACATCGCCGGAGATTTTTTGCTTGAGAGTGTAGTCATCGGCGCGCTCGGAAGCGTACTCGGCCTGGGCTTGGCGTTCGGTGCGCTGCGGCTGCTGATTGCGATTGCGCCGTCGGGTTTGCCGCGGCTGCACGATATTGGAATCGATTGGACGGTGTTGGCATTCACGGTGGCCGTGTCTCTGTTCTGCAGTCTGCTGTTCGGGTCGATTCCAGCGCTGCGCTATGCGAGCGCCCGCATGGGCACTGGGCTGCGCGACGGCGGACGCAATGTGAGCCAGGGACGCGAGCGCCATCGCACGCGCAATACGCTGGTGGTGATTCAGGTCAGCCTGGCGTTTGTGTTGCTGATCTGCTCGGGTCTGATGATTCGGACGTTTCGCGCGCTGACCCAAGTGGATGCGGGCTTCGACAGCACGGCGCCAATCCAGACCCTGCGGCTTGCGATTCCCGATGCTGAAGTCCCGAAGGCCGAAAATGTGCTGCGCATGGAAGAGGCGATTCTGCACAAGATCGAGGCAGTGCCGGGAGTAACGGCTGTGGCTCTCGCGAATTCCGTTCCGATGGACGGAAACACGTGGTTCGACCCGGTGTTTTCGCAGGACAGGACCTACGCGGATGGCGCGATGCCGCCCCTGCGGCGCTTCAAGTTTGCTTCGCCGGGATTTTTTAAGACGATGGGGATTCCTCTTGTCGCGGGACACGATTTTACGTGGGCTGCGACCTACCAGAAATTGCCGGTCGCGCTTGTGTCGGAGAATTTTGCACGGGAGTATTGGGGCAGCTCAGCGAACGCACTGGGCAAGCACGTGCGCGTCAGCACGAAGGATGATTGGCGCGAGATCGTAGGCGTGGTAGGCAACATGCACGACGACGGAATGAACAAGGATGCACCGACGATCGCGTATTGGCCGATCCTGATGAGCCATTTTGAAAGCCGCGACGACGACAAGGACGACAACGTACGGCGCTACGTGGCGTATGCAATCCGCAGTTCGCGCGCAGGTTCAGAGAGCCTGATGAAAGATGTCCGGCAAGCGGTATGGTCCGTGGATGCAAACCTGCCGCTGAGCGACGTGCACACGGAGGAGTACTTCTACTCGAAATCGATGGCGCGGACGTCGTTCACGCTGGTGATGCTTGGTGTGGCGTCATCGATCGCGTTGCTTCTTGGGATTGTGGGCCTCTATGGCGTGATTGCGTATTCGGCGTCCCAGCGGAGGCGCGAAATCGGAATCCGAATCGCGTTGGGAGCCCAGCGCAACGATATTACCGGGATGTTTGTGAGGCAAGGATTGCTGCTGGCTGGGAGCGGCGTGGTGTGCGGGCTGCTCGTGGCCGTCGGCGCGACGCGGCTGCTGCGGTCGCTGCTGTTTCACGTGAGCCCGATGGATCCGCTGACGTATGGATGCTCGGTGCTGGCGCTGTGCGGGGCGGCGGCGCTGGCGAGCTATTTGCCTTCGCGGCGGACGGCCTCGGTGAATCCGGTGGAGGCGCTGCGGGCGGAGTGAGAGAAGCAGAGAATAGAGAGTAGGGAATAGAGACCCGTCGATCCTTGACATAACATCAAAGATGGACGGGCGAGTCTAGGCGGGTTCGTGTCAGTTGTAGCCCATGCCGGCAAGCACGCCGCGCATGTAGGCGAAGCTCTCCGTGACGCCTGGCATGGGATCGTCCCCGTGAATTTCGTATTCGAGGTCGACCCAGCCGGGATAATTCATTTTGCTTAGCGCTGCGAAGATTTCGCGAATCGGCATCTGGCCCTCCCCAACGGCAACCTGGCTTTCTTTTGCGCTGAAGTCGGTGAGGTCCTTCATGTGCATGTTGAAGAGGCGCGGGCCGGCAGCGTGAATGGCTTCGACGACGTCCGTGCCCGCGCGGACACAGTGGCCCACATCGATGCAGCACCCGAGACGCGGATCCATGGAGCCCACGGCTTTGAGCACATCGAGCGGCGAAGGAAAAATCTTGTCCTCGGGCCCGTGGTTGTGGATGGCGATGCGGATGTCGTATTCCTTCACGAATTTCTCAATGCGCGGGAGCGTGGCGGGCGCGGGATCGCCGGCAACAATCACCTTGATCCCGGCGCGCTTCGCGTATTCAAACTTGCTGCGGATATCGTCGTCTTCGTCCTTGGGAAAGTAGACGGTGCCGGCGGCATGAAGATGAATGCCGGCAGCTTCGTAGTCGGCAAGGGCCTGCGCTTCAGGGGCAGGATCCATGGGGAGATGGTCCTTCGTATCCTTGGCGTTGAGGCCAGTGAGGCTGAGTTGCTTCATCCACCCGATCACCTGCGCACGCGGAAAGTTGCGGAAGGTATAGCTGGCGAGGCCGAGGCGAACCGGCGAGGGCGCGCCGGATGCGGGCTTGGGCTCCGCGAGTGCGGGCATCGGGACCGCAGACGCGGCCGCGGCGAGCGCAGTGGATTGGAGAAAGGTCCGACGGGATAGGTTGTTCATATGCGCGGCTCCCATCCTTGCTCGTATTCGCGGTCCCAGAACTTCATGGCGGCGGGATCGTTTTTGATTTTGCCGTCGGATGGGTCGAGTGTGAGTTCGCGATTCACTTCCCAGGCAATGTTGGACAATTGCAGCATGGTCACAGCGACGTTTCCAACCGACACCGGCGCATTGAGCTTTGCCCCGGTTCGAATCCCCGCAATAAAGTTCGCAAAATGCGCGTCCGTCATGGAGTCGGCGCCGACAAGATCGGCAGTTGAAGTTTCGCCGCTGTTCACCTTGAATTCATCTGTCTTCTTGCCTTTGAGATCGTAAATCTCGTAGCCATCGCGATCGATCATTACGGTACCCGTGGTGCCCTCAATCAGTGAACCGCGGCCGCGGTTGAAGTAACGCATCCCGTTACAGCAGGTGTTTTCCCAGGAGATCATCTTGTCGTCGTATTCGAAGCTGGTGAGGAGCGTGTCGTAGAACTGCCAGTCGTCTTTGTAAGCGTAGCGACCACCCGATGCAGTGACGCGGTTCGGATAATCCACGCCGAGAGCCCAGCGGCAAACATCCACTTCGTGAGTGCCATTGTTTAATGTTTCGCCTGTGCCCCATACGCGGAACCAATGCCAGTTGTAAGGCTGCACGTTGTCCTTGTAAGGGCGACGCGGCGCGGGCCCTTGCCAGAGATCCCAATCGAGGGTAGCTGGAACAGGCGCGTCTTTTCCGTAACCAATAGATTTGCGGGTGTTGTTGTACCACGCCTTGGCGAAATAGGCGCGACCTATCAGACCATTGTGAATCTTCTCGACAATCTCGATGGTGTGCGGCGAAGAGCGCTGCTGCGTGCCCATCTGCACCAGCTTGCCGTACTTCTGTTGCGCGCGAACAAGCAGTGCACCTTCGGCCGGGTTATGGCCGCACGGTTTCTCGACATATACATGCTTGCCCGCCTGCAACCCCAAAATCGCCATGGGTGCATGCCAGTGGTCGGGCGTGGCGATGGTGATCGCATCGACGTCCTTCTTCTCAAGCACCCTGCGAAAGTCTTGATTTGATTTAGGAGCGTAGCCGACCTGCTTCTCGGTGGCCGCTGCAAATTTGGCAAGTATGTTGGTCTCGACGTCGCAAACATAGGCGATGCGCGCCGCAGCCTGATTGGCTTTGAGCGAGGACAGATGCGCGTAGGCTCGGCTGTTGAGGCCAATGACGGCAAAGTTAAGTCGCTCATTCGCGCCCATGATCTGGCCGTAGCTTTTTGCAGAAGCGCCGACTGCAAGGCCTGCTGCGCCGACTGCGAGTGTGTCGAGGAATTCCCGTCGCGTAACCATCTGTTCTCCCTCTGCGTGCGCGGTCCCTGGACTTTCCGGAACCTGTCCATGCTAATACGCGGAAGGGATGAGATGCGCTAGCCGGAAGAAGGAATGATCTTAGAGAACGGATACAGGTGGAGTTGGAGCAAGGTTGAAGTCGTCACAATGGAGACCAGCTGTTGGGGGGCGCGCGTTGTGTCTCCACTTCGTCAAGGCAGACGCGCGATGCAAATCGGAGTCTTTGGGGGGCGGACGCGAAGGAATGTGCCGGTGCTGGATTCGACGCGGCTGTTGGCGGGCCGCTCTGCGGCTGGCAATCGAGAAGTGTAGCGCTGTTGATGCGATGCTAGAATGATCATTCTAGTTTCGGGCGGACGGCAGCATGGCAAAGAAGATCGACAAGAAAGCAGCGATTCTGGATGCGATGCTCGACTTGGTGGTGAAGCGCGGATTTCACGACGCGCCCATGTCGGCGCTGGCCCGGAAATCGGGGGCGAGTCCCGGCGTCATTTATCACTATTTCCCCAGCAAAGATGATTTGATCCGCGCTCTCTATCAGCGTGTGGCGGCTGTGAAGCACGAGGCTTTTTTCGAGGGCTATTCCCACGAGATGAGCGCCCGCGAATCGCTGCGGCACATCTGGCTGAATGCCTATCGCTTTTATCGGACGCATCGAAAAGAGGCGCGGTTTCTCGACCAATATCTGAATTCGGGGTATTGCAAGACCAATGAAGACGAAGAGGCGGAATCGGCCGATCCGACGGTGAAGCGCATCATGAAATGGATGCGGCCGAAGAAGCATGGCGGCGTGTTGAAGGATCTTCCGCCGGAGGCGATAGACAGTCTGACATTGGGATTGGCAGCGAGCCTAGCCAAGGCGCCGAAGGCCTTTTCAAAGGACACATTGACGCGAATCGCGGAGACAGTTTGGACAGCGATTGCTGAGGAATAATGAACAAAGAGGGGATGCAACGGTCGATTAGAACGAACGTTCGATCTAATTACAGGGAACAGGGAACAGGGAACAGGGAACAGGGAACAGGGAACAGGGAACAGGGAATAGGGAATAGGGAATAGGGAATAGGGAGATCAGAGATGGGTACGGTTCTGGTGACAGGCGGATCGGGATATATCGGCAGCCATGTAATTCTGCAACTGCTGGCGGCTGGGCACACGGTGCGGACGACGGTGCGGGATTTGAGACGCGAACCGGAGGTGCGGGCGCAATTGCAGCAAGGCGGCTCGGAGCCGGGCGAAGGACTGAAGCTGTTTGCAGCGGATCTGATGAAGGATGCAGGATGGAAGGAAGCGGTGGCAGGCTGCGAATATGTGCTGCACGTGGCATCGCCGTTCCCGGCGCATGTGCCGAAGGATGAGAATGAGCTGATTGTTCCGGCGCGCGAAGGAGCTCTGCGGGTGTTGCGTGCGTCGCGCGATGCGGGCGTGAAGCGCGTGGTGCTGACGTCGTCGTTTGCGGCGATTGGGTATGGGCAGCCGGAACAGACGAAGCCATTTGACGAAACGAACTGGACCGACGTCAATGGCGAAGGGCTGACCCCGTATGTGAAGTCGAAGACACTGGCCGAGCGCGCAGCGTGGGAACTGGTTGCAAAAGAAGGCGGCGGGCTGGAGCTTTCAGTAGTGAATCCGGTGGGCGTGTTTGGGCCAGTCCTGGGACCGGATTATGCGACGTCGATTCTGATTGTGCAAAAGATGATGGACGGCGCGATGCCGGGATGTCCGCGGCTTTGGTTTGGCGGAGTCGACGTGCGCGATGTCGCCGATCTCCATCTGCGCGCGATGACACATCCGGCGGCCAAGGGCGAGCGGTTCCTGGCTGTGGCTGGAGAATTTGTGTCGATCGTGGAGATTGGGCAGATGCTGAAGCGGCGGATCGGCGCGGCTGCGAAGCGCGTGCCGACGCGCGAGTTGCCGGACTGGCTGGTGCGGCTGGCCGCGCTGAAGGATCCGGCAGTAAAACAGATCTTGCCGGAGCTGGGCAAGCGGAAGAATGCGACGAGTGAAAAAGCGCAGCGCGTGCTGGGATGGAGGCCGCGGTCGATCGAGGACTCTGTGGTGGCGACTGCAGAGAGTTTGGTGCAGCTGGGGCTCTTGAAGTACAGCGTTAAAAGCGTGGCGTAATCAAGCAGAGAAGCAGAAAAACAGAGGAGCCTAAAAGAAGAGAAACAGGGAATAGCGGTTCCTAACGCGCAGGTTTCTCGAGGGCTCACCGTCAATTCAGGGTCGTGCATTCCCATGTCTCAGAAGCGAGACATGGGGCACCCGTGGTCGTGCGGATTGCAGAAGCGTGAAATCGGATCCTGCGGCTGCGTGACGATCAGGGGTTGCAACAGGTGGCTGCCTGGGGATCGGCGGGGGGCGCGTCGTCGATTTGGCTTTGGAGGAGTTCTAGGAACGCGGCCATGGCCGGCGAGACCCACTTGTCTTTGTGCCAGAGGATGTGGGTAGTGACATCGAGCGACGGGCCGGCCCAGTGCAGCGCTTTGAACAGGTGCTGACGCAGTTCGCGAGAGATGACGATGGCGGGCAAGAGTGCGAGGCCCATGCCGACGCGGACGCACTGCTTCATGGCTTCAACGCTGGAGAATTCGGTGATATTGCCGGGGCGCACGTTCTGGAGTGCGAGAGCGCGATCGAGCTTGGCGCGATAGCCGCAGCCGGCCTCGGTGAGCAGGAGCGTTTGACCGGAGAGGTCGGTGGGCTTGACGGTGCGCCGATTCGCGAGCGGATGACTGGGTTCGCCGAAGAGGAAGATTCGCTCTGTTCGCAGACGGTAGGACTTGTACGACGGGTTGGATGGGGTGTCGCACATGTTGATGGCGAGGTCGATTTTGCCGGCATCGAGCTCGGCTGCGAAGGTGTCGCCGATGTGGGGCACAAAGACGAGCTCGACCATGGGAAAGCGTCGGCGAAAAACGCGCAGCACCGGCGGCAGGCGATAGGTGAGGATGCTTTCGGGAGCGCTGATGCGCAACGGTCCGCTGGGCTCGGCACCATTGCGGATAGCGCGCTGGCCCTGTTCCATGACCACGAGAGCCTGCTCGGCGAAGGGCTGAAAGCGGCGACCCGCGTCGGTGAGGGTGACGCGGCGGCCGAGACGATCGAATAGCGGCATGCCGAGCTCTTCTTCGAGAGCTTTGATCTGAGCCGTCACGTTCGACTGCACCGTGTTTACTTTTTCAGCGGTGCGCGTGAAGTTCAGTTCTTCGGCGAGGGTGCGAAAGATCTGCAGCTGGCGAACTTCCATGGTGTTTTAAGAACCTCCACATTGCGTGCGGCGAATTGCGGGCAAGAACCGGATAGCGGCGCGTCCCAAGAATCGGCGAGCATCGGTGGATGAACAGCAGGTTCACTTCGATGACGGCCGATGGCGGAATTACGACCGAAAGAACTACGCGGGCTACCATCTCTGCGCCAGATGATAAACATCATATCAATCTATTGGACAGATTGCCTAGCCGGAGCCAGACTCACGGCATGAGAGTCGAGCTTCCCCGCCGGCTTCGCAGGTTGGCCAAATTTATTCCGATGATTGCGCTCCTGGTCTCAGCGTGTTCCAAGGACAGGGCGTATGCACAAACCCCAGCGCGAACGGAGACACGCACCACGCTGGTGATTTTTGCCGAGAAGCGCATGGCGGATAGTGAGTGGGCGGCGCTGTTTGATGCGCTGCAGAAGGGCGCACAAAGCGGTCGAGAAGAGGCGCCGGCATTGAAGGGCAGTGTGGACCTAGTGCGCGGCGATACGATGGGGCGCGGCCTCGAGTTCAGCGAGCCGATTTCGGTCTACCTGCACGGAGATTGCACGCTGGTGCCGATGCCGCGGTATATGGCGCTGGGGCCGTTGGGATGGGTGCGGCTGGTACATGGGCGGATTCAGCCTTTTATCCACGTGGATTGCGCGCAGATTGTCCAGGAACTGGGACCTCTGGTGTTGGGAATGAACCGCAAACGGCGCGATACGGTGATGGGTGAGGCAATGGCGCGCGTGATTGTGCACGAGTGGGTTCATGTGGCGACGCAGAACGCAGGCCACGCGGCGCACGGGGTGGCGAAGTCGAGTTTCGGTGTTGCGGATTTGCTGGCAGAGGACGTCGAGATTCGTAGGGACCCGAGGTTTCCACGGGGACGATGGGACTAGGTGACTTAGGAAATAGAGAATAGCTACATGTCGCTATGGCTGGGGTTGAGGAGTTCTTCTTCGGGTTCGATGTGGACGAGGACCTTGGCGACGCGGTTGACGGCGTCGAGGATGCGATCTTCGACGCGGTGGGAGATGGCGTGGCCGGAGCGGACGGTGATGTCTCCGTCGACAATGACGTGGAGGTCGACGTAGTAGCGGAAGCCGACCTTGCGTACGAAGCATTTTTCGAGGCCAACGACGCCGGGGACGAGTTCAGCAACTTGGCGGACATGCTGCTCGATCTCGGGCGGCGGCGCGGTGTCGAGGATCTCGGCCAGGGGCGATTGGAGCTGGCGCCAGGCGCTGAAGAGAATGACGGGCGAAGCGAAGAGGGCGGCCCAGTCGTCCATGCGGGCGTCTTGCGTCAAGAGGGCGAGCGAGATGCCAACGAAGGCGAAGAAGGATGTGATGGCGTCGCTCAAGTGATGCCATGCGTCGACGCGGACTGCGGTGCTCTCAATGTGATGGGCTACGGAGAAGACATAGCGCCAGAGCAGGAGTTTGATGGCGACGACGACGAGAAGGACCCAGAGGGTGTAAACCCTGGGGAGTGGGTGCGGATGGCGGATAAGGGAGACGCTTTCGCTGGCGATGGCGAAGGCCGCGCCCGCCATGGCGAGGCTGACGATGGCTGCGGAGACGGGTTCGGCCTTGCCGTGGCCGTAGGGATGCATCTTATCGGGAGGGCGAAGCGCGACGCTCAAGCCGATGTAGACAACGGTGGAGCTGAAAACGTCAGAAAGGGATTCAATGCCGTCGGCGACGAGGGCGAAGGAATGGCCGATGAAGCCGGCGAAGCATTTGCAGAGGGCGAGGAAAAAATTTGAAACGATGCTAAGGAGGGACGAGTGGAGTCCCCGGTGCACATCGAGTTCAGGTTTGGAGGTGGTCGGCATGAGCGATCGGTGCAGACTCAGATTTTACGCTGGTGGGAAGAACAGGGAACAGGGAACAGGGAATAGGGAA
>Ga0302325_10013457_pt1 | contig 17447 bp, 14 predicted proteins | sample Palsa_T0_2_FD_201948 | JGI IMG/M metagenome (GOLD analysis project Ga0302325, IMG submission 201948) | Peat permafrost microbial communities from Stordalen Mire near Abisko, Sweden - Palsa_T0_2 | ecosystem: Environmental > Terrestrial > Soil > Palsa > Peat permafrost | place: Sweden: Abisko... | reverse complement strand
ACGAAAGCGGCAATGATCCCGGCACTGAAACTAGATCAAAAGCAGATCGCCCACTGCTTTTGGTTGGCGGCTATCTGGCTCACGTCAGGGAATGGGAACAGTTTAATGCCGAGTGGAAGTCGATCTTAGATAAATACAACCTTCCATTTTTTCACATGACAGACTTTGCAAATATGAGGAAGCCATACAGCCAGATGTTGGAGGATGACCGGAACACATTGATAAGCTCTCTCTTGGATATCATCGCCAAGTGGCCACGAGTATTCGTCGGATGGGCAATTGAAACCGACGCATACATGGAAGTTATAAAGGCGCGGAATTTACTCGAAAAAGATATCGTTCGTGCTTATCACATCTGTGCTAGAAAATGCATCGAAACCGTTTCCGTGTGGGCGATAGCAGCAAACTACAAGCCCAAGATTCTCCACATTTTCGATCAAGGAAACTCTGCATGGCCAAGTTTTGAGGCATCCTGTACTCAGCAAGTTCTTGATGCCTACAACATCCTCAAACCAATATCTCAGAGCAAGGTGGACGTGCTTCCATTGCAAGCGGCAGATGTATTCGCGCATCAAGTAGCTCGCAATTTACTCATTTCGGCTGGAAAGGTGAAAGGCGGGCTGAGGCTCTATACCGAAAAACTGTTCGGCACTCCTGGGATGCTTCGATATATTGATGCCGCGGAACTGCGTGGTATGTATGCCGAAGAGTTAGCGATAGAACGGCTTCGATCTCGTGGTGTTAATGTTCGGCGCGATATTGACCCGCGAAAACTAAGTCCATTAGTGAGAAGGCTAGTCACTGCCTTTTTCACGGAACCAGAAGAGGCGAGAAAATGAATGAACCATCAGAGTTTTCTAGATTTGATGCTGTAGTGCGCAAAGTGTTCTCCGTCTCGCATGATGAGATAGTGAAGCGGGAAAAGGAATACCAACGCAAGCGGAAGCGAGCAAAACAAAAGCGGGCTAAGACCTCACCCGCTTCCCCCGCTTCAAACGATAAGGATTAGAATGCTTCCGTTTCGCACAGCTTTCCAGTGAGTTGGGCAAAGGTCAGGCGCTTACCGAAGATTTTGCGGACGGCCATATCGAAGCGGTCCGCATCATTCAGCGGATTGTCTTTGGTCGCACGGTTGTTATAGCGGAATACCTGTTCGTCAAGGTAACGAAACAGATGGAATGGTTCGACACTAACGTAGCTTCCGGCGATGCCGCGCTTCAACAGACTCCAGAAGTTTTCCAGCCCGTTGGTGTGAACCTGCCCGTCAACGTATTTCTCGGCGTGGTCAATGACTTTGTGGGCGTATTCTTGAGCCAACCCATCGTAGGACTTCAATGCATCCGAGTAGAGAGCCGCACCAGCTTCGACATGCTCTTTGACGGTAGCTTGCAATGCGGACTTCTTTCGGTCTGCGACTACCACGGTGCGAACCTTGCCGCCGCGCTCCAGTGCTCCGAACACGATGGTTTTGTCTTTGCCGCCAGTACCAGTGATGCGCCGCTCCCGTTTGTCCAAGTGCATATTGCGAGCCTTCCCGCCGATGAAGGTTTCGTCAACCTCGACTTCACCGTTCAACTTGCTGCCGAAAGTTTCATCCTGCAAAGCCAGACGAATCCGATGCAGTATGAACCATGCGGTTTTCTGAGTCACATCCAGATCGCGGGCCAATTCGCAACTGCTGATGCCGTTCTTGCAATTGGAGAGCAACCAGAGAGCAGTCATCCACTTGTCAAGGCCGATAGCGGAATCCTCGCAAACGCTTCCGACTTTGATGGAGAACTCGCGCTTCGCGTGAATCTTAGGGCATTTCCAAGTCCGCCGCTGGGCGTTATAGCTGACTTTTTCAAAGCCACAACTGGGACAGATCACGCCATTCGGCCAACGGCGGACGGCGAGATAATCAATGCAGTTGTCAGGATTCGAGAAGTAAACGATTGCTTCTTGGAGGCTCTTTGGTTCGCTCATAAGTCCCTCACTTACAAGCAAAATCTTACCCTAAAACCGTTGGCGAGTCAAGTAAATAATTGCCCTAATTTGAGGTGCCTTATGATTTCAGAAGGTTCTCAGACATTGCGGTTCAGTTCAGAGCTGCCGACGGATCTTCGTCTCGATGATGTGACATGCCCGTCCTGCGGGCAAGAGATTCCGCCCGACAAGTTCGAGGAAATCAGCGGCAAAATCGCCGCCCGGGAGCGCGAGCAGACGCTTGCGATTACGTCTCAACTGGAGACACGATACGCCACTGAGAAAGCGCAGGCCGAGGCTAAGGCAAAGTCCGAACTCGAGGCTGCGCGCCAGCACAGCGCCGCACGCGAGACTCGTATACGCGAAGAGGCTCAAAACGCGGCCGAGAGCTTGATAAGCGAGAAAGTGGCGGAGGCCAAGCGAGTCGCGGAGTCTGCCTTGGCGGAACGCATCGCGGAGATTGACGCGACGCACAAGAAGTCCGAGAGCGCCTTCCAGATCCGGATCAACGAAGCCGAAGCAGACAGGGTCGCAGCTGAACAGAAAGAAAGGGTCCTCACCCTGCGGATTGACGACCTTCAATCGGCCCATGAAACTGAGGTTGCCAAAGTAAAGGAAAAAGCTACGACAGAGGCCACGCGTATCCGCCAAACCGCCACCGAGGCCGCTGAGATCCGTGCCCGCGACACTATCGCCGCCCACGAGAAAGCCGTGGCCGAAGCCAACGCCAAGACGCGCGAGGCCGAGCGGCACGCTTCGGAGATAGAAGATCGCTTGACTACTCAGCGCGAGGTTTTGGAGAAGGCAAAGGAGGATGCGGTCAACGTACAACAGGCAAAGGCGTTCCAAGAGAATCAGAAACTCTCCAATAAGGTGAGCGAACTGCAGCGTGCTTTAGAGAAGAAAACGGCTGACGAGCTAGGGGAGGGCGCAGAGATCGACCTTTTCGAAGCCCTAAAGGCTGAGTTCCGGGGCGATAACGTTGAGCGTATTGCCAAGGGCGCCCCTGGTGCCGACATCTGTCATGTGGTGATGCTCGGCAATAAGGAATGCGGAACGATTCTGTATGATTCAAAAAACCGTAAACGGTTCGAAGCGGAATACGTCACGAAACTCAGGGGCGATCAGCTAGCGGCAAAAGCCGAGCACGCGATCCTCTCCACCAACAAGTTCCCAAAGGGCGGCCCACAGCAGATCCACACGCAGGACGGAGTGGTGCTCGCCAATCCGGCTCGTGTGGTCTCCATTGCAACCATACTGCGCCAACACGTGATTCAGGTTCACACGCTACGGCTAAGCAACTTCGAACGCGACCGAAAGACGGCCGCCCTTTACGAGTTCATCACTTCCCAGCAATGCACTCAACTTCTGGATCGCATCAATGAGCGCGCCAGCGATTTGATTAAGCGACAAGAAAAAGAAATTACGTGGCATCAGACTAACTGGAGCAAACAAGGAGAGGCGATCCGTGCCATTCAGAAGGCGAAGGTCGATCTTGATGATGAGATCAGTAGGATCATCGGCGCTTCGGACGAGAGCGCCAGCTGCGAGGCTTCCTAATGACGATTACACGGATGCCTGCGCCATCGCCCCCAAATGTCGTTCCAATGCAAGAGCGTCGACTCGACCGTACGATCTTGCGTACCTACCGGACACAGGTGGATCTGGATGATGTTGTACCCAATCCAAATCAACCGCGGCTTGGTCCAAAAGAGGACGATGAGCTTCAGCGGCAGATTGAAGCGAATGGAGGGCTTTTCGAGCCGCTGCTCGTTGAACCGCATCCTGACCTGCCGGGAAAATACCGCATCATCGATGGCGACCGGCGATGGACAAATTCTCAGAAACTGGTCGAACGAGGGCGAGACCAATACCGCCAGGTTCAAGTAGAGGTCACCGACAGGACGCTCTCAGAAGATGAGCGTCTCCGAGTCTGGATTTACATCCATCGGCAGCGCAAGGAGTGGGACGCCAAGGAAAAGGAGATGGTCGCCTACCGCCTCGTCGATTTAGTGGGACGAGCCAGCGCGGCCAATATTCTAGGCATCACGGTTCGCGAACTCGACAAGCTAGTGGAGGTGTTCGAGACTTCGAGAAGATTCACAGAGCTGCGTGACCCTAGTGCGGCGATTACCTGGGCGCGCGAGTTAATGGGCGTAAGCAAGAAGCTTCTTGCGCCTTCGGTCATTGATGCTGTCGTCAAGAAGGTGAACGAGAAGCGGATCACCAATTCCAAGGATTTGCGAAAACTGAGGGCGATTCTTCCTGATCCGGTGGCGCGAGCACACTTTCTAAGTGATCCGGGCGACCTTGAGTCCGCCCAACTTCGCATTCGTCCAGTCGAAAGGAAGCATAAACCCTTAAACGAACTTGAAGGGGCAGTGGAGGCGATGAAGAGCGTTCCCTGGACGACACTGCAGGAGTTAAAAGGCGATTCAGTAGTGTTGAAAAAGCTCGAGGAAGCTGAAGAGTTGTTGAAGTCGCTGCGGAAAGCCCTTTCTCAATAGCACCTTGAAGCTCGGTGCTCCAGCTCTGTTCCGCACTTTTGCGGACGGGACGGGCAGAGGCTCATGTGTCGCCGGCTGAAGCCGGCTCAGTGATTTGGGCATTCTGAAGTGGTCCACTTCGGCGGTTTGTTTTGGCCCACCCTGGGCACAGCAAACTTCTACTCTGGATTTGAGCGTGAGCTTGAGTCTGGAGGCGGAAGTTGGACTGGAGAGCCAAGGTGGAGCTATTCGAGCAGATTCGACTGGAGTATGAGTTTGGGGTGGGTACGATCCAGGGGGTGTCGCGGAAGCTGGGTGTGCATCGGCGGTTAGTGCGGGAAGCAATCCGAAGCGCGATACCGGCTCGGCGGAAGAAGACGGAGCGGCCGCAGGTGAAGATGGCTCCGGCAGCGGAGTTCATCGACGCGATTCTGGAAACGGATCGCAAGGCTCCACGTAAGCAGCGCCACACGGCAAAGCGCATCTGGGAGCGCATTCGTGAAGAGGTATCGGGATGCAGGGCGGCGGAACGCACGGTTCGACAGTATGTGGCGCGGCGCAAAGAGGCGCTGGGGCTGGCCCGGGGCGAGATCTTTGTGCCGCAGAGCTACGGCTGGGGGGTGGAAGCCCAGGTCGATTGGTATGAAGCCTACGCCGACCTGGATGGCGAGCGAGTCAAGCTACAGGTGTTCTCGCTGCGTTCGATGGCCAGCGGAGCGGCCTATCATCGCGCCTATCTGAGGGCCGCGCAGCAGGCGTTTCTGGAAGCGCACGAGTTGGCATTCCATTACTTCGGCGGCGTCTTCCGCCGGCTTCGCTACGATAACCTGTCGAGCGCGGTGAAGAAGATACTGCGCAGCTATGAGCGCGAGCTGACGGCTCGCTTCATCGCCTTCCGTTCGCACTGGCAGTATCAGGCCGAGTTTTGCACCCCCGGCGAAGGCCACGAGAAGGGCGGGGTGGAAGGCGAAGTGGGCTACTTCCGCCGCAACCACTGGGTTCCGGTACCGGTGGCCAGCGATCTTGCGGAACTGAACGCCAAGCTGCTGGCTGACTGCCATCACGATGAGGGCCGTATTTTATCGGGCCGCATGGAGAGTGTCGGCAGGCTGTTGCTGGCCGAGAAGGAACACCTGCGGCCCCTCCCGGCGGAAGACTTCGAGTTAGCGGAAGTCAGCTTTCCACGCGTCGATCAGGCAGGATGTGCCAAGGTGCGAACGAACTTCTACTCGGGGCCGCTGAAAGCAGGCTCCATGGTCGAGGCTCGCGTCTACTCCAGCGTGGTTGAGTTCCGGCAGGACGGTGTGCGGGTGGCACAGCCCCAGCGCAGCTATGAACGCGCCCAGCAGATCCTCGATCTCGAACACTATCTGGAAGTGCTGGAACGCAAGCCCGGTGCGTTGCGCGGGTCGAAGCCGCTGGCGCAGTGGCGGGTGCAGGACCGCTGGCCGGAGAGTTATGACCGGCTATGGGAGCTGATGAACGAGCGGCAAGGACGCCAGGATGGAACGCGGTCCATGATTGCGCTCATCCGCATGGGCCGCGAGTTCGGCTACGCCAAGCTGGAAACCTCGGTGGCGCAAGCGATGGAGCTGGGCGGTAGGGATGTGGCTGCCATTCGTCATCTGCTCATGACCGACGAGCTGCAGCACGCGGTGGTAACCACGGTCGAGATCGGCGCACTGGCCGCCTACGAACGTGCGCTGCCGACGATGGCCGAGTATAACCACCTGCTGACGATCGAGGTGCTGGCATGAGCAGGGAGGCCGCAAGCCTCGCTCCGCACTGCCAGACGCTGCGCCTGGGTGCCATCGCCACTCAGTTCTTATCCTTGGCCGAAGAAGCCAGCCAGCAGAATTACTCGCATCTTCATTACTTGGAAGCGTTGCTCCAAGCCGAGGTCGAGGACCGCCAACGGCGCTCGATCGAACTGCGGCTTAGAGATGCCCACCTGCCTCGGATGAAGACATTGGAGGAGTTCGACTTTGCGCAGTCGCCACACATTCCAGCCTCGCGCATCCGAGCCCTGGCCGAAGGCGGCTATCTGCAACGCTCCGAACCCGTGCTTCTGGTTGGCGAACCGGGCACCGGAAAAACTCATCTGGCCACCGCCCTGGCCATCGCGGCATGCCGCCAGCGGAGGCGGGTGCGCTTCACGACTGCCGCCGCGCTGGTCAATCAACTGGTCGAGGCGCAACGCGAACAGGGCCTCAGCCGCATGCTGGCGCGTTGGTCGCGCGTGGAACTGATCGTGATCGATGAACTGGGCTATGTCCCACTGGCCGAGGTGGCCGCCGAACTGCTCTTCCAGGTCATCGCCGAACGGGCGGAGAAAGCGGCCATCATCGTGACCACCAACCTGCCGTTCTCCGAGTGGCCACAGGTGTTTACCAATGCCCGGCTCTGCAAGGCCGTGCTCGACCGGCTTACCGATCAGGCTCACATTATCGAAACAGGTTCGGAGTCGTACCGCTTTCGCAGAACCTTGCGAAAGAAACGCAAAGAGTGATCCCTGGAGGCCGCCGTTCCATTCTGCTTCCGCTTCGCCCTACGGGCTACGCTCCAGCAGAACGGAACTCTATCCTCTTAACCTTCAACGTCCATGGGTGGGCCAGATTAAACCGCCGAAGTGGGCCAAACCAACTTGCCAAAAGCACTTCAGGAATCTATAACTAGCCTACCCAGCACTCCGCCTCCCCAATCCGCGCAAAAGGCGCGCGGCTCGGGGACCCCGCTGCGTGCTGGGCTATCTTGTCGCCGTCCCGCTGCGCGGGACTCGGTTCCTGACGGCTTCGAGCCAATAGGCGGCAGGGTAGCTACACTGGCCAGGGTCTTCCACGGTGAATCAAGCTTCGACTCCGGCGCGATCAAACAGCAGATCCCTCGCGGGCCTTGAAGGCCTCCTCGTGATGAAAAATCTAAAGGACTTGTGACGGCGCACCTAAAGGTGCGCCCCTTCAAAACTCGCTGAAATCGAGTTTTTCAGCGGCCTCTGAAAGTCGTGCCCTGATACAAAGCGAAACCACCTGGGGGCACCGTCAACTGAGGGAGCAGCATTTTCGGGAAAGCTGGGACTTCCACAGCTCTGTGGAAAACTTTGTGGAAGATTCCGCCGCAACTTCCGCAGCGTCCCTTCTTTCAGACACTTACACGCCTTGCCCACGATTTGTTGCACATCAAACTGATAATGAAATCAGCGACATAGGAGCGGACCCTCCAATATGGGAACGGGCGGCGGCGTTTTCTGCGGAAGGAGCACATTTGGGACGTTTTGCACAATCTTGGTACGTTGGTGGGGGTGCGATTGGCGCTAAGAAAGGGCGCCACAAATTGCAGGCAGCGGGCGATGGTCGCCCGCACTTCCACACCCCAGTCGCAGTCGGGAAAGAGGCCGACTTTGGGGTATTGACGGACGGTCTGGAGAGAACTGTGTTGCAACACACTGCCGCCGGCTCCTCCGCCCCAGCAAGCGCAAAACCGGCGCTTGTTGGGGACCCCGGCTCCGCAGCTCGGGCTTGTCTCCCACTTTGACCCGGCGCTCACGCGGCTGTTACGAAACCCGTGTCGCCGCTCTGCGGCTCGGACGGATTTCCCACTAGAGCGGGGGCTGACGCCCCCGCCTAACATCATGCCGCCGCGTTGCGGCTGTCTTCATTGCCCGGTTAGATTGCCTTGATACACCAACCAATTCTGAACCCGAGTTTCGTAACAGCCTCTCACGCGCCGGGCTAACTTCGCTTCCGCCGCGATGCGGCTCGTTTGAGCGCTCTTCGGGCGGTATGTTCCATCGCAAAATTCCTTCGCCAGTTGCAACACTGTTTCTTAAAGCCGTCCTCCTTCGAGAAGCCAGACTTAATCAGACTTTGCTAGTCCTATTTCTTACGATCCCGAGCCGCCCTCGAAGACCTTCCGCATGTCGTAGGGATAAACGCGATAGAGACTATAGCTGATGGCAACGTCAGAGTATTGGCGGAAGAGCAGGTCGCCGCGTCCATTGGCGTCGGCGTCGAGGGCGTCGATGATCTCCATGCGGGCGAAGGAGTCGAGATGATTGCTATCGGTCACCGAGCTGAAGATCTTGATGGGCGTGCCATTGATGTCCTCGTGCGCTACGAAGGTGACGAAGTAGTTGAACGCGCCACCACCCAGCGCCTTCGCCGTAGCAACGGGCAGGGTCGCGGTCAGCACGAAGGTTGGCGAGTTGCTGAACTCCAGGTCGAAGGCGCGCAGATCGTAGTCGGTGATGCCGGCATCTTTCGGCAACGCCGGAGTCTTGCGCTGAGCGATGAACTTGCGGATATCGTCCATCGCCAAAGCGTTGAGCTGCTCCGACTTGTCCGAACGTTCGTTAGTGTTCATGGGGTAGAGCAGGGAGCGCGCCTCATGCGGCGTTGCGTCGGAGACGGCGGGATAGGAGTGCCGGCCCAGGCTGTTTAAGGCAGCGATCAGCTTCGTCTGGGGCTGCGTGGTCGTCGGCGCGGTCGACTGCGAAGCGCTGAACGGTTTCGGCTCTGGCGTGGTCGCGGATGTTGTCGGAGGCTTGCCGTGCCGCAGGGTGGGACGATTGGGATCGCTCTCGTCGGGAGACGATGTGGCCGCCGGCGATGCGGGTGCGCTGCCGGCCGAAGGCGCGGGCGAGGATGCTGTGGTGTCTGGCGATGCTGTGGAGGTGTCCGAGGAAGGCTTCTTCAGCGTGGGGCGGTCGGAGGGTTCATTCGGATTTGGAGCGGTACTTCCGGCCGACGAATTGGAGTTGCCCGACGATGTGTTTTGCGAAGAGCTCGAGTCGCTGGAACTTCCCGAGCTGGAGGAGCCGCTTGATCCCGCCGCACGATGCAGCACGGGACGATCGTCGGCGGGATTGTCTGTGAGCGTCGGCTTGGGTTGCTTGGCGGCTTGCTGCGCAAGCTTTTTGTCGAATGGGAGCTCCGGCTTCCAGTGGCCCGTGCCGACCCAGCTTCCCTTGACTTGCTCGGGAGTGGTGACGGTGAAGAGCCCGGTGGGCTCGCCGTAGTCGGTGGCCTCGTAAACCGTTTCCGGTTGCAGCGCCATGGGCTCAGGATTGGCGCCATAGAGGCTGGCATCGTAGAAGCGATCGTCGATCCACAACGCGACCGGGACAAGCCGCGCACCGCCGCTGGGCAGGAACTCGAGCACCGCGATGGCACGTGGTCCGCGCTGAGTTTTCTTCGGGGGGCTTTGGGTCTGGCTGGGCTGCTGATCGGAATGCTGCGTGCGATCGCGGATCTGGGCGGGGCTGAATGCGACCAGCGACCAGAGCACGATTAGGGTAGCGATGGCCCCGCGGCCGGAATTGCGGTATAGATATTGAGTCATGGAAATCAATGCCAAAGCTCCGAACTTCACCCTGCCCGACGAAAACGGAAACCCGGTTTCGCTCGAGCAGTTTCGCGGCAAGACGGTAGTCCTGTTTTTTTATCCCCGGGCCGACACTCCCGGATGCACCATTGAAGCGTGCGGCTTCCGCGATGCCTTCAAGAAATTGCAAAAGGCCGGTCTGGTGGTGCTGGGCATCTCGCCCGACACGCCCAAGGCGCAACTCAAGTTTAAGGAAAAATACGACCTGCCGTATACCTTGCTTGCCGACGACAAGAAAGAGGTCGCCAAGAAGTTTGACGTGCTAAAAGAGAAAAACATGTACGGCAAAAAGGTGATCGGCATTGTACGCAGCACGTTTCTCATCGGACCGGACGGGAAGATCGCGCACATCTTCTCGCCGGTGAAGCCCGAAGGCCATGCCGAAGAGGTCCTGGCTGAGGTAAAGAAGCGGGGATAGAAGAGCGGATCCGGTCGACGCCATGCCCCTTCTCCAGGCCCATCATCTCGCGAAAATGTTCCAAGTGGAACATTTTCCTTCCCATTTTGGGAAAAACGTCGCCGGAATCCGCGCCGTCAACGACGTCTCGCTCACCATCGAAGCCGGGGAGACGCTGGGCCTGGTCGGCGAATCCGGTTCCGGCAAGAGCACGCTAGGCCGGATGCTGCTACGGCTCATCGAACCCGACTCCGGCCAAGTGATCTTCGACGGCCACGACGTGCTGCGCGCCAGCGGATCGGACCTGCGCCGTCTGCGCCGCGACATGCAGATCATCTTCCAGGACCCCTTCGGCTCGCTCGATCCCCGCATGACGGTGGAGCAGACCGTCTGCGAGCCCATAGCGATTCATGGCAGCCAGAGCGATCGTCCCCGCCGCGAGCTCGCCACGGAAGTCATGCGCGCCGTCGGACTTGACGCATCGGCCCTGCCGCGCTATCCCCACGAGTTCAGCGGTGGCCAGCGCCAGCGCATTGGGATCGCGCGGGCGCTGATCCTGCGTCCGCGCTTCATCGTCGCCGACGAACCCGTCTCCGCTCTCGACGTGAGCGTGGGAGCGCAGATCGTCAACCTGCTGAAGCAACTACAGCGGGAGTTTCAACTGACGTACCTGTTCATCTCGCATTCCATGCCGATCGTGCGCTATCTCGCCGACCGCATCGCCGTCATGCAGCGCGGAGAACTGGTGGAGGTGGGTACGACGCAACAAATCACCGCTGCGCCGCGGCATCCCTACACCAGAACGCTGCTGGCCGCGACGCCGGAGGTGCAGGTGGAAATATTAGGGTAGCGCTGGCTGGGTAAGAGCGGCTCTTGACGCCAGACTGAAGAGTACAATTGGCGAGGTGGAGTAAGCACAATATGCAAAGGGTGTCGCTGTTTATTCTGCTTGTCTCCATCTCTCTGCCATGCCGCAGACACAGACAACACATTGCCAAGGAACCGGCATTGAGGTCCCCGCGGGACAGGGTACATACGGAACGGGGCAGGCTACTTGTACGACGGTGACCACACCGGCGCCTTCAACCGTAACCACACAACAGGCGTACGAGGCAGGGCAAAACATGGGCCGTGGCATTGCCGCCATGCGTGCTAACCACTGGATCAAGAAGTTTTGCAAAAAGCATCCGGGGCAGAGTTGGTGGTATAAGAATCCGGCCGCCGGTATAGACGCAAGTGGCGTGTGCCCGTAAATGGAGAGGTCGGGATTTCCCCTTTATAATTTCCGTTCGCCAGTGACCCCAGGTGAAGAAGAAAATAAGCCAACATCGGCGGAAGGGAAAAACAAAGGACACGCCACTTATCGCGTGCCTCGGCTGGGGATCTCTGGTTTGGGACGCACGAGAGCTTCCCATCCAACGTCAGTGGTTCACTGACGGCCCCTTCGTACAGGTCGATCTCCTCCGCCAGTCTAACGGCGGACGCATCACTCTCGTTCTTGACCCCTCGGCTTCAATCGTCCGTTCTTTAATGGGCCGTCATGGACACTGCGGATCTCGGTGAAGCGAAAGAGGCGCTGCGGAAGCGTGAAGGCATCCCGAAAGACAAACTGACAGCCAATATCGGAGCATGGTCGCGAGGTGGCAACGTACCCGCCACGCTTGTCGGTCTTCCTCGATGGGCGGAGTCGCGAGGCGTCAACTCCGTTATATGGACTGCCCTTCGACCTAAAGTTTGAAGATGACGAAAATCATGTGCCGACTGTCGAAGAACTGATCGCGTATCTTAGTGGCCTAACCGGCGGGAAACGAGATTATGCCGAGCGTTACATCCGCTTTGCGCCTAGGCAAATTGATACTCCCTACCGCCGCAGAATAGAGGCAGAGCTCCACTGGACGCCGCTCGCGCCGCGCCCATAGAAGGCCCGTTAAGTTAGCCTTTACTGAATCGCCGGCGGTCGCTGCGCCATCAGCTCTTCGAAGCGCTTGTCCGTGCGCAGGGTAGCAAACTCGTGAGCGGTATAGACATCGTTGATGCGCTTGTACCCATTCTCCATGGCCTTGCGCAGATACTCCAGCGAGCGATCGAAGTCTCCCGCTTGCGCATACATCTTGGCCACCATAAACGAAAAAGCGGCGCGATCCTCCGGCGAAGTCGCTTGCGCCATGATCCCGGTGCGCGAGACGCGGGTGAAGATATCGGGATCCCGCGAGAACGCGAGCGCGTATTGCTTTCCCGCATCCGCATAATCATGCTCGCCGAAATACGATGACCCCATGTTGTAGTAGAACACCGCGTCGGTAGGGCGAAGTTCTATCGCTTTCTTGTAATAGTTGATCGCCTTTTCGTACTTCTTCTTCATCTGCTCGACGTAACCGCGATTGTTGTAGCTCTCCGCAGCATGCTTGTCGACTTTGATGGCATGATCGAAGCACTTGGCGGCCCGGTCCGGACGCTGCAACAGCAGGTAGGACATGCCCTCCTTGTTCCATAGCAAGGCCGATGGCTGCTTCTTCATCGCCGTATTGTAGTAATCGATGGAGTCGAAGTAACGCTTCTGTGCGCGCAACTCATCGCCCTGCTCCTCCAGAACGGCGGCAGTGGCGCTGCCATCGGGAATGGGCGGCGGCGTGAGCTGGGTTGCCGGCGCTGTAGCTTCAACTGGCGGCGATGCGTGGCCATTCTGCGGCCAACCCATTAACGGAAAAACGAACAGCAGGATTACCAGGCTACAGATGGGAAGCAAGACCCGAGGTGATCGCGGACAAGCCATGGCCATCCCCTTGCTCCGTCCACATCACTTGCGGCGCTAGCGTGCAATGAGGACAAAAGCGCTTTCTTGCTCAATATTAGACCTATTTTGGGCTATTAGTGTTCCCATTTTGTGCGCCATTCGTCCCGTTATCTTGCTCTTCATCCCCGCTGTCTTTGCCAAACAGGCGTCCGAAGAATCCTTTCTTCTTTTTCGGCTTCGGCGGTTGCGCTTGGGCGGCCTCACCGCCGGGGGTTTGCCCTTGTGCACCGGCTGCTGCTGAAGGGACTGGTCCATTGGTGTCTGCAGGCGGGGCGGCCACCGGCGGCGGTCCCAGTCCAAATATCTTGGTGAAGAATCCGCGATGATCGCCGTAGGACTGGTCGCAGGTGTCCTTGGGCTCGGTGCCCGCGATGAAGGCGACGGTGTAGTCCTCCGGGCACGATGGCGTCGCCAGGCGGTTGGTCACTTTGTCCAGCTGGACCGTCACCACTCCCGCAGGCGCCTTGAAATCGGTCACATCGGCGTACTGCGGCACCTTAATCGCGCGCTTCATGAATTCCGCCCAGATGGGTGCGGCTGCCGCGCCGCCCGCCAGCTTGATGTCGGTGTAGTCGTCGTTGCCCACCCAGACGATACACAGCAGATTGCTGGTGTAGCCGGCGAACCACGCGTCGTGCGAAGTACCGGTCTTTCCCGCGGCTGGGGCTTCGAATCCTCGCGCCCGCACCGGATAACCGGTGCCATTGTTCACCACGGCCTCCATCATGGTCGTCATAACGTAGGCCACTCGCGGGTCAAGCACTTCCTTTGTGTCGGAGTGGTAATTGTCCAGAACGTTGCCACGCGCGTCGCGCACGGAAGTCACCATCAACGGCGACAGCCGCGTTCCGCCGTTGGCGAACACGGTGTACGCGCCTGCCATCTCTACCGGGGTCGCGTCATAGGCGCCAAGCGCAATCGCCGGCGTCGCGCGCACGCTGGCGATGCCTGCGGCCTTTGCCAGCGCCGCAACTTTGTCGAAGCCGACTTCCTGCCCCAGCCGCACGGTCGCGTTGTTCAGCGACTCAGCCAGCGCGTAGCGCGCCGTGACTTCACCGTGGAAGGCCTCGTGATAGTTGCGAGGTTCGTAAACCTGATCGCCGTTGGCGATGCTGACCTGCGAGTCGTCAATCAGGCTCGCCGGTGTGAAGACGCCATCGCTGTTGGTCGCCACGCCCGTATCGGAATCGGTATTGGTATTGGCGAACAGCGTCTGTCCCGTTACCGCGGTGTTGATCGCCGCCGCATACACAAACGGCTTAAAGACGGAGCCCGTTGGACGCTTGGCCATGGCGTGGTTCAACTGGCTCATGCCGTAATTCCTGCCTCCCACCAAAGCCAGTATCTCGCCGGTATGGGGATCGATGGCCACCAGCGCCACCTGCGGCATCGGACCCGACTCAACCGTGACCTCCGTCTTCGCGTCCTTACCGGTGCCAGTCTTGATCTTGTGGGTGCGACGCTTAATCACCTGCTCGTCGACCACCTTCATCCCAATATCGACCGCCTCGGCGGCGGCGCGCTGGAGCTCGGGATCGATGGTGGTGTAGATGCGTAGCGCGTGATTGTTCAACTCCTGCTCGTTGAACTGGCCTGAGAGTTGGTCCTTCACCAGGTCAACGAAGTAGGGCGCGTCGCTGGCCTCCACGTTTGGCGTCGCCAGCGTGAGTGGCGCCGCTTTGGCGCGCTCTGCCTCATCGCGCGTGATGGTGCCAGTGTCGACCATCGAATCCAGCACCAGATTGCGGCGCTCCAGCGCGCGTTTCGGGTTCTTGTAGGGCGAAAGATAATTCGGACGCTGGATCATTCCCGCCAGCAGTGCGGCTTCCGGCAGCGTCAGGTTCTTGACATCCTTGTTGAAGTAGGCGTGCGCCGCCTCGCCAAATCCGTTGATGGTGAACGAGCCGCGCTGTCCCAGATACACTTCATTGGCGTACATCTCGAAGATGCGCTGCTTGGAGAACTTCTGCTCCAACTCGATGGCGATCATCATCTCCGTCAGTTTGCGTTTGAGCGTCTTCTGAGGAGTGAGGAAGAATCCGCGCGAGAGCTGCATGGTGATGGTCGAGCCGCCCTGCTCGTGCCGGCCTTCGCGCAAATCCACCGCCGCGGCTTCCAGCAGGCGAATGTAGTTGACTCCGCCGTGCTGGAAGAAGCGGCGGTCTTCGATCGCCAATACCGCGTTCACCAGCACCGGCGGTATGTCCTGAAACTTGATGAGCTCGCGCTTGGAGCGGTCCTGGCCCTCAAACAGCGCGGTCACCAGTTGCGGCTCCAACTCGTAAGCTGCAAACGCCTGATGGTTGCCGCCGGCCTGGCTGATCGATGAGACCTTGCCCCGCTCAAAGCGAATCACCGCGGCGGAATCGGAGCCGTGGAACGATTGCGGTCCCGGCATCACGTGCAGCCCGTCGGGATCGAAGGAATAGTGTCCGATGGGCGAGTCGCCGTCTTCGCTGTAGCCGGCGCGCCGTAACTCGGCCGTCAGGTCGGCCGCGTCCAGCTTCTCGCCGACCGAAATCGTGCGGGGCCGGGCATAGATCTTGGCCGCATTGCTGAAGATGCCGCCTGCCATGCGGCGGTCCACCACTCGCTCGTACTTCACATACACGTACGCGAAGATCCCCATGAAGACGGTCCCGGCAATGACGAAGCCGGCGACAAACAGCTTCACCAACGGGTCGCGAAACGAGAAACGGCGGGTCCGTGCAGGTCGAGTGCTTTTCGACGCCCGCGCCGCCGGCCTTCGATCAGGTACTTTGACTTTGATTGCCACGTTATGAATACGCAGAGAAGCCGCTATGGTTCATGGTAGAGCTGGCCTTCAGGCCAGCGGCCCGGCCGACGTTCTTCTTGCTCAAGCTGGCTTTAGCCTGCCGCAATTCCTCGAAGATGCTCCGTCACATCTTCAGGTGCCGTTTTGCCGGCGAAAATCCTCGGCTCTTCACACGCCTTCGTGGCCCCCAAGGCGCGGTCGAAGCGCCAGAGCAGACGAGGGTAAGAGAGAACTGCCAAAGCAGACTTTATTGTAGAACAGACCACCGGCTGCAAGTAAGCGGAGTAAGCGGATGGTTAATAGTGGGGCCGAATCCGAAAGCCTGACGCCTTACTGCTTCCTTGCGCGCAGTACCTCAGAACTCCTCATCCCAGGACCTCAGCACCTGCCAAAGGTTCTTTTGATGGCCGAACAGGACCACATCACCAGGTTCAATGAGATTGGTACTGGCATCGCCGCACGTATTCTTGGCAACCACGCCCGCCTTCATCGCCTCGGCCACGGAAAAAGTTCGAGGCGCAAAGCACTCAACCAAACCATTCGTCAGCAGTACTATGTTTACCGTCTCTGGGACAGGATCTGGCAGCGGAAACTCGGCATCACCAAGGGAATCCGTACGGCGGCACCCTCGCGGCTGGTCTACTGCGGTTGGCTTCGCAGCATCGCCGCCCGGGAGCGAGACGCAAACCAGCTTCCAACGCAGCGGATGCCCACTCTTGCTGTCTAGAAGAACGATCTTAAGGTCAGCGGCGTAACTAACGTGGCCGAGGCTGATCAGTAATACCAACCCTGCGGAAATGCATCTGGAAAGGCGCATGGGAACTTGGGTTGCCAACCATCGCGGTGTTCAGAGGCTGAGTATAGCCTACTATTCGCCAGCATTATAAGCGTAGCTGAGCGGGCTGCGTCCGTTCAATCCCCTCATGCGTGCTTTCCTCACCGCAATGCGTGATAAGCCTCACTCCCGAGGCAGGCGCGCCGGCCGTCGGTCTACGCAACCTCCCTTATAGCAAGTACTTACGCGCCTCCGCAGTTGTGGCTCCTGATTTGCACTTATCACCTTGCTCACGGGAAGGAGCGAGTATGGCATTTAGCCTTCTGTCCGTACCCAGTCGGATTCATAAGACTTTCTCGAACCTGCGTACCGGCGTTGTCCTGTTAATTTCGGTTGGCCTCGCTTCAGCCTTAGGTACCTTCATTCTTCAGCGTCCAGCAACCGACCCTGACAAGCTCACGCGCGCTTATTCGCACGTCACGCTGCAATGGCTCGACCGCCTCGGCCTCACCGACATTTTCCACGCCTGGTGGTTCCTCACGCTGCTCGGCCTGGTTAGCTTGAGCATTGTTCTGGTATCGATTGATCGCTTTCCCAATGCCTGGCGCTTTTATGCGCGGCCTTACCGCAAGACGGATTCGCATTTTCGCTCAGCCCTCGTCAATAAAGTCGAGTTGCCAATCAGCAACTCGGAAGATGGTCTCAACGCAGCCGAACGGGGTCTGAAGAAATCAGGCTGGCCGGTCGAGCGCATCGCCGACAAGAACGAACCCTCCTTATATTCCGAACGTCATCGTTTCTCGGTCATGGCGGTGTATCTCGTCCACGCCAGCCTGCTTCTTATCTTCGCGGGCGGCATCATCGACGGCGTCTTT
>Ga0302325_10013456_pt1 | contig 17447 bp, 10 predicted proteins | sample Palsa_T0_2_FD_201948 | JGI IMG/M metagenome (GOLD analysis project Ga0302325, IMG submission 201948) | Peat permafrost microbial communities from Stordalen Mire near Abisko, Sweden - Palsa_T0_2 | ecosystem: Environmental > Terrestrial > Soil > Palsa > Peat permafrost | place: Sweden: Abisko... | reverse complement strand
GCGGTAAGCAGTGTGTTCGGCAGAACCGGCGCGGTCACGGCCCAGACAGGGGACTACGGCTTCGGACAGATATCGGGCACGGTTGCCTCCAGCCAGCTTCCCGCGGCGGGCGGCGATGTCAGCGGCACATTGACCGCCGCCACGGTGACCGGCATCCAAAACCGGGTGGTGGCGAACACGGCCCCGGCCAATGGCCAAGCGCTGTTGTGGAATTCGAGCGCCTCCGCGTGGCAGCCGGGCACCGTATCGGGTAGCGGCGCGGTAAGCAGTGTGTTCGGCAGAACCGGCGCGGTCACGGCCCAGACAGGAGACTACGGCTTCGGACAGATATCGGGCACGGTTGCCTCCAGCCAGCTTCCCGCGGCGGGCGGCGATGTCAGCGGCACGCTAACCGCCGCTACGGTGACCGGTATCCAGGGACAGGCGGTGTCCGGCACATCCCCCAGCAATGGACAAGCCCTGGTGTGGAACTCGGCGGTGTCCGCGTGGCAGCCGTCGAACGTTTCCGGCAGCGGAGCGACCATGGCGTACCAACTTGGAGATCTGGCCGCCGTACGCACCTCGTCTACCGTCCTGAGCATCGGCGCGGACTGCGGCCCCACGTCGCCATGCAACGTGCGCTTCGGTTACCAGGTGTATAGCATTACGAACAGCGCGACTGCGACCCTCAGCGGGAGCGGTATAGGTACGGCGTATGTTTACCTCAACAACGCCGGCACTCTCATGGTAGGGAATAATCTGACCGTAACATGCTCGGCCGGCTGCACGCAGCAGGCTGGAATTACATCCTTTCCGCCGAACGTTTTGCCGGTGTACACCTGGACGGCGACCAATGGCACATGGGACAGCACGGGCGGGCGCGATCAACGCGCCTTTTTGAGCGCGAAGACACTGGCCGCCGGCACCGGGATCATCGTCACCGAGGCTCCCGGACAGAGCACGCTGGCGGTGGACAATGGCGTGATCCCTACTTATCTGATGAACTCGGTAACACTCAACTTTCCCAACATCGCCACAGGGGCGTGCGCCGCGGATCAGACCATGACGGTGACCGGCGCCAACCCCGGCGACGCCGTCGCGCCCGGCTGGCCGGCGTTGCCGGCAGGCATCTTTGGCATCATGCTGGTGAGCGGCACGAACACGGTAACGGTCCGCCTTTGTAATCTTTCGGGATCTGGCGTGGATCCACCCAGCGCCAGTTACCGGGCAACGATTGTGAGGAATTACTAATGAAGCATTCAGCTATCAGCGACCGGCATTCAACGAGCAGCTTTCGGCTCTTGGTTCTCCTGTTCGGAAGTGGATCCCTTCTCACTGGGCAAACCGTAGTGAATGGGGGCCGCATCCAGGTCGGCCCGTGGGACGCGTCAGGCGCCACGTACACAATACCAGCCAAGCGCGGGACCACCGCTCAATTGCCGGCAACTTGCACGCAAGGCGCGGAGTACTTCGCCACGGACGCCACCCCCGGACAAAACATATACCTGTGCACGGCCACCAATACGTGGACACAGCAACTGACGGGAACGAGCACCTTCTTACAGTTGGGCGCGGGCGCCATGACGCGCACGGTCACTTCCAAGCTGCAAGATCTGATTCACGTCAAGGATTTCGGTGCAACGGGCAACGGCGTTACCGACGATTCGGCCGCTTTTATCGCGGCGCTGGCCTCGGGCGCCAGGGAGGTCCGGGCCGACGACGGCACATACGTGGTCAACAGCGTCATCACTCTGGCCAAAGGCCAGAAGATTTACTTTGGGGTAGGGACCCACACGGTGGGGGGCATCCGGTTTTCGGACTCTCTCACCGACCAAACGGGAACGGGCAAGATCGAATGCGCCGGCTCGGGAGTGACCACCTTAATGTTGAAGAACGGTGCGAATGTGGATGTCATTTCGCAGACGAACTTCGCGGCGCTGACCGGCACGAACAGTCTCTATGGTTTGTTCCGCGGAGAAATCCGCGGTTGCACTATCAATGGCAACAAGGCCAACCAAACGGGGACCAGCTACGGCATCCGACTATATGGCCACGGCCTGGAGATGACGGACGTGTTCGTGCAGGAGGCCTATTCGGATGGAATTTACACCGAGTGGGGTCTGGATTCTACTTTTGCAACGCCCTCCTTGGACCTGGAAGGTTATTTTACCGGGATCCGGTCGGCTTTCAATAACGGAAATGGCTGGACCTTCCGTGGTCCGCACGATTCCGATTTCGTAGAGATGGTGCTCTACCAGAACGGCGGCTGGGGATTGCAAGTCCAAACCTCCACTACTTACAACGGCAACGGTCACCTTTCGAACCTCAATACGTTTCTGAATACGCTGGGCGGCGTATACAGCAATAGCTCACTGGACGGAAGCCAGATCACGGCGAGCACGGTTTCCGGATGGGGAATGCTGATCGACAGCGGCGCCGGCAGCCACAATCTTTCCGCCGCCGAATTTGCGGGCCCAACAGGCTTGGAGGTGCGGGCGCCCAGCCAGATCATTTCAGGCAACGTCGTGAACACCACCACGGCCGGACTGCGGCTGAATGGCGGCTCGGGGAACTTCACCCTGCAAATGTTCAACAACACGGGTTATCAGATCGATTTCGCAAACGAAGTGGGGCCCAGCGTGATCATCGCCGACTCCGCGAATCCCGTGCCGGGCACCATGTTCAACGGCACGCCCAATCAAGCCGATTACGTCTTCGTCGATTTTGGCGGCAGCGCCTCCAGCCGCTATACTTCATTGGCGGCGCAGACGGTACACGTAGCCGGATGGGCGCCGCAGTTCCCGCAAAGCAATTCCGTAATGGCGGTGATCAACGATACGACCCAGACCGGCAACTTGTCGGCGACCAATCTTACGCTGGGCAACTCCGCTCAGATGGGCAGCTCCACGTTCGCCAATCTAGGCAGCGCCGCTAACGGGACTATACTCTATTGCTCGAATTGCACGCAGACCACGGCATGCGCCGCGGGCGGTTCCGGAGCGATGGCGATGTACGTAAACGGGGCTTGGTCCTGCGCGGGCGGGGGAAGCGGGGGCACCTACAACTTTCGTAACAACCTGACTAACACTTCCGGTACTGTCGATTTCACCCCGCTCGACTCGTCGGTGATGAACGCAGTGGACGACTTTCTTCCAACAGCCGACCTAAGCGGCAGAATAGGGCAATTAGGCTGGGGCATCGACCCGATAGCTTCCGGCTGTGTGGGTTATTACTCAAACAACGGGCTGGCCAATCATCCCGGGATTTATTTCCTCAATAGCGGAACCATTGCTAACGGCGGTTGCTCGCTCACACTATCCGATGCGTTGAGCGGGGCGGCATATCCTCTCGCCGATCTCGGATCCGGAGGAGCGTGGTCTTATTGGGAGACTCAGGCTATATTCGAGACGGACGCCAACGCGGTATCTCATACCGTCTACGTGATCGGATTCAGCGACAACAACGCCGCATATCATCCCCCGGGTGGGAACGAGATCGCGGTGCGGTACGATACCACAGGTGGTGGATGTCCATCTAATGAGAGCACCGCGAACTGGGTGTATGAGGTGATCGTAAGCGGGGCAAAGACATGCTATAATAGCGGCTTGGCCGTGGCTCCGAACACCTGGTATCACGTGCGCATTTATTCCGCCACGCAGGGCACCATCCAGTTCCAAATTAATAGCGCCTATTCGGGAAGTATAGCGGCGGCTCCCACGGCCGCTGTGGCGCCTCAGTTTATCAACCTTACCACTTCAACCGCCGGTCAAGCGGACCTTTTTCTGGACTGGTGGGCAATGAAGATGCAGGGACTGGTCCGATGAAGACGGCGGCGCTGCTGGTAGCCTCCGCCTGTGCATGCCTGGCTGCCATCGGGAACTTCCGCGTACTTGGCACGACTGCCACCCAAGCCTTGATCGCGTACACGGCGCCGGACGGAAATGCCTGTACCATCCAGCTAAGCCAGAGCGCTGGTTTCACGCCGTTGGCCCTGGACCTGGACCCGGCCACTTTCGCCAATTCCAATTCCGATCTAAGCCGGTCCAGCACGGTGACCGCCGGCCTCTCCCGCACGGTTGTGCTCGGCCAGCGCACGGCACAGCTTGCGACCGCCGGGACATACTCGGGCGTGCGCCATTTTTCGCGGTCGCTTGAAGCCTATACGCCGTACTTCGGCCAGATTACCTGTCCCTCTACCGGCGACAATGCGACCTTCAATTTCACCACGGCTAATATTCCGCTCGGGCAGACATATGGAGACCCGTGGCTTTCAGATCCTTCGCACCCCGGCGACCAGCCCTGGCCGGAATCGGTTGGCGGGCTAACCCCGGAATTTTTTATCGATCCCTTGACGGGCACCCTTCAGTACCGCATCGGGCTCAGAGGCAACAATCCGCTCATCTGGAACCTGGCGTTCGGCTCGGCTTTCAATCAAGGCCAGACCACGCCTTGCGATTCAGCCGGCCCTTGGACTTCACCGTGCAACGTGACGGCAGGCTCCGGCAATACGACGGTAGGCAACAGCACCGCTCCCCTGGTGCTGCGTCCGTCAATGAGCGCGAACAACCCTCCTTGGAACACCAGCTACGGCCAGTTTTTCTCTCTCGATCAAATAGGATTAGGGTTGACTGGTTTCGTCAACTCCACCACTGCCGCTTTCCGCAACCTGGATGTTTGCCTGTCGCTTAACGGCGGCGTTTCGTGCGCCGGTTCCATGCAACAGATGACCATGGGCCAAACCAGCGGCCTGGTGACCTTGGGAGATGCGCCTGTAAACTATTATGTTGCAAGCAATTTCGGAGTCGATGAATGGGTGCTCGATACCAACCCGCGCCTGAACTCCCAGGAGTCGTCGGCGCATTCCGGCACGGCCACCGTCACGAACAACTCCGGCACGTATACGGTCACGAATAACAACACGGGCGATACGTTCAGCCTGTACTGGATCACTGGCGGCAACGGGACCATCCGGCTTTCATCCAACAACGACGCTTGCATCACGCCGCCCGCCTCAACGACATCCGCGGAATACCGGATCGGATCGTTTGCGGATGGCAATAATATCGTGCTGGCTTCCGGCACACCCCCGACGGGAAGTAGCATCTATTGGTGCGAAGACAACTTCACGCTCATGGTATGGCGCGACCAAGCGCCCACGGACGGCTCGACGGTCACACTCACCGGCGCGGTCCTGAATGCACTCGGAAGCGCCGCGCCGGAATACCCGGACAACGGCGCCGGCACCAGTTGTCTCAGCCAGTTGGTATACGGCGGCTACTTCTGTTTATACGGCAACTTCTACTGGATCAATCCCACCGGTCCCGTCGTGGCATACTATGGCCAGCCGGAAGGCAGTGGTAACTCGATTGCGAACTCCTGGTCGCTGGCTACGGCTCCCACCTCGGAAAGCGCCTCCATCGACCAGACGCAATCGAACCTTACCAATTACATGGTCTCGTTCGACCCGGCGCGCACCAGCCCATTAGTGATCCAAAGCGTGTTTATTCCAGGCTCTACGCCATCTCAACCCACCGTTCCGCAAGTTGCTACCGGCACTCCACAAATCCAGAATGCAACGGTGGCGTCGACTACAGCGTACTCGGTCACTTGGAGCAACGGCTTGACATGGACGAATCTGACTCCGCAGTCCACTGTTTCGGAAAGCGTTTTCGATCAGATGGCCGCCTTCGACCCGACATTTACGGCGTCCTATTACAGCACCTTGGATTGCGGTACCAACTCCGCAGCGACGCAAGGCGTTTTTTTCTTTATATGCAACTCGGCGGGGCAGAATTCGCCGGCCTGGATTTTCGCGCTTTCCCCCGGCACCGGGTCCGGATACGGAAACGGGGCCTGCGCCGGTCCCACGGCTTGCGGCGGTACCGGACCTCGCATCATTGGGGCGATGACCACCTTCAATACTCCGAATGGGCCGGTAGCCTCCGGGCAGGGGGCGCTCACCGGTCGTGGTCTTCACGGGATTGCCGAGACTGGCGAGACCGGATGGATAGGGGTATCGGCGAACGAATACCTCCCCATCACCACGTCCGCGAACAGCGTTCCGTCTTCCAGTTCCGCGTGTTCTACGTTCTCCGGGCTAAGCTCGCTGAGCGGCCAGTGCATCGCGCTGGCCATGAACAGCTACACCGCACACAGCGTAACGGGCTATGAGCCATACTTCGCCTCCCCGACCAGCCCGTTTCTCGGAACGCCCGGAGAACTGCGCACCACCCAGATCGGCGATACGGCGTGTGTCACCACGACGAGCGCTGCTTCCTGTACCTATGCCAACCCCGAAACCAACGAGTTGATGACCCTGGTGCAAAAGAACTCCGGGGGCAATTGGGTTTTTCAGCGGGCCACTTATAACGCGGAGGTAGCCGTGAGCGGGCCGCTCGCGCTGTGGTGGGAGAGCTGGCAAAGCTCAACCCCTCCCGGATCGACGGGGTCGCAACAAGCGAATGTGCAAGTCTTTTGGAATCCGACCGCTGGGTGCCCTCCTACCGTCCAATTTCCCAACGGTTCCCCCGACCCGCACGGCAACTGTTTGATTGAAGACGTCAACGAGGAACACAGCCATGTGGAATATCGGAATGGCGGCGAGTCCCAGCAGACCAACGTCCCGGAATGGGGCCAGCCGATTTGGGGCTGGCCTTTCGATTACCAGGCAATATTAGGTCCGGTGCCCTGTATCCTCGGCCTCGGGTTTGCCAATGTGACACCCTATCAGGTCACGACCGACGGTTGTGTGAACCCGCCGTCCACCGGTGTAAATTTTGTGGCCGCGGAGCCTCCTTTCGCCGGAGTCTATGGCCATCCCTGGGGATTCGATGCCGGCAGCCATCCGAATGCGGCGGGAGTGAATGCCCCCCCCAATGAGTCCATTCGCGCATTCGATAACCTGCCGGTCGAGGGCGGCCAGAACGAACCTGCTTTCACTGCGGTGACCGGGCAGCCGCAGCTTTACTTCGCAACCCCGAGTCTGGTAACCGACCCGGACGACCCCTTCGGGTCCGGTACTATTGTCGCGATCAACCGGAAACTGATGGCCACCGGCGCGAGCTGCGGATCGCATCCGCTGATCGACGTGAGCGGCCCGAGTTCCAGCATCGTCGCGGGCACGGCGGGATCGTACACTTACTGCTTTGCGCGGACGGCCGGGGAATGCTACGCGGGCAGCACCGTGGGCCAGGTGTACGCCAACTGTCCTGGAGTCGTCTGGACGTATTGCACGGGCACCAGCATCCACGGAGGCACTCCGCTGGGGGTGGGGAACGACATTTGCGTGGGAAATATAGGGAACGGAGCGGATGCGATCACACAATACTCGCTCGACCGCACGGACTACTGGGGCGCCACCAGGCGCGCCCTGGTGAGCGCCACTTCCCGCCTACGCATGGTCTTTGGCTTCGAGAATAACCAGCTTCTGCCGGATAACTCCTGGATTCTATATCGCCAGGAATCGTTGAACTACCAGAGGGTGGAAATGTGGATGGCCAAGAACTTGCCATATCCCCCGGCGGATTCAGTAGCTCGTTGGACCTTTGTGCCGTGGCCCGTTAGTGTAAGTCCGCCAGCGGGCCTCGACGTGAATAACGCGATCGTCGAGTTTGGTTATCAGGAGTACGGAGCGCCGCAACTCATCAACTGCACCACCCGCAACGACGCATGCATCGCGACCGCCGGCACGCCGATAGCCGAAAACCAGCCGTTTTACTTCGCTTCGGAGAATCCGGCCGGCGCGTCCTGCGCCTCCGGTTGCACTATCACCATACCGGCCATCTCACAGAGGATTCTGTACTATCAGGTGAAGTATAGGGCCGCGAATAATACAGTGCTGGCCGCCGATCCGCCTAACGCCATTGTGGTGCCCTGATTTAACTAATAGGCAGGCGTTACACTGGGTGAGTGCCACACCCGTCAGCCGTCGAATCGGAAGCGGCGCGGCCGTGGGATAGACGCTGCGCACCGGCCATGGTCCTCCGTAGAACCCGGTAACTGACATTGCGGAACACTTCCCGGTACTCCATGCTCAGGCGCTGGGCGATGTCGCGATAGATCGCCGGATTTGTCTCCTGCAGTTGCAACAGATGGGCGTCGTAATCCGAGTTGAGCACGATGTAGTTCGGCCGGCGTCCGGAAAAAGCGCCGAGATTTGCATCGTCCCGGAGGCAAGTCCGGCACTGTAGCCCGAAGTAGAATTCCGATCCCGCCATCACCAGGTCATGCGGCCCAACGTGGGCGTTGAGAAAGGCGGCGGTTGGTTGATAGAGACGCTGGAGATTCCGGTTGCTGGCGGTGTAAGCAAGGCTCGCGATACCGAGCAGGACGATGACTGCCTGCGCAGCAGCGGCCATCCGCGCCGGGATATTGCCGATCTCCCACAGGCTATGCACGGAAATGGCCAGGAACACGGCGAATAAGGGGCTCAGGTGTACCAGATACCAGCCTTGCTTGGAACCTTCGCCAAAGACCAGACTGAGCGAGACGGCGACAAACATCAGGAGCAGGACGCGCGACCGTCGGCGAAGATCATTAGATAATACGCAGAGCAGAGTCGCGGATAGGTATGACGCCGGAAGCAGATATCGCACCAGCTTGACTCCGCGCGCATTCTCCAGGCCCCAAGCCGACAGATACCTGGTTGCCTCACCTTCGATCAGCCGGCTCACAGTCATCGGGCCTGCAAGCCGGTTTGCCGCATTTCCGAGAAACTGCGCCTTGAACAGATCCGGATCTTTAGCAATGTATAGTCCCCATCCCACACCCAACACGCCGTAACAGGCCGCAACGACGCATAAATGGCTCCATCGCAGCCGCTTGCGGTCCAGATACAACGTCAGCACCAACAACGAGACCACGGCCGCGACGCCGCCATTGGGATGAACCATCCCGCTCAATGCGCAAGCGGTATTGGCGACGGCCAGCGCCAGCGCGAGGGACCGCTCACGCCAATGCATGTATCCCGCCACCGCAGCCATTGCAAAGAAGAGACTACTCATATCCGATCTCCCCAGGGAGGACAGACCGGCAAAGACAAAATCGGCCGACAGAATAACTGTCGCCAAGGCGGCTGCCCGATCCGCCACCAAGCTTCTCAGAGCCAGGTACCAAAACAGAAGCGCACCCAAACCGCAGACGACAGACAATTCGCGCTGAACTAGCAGTCCGAAACCAAATACTTTGAAGGCGCCTGCCTGCAGCACCATACCCATGGGCGCCATCCAGTACATCGCCCGGTCGATGCCGCGCAGGTAATTGATCCCGGCGGACTCGAGAACTGGATTCCGCAGGGCACCGGTAACGCTCAAAACGTGTGCCGGTACGCCATAGTAACCCTCATCGCAAAGTGGAACTCGGGTAAGCGACAGGGCGGTTCCAAGTGAGATCTGCAACAGGCAAGCGCACAAGACCATGACCCGGCTCGCACGGTTAGAGACGGGAAGGCTATGGTTCATGGTTGGCTCCGAAACACGGCGCCGGCATGCTTATCTGAAGGGCGGTCTTTTCCACGCCATAGCCTGATTGGCGCCGGGCGTTCCCGGCCGGAACTGCGCCAGAGCCGGAGCCACCTGTGGCGTGGCATCGGGTGGCTTCGATCCGGCGGCCATTTGGGACGAGAATTGCGCCGCGGTAGCCCGGTCCACGGCCACGCATAAACCCGCCAGCATCGGAAAGTAATAGGAATAGGCATTACTGGCGAAGATGGCGGTCCCGGTGAACGCGATGAGCGCCAGCCGAAGAGCAAACGCCATGTGCCTTAAAGAGGACAAGGCTGGATTCTGACGGGCCCGCTTTTCGACCGAGAACACCATTTTGAAACAGAACAGCAGCGCCAGGCAATACAGAAGCAATCCAGGCAGGCCGTCTTCGCAGGACAGTTGCGTGAACGTATTATGCGTTTCGTGCCACGCGTTCGCGCTGCTCCCCCCCGTGGTTGCCTCGACGTTGTTTGCGTTAGCGACCTCGAACATCCCCGGACCGACGCCCAGCAAGGGATGCCGCATGGTCAACTGCAAACTGGAGCGTAGCAACTCTTTCCGCAGCTCCGCGGAATCTATCGCGGATCGCTCCGACTCCGTCAACTGCGCTGGATCGGACGAAGGAAGAATAGTTCTATACCGATCCAAAGCGCTACGGGACGACCACGTGACAGCGATTACCGCAAGAATCAGGACGGCAACGGCCACTACAATCTTCTGGCCGACGGGCAACGGCACAAAATACATCAGGAACATGATGGCGAGGGTCAACAGTCCGCCGCGTGAGCCGGTTCCCGCTACAGTCACGGGAATGCAAAAGAGCATCAGCAGACAAGCGAACTTCAATGGCGACAATCCGGATTTGGTCCGCAACACGAAGAGGCAGAAAGGCAGGCCCATCAGCAGCATCAGGGCCAGATAGTTGGCGTTCCCTAGCGTGCCGCCCAGCAAGGCCACCCGGCCCTGCTGTAAGCGGCCCATCACGAGAGTGTAGATCTCCATGAAAGCGGTGGCCGCCGCCAGCGTGTACATGATCCTGCGGCACTGCTCCAGTCCCTGCACCGAGGATGCGACGATGACGAAGGAGAAAAGCGCGATCACCCAAACATCCCGGAGCATGGCGACGCTGCCGCCGCGCCAGATGCTGAATGGAGTGCACACGCACATCCAAAATGTAAAGGCCATCAGGCAGATGCCAATTTTCGAGAAGATGGCACGCAGATCCCCGCCAAACAGCAGCGACAACAGGGCGAGGAGCATGATAATCCGTACGGAGTGCACCGCGGACCCCGTAGCCATGTCCATGATCTCCGGAAACCGGGCATACACCACGAAGACAAAGATCGCCGTGAGATAGAACGCCGGGCGGGTCGCGGCCTTAGGGCTGGCCGGCCAAGCGGTCACTGCCGGCTTGGCGAGGTTACTGCCGCGTAACGCCTGTGTGTGGGGCGGTGTCATGGCCTCGGTCTGCCGCGGTCCCTGGTGGTTTCAGTGTAACATCCCGGCAAACGCTACAACTTCACGAGCATGGCCTGGTAACCCTTCAACTCTACGACAGGGCCCGGCCTGTCGCGAAAGAACTCTTCGACCCCTGCACTGCCCCTGATGCCGATTAGGCGTGGCGCAATCCGACGCCGTCCGGTGCAACGCGCCGATGGTGAAAGGTTGTGACTGCAATGCATGGATACGGCAGCGAACCGGTTTCGAGCTGGCATGCTTAACCGGCGCGAGTCTGTTTCCACAATCTCCGGGCCGGAATGAAAAAGATACTGACTGCACAGAAGGAGGCAGCCATTAACACCACAAAGGTGCGGGCCAGCGAGGAGATGCGTTTGATGGGCCAGCTCGCGGCGATCCGCGAGTCAAGCCCGGCCAACAGATAAAAAGTCCCCTGCGCGACGAGGGCGAAGGCTCTCCAGGCGCCCGGCAGGCCAAAGCTCGATAGGGCCATCAGAATGAGCGCGAATGGCAGGAGCAGGCGGCCGAGCTTATGCGAAACGAAGTGAATCCACATGCGGTTGCCGGGGCCGATAAGCGCCGGGAAGATGCCTATCAGTTGATAGATGCCGGCGAGCGTGCGCACCTTACGATGGAACTCGGCATCCAACGTCGTGGGGTACTCATAGGCAATGGCGCCCGTGTCGAATACAAAGCGGTAGCCCCGGAAAAAAGCGCACAGCGCCAGATAGGAGTCGTCGAGCAGCGTATCGGGCGGGATGGGCGCGGCCAGCTCGCGCCGCATGGCATAAATGCACCCCGTGCCCGCCTGTATCGAGTGGATGCGGGTGTGGTTCAGCCGGATCCATTTCTCATAGCGCCAGTACAGGCCCATATGGGCTGCCTGCTCCTCCCGGTCACCGAGAAAGTAGACATGACCGCACGCCGCCCCCACCGATGGATCGCCGAGACATCCTACCAGGCTTTTCAAACAGCCCGGATCGAGCGGCTGACGCACATCCGTGAAGAAAAGAATCTGGCCACGCGCCGTGCGCAGGCCGGCGTTCAGGGCCGCGGCCTTTCCGCCGCGGCGCACGCGCAGGAGTTCGACGCCCTGGCTGGCGAATCCCTGCACGATCTCGTCGGTCCGGTCGGTTGACCCGTCTGAGATCACTATCACTCTCTTTAACTCCGGCGGGTAATCGAGATTCAAAATCGAGAGCAGCTTGTCTCGTATCCATTTCTCGCCGTTATAGACCGTTAGAAGGATGCTGACGTCCTTCGGTTCAAAGCGTTTCCGAATCTTATACTCGTTGCGCGCCAGCACGGCCAGCAGCAGCGGATACCCGAACAGGATATATATCGTGAAGCTCAGTGAAGCCAGGAATATGACGGCAGCCCCGCTGTGCATGCTACTTAGCGGGCGGCGCGGTCAATGAAGCGGTAACGAAAAAGTCCCGCGCGGCCGGTTCGATGGCCGCGCGCACGCCATGAAACGAGGAGAACAAGCTCTCCAACTGATCCCGGGTGTACATGTACAGCTCGCAGCGGCCGCGGTAGCGGAGCTTCCGCTGCCAAGCCAGCAGTCCGCCCTCCACTGGGAATGAGAAGAAAACCTTTGAGCGCGCGAGCGACAGCGCCTTCTCGACGATCCGCCGCGGCTCCGGCATGTAATCCATGAAGCCCATCAGGATGACGTAATCGAATGGCTCCGGAGACTGGAACTCAAGGAAATCAGCCTGGCGGAATTCACACTGCCGACCGACTCCGTTGGCCCGCGCGTGTTCGGCAGCGAGATGCAGCATGCCTTCGGCGAAATCGATACCCAGCACGCGCGCGGCGCCCCGCTGCGCCAGGGTAATCGCGTAGTGGCCGGGGCCGCAGCCGACGTCTAAGGCAGTTTTCCCCTGGATGGGCTGGCAGCCTTCGATGGTCTTCAGATACCGGAGCTTCATGCTCTTTCGAAACATGCCGTTCAGGATGCTATTGAGGAGGCCGCCGCGGTTGCTGTAGATCGCGTCGAAATCGTTCGCGTAGCGGTGAAAGAAACCTTGCGTGCGGTCAGTGGACATAGGCTGACCCCAGTACGGCGTCGTTCATCGCCAGATACTCGCGGAACGTCACGGTCGGAAACTCGCGCAGGATACGGCGCAGTTTCACTTCGGTGGAACGCAGGTTGACATAAGACTTGAACCGGCGAATGGCGCTCATGCGCAGGCGCGGGTGCGCGGGGTCGATCTCGCGTGGATGAACGTAGTAGATTACCGGCCGGCCTTCGGCCAGCACCCGCCGCGCCATGCGCCGTATCAGCGCGTAAGGAAACAAGCGCAAGTAACCACCCCCAAAGAAGCACATCGGTTTCCAAAATAGATCCACGACCGAGATTGGGAACTCGATCAACTGCGCGCCCGCCCCCTCCACGCGATAGGGCTCGCGGCGTGAGCTGCGCACTCCCCCATGGGTGTGCCGAGCCGGAAAAATCGATGAATCGTACTGGTATCCCGCCTCGGCGACCGCCGCGAAGAACCACGTAGTGTCCTCCGTAACGGAAAATCCTGGCGAACGAAAGCCCGCCACTGCCGTTCCCGAGACATCCTCCAGGATCTTCCGTGCACGCAGAGCGTCGGCGTAAAACTCATCGCGCGTCATGCGGTGGACAAGCTTATGCGCGTAGCCATGCGAAGCGATCTCATGCCCGCGCCGCGCCGCCTCCCGCACGAGTTGCGGGAAGCGCTCCGCAATCCAGCCCAGAAAAAAGCAGCTTGCGTGCGTCTGGCGCTCCTCGAACAGATCCAGCAGACGCCGGAAATTCATCTCGACACGCGAAGACAATGTCTGCCAGGTTTCCATGGGTGGCGCCGAGGAGACATTCAAAATATGGTACCAGTCTTCCACGTCCACTGAGAGGATACTGGGCACGGCTATCGCGCTCTTCGGCATCTGCTTCATAATTAGTATAACGCAGGGCGGCAGCGAGCTAGCTGCCCGTCACGCGCGGGTGCTGAATCCTGCGAGTCACACATTCACCACCGATAATCGGCGGGGGCGGACATGGCAAAGCGCTGCCCCACCGGCGAATAACACATCGAGAATACAAGACCACCGCGAGATAGAACGCCGAGCGGGGCGCAGCCTTAGCACTGACCGGCCAAGCGGCCAAAGCCAGCGCCCTCGTGAATTCAGTGTAGCATCCCGGCAAAACGCCGCCCGGTACTACTCTGCGATGAGGTGGACGCTGGATGCTAGGATAGCGTGTGGCAACAACCGCGACAATGACCGGAATGGGTAGCGCGAATCGCGTGGATCGGGATCTTGTTTTCGATATTGGCCTTCACAATGGCGACGACGCTGCCTATTATCTCGACCTCGGATACCGTGTTATCGGAGTTGAAGCCAATCCGCTACTGACGTCCCAATGCACCTTGCGATTCGAAAACGAGATCCGGCAAGCGCGAATGAAAGTAATCAATGCCGGAGTGTTGAAGGAATCTGGAGAGTTCACCTTTTATCGTAATCTTCGCGAAGCCGGCTGGTCTTCCTTCCAACCGGAAAAAGGGAATAAGGGGGGGGAGTGGGAAGAGCTGAAAATCCCCTGCGTCACGACACAACAACTTATAGCGGAGCACGGAAAGCCCTTCTTTATGAAGGTCGATATCGAAGGCGCAGACCTCCAGGCTCTGCACTCGATAACGCCCGCGACCGCACCCGCCTATGTCAGCCTCGAACTGGATTGCGTCGATCCGATCCTGGAGAGATTGATCGAGTTGGGATACTCCGCCTTCAAGTTCGTGAACGGCAAGACCTACTGGCCCACACCCCCGATATTCGATCACCAGGTCGGCTGGCGGCTTTTGAGGAAAGCCGGGCGGCTCGCTCCATTCCTCCGGAACGGGATCGGCAGGCTTCCGCAACGGCTTCGCCCCAACTCCGAATACGATCCGCCTGGCAAGTACAGTCCCGCTGGCTATCCATTCGGGCCTTACAGTTCCGGCCCGTTCGGAGAGCAGGCCGCCGGTTCGTGGTTAACGTGCGCCGCCGCTCTCCGCTGGTTCGGAGCCCTGAAGAACAACTATCGCAGGGATGCCAAGGAAAACGCGTGCTGGTGGGACGTGCATGCGCGTCACTCCTCAAGTACGCCGATAGTCTTCGGATCCTTGGCGGAGAAATCATCCGGGAGTTGAACTCGGATGAGGCTTTCCGGTTAGCTGGCCGGCTCAGGAAAGAGTTTTTCACGATTGCGTCTTCAGCTTGTAGACGTGGCGGTCGCGCCACTGATAGAGCGCTCGCAGGAAGCCGGGCGCCACCCGCAACAGCATCAGTACGGTGGCGAGTTTCAGAGATTTGTATTGCGCGTTCGCCCGCGTCAGATGACTGACGGCTGCTGCGGCATCCCCGGCAAGGAAAGCATGTTTCCCCTTGTGCAACTCTACGCGGGCACGCTCGACCAAGCACTGTTGGGCGATGATTTCCCTCTGAATGGCCGTCAGATTGGGATATCGCGCGGTCTTCGCCAGTGTTCCGAGGAAGGCTTCGACCATCAAGACCGGATCGGCGGACAGACTGCCCGCGTGGCGGCGATAATGTCCCAGCACGCGCCGTTGGTAAACGATCCGGCCACCCTGTCTGACGATGCGCAGCCACAAGTCGAAGTCTTCGGCCCTGCGTAGCGCCGGATCGAACAGCCCGGCGCGGAGCAGCGTGCTCCGGCGCACGACACTCACACAAATGGGTACCGTGCACTGGCACGTGACCAGCCGCTCGAAAGTGACTTCGCCCGCGGAGGGAGATAAATCCATGACGGTTCTGCCCGCTTCCGGTACATCGCCGAAAATACGGGCGTCCGCATATGCCACATCGATGGACGAGTCGGCTTCGAGCACCGCGAGTTGCGCTGCCAGGTGCTCGGGGTCCCACATGTCGTCGGCATCGAGTGGCGCAATATATTCGCCCCGCGCTACGCGGATACCGGTGTTGCGGGCCGCACTCACGCCTTGATTTTCCTGGCGCAAGTAAACGATGCGATCGCGGTAAGGTTCCAGGACCCTTTCCAGCTCTTCGCTGTCCGGCGAGCCGTCGTTCACCACGATGATTTCATAATCTTTGAAAGTCTGTGCCAGCACCGAGTCCAATGTGGCGGCGATGTATTGCGCAGCCCCGTAGGCGGGAACGATTACGCTTACCAAAGGGGCCGTTCCGGCTGCTTCCGTGTCCTGCACGACTTGCAGATTAACACACACCCCTGTTACTGCGAGGGCGCACTGCATCCGCTCGCTTACGAGCCGGCCCCGAGGCCTGTCCCCCTTGCTACATTGTCTAGATTGGTTCACTGAATATGCCTATCCATCAGTGCATCCTGGTGACCGGGGGCGCCGGTTTCGTGGGATCGAGTGTCGCGCTGGCGCTCAAGAGAAGCCAGCCACAGACGCACGTGACCGCTTTCGACAACCTGCATCGCCGCGGATCGGAGCTCAATCTGAGCCGGCTGCGCGATGCGGGTGTGGCGTTTGCGCACGGTGATATCCGCTCGCTGGCCGATCTCACCAGCCTGCCGGAGCCTCCGGATCTGATCGTAGAGTGCTCGGCGGAGCCGTCCGCACAAGCCGGCTACGGCGGCTCGCCGGAATACCTCATCGACACCAATCTGACCGGCTGCTATCACTGCCTGGAACTGGCGCGTCGCGTCCACGCCGATTTTGTTTTCATTTCGACGAGCCGTGTTTATCCTTACCGGCGCTTGAACGATCTGGCTTACGAGGAAGGGCCGGAGCGCTTCCATCTTTCCGCGGAGCAGACCGTACCCGGCGCATCGGGCCTGGGCGTAAGCGAGGATTTTCCTCTGGACGGGCCGCGCTCACTCTACGGGATGACGAAGCTGGCGGGAGAATTGATGGTGGCCGAGTATGCCGATGCGTATGGCATCCGCTACCTGATCGACCGCTGCGGTCTGCTGACCGGGCCCTGGCAGATGGCCAAATCCGATCAGGGGGTCATCGCGCTATGGATGGCCGCGCACTATTTCCGCCGGAATCTTTCCTATATCGGATTCGGCGGCAGCGGGCGGCAGGTGCGGGACTTCCTGCACGTCGACGATTTCTGCGAACTGCTGCTGGAACAGATAGGCGATTTCGAGATCTATCAGGGGCGCATGTTTAACGTGGGTGGCGGGCTGCCATTCAGCCTGTCGCTACAGGAGACCACGCGGTTATGCGAGGAGATCACGGGCAACAGAATGCAGATTGCGCCGGTGGCCGAAACGCGTCCCGCCGATGTACGCATCTATCTGACTGACCACCGGCGCCTGACGGCGGTGAACGGCTGGCGGCCGCGGCGCGACGCGCGCGCCACGCTTACCGATATTTTCAACTGGATTCGCGAGGCCGAAGCGCAGGTGCGGTACGCGCTAGGATAAGCGGCGCGGTCACTCAGGCGTTCAACCGCCGCCGGAAAACATCGGCCAGATGTTCCGTATTGCGACGCAGGTCGAACTTCTCCAAAATTTTCAGCCGGGCTCTTTGTCCCAAAGTGCGCCGAAGTTCCGCATCGTCCATC
>Ga0302325_10013455_pt1 | contig 17449 bp, 12 predicted proteins | sample Palsa_T0_2_FD_201948 | JGI IMG/M metagenome (GOLD analysis project Ga0302325, IMG submission 201948) | Peat permafrost microbial communities from Stordalen Mire near Abisko, Sweden - Palsa_T0_2 | ecosystem: Environmental > Terrestrial > Soil > Palsa > Peat permafrost | place: Sweden: Abisko... | reverse complement strand
AATGGCGGCCTGCAGCACGGCCAGTCCACCTGCGATCATTGACGTCTGCGGCGGGAAGGGCCACAGGCGGCGGGAGTTCCTGGGCGGACTAGGTTCGCTGGCCGGCGGGGGGAACCCGCCGGGCCGGGGACTCGCCTGGCCTAGCGGTTCGCTGGCCGACCCACCGGGCTCGCCCGGATCTTCGCCGTCACCGGCCTCGGCAACCGGCGCTACGCCGGGGTGCTTTCTGCCTCGCTCGAGATAGAAGCGCTTGCGTCCCTCCGCCAGCTTTGAGTGGGCCTCGAGCGCACGGGGTACCGGGCATTCTTGGTTCAGGCGGCCGAGCAGGCCACGCGCGGAAGGCCGTTCTTCTGGCGGCCCGAACACCCCGGCCAGCAGATTCTTCAGAGCCGGCCGCTCGTCGATCTGACTACGGTCGGTGAGTTCCTCTCCGGTCTGGACGTAGAAGATCAGCCGACCCGACGCCCAGATGTCATCGTGCGCCGACACCCGCCCACGGACGAAGCCCGGCCGCTGTTCGCGCGCGGCCCATGGCGGCGCTCCGATGGCTTGCCTGGGCACGCCGATGACCGTGCTCATGCTGAAGTCGGTGATCTGCGCATGCCGGCCGTTCCACCGGACCGTCGACGGCGAGATACCGCGGTGCGCGATGCCCGCGGCGGCCAGCCAGCACAGGCCGGTCAACAGGCTGACCTGGAACTGATGCTGTTCGTTCTCAAGCAGATACTGGCCCGCCTCGGTGAGCGGGTCGCCCTGGTAGGGCTCGAGCAGTGCGTAGGGATCGGCGGACGTGGCCTCGTAGGCGTACAGGCGGCTCACCTCGGGGGGGTAGCCAACCGTTTCCGTCGTTTCCCGCAGCCGGAGCCCGGCCAGGATCTCGTTGTCAAGCCGTTCGTAACCCTGCTTTCCCCCGACGTCGACTACCCGCAGTTGGCGAAGCTCGGGGCCCTCTACCAGCCGGACCAGCCGGGTGGCCAGGAAGGCAGGCGCCGGGGCCTCGTCGGGTCCGAGAGTGACCTTGACCTGTTCCGTTTCGCCTGTGACGCGCCGGAACGTGAGCTCCTCAGCTTCCGCCGGGATGCCGCCGCCTTCGGCGGCCCTGATCATAGCGGCGGCTCCAGGTGCTGCTGGTCCGCTGTCCAGCTCGACGACGCGATCCCGGCGCGGAGCGGAACAAGCCGGATCAACCCGGCGTGCGCACCGGATGAGGTCCATACCGTGTCCGGCGGCAGCACGTCGGCCAGCGGCTGCCGAGTGAGCCGCGGGGCGAACGCCACCACCTGCGGAGGGCCGACCACGTCCAAGGCACTGAGATCCGCCGGCCTGCACAGCTGCCACATCATCTCGCGCGGGTCATGCTGGACCGCCTCGGTAATCTCGGCTACCTCACCCTCATCGGCATATGGAACGTCGTTGGCAGTGAAGGTCGCGAACCGGGGCGGGGCGAGCACTCCGCTCTCGCGCGCTGAAGCGGCCCACTCCTCGAGTAGTTCCCCGGTCTTGGCTCGTGCCTGCTCGAACGATGCCTGGCCGCCGGTGCTGGCCGTAGCGGATCCGGCGGCGAGGCCGACGAGCACCAGATCACGCAAGCCCGGCATGAGGCTTTCGCCGAGCCGCGACGCCCGCGACGCTTGCGCTCTGGTGCCGGGCTGGCCGGCCGCGTCGGCGTGCTCCGTGAGCTGCTTGGTGACTCCGTCGAGCGCGATCCTGGCGCGGGCGATCTCATCGAGCGTCACGTTGCCGCCGGGCCATTCCCTGGCCGCCACGGTGGTGACCAGGCCGGCCAGCGCGTCGGCGGCGTGCACCGCCTCGTCCAGCGCCAGCTGGCGCCGCCATGCGCCGACCTGGGCCCGCCACGACCCGGCGGCGGCCGCCATCATGACCGCCAAGGCCAGCACGCCCACGGCCACTCCGGCCACGGCGTTCGCCTGGCCGATCACCGCCCCGAGCCCGGCCGCCAGAGCTACCGCCGCCGGCAGCCACCACCTTCGCGGCCGTGGCGGCGATGGCGGCGCCGCCAGCCGGCGCAGCAGCGCCGGCGGGCAGATCTGGTCGACCTCCGGCAGGTAGCTGGCGCTGCCCCCGTGATCCAGCGCGCTTGCGGTCAGATTCAGCCGCCTTTTCACCCGCGGCAGCGGGTCACCGTCCCGGATGGCCTCAGCGATCGCCTCGTAAGCCGGGGACCGCCGGGAGCCAGCTCCGGCGGCTGCGCCGCCCGGGCCACTGTCCGTGACCACGGAGAGCAGGCCTGGCAGCCGCACCCCGGCCGCCGTCAGCTGACCGCATTGCTTCTCGGTCAGGCCGCCCGGTGCATGCGCGTCCCTCAGCAGCCGGGCCACCCGGTCCCGGAACGCACCGAGCGCCGCACCGACATCGATGACGTGGGGCTGGACGCCTGGATGACCGAGGCCGAGCAGCCCGTCGGCGCCCGCCCACTGCGTCAGCGCGTCCGACGCCGAGGCGGCCGAGGCGAAGACGTCGTCGCGGTAACGGGAGAGCTCTCCGTTCTCGGTCAGGCTTGCGGTACCCGCCGGCGCACCCTGCAGCACGGTGAAAGGCTCATCGGCCTTCGCCGCGAGCCCCGTGTCCGAGGCGGTGATGCGCCAGATGGCCATGACCAGCGCGGCCGCGAAGCTGGCCGCCTCGTCGTCCGCCATGGCCAGCCGGATGCCTGGGCTGGCGACGCCACCTGGCACGTGCCTAGCGATCTCGCACACCCGGTCGAACACCTCGTCCACTGACAGGAGCTCGACCAGGTGCTCCAGGCCGCTCACCGAGTTTCCCGAGTGACCGACGGCGTTCGCGGCCGGCGCCAGACGCCAGTCAATGCCCTCCGGGTCACTCACCCAGAGCACGGCCGACCCCTGGCCACTGCCGATATTCCCCGGCAACCGAAACTCCTTGCCCCCGGACCGCGGGCCCACCGCCACGCAGAGCAGGTGATCCAGCCGGTGCGAGGTCAGCAAGCGCTCGTAGACCGCCGCATGGCCGATGAGCGCGACTGTGTCGTCGATGACCAGCAGCCTGGTGAGGTCGGGGTACGAACGGTAGTCGGCCAGCAGTGCGCTGGCCGCCTGGTCCGCGTCACCGTCACGCAGGCCAGCCAGGCGCAGGACCTGGACCGTCATCCCTCGCTCCTGGGCGGGGTGGCTACCTCCAGACGACGCAGGCTGACAGCTATCGGCGCCTCCAGACCCCGGAATTTCAGGTCAAGCGCGGCATCGAGAGTACTCGCCCAGAACTCACGCATCTGCGCCGCCCGGGATTGCTGGCTGGCCGCCTGCTGTTTCATCATGTCGTCCAGGCACTCGATCTGGCCCTCAGCGAGATCCCTGACCACCAGGTACAGGCGGTCAGGGGGCTGTGGTCGGCCGTCGAGGCCATCGGGCAGCTCGCGCAGCAGCTGCGCGCAGAACCGCTGGCGGATATCGTCGTCGTCGAGCGCCCACAGTTCGTACGCGCGCAGCATGCTGCCCCAGGAGGACGCCTCACCGAGCGGGGTGAGCCGTAGGGACAGCGACACCCCGCCCAGCTGGACGCTGACCCGCTCGGGGGACGCTTCCGGCCCCTGGACCGAGGCCTTCCCGTTCCAGAACGCGCATAGCAGCCGGTGCAGGATCTCAACCCGGTGCTCCTCGCGGGTGGCCAGGTAGGCGAAGTCATAGCCGGTCCGCTGCCGCCAGCGCAACAGGTCGGTAGGCTCTGGCCGGGCTAGGGCACCCGCCCAGAGCCGGAGTACGTCGCGGACCTCACTGACCTCGGTGACGCCCATCGCGGTGCGGAACAGCACCACGGAGATCGACTCAGTATGCGTGTTCCTGTAGTCGTAGGTGATGCCGGGCCCGCTGGGCAAGTTGATGGCCGAATGCAGGTGCCCCTTGATGGCCTCGCTCTCGGCTTTGGCGGGGTAAGAGACCAGCACCTTCATCGGTCCGCTGCCTTGGGGGGTGAAGTTGGCCGGCAGCAGTCCGGCGAGCTTGCCGCTGAACTCATCCAGGTAGTCCTGCATGACGTTCGTCGCCGTCCCGTGGCCGGCCGCCTCGGCCAGCAGGTCATCGAGCTTCGGCAGCATCGGCTGCTCACCGGGCGGCGGTTCCCGCAGGAACGTCTTCACCTCGGTCTTCACCTGCTCCCGCAGGAAAGCCACGGCGTACTCGGCCCCGTGCTCGGTGCTCAGCCGGTAGGTCTCGCGCCAGCCTTCGGCACCGACCAGCGTATTGACCAGGTCGGCCTCACTGGAATTGGGATGCAGCCGGCCTTCCCTCGAACGGTGATCAAGCAGCCGCCTGATCACCTGCCGGTAGAACTGCTCCATCCGCCCGGAGCCGGCCGGCAGCAGGTAGGACACCCCTACGCGCTTGCGGTACAGGTCGGCCGAGCGGAGGTCGAAGTCCTCGTGGTCCTGGCGGCCGAACTCGGTCAGCGCCTTGGTCAGCGCGGCCAGGTCCGCCTGGACCCGCTCGAGCGGGCGGCGCCACTGCGGCGTGTGCGCCGCCCAGAACTCGGCCCAGGCCACGTGCGTGGCCCACGTATACCACTCATCCTGCCGCCTGCGGGCGTCCACCGGTGCCTCATCGTGCCAGCCCACCTTCCTGAGGAACCGGTCTTTCAGCTCCGGCACGGGCGGCGGCGCGGCACCGAACTTATCCGGCGTGGCAGGCGCGGCCCGCCTGCGGTGCAGCATCCCGGCCACGCCGACCTTGTCGGCCTCGTCGGCCAGTTCGGAGTGGCCGAAGGCCACCCGCTGGACGCGGAAGATGTCCATCCTGCCGAGCTGCTCGCGGACGGCTGTGCTCGGGGTGAAGGCCGACACTAGCTGCGGAACGTCGCGGCTGAGCTGGGCCTTCAGGCTGGTGATGCCGGCCCTCATCGCCTCCCGGCGATCGTTCAGCGCGGCGGCCACCTCGCGGGCGCCGTGGCCGGGCTCGGGCTCGGCGAAGTCGCCCTCGCGCCGCCCAAGCACCGGGTGCACCCCGGCTTTGGTAAGGAAATCCTCCATCTCGGAGCGGTTGGACTCGACTGTGCCGATCGGCGTGGAAAGCTGCTCGATAGCGGTGCGGAGCAGCCGCGCGCTGACGATCCCGGCTAGCTCGTCGACCGGCACCGTCAGCGAGGCGACCAGCGCCGTCGACACGCCGCGGTTGCCGATCCCGTTCCCGGCGCGCACCTGCCGGTGCGAGGCCTCGTTGACGAAACTGTCCGCGAACGACTGGTGCATCTGCCCCGACCGGTTGTCCTCCTCGGACATCTCGGTCCCCACCAGGGACATCACCAGCGAGACGATGGAACGGTGCATGTCCTCGCGGTTAGCGCCTGCGGGCTGGGAGAACAAGAACCCGGTCTGCACCAATCCCGGACGCAACACTATCCGCTGGTTCTGCGGATAGTAGACCGCCACCTCCTCCGGGTCGATCGGACCCTGGTCCTGGACGCTGTCCAGGTCACGCTGGGCATCGGCGCCGTTCTGCTGGTCGACCAGGCGGAACAGGTCAAGCAGCGCCCGCCCGGCGTTCAGCTCGGCGGCCCGCCCGCCGCCCAGGCCGGGCTCGAACGCCGACGGCATCAGCACCAGCGGGTAGATCTTGACCCGCAGCTGGGTCTGCCTGAACATCTCCCCGACCAGGTGCAGGTAGTCGTAGAAGATCCCGCCCCCGGTCCCGCCGGCCACCGAGAACGCCACGAAGACGTCCACCCCGCGGGGGGGACGGCCGCCTAGCACGTACAGGTCCGTGCCGGAGTTGGAAAGCTTGCCGATCGCAGCGCGGACGCCCCGGACCGCCGGGGCGATGCCCTCCATGAACGCGCCGAACAGCGCCGCCCGCCCGATCGTCGGGAACTGCCCGGCGCCCCGGTGCAGCGGGTTCACCCGCGGCTCGTCCTCCACCGGCGGCAGCCAGCCCTCGGTAATGCGCGCTGCTTCAAGCCGCAGGTTCCTGGCCAGCTCAGGGTAGGTGTCCACCTGCGGCACCAGGTCCCTGACGTACTGCGCGGTCAGCGCGGAGGCGGGCGCATGTTCGAGGCCGGGCACCACGCGGCGCGGCAGCCGGTCAAGCTCAGCCTGGTTCATGTCCGCATAGACAAACTGGACGCAGGACGGGAGCTGGTACGGCAGCAGGTTCGCCCCCTGACGCTGGCGAAGGAAGTCGTTGCCGTCCGGACCGCAGATCTCCTCGCGCATCCTGCGCTCAAGTTCAGCGCCGACGTCGCATCCTGTGCCGCCCAGTCCAACAAACATGACCGGCTGGTAGAGCTTCATGGCCACCCCCACTGCCTTATCTTGATCCGGTTCGTACGTGCTCGCCGCCACGCCGTCACGTCAGCCACGGGTCCGGTGCGGACGAAGGCGAGGGAGGCGAGGGAGCAGTCTCCCGGCCCGGGTCGGCGGGCTGCCGCGCCGACCTGCCAGTAGGTGTTCCGCGCCCGTCAGGGCTGGGCCGGAACCTGGGAGGCGCGTGCCGCGCATCACGGAAGACCAGCTGCAGGCCGCTGGGCAGCGGCTCACCGGATCCGCCGACGGCGATGTCGTAGTGCTCTGCGGCCGGTGTCGCGACATTGACCTGGCCGGGTCGGCCCCGCCTGGCGGTGTACACCGAGTCCTCTGGCCGCGGGTAATCCAGTCGCTCGGTCGGCTCACCCTCGTCACGGATGACGAAACGGAACGTCTCGGCCCGCTTGCCTGGTGCCTTCAGCTCCGCGCCCACCCGCTCGCCGTTCCTGCGGATGATCGCGTACAGGCCGCGCACGTCGGCGGCGCGGCGGCGGGCGCGACGCCGCAGCAAAGCGAGCAGTACGCCCAGGGTGAGCAGGATCACGACGCCGACGATGGCCCACAGGTACTTGGCCACAAACCCCGGCGCCCTGGTCACCGTGACGTCGAGCGTCCCGGCGCTGTAGACGGTGCCTGGGTTCGCCGGGTCGACCACCTTGACCTCAAGCCAGGCGGGTCCCGGCGGGGAGTTCCCGGCGAAGGTGATGCTGAACGGGGTGGCAGGCGGGTTGCCCGGCGGGACCCGTACCGATCCCGCGGGGCTGGTGATCGTCGCGTACGCGTGATTGACGCTGAGCGAGAGCCGTACCGTACGGGCCGCGCCGGTGTTGGCGAAAACAACGTCGCCCTTGATGCTCTGGCCCGCCTGCACGCTGCCGGTGACGGGGAGCTGGACGGTGCTCTGGAACGGCAGAGCGCCGCTGGTGACGTCCACCGAAGCGGGAACCTGCGTGGCGAAAAGGCCGTAGCCCGCCGCCGTGCCGGTAAAGGTCAGCGTGCCCTGTCCGTGCGGGGCCGTGAAGGTGCCCTTGTAGTCGCCCACACCGGTCGCGGTGCCCGGGGTCTCGCCCGCGTTGCTGACCGGAATCTCGGTCGGACCGGACAAGCCGTCACCTGAGACGCTGACCGCCACCTGCATCTGCGCGAGCGTGGCCGGGTTGGTGATCGGGCCGTTGGTGCCCAGCACGCTGAGCGTGACATCGATCGGCTGGCCCGGTTGGGCGCTGCTCGGGGTGGCCGTTATCTGCGCGTCCACAGCGCCCTGCCAGAACGCGGTCGCGCTCACAAGTTCGCTGGCCAGTCCGGGCGGCGCCGTGAGCTTGATCCGCCACTGTCCCGACTGCGGGCTGGTGATGTGCAGGACCTCCACCGCGGTGGTCGTCCCGCTGATCGCCGACCCGTTGGCCCACTGCGCGCCGTCCGGCAGGTAGAAGCCCACCTGGACACCGGGGTTACCCCGGTCGACGCTGATCGCGGCGTCGCTGGCGATGGCCGGGATGCTCACCTGCAGCCAGCGGGTCTGGTTACCGCTGATGGAAACCGACGAGCTGTTGCTGCCGAGGCAGCCCGCCGCCGCGTACAACTGGTCGAGCGCGTTCAGCGCGTCGGCAGGGTTGTTGACCACGGTCGCGTGCGGCCTGGATACCTGGCGGTTGTCGCAAGACGTCTGGGCGCCGTTGGCGGCCAGGAAGTTAAGGTACTGCTGATCAGCGGGCGTGATGTCGGTGCCGAAGCCGAGCGGCCACACCTGGACACCCTCGGCTCGCGCGACCGCCAGCTGCAGGTCAATCGCGTGATGAGCCCCCGCTAGCCAGTCCGTGCCGTACTGCTGCGTGTCGCGGTGCACGTCCAGCCCGCCGTCGGTCATCATCAGGATGACCTTGATCGCTCCGGCCGGGGATTGCCGCCCGAACGTGGTGTTCGGATTGAAGTAGGTCATGGCCTGGCCGAGCGCCGTGGCGTAGTCGGTGTCGTCGCCCTCGGCCTCGGTCCGCCGGTGCAAGGTGTTAACGCATGAGGCGAGGTACGACAGGTTGACAGCACCGCTGGCGATCGTCGGCCGGCAGGCCACGCTGGTCGGGTCCTGGTTCGGGGCCACGTTGTTCACGCCGCCGAACCCGACGACGGTGACCCGGCTACGCGGGTTAAGCAGCGTCTGGGCGATCGTCCCGGCCGTCTGCCTTTCCGCCGCGACCTTGGCGTCGGTCTCGCTTCCCGACTCATCGACGAGCATCACAACGTCAAGTACGGCGTCATGGATACCGGCCAGCCGTGCCGCCGAGGCCGGCACCGCGCCGACCGCCTGCACCGCCTGCGCGGGGGCGGGCGCGACAAAGGCGAACAGCGCCATAGCAGACGCTGCAGCTATGGCTCCCCAGCTGCGTATTTTGCGTCTCGTAGCTACTTCGTGATTCCGGCTGTCAGCAAAGCGCGTAACACCGCTCACACCTATCCCCCAACACCCCAATACTGGTTTGGCCAGCCGATAACCGGCGAATGTTTTGGCTGAGAATATCCCACTTCTCGGGCTATCGCCTAACTCGCGATCTCCGCCTTCTGGCAGGCACTACTCAGGTCCCTACCGGCTGCGGCTGAGTACCGTCTATACCAACGATGCCAGCCGCCTGATACCGGTTGACAGAACGCACATTGCAGGATGATAACGGTCCTGTAGGAAATGTGAGCCTTACTTACCGCCTGCCTGCAAGGCGCTGGGCCATGGCATCCGGCATCCGTTAGGTCAGTGCATGGCCAGTGTCCTAGGGCGATCCCGGTCCGCTGAGGCCGTCGCGCCCGCCTGCGGGCACGGATATTAACGTCCGGGCGGCCGAAGGCAGAAGACGGCCCGGAAGGCGTAATGATGCAGTAAAACTCGAAAAGATTGCGGAATGTATGGGTCGGATGGAAAGTTTAGTGGCCCATAATTCCCGGAAATCTGCGCCAAGCGCGAACTCGCTGCGGAAACTCTCGCTTCCAGCCTCTTTTCGCACCTGGGGAGCTGTCAGCTCTAGCTAAGACTCTTAAATCCCATCAGCCTCGACAGCTTCACAGACCTCTCTAAGCCTCGATCCATCGGGTAAATTAGAGTCCTTATGGCTTGTCGATGCGAAAGGTGCCCGCTGACCCGAATCCGCGAGTAAGTGGGTGACACGGCCGCGCAAATGCCGATAGGTGCCCTCTGAGCTGGGATGATCGCTGCGAAGTAATGATCATCTCAAGCGGCGAGGCAAGCAAGCTGCCGACCGGCCGGGCCAGGAAGGGGGCGACGGATCCGGGTAACAGGGCCAGCGCGCGGGAAATTGGCTTTGCCGTGGGGAGGCGGGCACTTACACTCGGGCCCGTGACACACGAGTTCCGTCAGGTAGATGTCTTCACGGAGACCCCGTATTTCGGTAACCCTGTCGCGGTCGTGCTGGGCGCCGACGGCCTCAGCGATGAGCAGATGCGGCTGCTCGCGCGCTGGACGAACTTGTCGGAGACGACGTTCGTGCTGGCCCCGCGGGCACGCGAGGCGGACTACTGGGTGCGGATCTTCACGCCCGCCCGGGAGCTGCCGTTCGCCGGGCATCCCACCCTGGGCACGTGCCACGCCTGGCTGGAAGCCGGCGGCCGCCCGGCCCGCGCCGGTCAGGCGGTGCAGGAATGCGCCGCCGGGCTGGTCGCCGTCCGGCAGACCGAGGCGGGCCTGGCGTTCGCGGCCCCGCCGCTGGTGCGCGGCGGGCCGGTCGAAGACGCGGTGACCGAGGAAGTGGCGCGGGCCCTGAACATCGCGCGGGCCGACATCGTGGACATCCAGTGGGCCGACAACGGCCCCGGCTGGGTGGCCGTCCTGCTGGCCAGCGCGGACGCGGTCCTTGCCGTCCGGCCAGGCACCGTCGACATGGAGATCGGCGTCGCCGGACTCTACCCGGACGGCTCGCCGGAGGCGCTCGAGGTCCGCGCGTTCAGCCCGCAGCTCGGCGCGCCGGGCGAAGACCCGGTCACGGGGAGCCTGAACGCCTCGCTGGCGCAGTGGCTGCTCGCCACGGGACGGGTCAAGGCCCCCTACGTGGCCAGCCAGGGCACCGCGCTAGGCCGCCGCGGCCGGGTGCATATCTCCCGCGACGACGACGGCCAGGTCTGGGTCGGCGGCGGCACGGTCACCTGCATCAGCGGCACCGTCGAACTCGGGTAAGGGAACAAGGGCGACGGCGGACCGGGGCGGCGAGCGACGAGGCGTAGGACGTCGGGCGTTACGGCTGGGGTTGTTTTTGCCGCCGGACGGGGAGATGGCGGGCCAGGAATTCCTCGGTGCGCCGCCAGGCGCGGGCCGCGGGCTCAGGATTATGGAACATGGGCGCCTTCCTGTTGTGAAAGGCGTGCCCGGCGTCTTCCTCGACGTGGATTTCCGCGTTCTGGCTGTCTCGTACGGCTTCCTCCACCCGCGCTACTTGGTCACGGGGGATGTACGGGTCATTGCCGCCGAAGTGAAACTGGATGGGAGCGCTGATCTGCGCCAGCACATCGGTGTGGCCGGGCACCTCCGAACCGTAGAACGAGACCACGGCATCGAGCTGGGTCCGGGCGGCGAGGAAGTAGGCAATCGAACCGCCGAGGCAGAACCCGATGACTCCGAGCCCGCCGCGCACCTCAGGCAGCGCCGCGAGGTACTCCAACGCGGCCGCGGCGTCGTCTACGCCCTGGTCAGTGTCGAATCGCGACGACAGCTCCAGCGACTCAGCCACGCCTTCGGCGTCGTGCACGGCCTGGTGTCCTGGCTTCAGCCGCCAGAACAAGTCCGGTGCCGCGACGACATAACCGAGCTCGGCGAGATCCTCGGCGACGGCACGAATGTAATCCCCGACGCCGAAGATCTCCTGGATCAGGAGAATGCCGGGGCCATGCCCGGCCTCGGGGAGCCATACCGTCAGGTCGAACGGTCCGTCGGGCGCGGCGACCCTCTCAATTCGTGAGGCCACGGTCACTTCCCTGGGTTGTGCTGGTTCTGGCGCGCAACAGATGGTAGCGCGCTCGCCGCTCGCCATCACGTGGCGGTCCGCCGGTTCTGCCGGCCGCCGGATCGATAGCATCGGGGTGCAGCCAGAGGGAGGCGATTTGGTGAGCACAAAACCTGTGACCGCGTTCGTGACCGGGGCGAGCAACGGGTTCGGGGCCGCCATCGTGCGGCGGTTCGCGGCGGAGGGGATACGTGTCGTCGCCCTGGCGCGGCGGCAGGACCGGCTGGCGGGGCTGGCCGCGGAACTCGGCGACAGCGTGCTCCCGGTCAGGCTCGATGTCCGGGACCGGGCGGCGGTCCGGGAGGTGGTCGCGGGCCTGCCGGCTGAGTTCGCCGAGATCGACGTGCTGGTCAACAACGCCGGGCTGGCCAAGGGGCTGAAGCCGGCCCAGGAGGCTGACCTGGATGACTGGGACGAGATGATCGACACCAACCGCAAGGGCCTGGTGTACTGCACGCGGGCGATCCTGCCCGGCATGGTCGACCGGGGCCGTGGTCACGTGGTCAACCTCGGCTCGGTGGCGGGCAGCTACCCCTATCCCGGCGGCAACGTCTACGGCGCGACTAAGGCTTTCGTCCACCAGTTCACCCTGAACCTGCGCTCTGACCTGCACGGCACGGGCGTCAGGGCCACGTCGGTCGAACCGGGGATGAGCGGGGAGACCGAGTTCTCCACCGTGCGGTTCAGCGGCGACCAGGCTCAGGCGGACGCGGTCTACGCGGGTGTGCACCCGCTGGTGCCCGCCGACATCGCCGAGGCCGTGTACTGGGTCGTGTCACAACCTCCGCACGTCAACGTCAACACGATCGAGATGATGCCGGTCGCGCAGAGCTTCGCGCCGTTCCAAGTGCACCGCGGCTGACCAGTCCGGGGATCAGTCCAGGTGCGGGCCAAGCAGGGTCAGGTCGGCGGGTGAAAGGCGGTCGCGGGCGGTCTTGGCCTGGTGCCAGAAGGGGTAGATCAGCGGCGGGGCGCTGATCTGGTCGAGCTGGGCTCGTTCGTCGGCGCTCAGCGTCAGGGACGCGGCGGCCAGGTTGCCGGCCAGCTGCTCGTCGGTGCGGGCGCCGATGACCAGGGAGGTCACGGCGGGCCGGCCGAGGAGGTAGGCCAGGGCCACCTGGGCGGCTGACACGCCGTGCTGTTCGGCGACCTTGACGAGCACCTCCACGATGTCGTACAGGCCTTCTTGGTCGTAGACCGGCGGCTCGTTCCAGTCGGTGAGCTGCCGCGAGCCGGCCGGGGCCTCGTGGTTCCTGCGGTACTTGCCGGACAGCAGCCCGCCGGCCAGCGGGCTCCAGACCAGGACGCCCAGGCCCTGGTCGATGGCGAGCGGGATCAGCTCGTACTCGGCCTCGCGGGCCTGCAGGGAGTAGTAGATCTGCTGACTGACGAACGGCGGCAGGCCCAGCCGCTGCGCCGTGCCCAGCGCCTTCATCAGCTGCCACGCGGCATAGTTGGAGGCGCCGACGTAGCGGACCTTGCCCGATTGGACGAGCAGGTCCAGCGCGCGCAGCGTCTCCTCGAGCGGGGTCTGGCCGTCCCACTCGTGCACCTGGTACAGGTCGATGTGATCAGTGCCCAGGCGGCGCAGGCTGGCCTCGCAGCCGGAGATGATGTGGTGGCGCGACAGCCCGGCGTCGTTCGGGCCGGAGCCCATGGGCATCCGGACCTTGGTGGCGAGCAGGAGCTTGTCCCGGCGGCCGCGCAGCACCTCGCCCACGATCCCCTCGGCCTGGCCGCCGGAGTAGACGTCGGCGGTATCGATGAGGTTGACCCCGGCGTCCAAGCACATGTCCACCTGCCGGCGGGCCTGCTGCACGTCTGTCGACCCGACGTTCTTGAAATTCCCGCTGCCGCCGAACGTCATCGTGCCCATCGTGAGCACTGACACCCGCAGACCTGACTTACCTAGCGCACGATATTCCATGGGCGGATTCTTACCCACCATCGGCAGGAAAAACGTGGCTAAGGGGTGAGACCACGCTTCGTTCGGCCCAATGTTTTAATCCTTGCGACGGGGCGCGTTCCCGTCAGAACCTGTGCGTGGTGGCGCCGAAAGGGTCGCCCTTCGCGTGGGCGAAGACCTTGGCTGGCGCTACGGCAAATACTTCGCTCGGCCAGTCGCCGTTGTAGAAGCGGCCGTCACGGACCGCAAGCTGCCAGCGACCGTCCCATTTAGCAGCGAAGGCTTCGGCGACGCGCGCGAGCACCTTCTCGTCGGTGACGTGGACGGCCCTGCCCTCGACTACGACGTCGATCCCCCCGTCCCAGCGGTTGCAGCCGGTAATCAGGACGACGTTCGGATTAGCGCGCAGGTTGGCGAACTTCTGCTCCTCCGCGCCGGTGTGGAAGTAAAGGGCATCGTCCACCCACACCGCGACCAGCGGCGTGACGTGCGGTCGGCCATCGGCCCGGACGGTGGAAACCCAGGATAGCTCTGCGGCTTCGAGCAGCCTCCGGGTTTCCTCCCACCCGATGGCGTTCGCGTCCGTATTGCTGTATCGCTGGTCAAGAGTGGTCACTGGCGCGGGCATCCCATGCCTCTTCTCTGTCGTATGTTCTCTGTATGGGCGGTCTTGAGACTGCTCCCGGTGCTGAAAATCATCGCTCCTGCCCAGAATCGGGGCGTGACCGCCGGGGCGATGCACTGCCTACCGACACCGACAAACTGGAGCACGCCATGTCCTTCACCGCAGCAGAAGTCGCCTACATCCGCTCCCAGCGGCTCGCCCGGGTCGCCACCGTCGCCGCGGACGGGCAGCCCGATGTCGTCCCGGTCGGGTTCGAGTTCGACGGCGCCCACTTCTACATCGGCGGCTTCGATCCCGCCAGGACCCGCAGGACCCGCAACATCCAGGCCGGCAACGAAAAGGTCGCGCTCGTCATCGACGACCTAGCCTCGGCCGACCCTTGGTCCCCGCGCTTCCTGCGCGTCTACGGCACCGCCGAGCTTGTCGAACGCGACACGCCGTTCGGGAGGCAGCCAATCCTGAAGATCACCCCGGCTGTCTCGTGGAGCGCCAACCTCCAGGGGCGCCCGATGGCGGAGGTACGCGGTAGCGGGCCGTACCGGACGGTTCACGAGGCACAGAAAGGAGAGGAGGCATGACGCCTTCGACGGCCACCGCCCGAAGGCCGGGTGCGCGCGCCGCTCGGTATTAGGCCGCAGGTGCCCCGCTGGCCGGCGGGCGAAGGGCTCCTCAGGTTGGCGGCGTGAAGGATCGGGAGTCGCGCCGGAGCGGATGATCGGCGGGGACCTCGACCAGGACGATCCGGACGCCGTCCGGGTCCTCGATCCACATCTCGGTCAGGCCCCAGGGCTCGGTCTGGGGTCCGCGTAGCACGCGAGCGCCGCCCGCCGTTAGGCGGTCGTGCTCGGCGCGCACGTCCCGCACCTGGAGCCAGATCATCACCGAGGCTTCTCCAGAGCCCATGCCGTGGCCGGACACTTCCAGAAATCCCGGGCCGAGAAAGAACACCAGCCCGCGCTCAGCCGGAGATCCGAACTCCCGGTAGACCGCCAGGCCCAGCACGTCCCGGTAGAAATGCTGACTTCGGTCCAGGTCGGCAGGTCGCAGCAAAATGCGGCTGCTCAATACGTCCACGGCACCATCCTGGCAGGTGGTCGCTAACCGGAACGCCGCCGCGGCACGGGTTGGTCGAGGGCTAGGCGCGCACGGTGCCCTGGCGGTCGAAGGTCATGGCACGCTGCAGCGCCGCGGCGCGAAGCTCGGCCGGGATCTCGACCGGGCCGCCGAGCGCGGCCGCGTTGATGCCGGCCTGCGCGGCCTCCTCGACGACACCGCCGACCAGGATGGCCAGCTCGGGAGTGCGGTGGAACACCAGCACGCCGTGGTTGGCCAGCAGCACCGCGGGCACGCCCGGGGTGACCGCGGCCCGGATGCCGGCTACCGCCTGCTCGGAGCCGCGCGGGCCGTACTCGGACACCGGCACCCCGGCGGCCAGGCCGAACATTGCCAGGGCCTCCACCCAGCACCCGATCGGACGGCCGGCCACCGCGTAGGCGGTGGCGTAGGGCGAGTGCGTGTGCAGGACGCAGCCGACATCGCCATCATCGGCGTACATGGCCGTGTGCATAGCCACCACGGCGCCCTGGATGGGCGGCAGCTCGCCCTCCAGCAGGGTTCCGTCCAGGCCGACGCGTACGACGGCGGAGACCGGGTGATTCCGCAGCGACGGGCCGCCGGTGAAGTACATCTCCTCCGCGCCTGGCACCCGCACGCTCACGTTGCCGTGCCCGTTCGCGGAGATCGCGCCGCTGGCGACCACACGCTGGGCGATATCGACAACCTGGTCGGCCAGATCCTTGTCCATGGCGGAACCCCCTATCCTTCGGCGAACGCTGTCCTTCGGCGAGCGTAAGCCCGATGATCGTACTGGGAGGCGCTGTGGTCAACGTAGCGATAACCGGGGGTGCCGGTTTCCTGGGCTCGCGGCTGGCCAGGGAACTGCTGGCGGCAGGCTCGCTGGACGTGGCGGGCGCAGGCTCGCGTCCGCTGTCCGGGGTGACCCTCATCGACCGGGTGGCGGTGCCGCCTGATCTGGCCGCGGACGCGCGGGTAACCGTGATCCGGGGCGACCTGGGCGAGCTGCTGGATCCCGCGCGTCCGCCCGGTCCGCCCGGTCCGCCCGGTCCGCCCGGTCCGCCCGGTCCGCCCGGTCCGCCCGGTCCGCCCGGTCCGCTCGCCGGTGCCGACGTGATCTTCCATCTGGCCGCGGCGGTCAGCGGGGAATGCGAGGCGGACTTCGACCTGGGCATGCGGGCCAACCTGCGCGCCACCGAGTCGCTGCTCGCGTCCTGCCGCGCCCTCGGCACCGGCCCGGTGGTGGTGTTCTCCAGCTCGCTGGCCGTCTTCGGGGCGTCCGGCGAGCACCCGCTGCCCCCGGTCATCGACGATCAGACCCTGCCCAACCCGCAGACGAGCTATGGCATCCAGAAGGTCATCGGCGAGCAGCTACTGGCCGACTACACGCGGAAGGGATTCCTGAACGGCCGGGCCGTCCGGCTGATGACCGTCAGCGTCCGGCCCGGACGGCCCAATGCCGCGGCCTCGGGCTTCTTCTCGGGCATCATCAGGGAACCGCTCGCGGGCCAGCGGGCCACCTGCCCGGTCGACCCGGGTACCGAGGTCGCGCTCGCCTCGCCGGCCAAGGCCGTCGCCGCCCTGCTGCGCGCCGCCACCGCCTCCGACTCGGCCTGGGGCGGCCGCACCGCGGTCACCATGCCCGCGCTCAGCATTACCGTCGCGGACATGGTCGCGGCCCTGGCCGAGGTGACCGGGCCACAGGTCAGCGCGCTGATCGACTGGGTCCCCGACCCGGCGGTGGCGCAGATCGTGGCAAGCTGGCCAGCCCGGGTCCGCGCCGAACGGGCGGCCCGGCTAGGCCTGACCCCGGACCCGGACTTCGGCTCCGTGATCAGGACGCATATCGCGGAGTCCCGCTTCCCCGCCGGCTAGGTCGTGTCTGACAAACGCTTCGTGCCGGTGATGGTTGCGACGCGGTAGACGACGGGCAAGTTGGTCGTAGCGGGCGGTTAGGCCGGCGGTCGGGGGGTTACCCGGCGCGGGCGGGCGGGCTGTGGCTGCGCAGCACCTTGGTCCGGTCCCGGTTCCACGCGGTAGTGGTCCCGTCCGGGTTGCGGACCAGGGTCCAGCCCATCCGGTGGATCATCACCTGATGGTGGAAGAAGCACAGCAGGATGCAGTTGTCCAGGCTGGTCTCGCCGCCGTGGCCCTTGTGCTTGAGGTGGTGCACCTCGCAGGCCGACGCGGGCTGATCACAGCCGCCGGCCCACTGGCAGTGGCGGTCCCGGGCCCTGACCGCGGTGCGGATCCCGGCCGGCACATCGTCGCTGTAGCCGATGTCCAGGGGCTGGCTGGGGCCGCCGAGCCGGGCACCGAGCTCGCGGCGGCGCAAGAACGAGGCGAGCCCGCCGGGGCCCGAGAGCAACTCCACGGCTTTGCCGATGATGTGCTGCTCGAGTGACTCGCGGCTCAGGCCGGGCGGCAGCGGCTGGGGACCCGGCACCGGCTCACCCGGGCCGGCCGGGTCCGGGCCGGCATGACCCGGGGCAGTGTGGTCCGGGTCGGTGTGGTCAGAAGCAGTATGGTCCGGGTCGGTGTGGTCAGAAGCAGTATGGTCCGGGTCGGCGTGGTCCGGG
>Ga0302325_10013454_pt1 | contig 17452 bp, 16 predicted proteins | sample Palsa_T0_2_FD_201948 | JGI IMG/M metagenome (GOLD analysis project Ga0302325, IMG submission 201948) | Peat permafrost microbial communities from Stordalen Mire near Abisko, Sweden - Palsa_T0_2 | ecosystem: Environmental > Terrestrial > Soil > Palsa > Peat permafrost | place: Sweden: Abisko... | reverse complement strand
TTTGGATATTCATCTTCATGCCGTTCGGCATGATCACGTCGCCGGGCTTCTGATCCGCCGCGCAAGGGCCAAGCCACTTGGCCGCTATGGTCGTCGTGCGTGCGGCAGGCTGGCCTTCGCCCTGGGTCGTGATCGTCATGGTGTAACCGCTGTCGAAACTGCCGGTTATGACCGCATGGAACGTCCGGGGCTTACCGGCGGTTGTACACACCGAATCGATCGTGGTCGTGGCGCCTGACTTCTGCACGTCGCGCTTCGAACAATCCCGCTGGCTGGCAGAGCCGACGCCGGCCTGCATCGCCTGGTCGGTCTGGGCGTCGGTACATTGCTGCATTGAGACGCTGTGACCTTCGGACGTCGTTGTTTTCATCTCCCAAAGTCCGGCCTTGCGGGTTGTAATTTCAGCCGCGAAGGCCGACACCACGCCGATAACAACGAGAGCCAAAGCTGCGCCAAATCGGCCCATGACGTTCTCCTGATTTCAAAGTGCGGATTCCCCGATGCCGCCCACGACACGAGCGACCATACCGGCTTTCGGAATTATTCGGAAGATTAAGCTTCCTTGCCTCGCATGAAGGCGTCACTCGCGTTTTGACCGCTAACGAGACAATTCAAGATTGATAAAACGATCCTGAACATCGTTTTGCTCATGCTGAATCGAATTGCGCTTTGATCCATCGCCCGCTTCGCGGCTAAATATCGTTCCGGCAAATCCACCCAGGAGGGCGCCTTGATCCGCTCGATGCTTGTTGGAATTCTCACCGCGGCACTGAACTTCGCGCCGGTGGCGCGAGCGTGCACGGGAATCCGCCTCATCGCGAAGGATGGCGGCGTCATCGCCGCGCGCACGTTGGAGTTCGGCTTCGACCTGCACTCCGAAGTGATGGTCATCCCGGCCGGAACCGCGCTCGTGGGATCGCTGCCGGACGGCAGCAAAGGCATCAGCTACAAAACAAAGTACGGGTTCCTTGGCGCCGACGCCGAAGGTCTGGCCGCGATTGTGGACGGCATCAACGACCAAGGCCTCTATGTCGGCCTGTTTTATTTCCCGGGCTACGCAAGCTACGCCGAGGCGACGAAAGACAATGCCGCGCACGCAATGGCGCCTCACGAATACGCCAATTGGCTGCTTGGCAATTTCGCGACTATCGAAGAGGTCGAGGCCAACTTTGACAAGATCGTGCTGGTGCCCGTCGTCGTCGAAGCCATCGAGCAGGCGGCGCCAGTGCACTTCGTCGTGTACGACCGCAGTGGCAAATCGGTTGTGATTGAGCCGTTGAACAAGTCGCTTAGGATTTACGACAATCCGCTTGGGGTCATGACGAATTCACCGACCTTCGATTGGCACATGACCAACCTGCGCAACTATGTGAACCTCACGGCCACCAACGTTCCACCGATCGACCCCGGCGGCATTAAGCTGGCTCAGTTCGGCCAGGGCTCTGGTCTGCGCGGACTGCCGGGCGACTTCACACCGCCATCTCGCTTCGTGCGCGCGGTCGCTTTTTCGCAGTCGGCAATCCCGTCCGATACTGCGTCGCAGGCCGTCTTGCAGGCGTTCCATATCCTCAACAACTTCGATATTCCGTTCGGCGCGGTTCGCGAGGTAGACAACGGCCAGATACACGCCGAAGCCACCAACTGGACCAGCGCCGCCGATCTGAAAAATCTGCGCTGGTATTTCAAGACCTATGACGATCAGTCAATCCGTAGCGTCGATGTGGCCAAATCGCTGGCCGCGGCCCAGGGTCAGATCAAACTCATTGCCATGGATGCGCGGCAGCCCGTCAGCGACGTATCGACCAATTTCAAATGAACTGACGGCTTATTCTTTTATTGGTATGGCGGTTTAACATCGCCAACGTCGTCAAACATTCAACAAAATAATTAACGGAATTCCGGCCGGCAGAAAGCGGCGACAATTTGGCGTCGCCGGCCGCTGACCAAATACTTGCCATGCGTATTAAGGCAGCTCAAAAAATCTTGGAGATGCTATGACGCCCCACGCCTCGCCGTTCAGCGAGGCGTTTTCATCTGCTCAGCCTCGTCCAGACCTCGCGGTTTGGGCGAGTTTTTGTCTGTAGATGAAACAAGACCAGTAACCACTAGGAGTGTTCGAATGAAGTTGACGACGTTAACGGCCGCACTTGCGGTCGCGGTGACATTTGCGCAAACCGCCCACGCGCGGGAACGTCACTACGGATATGGTGTTCACCATCGGTACGGCGCGTTTCATGCAACATGGCAACGCGCAGTAGCGCACCGGTACACACCAGCGGACAAGCAGAATTTTAATGCGCCGTGGATCGGCCAGAATGATCAGGCGGGATGGGGCGGTGGAAATTATCAAGAAGCATCGAGCGGCGAGAACCGTCGGCCAGCGCGGCGCAGCCGGAGCGTCGCGTCGAAAGCCGCCGCGCGGTCGGCCGGAGCGACGTATCATGGCGGCCTGGGAGGACGCCCGCGAGCCTGGTGCGGCTGGGAGATGAGGCAGCTCGTCGGCGGCGATCCCGGGCCGGAATATAATCTGGCGCGCAACTGGGCGCGGTGGGGGCGCGCCGGCCCGGCGGGCGTCGGAGCAGTGGTCGTTTGGGCGCATCATGTCGGCAAAATTGTTGGACTGGAAGGCGGGCAATGGATCATTCAATCCGGCAATGACGGAAATCGGGTTCGCACCCGCCCGCTGCCGATCGGGCGAGCAATCGCCATCCGGTGGGGCTAAGCGTTGGTTTCTGTTCAGCAGCGACTGAGAGCGGCCGCTCGAGAAACCGGGCGGCCGTTTTCGCGGAGCGGCGCGACGGTGATTAGGTGCTACAGTACCGGCTGGAGAGCGTCGATCCGATCTGTGTTCACACCGGGTTCCAAATGACCGACATCTTGAAAACGCCGCCGGAGCGTTTCGCCAACCTTCCGGGCTTTGCCTGGCAGGCGCACAGCCGCGATGACTTGCCCGGATATTCCGGCCTGGCGATGTCCTATCTGGACGAGGGTCCAAAAACGGCCCCGGTCTTTCTCTGCCTGCACGGTCAACCGACCTGGAGCTATCTCTATCGGCGCATGATCCCGCACTTTCTGGCGACGGGCAGCCGCGTGGTCGCGCCTGACTTCTTTGGCTTTGGGCGCTCGGACAAGCCCGCCGACGACGCGGTCTATACCTTCGGCTTCCATCGCAACAGTTTGCTCGCGCTCGTGCGCGCGCTCGATCTGAAGGACGTCACGCTGGTGGTGCAGGATTGGGGCGGCCTCCTCGGCCTGACACTGCCCACGGAGATGCCCGAACGTTTCAGCCGATTGATCGTGATGAATACCGCGCTGCCAACCGGAGAGGTGCCGCTGCCCAAGGGATTTTTGGATTGGCGCGCCTTCTCGAACAGTCAGCCGGACATGGCCATCGGCAAGTTGATGGCGCGGGCGTGTCCGAAGCTTTCGCCTGCGGAGGCTGCCGCCTACGACGCGCCCTACCCCGACGCGCGCTACAAAGGCGGCGTGCGCCGCTTTCCCAATCTGGTCCCCGAATTTACCGACAGCGACGGCGCCGCAACCGAGCGCACCGCCCGCGCGTTCTGGCGCAACCGATGGCAAGGGCGAAGCGTGATGGCCATCGGCATGACCGATCCGGTGCTCGGACCGCCGATCATGCGCGCATTGCGTCGCGACATTCGCGGCTGTCCCCCGCCGCTCGAATTCGCCGAAGCCGGACATTTTGTCCAAGAGTGGGGCGAGAAGGTCGCCCCGGCGGTGCTCGCGGCGCTCGAGAGCCGGTAGCAGTCCGGACTGCGCAACGCACGGTTGGCTCTTCGCAATTGGCGGAAGTTCGCGATAGGCTTTCGCTGCAATTGGGAGAGGGCGATGAACGACGTTTTGCGCGAACGGCTCGGCACGCTTTACGCCGCCGTTAAATTGGGTCAGCTCGATTTTGTACTGAATGCAGTTGACGACGATATCGAATACATCAGCTACTCGCCGATTAAGGTGTTTCCCTTTCTCGGACATCGTCGTGGCAAGGTGGCCATGTCAGCAGCATTGCGGGGCGCTTACCTCGCATTCGATTTCGTCAGTTGCGAGCCAGTTTCGATGGTGATCGAATCCGATAGTGCCGCGGTGATCGTTTTTACCCGCGCCGTCAATCGCATGACCGGTCGATCGATTCAGGGAATGCTTGCTCACTTTATCTGGTTTCGCGACGGTAAGATCGTCGAGTTGCGAGAATTCATGGATTCATTTCGCGCCGCAGAACAGGCGCTTGGACGCGAATTTGTATAAAATAATTTTGGCAGGAAATAATATTGGTTGACGGTTGAAACCGTGGCCGCTCGCGGCGTGTAAGGCTTGCTACATGATGACGTGGACGCGTCTTGTATTCGCAGCCGCGTTGTTGGCTGGATTATCCGGTCAAAGTCCGGCGGGCGACACCTACCTCAAGGAAGAATTGCGCATTCCACTTCAGGCGGCCGGTTTCCAACTAGGGCATGCGCGGCAACTTCAACGGGCGCCTCTCCAGGGATCAAACGGCTTGTTCGGCAAGCTCTTGAGCGCGGCGTTGTAAGCTTTTTCGTCGACCTTCGGCTTTTGCGCGTCGGTTTTGTCTGCCTTTGGTTGATGCTTGCGCCCGCCGCCCGAGCTCCCGCCGGTCGCCTGTGCGTTTGCGCTCGCCGCCAGCAGCACAACGGCCAAAGCTGCGAAAATGATTCGTGCCACTGCCGGTCTCATGGAAGCCCCCATCATGGACTCACCCAACAGATCCAGGCCGGCGCGCGTTGCACGCCGGCAACCTCGGCCGGCATTTTCAGTAGAGGCGGTGGCGTCCGACACAACCGCCAAGCCGTCGACCGTTCATTTGACGCGGCTTTCCACCATTTTCCGGCAATCCTCGCTGAGTTTGTCCTTCTGACCGGCAAGGCATTCGTGAATGCGTCCGTGGCCATGCTCGATTCCGGCACAGAGTCTTTCGGCGTCGGCGCGGCAGGCTCCACGGTTGTGCGATTGACCCTCCTGGGCAAGCGCTGCGGTAGAGAAGCATGTGAGAGCAACGGCAATGAGCAGGGTGATATGGCGTATCATTGGTTGGCTTCCATTCAGCACATCGCCCGTTCATTTTTCCTGACCGATGTTTGTGTCATGCGTGCGGCACGGGCCGAAAGCCGGACCCGACCGACACCGTCACCGGGCGTCCATCACGTCGTAATTTTGTTTGAAACAGCGGCCCGGCGTAATCCTTTCCAAAAATTAATGCGACGGAACGACGGTATGGCGTCATTAGTTGCGCGGGGGCGGCCGCAAGGCTTCACTGAAAAGAAGTCGAGTGGACCAATGACGATTCGACGCGGGCTGGGGCTGGCGGCTCTGGTGACATTTGTATTTTTGATTTCGTGGTGGGCATCATCCGGATACCCTCCGGTAAGCGGGTTGCGCAAAGAAGCCCGCCGGGTGACCCCTTCCGGGGTCCGTTTTCGTCGGCCTGTCACCGGCTTTTCTCCATCAAGTCCATCGGTCAGCGCCCGCACGACGAGTAAGCGGAGGCGCCGCAAACACGACCGCCGCGATTTTCACCTTGCGCGCCGTGGCTTCGAACTGACAATGGAGCGTGCAACCGCAGGAGGCGCCCATGCCCAAGGTCATTTACGAAAAAGACGGGAGGATCGGCCGCATCACGCTCAACCGCCCCGAAGTCATGAACGCGATCGACGACGACGTGCCGGTCGAGCTCGCCGGCTGCGTCGAGAGGGCGAACGCCGACCCGCACGTTCACGTGATCGTTCTGTCCGGCGCCGGCGAAGGGTTCTGCGCCGGCTACGACCTAACCTATTACGCGCAAGACACCGGCGGGACAGGCATCACCCAAAAAATGCCGTGGGACCCCATGAAGGACTACGCCTTCATGATGCGGAACACCGAGCTGTTCATGAGCGTGTGGCGCTCGTATCGGCCGGTGATCTGCAAGGTGCACGGCTATGCGGTCGCCGGCGGATCCGACATCGCGCTGTGCGCCGACATGATTGTCATGAGCGCCGACGCGCGGATCGGCTACATGCCGACGCGCGTGTGGGGATGCCCGACCACTGCGATGTGGGTCTATCGGCTCGGACCCGAGCGCGCCAAGCGGATGTTGTTCACGGGCGACAAGATCACCGGCACCGAAGCCGAGAAACTCGGTCTTGTGCTCAAGGCCGTGCCACCGGAAAGTCTCGACGCCGAAGTCGAGGCGCTCGCCGGGCGGATGGCGACCGTGCCGGTCAACCAGCTCATGATGCAGAAGCTCGTGATCAACCAGGCGATCGAGGCGATGGGGCTGAAGAACACCCAGCTCCTCGCCACCGTGTTCGACGGCATCACCCGCCACTCGCCTGAAGGCGTCAATTTCAAATCTCGTGCGGAGGCGGCCGGCTGGAAGGAGGCCGTGCGCGACCGCGACAACGGGACGTGGGATTGGACCGAAAACCGACCGATCAATCCCGGCTAACGGCGCCACCAGCCGGCTGCTACAGCGCCTCCGCGAGTTGGGCGGCAATGGATTTGGAGTTGGCCGTTTTGCGCCGCCGCGGCGCGGCGGGTTCCAAAAAACACTCGGCGGCCGGCCGCCCTACTGTGAGGTAGCGGAAGTTGGCCCGCTTCATTTCGTCGGCGCGATAGATGTTGTGCAGATCGACGATAACCGGACGCACCATCACGCATCGCAACCGATCGAGATCGAGCGCCCGGAATTGCTCCCATTCGGTTGCGATCACCACGGCATCGGCGCCTTCGGCGGCTTCATAGGCACGATCACAATAGGTCACATCGGGAAGCTGCGGCTTGGCCTGCTCTATGCCGGCTGGATCGTAGCTCTTCACCGTTGCACCGAGATCGCGCAGCGCCGTGATCAACGGGATCGCCGGTGAATCGCGCGTGTCGTCGGTATTCGGCTTGAAGGTCAACCCCAGCACGGCAACGGTCTTGCCGCGGATCGACTCGTCGAGCGCGGCGACAACCTTGCGCGCCATGGCGCGCTTGCGCTGCTCGTTGACCGCCGTCACCGTCTCGACAATGCGCAGAGGTACGCCGTGATCATGCGCGGTCTTGAGCAGGGCAGTCGGGTCCTTCGGGAAACACGAACCGCCAAAGCCTGGACCCGCATGCAAAAACTTCCCGCCGATGCGGTTATCGAGGCCCATGCCGCGCGCCACGTCCTGCACGTCGGCCCCGGTGCGCTCGCATAGATCGGCGATCTCGTTGATGAAGGTGATCTTGGTGGCAAGGAAGGCGTTGGAGGCGTACTTGATCAGCTCGGCCGTGCGCCGACCGACATAGAGGATCGGCGCGGCGTTTAAATAGAGCGGCCGGTAGAGCTCCGCCAGCACTTCACGGGCTCGCGCATCGTCGGTGCCGACCACGATGCGGTCGGGATGCTTGAAGTCCTGGATAGCGGCGCCCTCGCGCAGGAATTCCGGATTGGAGACGACCTGGATCTGCGCGTCGGGACGTTTGTCGCGCAGAATGCGTTCGATCTCGTCGCCGGTGCCGACGGGGACCGTCGATTTCGTGACCACGATCGCCGTGCCGGACAATAGCGGCGCGAGCTCACGCACCGCGTCAAAGACGAAGCTCAGATCGGCGTGACCGTCGCCGCGGCGCGATGGCGTGCCGACCGCGATCATCACGGCATCGGCCTCGGCAACGCGCGTCGCCTCCGCCGCGAATTCGAGCCGGCCCTGCCGGACGTTGGCTTCAACAAGCTCCGCGAGACCTGGCTCGAAGATTGGGATCTCGCCCCGCTTCAGCGCCGCGATCCGCCTAGTGTCTTTGTCGACGCAGGTGACATGATGACCGAAATCGGCAAAGCACGCGCCCGAAACGAGACCGACATAGCCTGCGCCGATCATGGTCACGCGCATCAAGGTCTCCGCTTCCGCTCAAGGATCGGCCCCACCGGGCGGCGCGGAGGTGCCTTCGAACGCGTCGATCGGTAGCGCCGGCGCGCTGTGCGCGCGCTTGCGCAGCAGTGAAAGCCACCGGCGTCCGAACAGCGCGAGCATAAGCGCTCCGTAAAACACGCCGCCAAGCAACGTCAGCACGAGCAACTCTGATTCGTTGCGGAACCTAGTCAAGGACCACAACATGTTTGTGACAAACGGCGCAGCGAATAGGAGAAGAAGCGCCATCGCCAGGCCGGCCGCCGCCAGCTTGACCAGCGACGACTTGAGCGCGGCATCTAACGCGATATGGCCGGCGCGCGCCGCCAGCCACAATACGAGGATGAAATTGATCCAGGCGCCGATCGAAGTCGCCAGCGCAAGTCCGACCTGCGCCAGCGATCCCATCAGCGCGATCTTGAAAACGATGTTGACCGCGGTTCCGACCAGCGCCGCCTTCATCGGCGTCAGCGTGTCACCGCGGGCGAGGAAGGGGGCGACGACGCTGCGGATGAGGACGAAGGGAACCAGCCCGGCCGTATAGGCCATCAGCGTCGACGCCGCTGCATGGGCGTCCCCGGCCGTGAAACGGCCGCGCATAAACAATCCGCGCATGATGAGATCGGGCATCACGAGGAACGCGACAATGCATGGGATTGCAAGAAGGAGTGCGAATTCGATCGCCCGATTCTGCGCCGAGCGGGCGCCGGCGTCGTCGCCGGCGGCGATCCTGTGTGTCATCTCCGGTAACAAGACCGTGCCGACCGCGATGCCGATGACGCCGATCGGCAGCTGGTCGATCCGATCTGCGTAATAGAGCGCCGAGATCGCACCCGTCGCCAGGAAGCTGGCGATGATGGTATCGGCGAAAAGCGCGAGTTGCGTGCCGGCCGAACCGATGGTCGCCGGCACCAGCGCCCTGAAGAAGCGGCGCACGTCGGTATCGACGGCAAGCGCACGAAACGACGTGAATGCACCGGCTCGGAAGGTGTCGCCGCCGACCAGCAGGGCCTGCAGCACGCCGGATATGAGAACGCCCCATGCCGCCGCGTAGCCGGCGCCGCCGAAGAAGGCGGCGAAGGCCAGCGTCGCCATCATCGAAAAATTGAGCAGGATCGGCGCCGCCGCCGCCGCGGCAAAGCGATGCAGCGCGTTGAGAATACCGCCCCACAATGTTACCAGCGTGATGAGGAGGAGATAGGGAAAAGTGATCCGCGTCAGCGAAACCGCCAAATCAAATTCGTGCTGCTCGCGTGAAAAGCCGGGCGCCAGCAACGCGATGACTTGCGGCGTGAAGAGGAGCGCGAGTGCGAGCAGCACTGCCTGCGTGAGGATCAACAGCGTGAAAATGCGGTCGCCGAAAACGCTGGCCGATTGCGCCCCGCCTTGCGTGCGAATGCGCGCATAAGCCGGAATGAAGGCGGCATTGAACGCGCCCTCGGCAAAAATAGCGCGGAAATGATTGGGCAGCCGGAACGCGACAAAAAACGCGTCCGCGACCGGCCCGGCCCCGAGGATCGCGGCAAGCATAATGTCGCGGAAGAAGCCGGTGAGGCGTGAAAGCAGCGTGAAGCCGCCGACGGTGAGAATCCGGTCGATCATTGCCGTCTTGTTACCACCGGCCGCTCGTCCCCGCGAAAGCGGGGACTCAGCAGTCCACACCTACAATGCAACTTTCGTCTGGATTCCCGCATGACGGGAATGAGCGGAAACCGCCTCTACCCCGCCAGCGCGCGCCGCACCGCTGTTACGATACGGTCCTGGACCGGCGGTTCGAGATAGGCGTGCATTGGCAGGCTGATCACTTCCTCGGCCAGCCGCTCGCTCACCGGCACTCCATCCTCCACTACCGGAAAGTCACGATACGCGCCCTGACGATGCAGCGGCTTGGCATAGTAGATCGCCGTTGGAATGCCCTGCCCCTTGAGCGCGGCCGCGAGCGCGTCCCGACGCCCCGGCGCGAGCCGGATGGTGTATTGCGCCCAGACCGAAGTCGATTCGTTGCCGGTGCGCGGCAAAATCGCGACGCCGGCAAGTCCGGACGAATAACGATGCGCGACGGCGTTGCGGGCAACAATTTCCTCGGGGAAAATTTTGAGCTTTTCGAGCAGGATCGCCGCCTGGATGCTATCGAGTCGGCCGGTGATGCCGATGAGCGCCGCGTCGTATTTGTCGGTACCCTCGCCGTGCACGCGCAGGCTCCTCAGCCGTGCCGCCAAATCGTCGTCGTCGACCAAAATGGCGCCACCGTCGCCGTAGCATCCGAGCGGCTTGGCGGGAAAAAAACTTGTCGCCGTCGCCGGCGCGAGCGCGCCGAGCTTGCGACCTTTGTAGGTCGCACCAAACGACTGCGCGGCGTCGTCGAGCACTAGCAAATTGTGCGAAGCAGCGACCACAGCAATAGCGTCGTGATCGGCCGGCAAGCCGAACAGGTCGACCGGAATGATCGCGCGGGGCGTCAACCCGAGCCCCTTTGCCGTCGCGACCGCGCGTTCGCAACTTACCGGATCGAGATTGAATGTCTCGGGCTCGACATCGGCCATGACCGGCGTCGCGCCGCACAGCGCCACCACTTCGGCGGTCGCGCAGAAGGTGAACGCGGGACAGATCACGGCATCGCCGGGCCCGATCCCCCAGGCCATGAGCCCGAGGCGTAGCGCGTCGGTTCCGCTCGAACAGGCGATCGCGTGCCGCGCGCCGCAGAACGCCGCAAGTTCGGTCTCGAGCGCACGCACCTCCGGTCCGTGAATGAACTGGCAATGCGCCAGCACTCGGGACACGGCTTCGTCGATGGCGTAGCCGAGTCGACGGCGTTGGGCCGCAACGTCGATGAACGGGATCGGCCGCTCGTCAAGGCGGGTGTGCTGATTCATACTGCGATCCTAACTCGATCCGACCGAAAAAATAACTTAGCCAACGACGCGCCGCGGTCCTTTGCGCTGTGGCGGGGCTGACCGCTCCACATGTGGATCAAGACAACGGATGGCGACTTGAAGGCTAGCAACCCCCTCTTCGCCGGTGACGGCAGGAGGACGACCGTCGCGGATCGCATTGACGAAGGAGAGCAACTCGGCGCGCAAAGGCTCCGCATAGCCGACCGACAAATGCCGCATCGAATAGCTGCCGTCCGGCTGGAAACCGAAACATTCTGTAACCTGCAGCGTGAGCAGATCTCCGATCAGATATTTGTCGCGGGTAGCGATATGAATGGTGCGCGCCTTGAACGGCGTGAGCCAGTTGGTGTTGATGTGTGCAAGTACCCCCGAGGCGGTGCGAAACTGCAACAGCGCGATGTCTTCGCGCTCGGCGATCGCGCTCGACAATTGCGGTTGAATTTCGACGATCTCCGAGTCGGTGAACCAGCGAATAAGGTCGATGTCGTGCACCGCAAGATCAATCACGACGCCGACATTCGACATGCGCGGCGGGAACGGGCCGACCCGGGTAATCGCTATCGACAGGATGTCCTGATCCTTGATCGCCAGCTTGATCGACTCGACCGCCGGATTGAAGCGTTCGACATGGCCGACCATAAGCGTCACGCCGGCGCGTCGGGCGGCGGCGACGATGGCGCGACCTTCGTCGACCGTCGGCGAGATCGGCTTCTCCACCATGACATGGATACCGCGGGCAATGCATTTCAACGCGAGATCATGATGCAGATGGGTTGGCGCCGCGATAGTTACCGCATCGGGTTCGGTGAGAAGGAGCGCATCGAGATCGCTAAATGCAGCGCAGCCGAGCGTGCGGGCGACAAATTCCCGTTGCTTGCGGTCGGGATCGACGACGCCCACCAGTTGGACGGCGGCTATGTCCGCCAGGACGCGGGCATGGTTGCTACCCATGACGCCAACGCCGACCACACCGAGTTTCAACGGACTACCCGCACCGCCAGCCTCACCCATCCCGAAGGGCTCCCTCGACTCTGTCACCCACCCTCTCTCCCCTAGCATGGCAAAAGCTGACTGGCGACCCGATTGGGTCTGAACCCCGAACACGTTTTACTTCCAATACTTACGCGCAAAGACCGCGCCAGAATTCCCCTCCGGGCCCCCCGCCGTAAGAATTTTTTCGGACTTCAGCAGCGCCACTGGTGCGTTTACCCCCTAACATGTCGACGCCGGCTGGTTTGAGCCGGAGGTGCGAGCGAAGGTAGGATCATGCGCATAGCTGCTCTTCTTATGACGCTGTGCTTCAGTCTCGCCCTTGCCAGCGGCGCCCACTGCCCGACGGGTGCAGCCGACTACGAGCCGACTTATGGGCCGGAGCTGCAGGGCTTCGATTACCCGTGGCAGGTTTCGCATTTCTCCTTCACGTCCCAGGGCGAGACCCTGGACATGGCCTATATGGACGTGACGCCGACCGCGCCGAACGGCCGCACGGCTTTACTGTTACACGGCAAGAATTTCTGCGCCGCGACCTGGCGAGATACAATCGCGATCCTGGTCGAAGCGGGCTACCGGGTGATCGCCCCCGACCAAATCGGGTTCTGCAAATCGACCAAGCCGGCGCATTATCAGTACAGCTTTCAGCAGCTCGCCGGGAACACCCGCGCCTTGCTTGTCTCGCTTGGAATAAGCCGCGCCACGGTGATCGGTCACTCGGTCGGCGGAATGCTCGGTATGCGCTACGCCCTGACATATCCCGGCGACGTCGATCGGCTTGTATTGGTTGATCCGATCGGACTCGAGGACTGGAAAGCCAAAGGCGTGCCATGGCAAAGCGTCGATGCATGGTATCAGCAGGAGCTGAAAACCACTGCCGACAGCATTCGCGATTATCAGCGTGCGACTTATTACTCCGGGACGTGGGATCCGAAATATGAGCGATGGGTCCAGATGCTGGCAGGGCTATATCGCGGTTCCGGACACGACATCGTCGCCCGGAATGCGGCACTGGTCGACGACATGGCCTATACCCAGCCGGTCTTCTATGAGCTCGAAAGAATCTCGATGCCGGTGTTGCTGATCATCGGCGACAAGGACACGACAGCGATAGGGAAAAACCTTGCGCCGCCCGCTATCCGCGCCACGTTAGGAAATTATCCGGTGCTGGGAAAGGCGGCTGCGGCACGCATGCCGCGTGCCCAACTGGTCGAGTTCCCCAATTTGGGCCACGCGCCGCAAATCCAGGCGCCGGAGGATTTTCACAAAGCCCTGCTCGACGGCATGCGGAACTGAACGGACGACGAGATGGATCGATCTCGCTTTGTATGAAAGCGATGAATTACTACTCGACAAACATTTGCTCGACGGAAGTCAGCAGACGGCGCAGGATCCGGTCCATTTCGTTGCCGACGTCGTCTGCAACGTCCGATTTTTGCAGTTCCGCCCTAAGCAGATGCGTAGCGCGCGTGCGTATATCGGCAAAGACAGCATGCGCATTTTTCCGGCTGGAGCTGCGAGCTTTACTAAGCACATCGCCGCGTAGCCGCAGAGCCTCCAGTTGAACTGATGAAAACTGCGGCTTGGCGTGATCCCGCAGCGCCGCGAGAAGCATCAGTGCGGCGCGGTCGACTGCCACTCTATAGGCGTCTGATGGTCTGGAGCTCATGACTCCTGTTCACCACGAATCGGGCGGACAAGATACTGAGGCTAGGAATCAAAGGCCAGCCATCTGGGATTAAACCCCAGATGGCTGCCGTCAACGCTCGGGCACAATGAGCTTTGTGTTGAGGTAACAACTCGAAAACTTGGACATCATTCTCGCGCCCGAGAAAAATCTTAAACTCGCCCGCCTTCGGTAATCAATGACGTACGAGAACGCTGTCTGAAGATTGCGCAGGATTTTCCATACTTGGCAGGCAGGAGCATCAGCCATGCGATCGTGGAGGCATGAAACGCGGCACCCGGAAGACACGAGCGGAAATAGCGATAGCATCGTGCCCCAATTCGGCGACCGGAACCCATCGCGCCCTTGTTCACTTTTTTGGCTGTAAAATCCGGCCCAGCGACGGTCATGCGCGCGTTAAAATCGAGAGCGGGCTCGTGGGATGCATTGGGACTCTTTGTTTCAAACGACAATGACATGGTTACGAAGTCTGCGCTGCGAAGGAAGCACACGCTGTCAAACGATTCTAGACCGTCTCACCGTGGATCAACGGCATATTGTAACTTCCGATCATGATCCAGAGGGTCGGCCGTTGGCCGATCCCCCTAATGGCAATTTTTCTCAAGAGCTGCGTAGATATCGACGCCAGTGACATGTGTCCCGGGGCCAATGACTGTCCCCGTATTTATTGTGGCACTCGCGTTTCCATGCTCGATTTTGATAGGCTTGACCACGCTCCATTTGCCATCTGGCATTTTCTGGAATGAGCCACACGGCGCCTTGCCAGTCTGGGCCTGCACGATAGTGAAGGTCAAAAGGGTAAGCGCAAGGACGGTCGGACTTAAGAGATACTTAGTCATGAGAGTACTCGCTCAATTTTAGGTTGGCATGCAGCTGGTGTGGCCCGACAGGTATCGCCGGGCAGAACCAGCAGGGCGGCCAGCTCGTTCGCGCTCCATCGTAAAGGCCAGCAAGCGATTGTTCACGCCCCATGAGTGCTGCGGGGCGAAGTAACTCGAACGGCGGAACGTTGCATAATCGCCTCCATATCCTACTTCGGTTCATCGGACCAAGTCTCGCCAAAAACTCTGAGCGACCGCCCCAGGGCTAAATGATTGCAGGATCCCAGCCGCTTCCGGTCGGTCACGTCAGCTTTAGGCGGCCGCACCGCCAGGCTTGATGGACAGCGACTTATCGTTCTCGTCCTTGATCGGTTTTTCAGGACAGCGAGGCCTGCCCCGGCCCCGGCACACGTCGATCCCCATCCCACATATATCGCACTTATCGGTCAAGCGGCTAAAGCTGTGACCATTCAGCTGAATATGCATTGTCTTGATCTGCTCCATCTGCTTCCCACGGGGCTTGATAAATAACTGTCCTGCTAAGTAGGCGGCGGAATAACCAGCAACGATAACACAAATGTACGGTTGGTTATATGAATGCTCCCGCGCCCGCTAACTCCTGCGACGTGCGAGGTGACAAAGGGCTTTCGCAAAAAAATACATTGAAGGGGAAAGGGCAAAGCCACCACAATAACTTTCGATTTACGAAAATCGGCTCCGCCGGTTCAGCGCAGAACGGCAAAACACAATCCGAAGATTGCGCCGTGCTGTTTTCGTCTTGCCAATCTCGACCTTCGAACGTCTTAATCAGTACAAACCATCCTTTGGCGCCAAGCTTGCCAGACCCTCTTCACCCTCGTTCATAGACGCAGGCCGAACCGCTTAGTGAGAGCTAATATCGCAGGCCGAGAAGTTACAATCCGCGTCTTAGTTGACAAAGCCAGCTTAGTCAGAGGGCAGACGCAGTCTCAAAGACTGTTCGTCCTTATCTAAATTAGCGCTCCTTGTGTTCGAGCACCGCGCGTCCGGATTCCTCTGAGGCAAACTCGACGACAAGGCGTGTGGCCGAGGTGAAGAGTGAGGTGCCCTTGTTGGCCGCCGCTTTGGCATGGGATGCTCGTTGGACTCCGGGTCGCGGTGGCCAATCGATGATTAAGATCGGTGATAGTCGTCCTCGATGCGCACGATGTCGTCCTCACCGAGATAACTACCAGTCTGCACCTCGATCAACTCGAGGTCGATTTTGCCGGGGTTCTCCAGACGATGCATTGAGCCGCTTGGCACATAGATCGACTCGTTCTCGTGCAGAACTTTGACTGCTTCGCCAATTGTAACGCGAGCGGTGCCGCGCACCACGACCCAATGCTCCGCGCGATGATGGTGCATCTGCAGCGACAGTCTGCCACCCTGCTTCACCACGATGCGCTTGACCTGATAGCGCTCGCCCAAGTCAAGCGATTGATAGGACCCCCAGGGTCGGTGCACTTTCAGATGGTCCTCGGTCAGCGCTGGAGCGACCTCCTTGAGCTTGCTGACAACGCGGCGCAGCCCGTCGCCGTCGTCGCGCCGCACCACCAGGACCGCGTCGTCGGTCGTCACGACGACGACGTTGTCAACACCAAGCAGCGCAACGAGCTGTTTTTCGCTGGCGACGTAGGAGCCGCGCGTATCGACGAAAACGGCCGCGCCTTTCGCGGCGTTGCCGGCGGCGTCGCGTTCCGACAATTCCCATACCGCTTGCCAGGACCCCACATCTGACCAGCCATAAGAAGCCGGCATGACCACTGCGTGCGCCGTTCGCTCCATCAGTGAATAATCGATCGATTTCGCCGTCGCGCGCCCAAATGCTTCAGGATCGAGCGTGACGAAGCCGAGATCGGCGCCGGAAGCTTCGACCGCCGCCATTACGGCCGCGGCGCTGTCCGGCTCAAAGCGGCGATATTCCTCCAGCAGAAAGGCGGCGCGAAACACGAAGTTGCCGGAGTTCCATAAGTATCCTTCCACCAAATAGCGCGCGGCAGTTTCAGCATCGGGCTTTTCGACAAACCTTTCGATGGTGAAAAGCCCGGGCCGAAGAGCCGCTCCGGGGCGGATGTAACCGTATTCGGTCGCGGGCCGCGTCGGATGCACGCCGAACATCACGATTTGATCCTCCAGCGCGGCTTCGCCGGCCAGGTTGCAGATTTTGCCGAATGCGCCAGGATCGGAGACGACGTGATCGGCAGCCAGCGCAACGACGGTGGGATTGTCCCCTCGCCGGAGCGCATAGGTCGCGCCGGCAACAATCGCCGGTCCAGAATCGCGCCGGACCGGCTCGAGCAGAATATCGGCCTGCGCCCCGATCGCCGCGAGTTGCTCGGCGACAAGAAATCGATACTGTCCGTTGGTAACAACGATCGGCCGACCAAAAAACGCCAGATCGGATACCCGGAGAATAGTCTCTTGGAATGTTGAGTGCGAACCAAACAGCGGCAGAAATTGCTTGGGCCGGTTTTCACGCGATGCCGGCCATAGCCGCGTACCGGCGCCGCCGCACATGATCAGAGGTACGATCGGTTGCGCCAAGTTACGCTCGCGTCAGCTCGCGCCTGCCGGCGCAAATCAGGTCGAGGCCATCATGAACCTCGTACGATAGTCGCTCTCCATCCATGCAAATCCCACAAGAAGAAGTAGGTGTCAAATAACCCGGCAGGCTGCGCAAATGACGCAACGATTGATTCCTTAACGACTAAACAGCGCAGCGGACTGCAGCCACATCCGCCTTGCCGTATCGCACCGACATAATACGCGTGAATGGCCCGGAAACGCTTCGGGAGACCGGACCGAAGGACCTATGCTATCCGTGTACGCTGACCGGTGTTGGCTTGCAGTCGCAGCGGCTAGACATATCGGTCGCTGCCCAGAACCGAAACCAGGGCGCCGGCGGATCCAAGGTGTTGACCAGTTCGGGGCAATATTGCGGAAAAGCAAGTGGCACCAAGGGATTCGAAACAGGTAGGGTTAACTGTTGGACGCGCGATGATGAAAAACGTCAGGCGTAGTGCGGATGGGGAACAATGGCGTGGAGTCTGAAGCGGATGAAGTTCTAGAAGCGGCTACGGCTGCAAATCCGCAAATCGCAGAAGCGATCGCCGCGATTCCCGTCCGGCAAAGGGAAAGAGCATTGAACGC
>Ga0302325_10013453_pt1 | contig 17452 bp, 6 predicted proteins | sample Palsa_T0_2_FD_201948 | JGI IMG/M metagenome (GOLD analysis project Ga0302325, IMG submission 201948) | Peat permafrost microbial communities from Stordalen Mire near Abisko, Sweden - Palsa_T0_2 | ecosystem: Environmental > Terrestrial > Soil > Palsa > Peat permafrost | place: Sweden: Abisko... | reverse complement strand
TCGACATGACGCCCTTCCGCGCACCCACCTCGTCAGTCGATACCCTACCGTCCCTCCCACGCTGTGCGCCTGCCATCCTCTTCGATGGCCGGCGTGGATTCGTTCCGTCGTCTTCTTGCGCTCCTCTACGTCGTTCTCATGCCGGTCATCCTCATCACGCGTTCGTTCGCCCGGGTGGCGACCGCCTCACGCACTTTGCATGATGCAGTTTGCGTCATGCGAGTTCCGCTTCGCCGCGGCCATGATGTAGGGACCCAAGAGGCCTTGCGCCTCGCGTGTCGTCTTCCCCGCGGCCTTCCGCCGAACCCTTGCCCCGAACCGGCTTTTGGCCTTGACAACCGTTGAACGCGCTCCGTACCATCGCGACCCCTCGACGAGGATCTTACGAACATCGTTGAGGTTTTCGATGCGCGCGGAAAGTTCTGCACGGCCCGAGTCCCCGGGCTCTCTTGGGGCCACGGGCGCGGCCGACGGGCGAGGCGCGCTTCCGAAAAGGTGATTCGCTCTGATCCAGTGGCGACGCGATGAGGAGCACGACGATGCGTAGAGCGCTGACGCGCGGGTTTGGGATCATGGGGCTCACGGCGGCGGTGGTGCTTTCGGGCGCATCGGCCGAGGCGCAACGCAAACCGAAGAAGCCGGCGCCAGAGGCCCAGCCGGCGCCGGTGGATCTGGACGCCGACAGCGGCGCCGCGCCCAAGCCGACCAAGCCTGCCAAGACGGTCGACAACTCGCCGACCCCGCAAGCCGGTCAGCCGACCGACGCGGCCTCCCAGGCCAAGCGCCTCTACGAGAGCGAGAAGTGGTGGGACGCCGCGCAGGCGCTCTACCGCGTGTCGACCGGGGAGACCGGCGACGACGAGGGGAACAAGCAGATCGCGCAGTTCAACCTCGCCAAGGCCCTCTACAAGCTCAAGTTCTTCCAGGCCGCGTACTCGATCTTCAGCGAGATCGCCGACAAGCCGAATCACATCAAATACAACGAGACCCTTCTCTGGCTGGCCAAGCTCGCTACGGACTTGCCGGAGCCGGCCGACATCGTGGAGCGGGTCGGCAAGTACGACGTCGACCAGGTCGCCAAGTTCAACAACAAGGAGCAGCAAGACCTCTACTGGCAGCTCAACTATCTGCTCGGGCGATACAAGTACCGGAACGGCCAGTACCCCGAGGCGCTCGGCCTCTTCGATAAGGTCAACCGCAAGAGCAAGTTCTACGTCCAGGCGCAGTTCTTCGGCGGCATCTCCAACGTGCAGCTCCGCCAGAGCAAGCCCGCGGTGCAGGCCTTCCAGCGCATTCTGGGGGCCATCGAAGAGGGCGACGTCGAGGTCGACGACGAGGCGCGCATGCGCGATCTCGCGTACCTGTCGATGGCGCGCACCTTCTACTCGGCGAGCATCAAGCTCGACGAGACCACCAACGCGCCGACCGTCGACCAGACGCGCCTCTCGGCGGCGGTGAAGTACTGGAACAAGGTGAACATCAGCAGTGAGTACTGGCTCGACGCGCTCTTCGAGGAGTCGTGGGCCTACTTCATGGCCGGCGACTACAGCCACGCGCTCGGGAACATCCACACCATCGAGTCGCCGTACTTCCCGCACGCGAACTACCCCGAGGCCGACGTCCTCAAGGCGGTCATCTACTTTGCCAACTGCCAGTACGACGACGCGCTCACCATCGTCGCCCAGTTCCGTGGCCACTACGAGCCCATCCGCGACGCGCTGACCAAGCAGCTCGACGAGTTCAAGAAGTCGTCGAACCCCGAGGACGCGTTCTACCGGTTCTTGAAGGACGTGCGCGACGACAAGGCCCACATGGACCCGAAGATCGGGCCCATCGTGAAGACCTCGCTGTCCGACCGGCAGCTCCTCCGCAACCTCGAGTACGTGCGCGTCCTCGACGAGGAGGAGAAGCGCTTCGGCAAGTCGCCGAACAGCTTTCGCAGCTCCAAGGTGGCCGACCTGGTCAAGGACTCCGTGCACGACGCGCGCGAGCTGGCCATCCGCAACGCGGGCGACCTGGCCAAGGCCCGCTACGAGCGCAACCTGTCCGACCTCAACGAGCAGCTGCGCAACGGCCAGAAGATCCTGATCGACATCACCGCCGCCCAGCGTAACCAGCTCGATCAGGCCATCCAGGGCGCGCAGGTCACCGTCGAAGAGTCGAAGGCCAACATCGTCAAACCCGATGACGAGCACGTCATCTGGCCCTTCAACGGAGAATACTGGCGCGACGAGCTCGGGTTCTACCGCCAGACGATCACGTCGAAGTGCGGGAGGTAAGTGGAGTTATGAATCGCGTTCGGCAAATTCGACAAGTCTACGTGGTCGTCGTCGCGCTCCTCGGCGCGGGCCTGGGATTCTTGGCCGGCGAGCCTGGTGCGGCCGCGGCCGAAGCGGCCACCGCGAGCGGGTCGTCGTCCAGCGCCGTGTGTCTGTCGGACACCGCGAAGAACGCGCTGTCGGTGTGTCCCGGCGGCCCGCAGCTCAAGCCCGTGCAGGGCAAGCAGCCCCAGATGTCCTTCCACTCCAAGGTCGAGGAGCTCAAGAAGGGCGACAAGACCAACGGCATCGGCACCGCCGACGTGGAGATGGCCGCCGGCTTCCGCAACCAGCGGGCGACGGCGCTGAAGCAGCGCGTCCTCGCGCTCCTCATCACGGAGATCCAGCAGCTCGAGTCGCTGCTCAAGGCCACCGACGCGCGCTCCAAGGATCGGCCGATGCTGCTCCGGCGCCTCGCCGAGGACTACGTCGAGCTCGAGAACGCCGCGTTCCGCGAGCGGACCGAGGCCGAGGTCAAGCGCGACGGCTTCAAGACCAAGAACCCGCGGGAGGCCGGCCGGCAGCAAGCCATCGCCAACTCCCGCAAGACCACCATGGACCGCGCCCGCAAGGCGGCCATCAACTACTACACGATTCTCGTCAACGACTACTCGGGCCAGCCCTCGCAGACCTTCGCCACCAACCCGCCGCCGTCGTACCCGCTGCTCGACGAGGTCTATTATTACCTGGCGTACGAGTACGAGCAGGCCAGCGACACCGCCAACGCGCGGCGCGTTTACCTCGACCTCATCACCAAGACCCCGAACTCGAAGTACATCCCCAATGCCTACCTGGCCTTCGGGGAGCTCTTCTTCAACGAGGCCATGGGCGATCCCACCAAGTGGGACCCGGCCAAGCAGGCCTACATCAAGGTCATCGCCAAGCCGCCGCCCGAGAACAAGGTGTACGGCTACGCCTGGTACAAGCTGGCCTACGTGTTCTGGAATCAGGGCGATCTGCCGCACGCGCTCGACGCCTTCAAGAAGACCATCGACTACGGGGTTCAGTTTTCGCAGCTCCCCAACGCCAAGAAACTCGCGGAAAGCGCCCGGCGCGACGTCATCCCGGTGTACGCGCTCGCCGGCAGCCCGACCGAGGCCTACAACTTCTTCAAGAACCTGAGCGGCGATCAGTCCGGGTCGAACGACAAGACCTTCAAGATGCTGGACGACCTGGGCCAGAACTATCTGGACACCGGTCACTATCCCGAGGCCATCTCCCTCTACCGGGATCTGGTGGTGCGCGACGGTCAGAGCGACAAGGTCTGCGATTACCAGTCGCACATCACCGAAGCGACCATGGCGATGAAGTCGGGCGACAAGGTCGGCATCGTCCAGGAGCTCAACAACCAGTTCAAGCGCTATAACCAGTACAAGGCCGAAAACCACAAGGACGACGCCAAGGAGAGGTGCGCCAACCGCACCGCCGCCATGGCCACCGAGACGGCGATGGCGTGGCACCTGGAGGCCGTCGGCTCGCAGGGCCAGCGCGGCACCGGGGACCCGAAGACGATGGACCTCGCCTCGCTCCTCTACAAGAAGGTGGGCGACACTTGGAGCGCGGTGGAGTTCTCGAAGTTCGAGTTCCCGCGCCTGGTGAAGGAAGACTGGCCGACCATCTACAAGATCAAATACAACATGGCCGACCTCCTCTACTTCCGCGAGCGCTGGGCGGAGTGTGGTCCGGCCTTCGACTCGGTCGTCCAGGAGGACCCCAAGGGCGAGGACGCGGCCAACGCCGCCTATGCCGCGGTGCTCTGCTACCAGAACATCTATCTGGCGCAGCACCAGAAGGGCTCGGACAAGAAGGGCAGCGGAAACCTGCCCGGCGTCGGCCACCAGATCCGGGAGGATTCGGACGACAAGTATCGCTCGAAGGACATGAGCGACGCGCAGAAGTCCATGGTGCAGTCCTTCAACCGGTACGTCTGCTACATCCAGCCGGACAAGAACGACGTCGAAGGCCAGAAGCAGCTCGTCGAGGTCAAGTACGCGCGCTGCCGTCTCTACTTCGAGGCCCAGCACTGGGAGGAGTCGGCGGCCTGTTTCCGGGAAATCGCCTACGATTACCCGGATACCGACTCGGCGGTGTACGCCGCGCAGCTCTACCTGGAGAGCATCAACGTCCTCACGTTCCACGGTTTGCCCAACAGGAGCTCGTGCATCGACGACATGATCGCCGACGTGCCCAAGTTCATCGACATCTTCTGCAGCGGCGACAAGATGCAGAAGAACGAAGAGCAGTGCACCATCCTCACCAAGGTGCAGTGCGACATCCAGCGCCTGCGCGCGCAGAAGATCGTCGAGGAGGCCGACAAGGGCGGCAACAACTCGCTCGAGCTCTTCGACAAGGGGGGCAAGGCCTACTTCGACTTGTGGGAAAAGTACGGCGCCACGCCCCTTCGCAACAACCAGCCTCCGCAGTGCGACAAGCTCGACGAGATCGTGGAGAACGCCGCGCGCGCCTTTCAGGCCGGCCACCTCGTGGCCAGCGCCATCCACGCGCGCATGGTGCTGCTGAACCCGCAGATGCGGATGGATAAGAGCGAGCTGGCCAAGGACGCCATGTTCAAGATCGGCGGGAACTGGCAGGCCATCGCGGTCTACGACCAGGCCGCCGACTGGTACGAGCGCTACGCCAAGGAGAACCCGCACCGCAAGGGCGCGGACAAGGCGCTCTCCGACGCCATCGTCTTGCGCCTCGGCCTCGGGCAAGAGGATCAGGCCGTCGCCGACGTGAAGGAGTACACCAGCGACTACGCCAACTCGAACGCCACCGAGGCCGCGCAGATCGCCTTCGCCATCGGCGCGCACTACGCCGACAAGGAGGACTGGGAGAGCACGCGCAAGGCGCTGGCCGGCGCGATGCGCACGCTCGACAAGGCCCCGCCGGACATCCAGGTACAGGCTCACGCGACGTATGCGCGCGCGCTCATGCACCTCAAGTCGGCCCAGGCCAAGCCCGAGTACGCCCGGGTGCGTGCCATCTGGGGGGACGGGACCGCTGCGCAGGCCAAGATCGCCGAGGCCTACAAGGCCGACACCCCCGACTCGCGCGACCACAAGCTGGGGAAGGCGCTCGATGCGGTGGGCGAGGCGATGTTCTACTCCGCCGAAGAGCGCAAGAAGGACCGGGTCGATGCCATCGGCTTCCCGGCCTACAAGGGCCCGGGGACCAAGAACGACATCAAGCACTACATGGACAAATCGCTGATGCCCTGGGTCCACAAGAAGCGCGAGGCCATCGAGGACGTCGACAAGGACTACCAGAAGATCACCGAGCTCCAGCCGGTGCCGCCCCCGCGCTGGGTCATCGCCTCCGCCTCGCGCGCAGGCATGATGTGGGGAAACTTCGTCGACGACTTCCGTCGCGCGCCCTACCCCAAGGAATGGGACAAGAAGGGCTTCGTCCCCGGCACGGGGGATTCGCTCTCCTGGAACGAGGTGAAGGCGACCTACCTGGAGAACCTCGACGAGGCGTCGGAGCCCATCAAGAAGGAGAAGGCGAAGCCCGCGCTCAAGCGCTGCCTCGACGACTCCGTGAAATACCAGTACTTCGACGAGTTCTCGCGCGACTGCGAGAAGTGGCTGGCGAAGAACTACAAGACGGAATACCACGTGGTCGACGAGCTCCGCGGCGCTCCGACCCTGTCGAACAGCGGCCTCGACGACCATCCGCCGCCGCTCATCATGGGCGGCCAGCTCTGGCACCCCATCGAGACCGGCCCGGCCACCGAGAAGGTCGAAGTGGTCGACTCCGGGGATACGTCGAGCGGCGACACGCCGAAGAGGGCGACCAACAAGCCGCCTCCGCGCCGCAGAACCCACTGAGCCGGCACGCCAACCGAGGACGATGACGATGAAGAACACGGGAAGGCGCTTTCGTACGTGGCCGGTGCCCCTGGCGCTGGTGCTCTGCACGGGCCTGCTGGGCTTTGGTTGCGGCGGCGAGACCAAGGAGGTCAATACCGGGGGGGGCAAGGGCACCAGCCCGGTCGGCGCGCCGGTGGTCGTCGAGCGGAAGGCCCTCGATCGCTTCAACCAGGCGCTCGACTCCTTCAACGCCCACGACAAGGCCAACGACTGGACCGACCCGGCGTGCGCCGCGTCGGCCAAGGAGTTCGAGGGCGCGGCGTCGGCGAACGCGGGGGGCAAGTTCCCCGAGGCCACCTACGACGCAGGCCTCGCCTACCAGCGCTGCGGCGACGACAAGGAGGCCAAGGCGCACTTCCAGCAGGCGCTCTCCGACGACCCCAAGTTCCACTATGCGCGCGCCCAGCTCGCGCTCTACCAGTTCAAGGCCGACGGAAACTCCGACGCGGCCATCAGCGCGCTCGAGCAGGCCGTCACCGACGCGAACTTCCAGAACGTGCCGGCCCTGGTCGACCTCGCCATGTTCCAGATGCAGCGCGACTCGGACAAGGTGGGAGCGAACTGTCACGCCAAGGCGGGCGGCAAGGACGTCGACCTCCCGGACTTCGACTGCGCCAAGCTGAACTTGCAGCGGGCCCTGGCCATCGACGACGGCTACATGCCGGCGTTCAACCAGCTCGCGCTCTACTACTTCGGCAGCGCGAAGAAGAAAGCGAGCCCGGGGCGCAAGTTCGGCCGGACCATCGCCACCAACGCCGCCCTCGCGCGGCGCGGCGACGTGCAGCAGCTGGAGCTCGCGGCGCTGGTGTGCTCCCAGGCGGTGCGCAAGAACGCCAACTACGCGCCCATTCGCAACACCTCGGGCCTCATCCTGAACGAGCTCGGTCAGGTGAACACCGCCGTGAAGGAGTTCCAGGCCGCCGCGCAGCTCGACCCCAAGTTCTTCGAGGCGCAGATGAATCTCGCCGCCATCAACCTCAGCTTCCGCGGGTTCGACAAGGCCGAAGCGGCGTACCGCAAGGGCCTGGAGATGCACCCCAACGACTACGACGCGCACCTCGGTCTGGCCCTCGCGCTGCGCGGTCAGATCGACGACTCCAACTACGACCGGCAGGTCACGGCGGTTCAGACCGAGCTCGACGCCTGCAAGAAGATCGACGGCGCCCGTCCGGACGCGTACTTCAACGAGGGCATCCTCACCCAGGAGTACAAGGCCAAGGGAGCCGGCGGCACCGACAAGGCCATCGGCGTCTACAAGGAGGCCAAGCAGGTGTTCCAGGCCTTCATGGACAAGGCGGCGGGCAAGTCGGAGTACGACGGCGCCGTCAAGAAAGCCAAGGAGCGCCTGCAGGACATCGACGACACCATTACGTTCCTCGAGGCTGGCGGCCCCGCCTCGGGAAGTCCGCCGCCTCCGCCCCTCCCGGCGTCGAGCGACAGCAGCGCAGCCGCCAGCGGGGGAGCCGCCCCCGCGGGATCGGGCGCCGGCGCTCCCACCCCGCCCGGCAAACCGTGAATCGTCGGGAACCTTGGGTGGCTCTGGATGTCTGCCTGGTCGCTGGGCCCCGCTTCGAGATGCGCCCGTGACGTCTATCGCGTTGACCCGGGGGCCTTCGCCACGTACACTCATACTGTAATTGCAACGGACAATTCCACCTCGGGTGGAGCATCGGAGGGATGTCATGAAACGCTCGAACAAGTGGATGGTGGGCGGGCTCGTGGCTGGCGCCTTTCTCCTTCTTTCCGTTCCGTCGTTTGCGCAGGATGCGGCGGCGGGAGCCGCTGGCGCGGGCGCAGCAGCCGGTACCAAGCCCGACGGTGGCAGCGACTACGGGTACAAGTTCGAGGACGACCCGCTGAGCGCGGGTGGATTCGGCCCCGCCGACGCGACGATTCGCGTTCGTCCGGGTCCGGTCCGCACGACGCTCATTCGCCCGCGCACGTCGTTCGTGCCGGAGATGCTGAAGTCCGTGGAGAACATCTGAAGGCTGGTCGGAACCTGGCGCTCAACCGAGCCAGGTTCTGCGGGATTCATTCCGCGCATGGCGCGCGTGTAGGGGTATTCGATGGATAGCCAGGGCAAGGCGAAGGTCGCGCTTACGTTTGCACTTTATCAGGGCGATCAGCTCGTGCGACGTGACACGATCGCGCAGGACATCGTGAAGGTCGGCAAGGACCCGCGCAGCCATCTGCGCGTGGACGACGAGCTGGCGTCACGCATGCACGCCGTGATCGAGGTTGCGTCGCCGCAGGACATCACGCTGATCGACCTGGGGAACGAGCCGGGCACACTGGTCAACGGCCAGCGGGTCAACAAGTGCAAGATCCGGCCGGGCGACCAGATTCAGATCGGCTCCACGCTCATCGTGCTGGAGAGCGCCGAGCTGGCGACGGCCTCCCCGCCGGCGGTTGCCGCGCCGACTCCCGCCGTCGCTTTCGCCCCCGTCGAGACGCCTCCCGCGGCGAACCCTTTCGCGGGTGCCAACCCCTTTGCCGCAGCGCCCGCCGCGGCAGCCAATCCGTTCGCCGGTGCCAATCCGTTCGCTTCGCCGAGCTCGGCGCCTCCGACCCCATTTGCGGCTCCTTCCGCCGCGTTCGTGGCGCAAGCCGCACCGCAGGCCGTGACGACGGGTCTGGGGATCGAGCCGCCGATGGACGGGGGCGGGTCCGGCTTCACCTACTCGATGGTCAAGAGCGGTCCCGACGTCAACCCCGACGAGGTGGAGGTCGCGCATCTTTCTGCCATCGAGGTGATGATCCTGTGGGACTCCAACGTCCTCCACGTCTCCCACCTGACGCCGCCGCGCTCCTTCTATGTGGGCGAAGAGCTGGGCGACAAGGTGGCGTGCGACTACTTCATCCCCAGCGAGACGCTGGGCACCACCCGGGCGCCCATCGTCGTTTCCCGGGGTCTCGGCGCGTCGCTGGTCATCCTCCCGCGCTCTCGGGGGTACGTCGACCTCCACGGCCAGGGCAAGATCACCCTGGCGGATCTCATCTCGTCGGGGCGCGCGCATCCTTCGACGGAGATGAGCGGTGCCTACGAGTACGAGCTTCCGGCGGGCGCCAAGGCCCGCATGGAGCTCGAGGGGAGCTCGCTGGTCTTTCAGGTGAGCGCCGTCAACGCCGGCAAGCGTGTGCCGGTGGGTTTCCTCGCGACGATGGAGCCGGCGGCTTTCCTCTACACGGGTCTGTCGTTCCTGCTCCACATGGGGCTCGTCGCCGTCTTCGCCTTCTTCATGCCGAGCATGCGGGGGGACGACAGCGAGGCCATCGATCGCGACCAGATCCTCATGATGCAGAAGCTGCTCAACGCCGCGGCCGAGCGGGAGGAGGAGGAGCGTCAGAACAACGACGTCACCGAGACCAACCCGGACGAGAAAGAGGGCGGGAGCGGGACGCGCGCCAAGGGCGAAGAGGGGTCCATGGGCAACCCCAACACCAAGGACTCGGGCCACAAGTACGGAGTCCAGGGACCCAAGGACAATCCCGATCCCCACCTCGCGAAGCAGGCCGCTCTCCAGGAGGCCGCGCAGTTCGGCATGATCGGGCTCATCTCGACGATGGGCGGCGGCGACCCCAACGCCCCTACCGCGCCGTGGGGTCGCGAGGAGTCGTCCGGACAGGACGAGAAGAGCGCTCGCGGCAACATGTTCGGTGACACCATCGGGGACTCGTTCGGCGCCGGGGGCCTGGGTCTGTCGGGCGTCGGCGAAGGCGGCGGCGGTCGCGGCGAAGGGATCGGTCTCGGCAACTTCGGCGGTCTGGGTCACGGCGCGGGAACCGGCACCGGGCAGGGCATCGGCAACGGTCGCGGTCGTCTGGGCGGCGGTCACACGGTGAAGGCGCCGCGTATCCGGGAAGGCGCCACCAGCGTCAACGGTCGACTCCCGCCAGAGGTCATTCAGCGCATCGTGAGGCAGAACTTCGGGCGCTTCCGGCTCTGCTACGAGAACGGGATGCGGAACAACCCCAACCTCCAGGGTCGCGTGACGGTTAAGTTCGTCATCGATCGGAGCGGGGCCGTGGCCATGACGGCGGACGGCGGCAGCGACATCCCGGATTCGAGCGTCGTCCAGTGCGTCGTGCGCGGCTTCGCGAACCTCTCGTTCCCGCAGCCCGAAGGCGGCATGGTGACGGTGGTCTATCCCATCATGTTCAATCCGGGGGAGTGACAACCGGTTTTGTGGTGAGGAGCAGTAGACGCCGCGCGCGCGCTTCCCGTAGACTCCCCGCGTCCTCATGAGCGCGAACATGGTCAAGAGCCTCCCCCTTCTGGTCGTCACCGTCCTTCTCGTCACGGCCTGCAGCCGCAACAACATCGAGGCGGTGAACCTCGCCAACGAGGGCGACCAGGCGAAGGGCTCGAGCATCGACGAGGCCATCTCCAAGTACGACCAGGCCACCAAGCTCGATCCCGACAACACGCGCATCTGGTGGAAGCTCGCGCTCGCTTACGAGAAAAAAGAGGACTGGCAGAAGATGGCCAGCGCCTGCACCAAGGCCGAAGAGGCGGCGGAGAAGGCGGACAAGAAGAAGACGCACGCCGACTACTACTTTCGCCACGGCTATGCGCTCGCGCAGATGGCCGGCAAGGGGGAGGGGAGCTGGGCCGATGCGAAGGCCCCGTTCGAGACCGCCATCCAGCTCGACCCGAACCTGGGCCAGGCCTACGGCGAGCTCGGCGAAGTCCTCATCCACGCCGACGACGAGGCCGGCGCCATCCAGAACTGGACCAAGGCGCTGGAGACGCAGCCCGACGAGACGCTCTACTACGTGAGCCTCGCCGACGAGTACAGCCGGCTGATGTTCTTCGACCAGGCCGAGCAGGTGCTGCGCGAGGGCCTTTCCTTCGCCAAGGAGGACGACAAGCACCTCTTCAACATGCACGCCTTGCTCGGCAGCCTCTACGAGAACAAGGGCGACTTCACGCGCGCGGTGGCCGAGTACGAAGCCTCCAAGAAGTCGTGCGACAGCAACAAGTGCAACGATCACAAGGAGGCCTTCTTCAACCTCGGGACGGCCTACGCCGAGCTCACCCCGCCCAAGAAGAGCGAGGCCATCCAGCAGCTGCAGTCGTTCTGGAAGATCACCTGCAAGGGGGCGCTGGCGGCCAAATACGCCGACCAGTGCGCGCAGTCCCAGGAGATCGTGCGCCGCATGGGCGGCTCGCTGCAGTAGTCCCCGGTGCGCGGAAGCTCGAGCGAACACCATCTCTTGCCGCGGTCGAGGAGGTCCGCGCTAGAGCCGGGGAACCCTCTCGCGGCTCGCGAGCGGGGCCGTTTCGCGCGAAAATTGGCGCACGGAAGTGGGGCTCTTCGGCGGTATGATGACCGGCGGGACGAGGCCATGAAGGCCGCCCACTTGGGAACTGCGCTCTGGTACCGTTTGCTTTTGCGTCTTTCACTTGAGCGACGAACCGAGGCGATCGATGGAGCTAGAGGAGCGTCTTTCATATCTGGAGAACGTCCGCGACTGGCAAAGCCTCGTCGAGGAGCTGGAGAAGGGGATCGCGTCGCCGGCGGCCAGCGCCGCCAAGGCGCAGTTTCACCTGACGCTCGGGCGCGTCCTCGAGACGAAGTTCCTCGCCGGCGTGAAGGCGCTGAAGCACTTTCAGGACGCGTACAAGCTCAATCCGGCGTTGACCGAGAGCCTGGAGGCTGCTCGCAACGTCTACTGGGACCTCGGCAAGCTCAACATGGTCCAGAAGCTCCTCGAGCTGGAGCTGAAGGCCGGCGCGGACGGCGGGCGCGGGGGCAAGCTGCTCCTCGAACTCGGTGACGTGCTCTGCGATGGGGGCGAGTGGGAGAGGGCGGCGGCGAGCTACACGCGCAGCATCGCCATGGTCGGCGGCCGAGACTCCGAGGCCAGCGCCTGCCTGGCGGACGTGCAGCTCGGGCCCGCCAACTGGCAAGAGCGCCTGGCCGCGCTGCTCCGCGGCTCGAACGAGACCAGCGACGCGGGCGCGAAGGCCCGCCTGCTCCTGCGCGCGGCGCGCATTGCCCGGCGCTTCGCCCCCGAGGAGGCGGAGGGGATGCTGGGCCGCGCCTACGCCGCGAACGCTACGAACCGCCAGCTGGCGGCGCTCTACGAGGGCCTGCTCGCCGAGCAGGGCCGGTTCGACGTCCTCGAGCAAGCGCAGCACCAGATCCTGCAACAGACCACCGATCGCGCCCACCGCGCACGGCTAGCGCTGGCCTTCGGCACGCGCTGGGTGGTGCGCCACCAGAACATCGACGTCGGGGCGCGCTTTCTCGAGGAGGCGCTGCGACTGGACGCCGAGAACGAGGGCGCCTTCTTCTTCTTGCGCGAGGCCTACGGGAAGAAGGGCGGCGACTGGGATCGCGTGCTCACCATCGCCGAGGAAGCGGCGACGCGCGCGGACGACGGCGGCAGCACGTTCCTGCTGGCGCAGGCCGGGGTCATCGCCTGGAGGCAGATGGGCAACCTGATCCGAGCGCGTCTCTCCTTCGAGCGACTGAGCGCCGTCTCGCCCCAGCACCCCCAGCTTCTCGCCTTCGAGGCCCAGATCGGGGAGACGCTGCAACCGACACGAAGCGCAAACCATACCGACGGCGTCCACGCCTCGTTGCCGGAGCCCGCGCCCGCGCCCACACAGACCGCCGACGTGTCCTCGCCCGAGGCGCCCGCATCGCCTGCGCCGCTCCAGGTGCAGAGTGCACCCGTGGCCGTTGCGCCGACGCCCGCGGCCCCACCGGTCGCCGCCCCTTCGCCGACGCCCGCGGCCCCACCGGTCGCCGCCCCTTCGCCGACGCCCGCGGCTCCGCCGGTCGCCGCCGCTTCGCCGGCCCCTGTTTCCGAGCCGCCGCCCCCGCCTGAACCCGCCGCCGTCGACGAGGCGAAGATCAGCGAGCTGCGGCAGCTGGCCGAGAAGCAAGAGACGGCCAAGCGGTACAACGAGTACGTCAAGACCATCCTCCAGCTGGCCGCGCTGGTGCCGGACCGCGCCGAGAAGGTGGCGCTCTTCGCGAAGGCCGCGGACCTCTACGTTTCCAAGTTCGCCAACCAGGCCGAGGCGGTGAAGGCCTACGAGGCCGTGCTCGCCATCGATCCGGACAACACGCAGTCCGTCGAATACCTGCGGCAGATGTACGAGAAGCGCCGCGACTGGGAGAAGCTCCTCGGCCTGCAACGCCGGGAAGCCGAGCGCATGCCCCCCGGCCCCGCCCGCGCGGCGAAGTTCCTGGAGATCGCCAAGCTCGCCACCGAGCGCGTCAAGAAGCCCGAGGTGTGCATCGATCTATGGCGGGAGGTCCTCTCCAACGACGACTCGAACGCGGAGGCGCTGGGCGCCCTCGCCGGCCTCTACGAGCGCGCCAAGGACTTCGACGAGCTGGCTTCGGTGCTGGAGCGCCAGGCGGACATCACCTTCGATGCCCCCGCCAAGATCCAAGTCCTCACCAAGCTGGGGACCATCTACGGCGACCGGCTCAACAACGACGAGGGCGCGGTGAGCGCGTGGCGCTCTCTCCTCGCGCTCGACCCCAATGACCGGCGCGCCCAGGATGCGCTGAAGAAGAAGTACCTGGCGCTCGGCCGGTGGGACGACCTGGAGGTCTTCTACGCGGAGAGCGGGAAGTGGGACGAGTTCATTCGCGTCCTCGAGCAGCAGGAGGCCAAGGAGACCAACCCCCAGGCCAAGATCTCGCTCCTCTTCAAGATCGCCCAGCTCTGGGCGGACAAGAAGCAAAAGCTCGATCGCGCGGCCAAGGCCTACGAGAAGGTGCTCGAGCTCGAGGCGGACAACCTGCAGGCCGCCGAGGCGCTCATCCCCATCTACACCGCCGCCAACAACGGCAAGGCGCTGGCCAACGCCATCGAGGTGAAGCTCGGTCACGAGCAGGATCCGTCGGCCAAGCTGGAGCTCTATCGCGAGGTCGCGGGCCTCTACGAGGGCAAGGTCAAGGACCCGCTGAAGGCCTTCGACCGCTATCTGGCCGCCTTCGAGCTCTTCGCCGGCGACGCGCGCACCAGCGAGGACGTGGAGCGCGCCGCCAAGGCCACCTCGCGATGGGACGAGGTGGTGGCCGCGTACCGCCGCGCCATCGATGCCGCCGACGCGAGCGGCGATCGCGACGCGGCCATCATGTTGCGTCTGCGCCTGGGCCGCGTCCTGGTCGACAACCTCCAGAGGGTCGACGACGCGCTCGAAGCCTACCGTTCGGTGTACGAGGCGGACGGCGAGAACGCCGAGGCCATCGGCGCGCTGGAGCGCCTCTATCGCCAGACGTCGCGCTTCTCCGATCTTCTCGGCATCTACGAGAAGCAGCGCGATCTCTCCACGACGAGCGACGAGAAGAAGAGCATCAACTACGAGATCGCCAAGCTCTACGAGAACGAGATCAAGGACGTCGACAAGGCCATCGAGACCTACGTCCAGATCCTGGAGGACGAGGGGACGGACGCGCACGCCCTGGCCGCGCTCGACGTCCTCTACGGCCGCTTGGGTCGGTGGGAGCCCTACGTCGACGTCCTGCGCCGACGGATCGAGCTCGACGTCGCCGAGGTCGAGCTCATCGATCTGAAGTACCGCCTCGGTCAGACGCTGGAGAAGCACCTCTCCGACGCGGCCGCCGCCCTGGAGAACTATCGCGAGATCCTCTTTGTCGATCCCGCCCACGAGGGTGCGCGCAGCGCCCTCGAGGCCATGCTCCAGGGCGCGCTGCAGGCCGAAGCCGCCGCCATCCTGGAGTCCATCTACGAGGAGCGCGGCGACTGGCCCCAGCTCATCGACGCCCTGGAGATCTTGAGCGCCAGCCAGAACGACGTCGAGAGACGCGTGGCGCTCAAGCTGAAGGCGGCGCGCATCAGCGCCGAGCGCGTGAACGACTTCAAGCACGCCTTCGTGGTGCTGGCCTCCGCGCTGCGCGACGATCCTTCGCTGGCCGGCACGCGCGACCAGATCGAGGGAATCGCCGATGCGTCGGGCGCCCAGCGCGAGCTGGTCGCGCTCTACGGCGAGCTCGCGGAGAGCATGACCGACGCAGCCCTGGCGCGCGACTACTGGCTGCGCATCGCGGGGATCGACGACCGCCTGGGCGACGTCGACGAGGCGGCTCAGGCCTATTACAAGGTCCTGGCCATCGACCCGGGGGATCCCGAGGCGCTGACTGCGCTCGAGCAGCTCTTCACCCGCACGCAACGGTGGAAGGACCTCATCGGGGTGGTGGAGCGCCGCATCGAGCAGACCCACGACGCCAAGGACCGCGAGACCCTCTACGGATCGATGGCGCAGATCTACGACGAGCGCCTCGGTCGGCCCGACGACGCGGTCGCCGCGTACCAGAAGGTGCTGGAGATCGACCCGGGCAGCGATCGCGCGCTCGAGGCCCTCGACGGCCTCTTCGTTCGCCAGAAGATGTGGGGTGACCTCGCGGAGAACCTGGAGTCGCAGCTGGCGCTCGCGGCCAGCGACGAATCGCAGCTGGCGCTGATGCTCCGCCTCGCGGCGCTGCGCGAAGGCGAGATGGGCCTGGTCGACGTGGCCATCGAGGGCTACCGGCAGGTGCTCGAACGCGCACCTACCAACGCGCGGGCTCTGGCGGCGCTGGAACGACTGGGCAAGGACCCCAAGCACGAGCTCACCATCGCCGACCTGCTGGAGCCGCTCTACCGGCACATCGGCGACTGGCAAAAGCTGGTGGGCGTCCACGAAGTGCAGGTCCGTCGCAGCCGGGACGTGACGCGCCGGGTGGAGCTGCTTCACCAGATCGCGCAGCTCTACGAAGACTCCGCGGCCGACCTCGCCTCGGCGTTCGCCACGCTGGCGCGGGCCCTCCAGGAAGACCCCTCCAACGAAGCGACCCAGCAGCAGCTCGATCGCGTGGCGCGCGCCACGGGACGCTTCGACGATCTGGCCCGCGTCTTCCAGGATCTCGCCGCCCAGATCGACGACCCCACGCTGGCCAGCGCGCTCACCATGACCAGCGCGCGCGTGCAGGAGAACGATCTCGGCAACGTCGACACCGCCATCGCGCTCTACCGCAAGGTGCTGGAGATCGACCCGCTCAATCTCTCTGCGGCGGAGGCGCTGGAGCGCCTCTTCCGGACCACCGAGCGCTACCAGGAGCTCTCCGTCATCCTGCAGCGGAAGTCCGAGGTGCTCGAGGAGCCGCTGGAGAAGAAGGACGCCCTCTTCCAGGCTGCGGCCATCGAGGAGGACGTGCTCAACCGCTCCGAGGCGGCCATCGCCGTGTACACCAAGGTGCTGGAGATCGACGGCGACGATCTGCGCGCCATCGACGCGCTCATCCGCCGCTACCTCGATCTGTCACGCTGGCAGGATCTCCTCGCGGTCTACGCGAAGAAGGCCGATCTCGTCGCCGACGTCGACGAGAAGAAGGGGATCTACTACCAGGTCGGCGCGGTCTTCGAGCGCGAGCTCGGCGACGTCCCTCGCGCCATCGACACGTACACCAAGATCCTCGAGCTCGATCCGGACGATCTGCAGGCGCTGTCGCGCCTCGACGTCCTCTACGAGCACGCGCAGAACTGGTCGGAGCTCCTCTCGGTGCTGACGCGCGAGAGCGAGATGACCGGCGACCCCAACGAGGCGATCAGCTTCCAGTACCGGATCGCCGAGCTCTACGAGAAGCACCTCGAGGACGTGCCGCGCGCGGTGGAGCTCTACCGGGAGATTCTCCAGCGCCAGCCGGATCACGAGCCGACCCTGCGCGCTCTCGAGGGACTGAAGGACGGCGACCGGGACCCGCTGGGCGCTGCCGCGGTGCTGGAGCCGGTCTACGAAGCGACCAGCGACTGGCCGAAGCTCATTCGCGTGCACGAGGTTCAGGTCCGCCGCGCCACCGATCCGTTCCAGCAGGTCGAGCTGCTGCATCGCATCGCGCGGCTCTACGAGGACGCCCTCGGCGATCACGCGTCGGCGTTCGATACGCTGGCGCGGGCGCTGCCGCTGGACGACGGGAACGAGCAGACGCTCGGGAACCTCGAGCGCCTGGCCATGGCGGTCGACCGCTGGCCGGCGGTCGCCGCGCTCTACGACGAGGAGCTCGACAAGCTCGGGCGCAGGGACACCCCCGATCGCTTCGTCGAGCTCGGTCTCCGCAACGCGCAAGTCTTCGAGGTTCAGCTCGAGGACGTCGACGGCGCGATCGCCCGCTACCGCCGCGTCCTCGACGCCGAGCCGGAGAACCTCAGCGCCATCCGTGCGCTCGACCGCCTTTACGCGCAGACCGCGCGCTGGGCGGAGCTCGCCAGCATCCTCGGCCGGGAAGCCGAGAT
>Ga0302325_10013452_pt1 | contig 17453 bp, 12 predicted proteins | sample Palsa_T0_2_FD_201948 | JGI IMG/M metagenome (GOLD analysis project Ga0302325, IMG submission 201948) | Peat permafrost microbial communities from Stordalen Mire near Abisko, Sweden - Palsa_T0_2 | ecosystem: Environmental > Terrestrial > Soil > Palsa > Peat permafrost | place: Sweden: Abisko... | reverse complement strand
GGCGCGCACCCCGTCCGCTTTGAGCAAGCCCTGTTTGACGGCGGCGCCTTCCGGCAAGCCGCGGATCAGATCGTAGAGACCAGGCTGCTGCACCCAGCGCCGCAGCGGCGTGTCAAAGCCCCACTTCGGGCGGCTCAGGATCTCAGGCGGGCAGCGCTGGCCCAGCGTTTTCTTGAGCAGGATCTTAAAATCGGAGGCGTTCTGCTTCAGGCTCCCGGGAACACGCTGCGCAAAACGCACCAGGCGATAGTCCATGAAAGGCACGCGCACTTCGAGAGAGGCCGCCATCGACATGCGATCCGTCACGGCAAGGATCTGATCGGGGAGGTAGGTGTTCTGGTCGATGAACTGGCGGCGGGAGATGGAATCGCTGCCGGGATATTTCGCCCAGAGCGACGCAATCGTCTCTTCGACGCGGCCGGCGGCCGGGAAGCCGATATTTTCCAGAGCGCGGGCATCGAAAATCTGCAGCTTGTGGAGATAGCTGCGCCACGCCATAGAAGGATCGCCGGCAAGGCGAAGCTCTTCCGCCCAGGCATACTTGTAGCGGTCGACAACGGGCGCAAGCGAGCGGGCAGCGCCGGGGGCATGCTGGAAAATCCTGCGGATCTTTCCGGCGCCGGGGTCGACGTAGCGCGCATAGCCTCCGAAGAGCTCGTCGCCGCCAAGCCCGGAGAGACAGACTTTCACACGCTCGGCAGCCATACGGCTGATCAGGTAATTGGGGATGATGGAGGAATCGCCCATGGGCTCGTCCATGTGCCAGAGGAGCAGGGGCAGTTTCTCGACGGCATCGTTCACGGAGGCGAGAAGCTCGGCGTGCTGAGTCCCGGCGCGCTGCGCGACGGCTTGAGCGTAGGGAAGCTCGTTGAACTCGCTGTGCTCAAAACCCATGGCGAAGGTGCGCATGGGGACGTCCGACTGGCGCTGCGCGGTGATGGTGATGAGGCTCGAATCCAGGCCGCCGCTCAGAAACGACGCCACCGGGACGTCACCGCGCATGCGGAGCCTGACAGCGTCGTCGAACTCCTCGGTGAGCTGGCGCTGCGACGAATCGCAATCTTTCATCGTGCCGTCGGGAATGGCGGACAAATCCCACCAGGCGCGGTTCTCGGAGCGCTCCTCGCGAATCAGCAGATAGTGGCCCGGCAGCAGCTTGCGCACTTGCCGGTAGGGCGTCGCTTCGCGCGGGATGTAGCCGATGCGGAGGAAATCCGCGATGGCGTCCGGATCGAGGCTGGTTTCGAGCTCGCGCTGCGTGAGCAGGGACTTGAGTTCGCTGCCGAAGAGCCAGCGCGAACCGGCGCGTGCGTAGTAGAGAGGCTTGACCCCCATGCGATCACGGGCGAGCAGCAGCGAGCGTGACTTGCGGTTCCACAGAGCGAAGGCGAACATGCCGTTCAATTTCGGGAGCAGAGCCGGGCCGTGCTCTTCGTAGAGATGCACGAGGACTTCGGTGTCGGATTTCGTGGAGAACCGGTGGCCGCGCTGGATGAGCGATTCGCGCAGCTCGACGTAGTTGAACAGCTCGCCGTTCATGACGACGGCGAGAGATCTATCTTCGTTGAAGATGGGCTGGTCGCCACCGGCGAGGTCGATGATCGAAAGACGGCGCATGCCCATGGCTACGGGGCCATCGACGAGAAAACCGTCGGCGTCTGGGCCGCGATGGAACTGAATGTCGACCATCGGTTTGACGTCGTCGAGGCGCGGGTGCGTCCTGGTGTCAAATATGCCGGCTATGCCGCACATGGCGATTTTCTCTCGAGTTGGCGCGGGCTGGACACGGTGGTCACACCGCGCCGCCTGGGCTGAATTTCCACTGGATCGTCCATGAGAACGGGAGCCTTTGCGTACCTTTCAGCAATAACACGCGGCCTGCTTTCTCGACTCCATAGTCGGGCAGAAACCGGCAGGGCGCGATTTCCATGGCGACGCCATGCGGCGCGGAAACGTCCATCTGCGCGGAGGAGCCGTCGGCGGAAGTCCACAGCAAGTGGCGCAAATCGGGCTCCCGCGATGAAGCTGGATTCCAGGATGCGTCGCCCAGACAGATGCGCGACTCAAAGCGGACACGGCTTGTGCCTTCGATGCGTTCCGCAAACGCGAGCGTTCCGGCGTCCGTGAAGCGCCAGGTGCGAAACAAGACGATTCCCGGATGCAGACGGCTGAAAGCTTCGCAGCGGAACTCGGCGCCGGCGCCGGGCAGCGATTTCCAAACGCCGCCTTCCGGCCAGTACCAGCGCGCGAGAAAACGGGCATCCTGCCTGGTGATTACGGGCGGAAGGCCGTCGAGCGACGTGACATTCTGCGCTTCGCCGCATTGATAAAAACGCGAGCTGGCGTCGGTGTTGCTGAAGAAGCTGCCCGGCTCGCGGACCAGGACATCTCCCTTCCACCAAAGCTCGTAGCTGCCGCGGCCGGCATCGCCGTGGGGGCCGACGCTTTCACGAGCGTCGCCGTGCGCGGCAACTTCGACGTTCATAGAAGCCGAACGCAAAATAGCGAAGCCTCCCTTCGGGAACACCAGCGAGGACTGCGCCGGTGGGCAACTCGGAAGGTCCGGAGCGGCGCCACAATAAAAAACCGTCAGTGGAGTGATCGCGCGATGGCGTGGCGGCTGCTTCAGCAGCCCGTAGAAAAATGCAGCCGGGAGCAATCCCCACAGATCCTGTCCCGTGCGGTCGGGCGAATTGTCGCCGAAGCGGGGAAGGGAGCCATCGGGCCGGAAAAGCTCGTTCGCCAGACGAAACATCGACTCGATGCGGGATTCAAAGCCCGTGGGCAGCGCGCGGCGACAACGGCGGCACGCGAGCCAGTATTCCAGGGCGGTCCGGCTAAGCAGAACATGGTAGTGGCTCGACTGTTCCGCGAAGGTGCCGTCTTCGAGCACGAGCTTGGGAAAATATTCATCCCAGATTTCAAAGGCTTGTTTCTGCCAGCTGGCCGCTTGCCCGCAATCGGCCAGCGCGACACTGGCGAGAAACAGGCCGCGCGCGTCGTTGAGCAAGTGGTTGTGCAGCCCCAGGCCATATTCGATGGTCGCAGAGAGTTGGCGTGCGTCGCTCCAGACCTGCCGTTTGATGGGGACAACGAGAGACGCCGTCGCCGAACCGCCGCTGCGACCGATCCAGAAAAGGATCGAAGTAAGCGAAGCGATCCGTTCCGCTACCGTGTAAGGCCATGCGGCTACAGCGGAGTCGCTCCAGCGGCCATCCATCCATTGGGGAAGAGCTTCGGCGAGCGCCTTTCCCGCGTGTTGGTGGCCGTAAGCGGCGGCCATTGCGTAGCGGAGCGCCCAATAGAGACGATGATAGGCGTGGTGGTCTTCTGCGTCCTCAAGGGCATCCAGATTGGCGATGTCGAGGCGAACCGTACGTCCGCCGGCGAGGCGGTAGATACCCTGGATTTGCGAGTCTACTTCGGCAAAAAGCGCCTGCAAGTCCATGGCGTTGTCGCCCATCACAGCTGGGGCGTTTTCGCCGAAGAGTGGAAATATGTCCTTGGAAAATGCCGGGGGGGCTTCATGCTCCGGCAGACGCGCCGATTGTACGGGCTTACCGCGCGGCCGGAGTACATCCTTGCGCATCCCGTAGAGCGACATTCGCAAAGGCAGAAGCAGCGTGCCAACTCCGTCTCCCCAGCGGCCTGTCCGCCAGCACTGCCGGAGGAAGTTGGAACGCTCGGCTTGGGAGATTACGCCCATGGCATCCGTTTCGTTCAGGCCGACTGCGCGATGGGATCGCGCGCCAGCACCGTTTTCTCAACAAACGTCCGGAGGGACCGCCCGACGCGCTCGGTGGCGCGGCCGTCATCGTAGGTGCAAAGCTCCTTCACAATCTTTCTCCGTTCGTCAGCCAAACGCCCGGGATTTTCGAGCGCCGAGCGCACCGCCCGGATGAGTTCTTCACGGCTGTAGACGATATCCACGCCGCCCGTCCTGGTGATCGGCAGATAATGCTCCTGCTGGTACAAGTCCCGCGCCGTCTGATTATATTGAGTGCCGGGTCTGTCGTCGTAGGCAGGCCCAATTTGCGGACGGTCGAAGATGGCGCCATCCAAAGCCATGGTGGAAGCCACATTGACGTGCACGCTGCTGTGATAGAGGCACGAGGCCAGCTTCTGGATGTCGCGCGTACGCACATTGGCGTGCCCCGTGATGCGGCCCGTGGGCCAGGGATCGTCGTAGACCACGTGCTTGGCGTTCTGCAGAACGGATTGCCAACGCTCGATCGGATCGACGGGATGGTTGCGGAAAAGAATCACGGGATTTCCCGGAATTTCCTTGGCCTCGATCGCATCGTCAATCTGCTGGAGGAAGCGCGGCTCGTGCGGCGCGCACGCGAAATACCCGCCGCCAAAGAGAATCACGGGGCGCCCTTCGGGGAGCGCGAGCTGGCTGCGCCATTCCTGTTCCGTCCATAGATAGGAGCGGTCCCAATAGAAATCAAACTGCGGCGCCCCGACGATGCTGATCTGCCTGGGAGATATTTCCGGATACGCCCGGAGGAGTTCCCCGGCGTTGTAGCGATTCCACACCAGATACTGGTCGAACAGGACCGCGCACCATCCTCGCGTGGTGATGTTATCGAAAGAAAGAATCGACGCGCACAGCGGGACGCCGTGCCGCGCGCAGGCCCGCAGTGCGGCTTCTTCATTTGGCAGAGAAGGTGTCAGGCTGAAAGCCGCGTCCGGTTTGAGGCGATCGATCTGTTCCTGAATTTCGAGGCCGTTTGTTTCCGTCTCGAAAAGGGTCTGCTCTTTGCGGCGCAGGTTTTGTTCGCCGGTAAGCGCGCTGATTGCGAGCACGGCCTGGTTGCGGGCGCGGCGGCGGAGGCGATGGTAGAGGTTGCGCCCGACGTCCGCGCGGCGCTCCCAGATGGGCTCGCTCGGCGTTTTCAGCCTTTTCTTGTGCAGCAGGTTGAGCCAGCTCCTCACACGCTCGTGATCGGCACTGAACTTGAACTCGGCAAGCGGGTGCACTTCGATGCGCGCGTCTTCCAATTCCTTCTGCAGGTCCTTTTCGCTCCAGCCCAGCAGGATCACGGGGTCGGCGACTTCGCGAAGCCGGTCCAGCAGGCCTGTGCGCAGAATGTAGCGCACCGAAAACTGAATGCTCATGGGAATCAACAGACGTGGTTTGCTCATGTTAGCCGTTGTGCGCTTTCGAGGGATTGGGAATTGCCGGCACCGGAACCGCCGGGACGACCGGAACCGCGCTTGCCAGCAGCTCCGATTGCTTCTTACGGGCGGGCAATAACCGGAGCATGTTGCGCTTTACCCGGTACGCCTTGCGGTGCAGCCAATCGGCCGGGCCCTGGGAAGTAGCGCCGAAGTCGGTCCACTCCCTCTCGAGCGACTGAATCTCTTCCACCTGGTCCAGAATCCGGGTTGTGGAGGAGGCGAAAGCCGCCACCGGCTCGCACGGGCGAAGCAGGAATCCCACGTACCCAAATCCCGAGACGATGTTCATGGACACCAGGCTGAATCCGACCGCGCGGAAAATATCGAGAGCTGTCGACTGCGTCAGCCAGTAGCAGTGGTCCGCCTTGGCAAATGTTTTGGGCGCGCCGACCATACGGCACATCTCCATGAAATCGGCGATATCGACATAAAACAAGCCGCCGGGATTCAGCAGGCTGCGGATGCGCGCCAACGAGAACCGCAAGTCGAACAGATGCTCAATGCTGCGGCAAAGGAGGATCAAATCAAATTTCTGGTCGGTCTGCCAATCTTCGAGCGAGCCAACGATGGCTTCGAGACCCGCGGCACGCGCGGCGGCGACTTCATCGGTCGCAGGATCGAGCACGGTGCCCTGCAAGCCAAACTCCTTTACGACCTCCCGCGTGATGATCCCGGCGCTGCCTCCGACATCCAGCAGTTTTCCTTGCCGCTGGCGCGGCACGAAACCCGAGAGGACCCTGGTCAAAATTCTGCCGTAGGAAACCTGATCCGCCTGTACATGGGCGAGGCTGTGTGCGACGCCGTTGAACTGGCAGCTGACGGTGCGGTAGGACCCGCTGCCGTAAAATTCGGAATAGCCCGAAAAAGTGAACCGATCGACGAGGTACAAAAGCCCGCAATCGAGGCACAGAGCGCTCCGGAAAGGCAATCCGTACCGGTCATCATCCGTCACCAGAACGTGGCGAGGAGACGAGCAGACGTTGCAGGAAGTGACCAGTTCCCTTTGCAGCTTCCGCAAGCGGCCGACTTCAGGCTCGCAACGTTTGCGGCGGTTCTGCAGATCGGCAGGATGAATTAGAAACTTTGGCATCGATTTATTTTCTCGCCTTAGTCGCCCAGCATCGCGGAATGGGCGGCAAATTCCGGTCGCGGCGCGGAATTGGTGACTTCCCAGCTCACATCGGGAGTAATCATCCCCAGCAGCATTTCCGGGTCGTCGTTTCCAGAAACGTCAAGCATGATGCTGTCGGAAAAGAATCGCGCGCTGCCCGCGCCGGCGGCCGAACCAAGCAGCTTGAAATAGACGCTGTAAATGCCGGGCCGCAACCACAGGCCAGGGAAACACACGCGAATCTGATGGACGCCGGGCTGATCCGCAATCTTGAGCATGCGGCTGTTGGCAGGCATCACCACGACGGACTCACCGTTCGCATCCTGAATCATGCAGAACAAGCGAAAGCTCGGAAGGCTGGCGGCAAGGTCCAGGGTGCAGCTCACCTCAAAAGTCGATCCGGATTCGATCGCGCCGGGATTCTGGCCGTTGATGAGAGTGGAGTGGAGGCGCGTCTGCGTGCCCGCGGAATTGGGATTGTCCTGCATCTGGCTCCGCGTATAGCGGAACAGCACTTGTTCGATATCGCCGGCGCTGACAATGCGCCCCTGCTCCAGGCAGATTCCCCGGGTGCAGAGCGTGCGCACGGCGGCCATATTGTGGCTAACGAACAACACAGTGCGCCCTTCGCTTGCCACTTCGTTCATTCGTCCAATGCACTTTCGCTGGAAGGCGGCGTCGCCCACCGCGAGGACTTCGTCAACCAGCAGAATCTCCGAAACCAGATGAGCAGCCACGGCAAACGCGAGCCGCAGGTACATGCCGGAGGAGTAGCGCTTGACCGGCGTGTCCATGAACTTCTCGACTTCGGCAAAGGCGACAATTTCGTCAAAGCGGCGCTCGATTTCATTCTTCTTCATGCCCAGGATCGCGCCGTTCAGGTAGATGTTCTCGCGTCCGGTAAGCTCGGGGTGAAAGCCCGTTCCTACTTCCAGGAGCGAGCGGATGCGTCCGTTGATGCCTACGCGACCGCCGGTGGGGGAGGTGATCCGCGATAAGATCTTGAGAAGAGTGCTTTTACCCGCTCCATTCCGCCCGATCAGGCCAAGTACCTCACCCTCCTTTACTTCGAAGCTCACGTCGTGGAGCGCCCAGATATTGGGGGAACTGCCGTTCTCGCCGTTGCCTTGATTTTCCCACTTGGCAAAAGCTTTTCTCAAACGCCGCGCCGGAGCCCCCGCAGCATGACGCAAAGTGTCACGCAGGGATCCGTAAGCCTCTTTGGCTCCGATCTCGTATCTCTTTGATAATGCTTCGACGCGGATGACTGTATGGCTCATAGACTCCGATTTTCAGTTCCCGCCCGCCAAGCCGAGACTGATCCACTGCCAGACATGAAAGCTGTTGTCACATAGACCCAAGCAATACTCTTGCCACTGTTTTCGCACCGAATTGGGATCAAGCCACGTGTTTCCATGCGCTTGAAGGGCAGTTTCGATGCATTCAGCCGCCCAGCCCCGCAGCTCGCCGCGCAGCCATTCGCGCTGGGGAGTCTGCACGGGGCGTTTGGGCGCCTCCACCACCGAGGCCGCCACGAGATGCCTGGCTACATCCCGGAGCAGCTTTTTCCGGGTGCCGTTCTCAATTTTGCGCTCGACCGGCTGGCGGAAAGCCAGCTCAAAGAGCCGGTGGTCCAGAAAGGGCTCACGCAGCTCGATAGAAGAGCGCATCGAGATGCGATCGTTGAAACGCAAGGCCTTAGGCATCTTCGTGTAGCGCGTGTCGAGGTACTGGCGGTTGCGCAAGGCATCCGGGAACGGGTGCGGGGCGGAGAAGGGCTTCGCGAGCGAGCGAAATTCGGGCATCAGGCATTCAGGACGCGTGGTGCGCTGCTTGGTGCCTTGAATCGGAGAGGCCGGCGAGCCGTTCTTACTCGCTGAATAGTAATCGTAACCGGCCCACTGCTCGTCCATACCCTGGCCGTCCATCACCACGGTGACGCCGTCGGCGCGCGCGCGATCGAACAGGCGGGCGTAAGCCAATGTGGGCATGCCACCAAAGGGCTCGCTTTGATGCCGCTGCACAGACGCAGCAAGGTCTGGAACTTCCTTCGGATCAAGCTGGTAAACGATAGAGGGGTGCTGGGTGCCCTCGAGCATCTTTTTCACCCAGGGCAGTTCGTCGTAGTCCGGATTGCCCGTGATGTAGGTAAAGGCCTCGATGTTGCTGTCGCGCCCGTGAACGGCTTGCACCAGGCCCACGAGGATCGACGAATCCAGGCCGCCGCTCACGTTGATGCCCACCGGAACATCGGAGCGAAAGCGCAGCTTAATGCTGTCTTTCATGAGCGCGAGATACTCTTCCTGCACCGCTTCCACGGGCCGCGCGTCAAAGCCAGGCCCTACCCGCTCCGCAAGGTCATACCAGCACTTGACGGAAATCCTACCGGCCTCCCACGTGAGCGAATGCCCGGGTGGCAGTGCGTAGATATCCTCCCAGAAGGTTTCGGCGGAATGGTCGTGCAAGCCATCCACGAGATAGGTCGCCCACGTGGAGGCTTTCATGCGCTGCGGCGCGCCGCCCGCGAAAAGCGTCTGGATCTCGCTGGCGAAAAGAATTGGTTCGTCGCCGTGCAGGTAATAGTGCAGAGGCTTGACGCCAAAGCGGTCGCGCGCGGCGAACAAGCGCTGCTTGCGCTCATCCCAGATGAGAAAAGCGAACATGCCGATAAAGCGGTCGAGGCACGCCTCGCCCCATTTCTTGTAGGCAGCGAGAACGACCTCGGTGTCCGTCTGGCTGTGGTAGGGATAGTCCTTGAGCTCCTGCCGCAATTCCAGGAAGTTGTAAATCTCGCCATTGAGCGCGATGGTGAGGCCGCTTTCAGCGTCCGTCATGGGCTGGCGGCCAGCCGACGACAGGTCGAGAATACTCAGGCGGTTGAGCGCGAGCGCGGCAAGGCCGCTGGGGTCAAAGTAGCTGCCCTCCATGTCTGGCCCGCGATGGCGCTGGCTTGCGATCATGGCGGCCAGCTGCTCGGGTTTCCACCCCCGGCCCACGATTCCTGAAAGTCCACACATGTCAGCCGCGATCCTTTCGGTGGCCCGCTACACAAGCCTCTTCGGGCTGCGATTGAAGGAAGGCTGCGATTTGCCCGGCGATGAAGTGTTCGGTCTTCTCGGTGGATTCGATCGTGCACCCGCCGATATGCGGCGTGATGAGCAGATTGTCGTGGTCGCGCGCGTATTGCACGAGCGGGTGAGCGCCCATGCCCGACGAATCTTCCGACGAGAGAACGTCCACTGCTGCGCCCGCGATGCGCCCCTTGCGAAGCGCGTCCAGCAGGGCCGCTTCGTCCACCAGTTCACCGCGCGAAGTGTTCACGAACCAGGCACTGGGTTTCATGAGCGCAAAGTGGCTCGCGCCAAAGAAGCCGCGCGCCTTTTCGCTGAAATTCACGTGTAGCGTTACGAGGTCAGAGGCCGCCAGAAGACTCTCGAGCGAGGTGATTTCGATCCCGTCTTCAGAGGAGCTTTCCTCCAGACGTGGGTCTGTCACCAGCACGTGCATCCCGAATGCCGCCAGCCGCGGCGCCATCATGCGGCCCACGCGGCCATAGCCGACGATTCCCGCTCTCTTGCCGTGCAGTTCCCGGCCGACGAACAGGTCGCGATTCCAGCCGCCGTCCGCGACGTGCCGGCTGGCCGCAGGCACGTGGCGGATCAGCGCAAAGATGAGCCCCATGGTGTGCTCGGCGGTGGCGTAAATGTTGCGGAGGAAGTCCGGGTGATCGCGAAGTGAAATGACGCGGATGTTGCGACGTTTGGCTTCGTCGATGTCGATGTGATTCAGGCCCGTGGTGGCGGTGGCAATCACGCGCAGCCGCGGCGCCGCTTCCATAATCTCAGCGTCGATGCGATGGCGCAGGCGCACCCACAGGATGTCAGCGCCTCCTACTTTCGCGAGGAATTCGCCGCGATCCTGGATGTCCGCGAGCTCGACGCGGCCCAGCGAGCCCAGCAGACGCAGCGCATCGGGAGAAAACCGGGAGCTTTCCGACACGAGGATGGCGGGAGAAATCACAGGGAGTCCATTCGCGGGATTACTCCCGTGAGGCCGGGGCGCAGGCCTCGGCGTCCATCTGGGTGCGGAGGATTTGCTCGACGATCAGCAGGTCGAGGGGGGTATCGATATTGCGGGAGCGTTCTTCGGGGATGATCCAGGCGCGGCAATCGGCGCCTTTGAGCGAATTCTGTTCCATCAGAACGGAGCGGCGGGTGAGGTAGATCGACCCGTCGCGCAGATAGAGCTTGCTCAGCTGCTGGCGCGGCTTTCCTTCGAATTCCTCGGCGAAGGGCGGATCGCTTACGCGGCCCTCGGCGTCGATCCATTTCATGCGGGCCGGGTGACGCTCGCCCACATCGGAGAAGGAAATTACGGAGTCGGCACCGGTTCTCTCGAGCAGGTCGATGGCACCATCTATATCCTGGGGGAGGCGCAGCGGGTTGGTCGGCTGCAGCGTGAGGACCGCATCGTAGGACTCACCCATGGCTTCGAGCCTCCGGACAACGTCCTGCAAAACAGGGATGGTGGCCGTGTCGTCCTTGGCCAGTTCGGCTGGACGGGGGAACGGAATGTCGATTCCCCATTGCCTCCCGATGTTAGCAATTTCGACGTCGTCGGTGGAAAGCACCGTGCGCGTGAGTTTCGTACTCGCTAATGCAGCCTCCGCGGTATAGGCCAGCAGCGGCTTACCGAGCAACAACGCGACGTTCTTCCGAGGGATGCCTTTCGACCCGCCGCGTGCGGTTATGATTCCAAGTACGCGCATGGCCATGCTGATCCTCTGCTTCCTGATCGTAGATGTAATGGAGGCGCTTTTGGACGTAGGGTTCGAGTTTTACCAGGCCGTCGGCAATGCGTCCGGATACCAAGCCGTCGCCATAAAGGGTGCTGGGTTGGTAGGAGCCGTGCCGCAGCTGATTCCGCAGCGCCTGAAGAACCAGGGACGCTTCGGGCGGAACGTGCGTGACGTGCTCGTCGGTTTCGCGCCCTTCCTGGCGGTCGCCCACCAGCACGACCGGCGTGCCGAAATAGCCGGCGTCGCGGACGAAGCTGCTGGAATTGCCCACCGCGCAGGAGACCCGTCCTAGGAGATTCAAGTAGTGCTCGGGGGAAAGGTTGGTAATCGTGCGCAGCCAGTTCGGCGCTTCGCGGTCGCGGAAGAGCCGGATGGCTTTGCTGATGTGGTCGGCGCCGGCGTCAATATTGGGCCACAGCATCAAGGTCTGCATCTGGAGTTTGGAGAGAGCCTGCAGAATTTCCTCGACCTGCTTGCGTTCTCCGCCATAGGTTGTCGTGGTCGGGTGGAAAACGACGAGGAGGAAGGGACGGTTGATGTCGATGGTCGCGCCGCTGCCGGTGGAGTTGACCAACTCCGAGGTGATCGACGGGACCAGCATCCGCGCGATGTCGCTGCTGGGGCAGCCGACGCCCAGGATGGATTCCGGGTGCTCACCCATGCGGACAAGATACTCGGCCGAACGCTTCGTGCTCGGAAAATGATAGTGCGCGAGTTTCGTGATGGCGTGGCGGGCGCTCTCGTCGATGGAGCCCGATACTTCCCCGCCCTGGATATGCACGATGCAGATATTCATATAAGCGGCGGCCAGAGCGGCGGCCAGAGCTTCGTAGCGGTCGCCGATCAGCATAACCACGTCGGGCTTCAGGCGCTGGAACTCGCTCGAGAATTCGACCACCGCAAAGCCCAGCGACTTGGCCATCGTCGCGGGGGTGGAGCCTTCCAGCTCGATGTAGATTTCCCCGTCGACGTTGAAACCGTCATTCTTGACGTTCTGCACCGGGTTTCCGAAGCGCTCGAGCACCATCGTGCCGGCGGCGACTACCTGCAGCTGCAGTTCGTCCCGCTGTTTGATGGAGAGCAGCACGGGCTTGAGACGCCCGTAATTGGCGCGGTCCACAAGGACCACACAGACTTTTCGTTTGGGCTTCGTTTCCACGGTGGCTCCTGAAATCAGCGGTTCCTTCGAAATCCCGTTACCGGGCATCTTCTCGCTCATACGATGTCCGCAAACTCGGTTTCCATACGCCGGAAATACAGCGCGCCGCCCAGCAAAAACAGCAGTGTGGCCGCTGCCGATACCGCAACCGCCAGCCCCGGCCCGGTCTTGGTTCCCAGCAGAGCCCAGCGGAATCCGTCCACCACACCCACCATCGGGTTCAGCGCATACAGCGTGCGATAGCGCACGGGAATCATGCTGCTCGGATAAATGATGGGCGAGGCATACATCCAGAACTGCGTGAGAAACGGAACCACGTAGCGTACGTCGCGATATTTCACGTTCATCGCCGACAGCCAGAACCCCATGCCGATCGAGGCGGCCAGGCCCAGCAGAAGGAACACCGGCAGCCATACAATGTGTTTGGTCGGAGCGTGGCGGTAATAGGCCATCATCCCGATAAGCACCACGAACGACAGCGCGAAGTCGACCAGGCCCGCCAGCACTGACGCCAGGGGAATCGCCAGGCGCGGGAAATACACCTTGGTGATCAGGTTGGCACTGCCCACCACGCTGTTAGACGATTGCGTCAACGAAGTCGCAAAGAAGTTCCAGGGCACCAGCGCCACGAAAGCAAAAAGCGGATAAGGGGTGCCGTCGGAGGGCACTCTTGCAAACATCCCGAAAATCACGCTGAAAATCAGCATGGTGAGCAGCGGCTGCAAAATAGCCCACGCAGCTCCCAGGGCGGCTTGCTTGTAGCGAACCTTCACGTCGCGCCAGACGAGGAAGTAGAGCAGTTCGCGATATTCCCAAAGCTCTTTGAGCTTGAGATTCGCCCATCCGTGGATCGGCTCGATCCACAGCGTGGCGCTGTTTCCGAATTCCTCCCGTTCGGCCGGTACGGCTATAGTTGCTGGGGTTGTGCTCATCAATTTTAGGTCACTTGTTTCGGTCACTTGTTTCCGTCGCTTGCTTCGCTAAGAGCGAGCCGGCAGCGGCGAACGGGCAGGCGCGGGCGCGGATTCCATCCTAACGCCATCAAATTTCGACACTTCCGGGCGACCCATGTTCGCAAGGATGTGTTTGCAATCCACTCGCCGAATGGCGAACAAGTCGATGCCCGGTAAGTTGTTTCCTGGCTCTGTGCAGAGCGAGCAGCAGTAGCCCAATTGCCGCAGAATTTCCACTGTGTTCCGATTAAAGGAATCTGCTTTCCCATAGGGATAGCTGAAGGGCCAGAGGGCCTGCGGCTCTAAGTTCTTTTGAATCAGTTCCCAGTTTTTAGTGAGGTCTCTGAACAGCTGGGGATATCGCAGAGTCGCGAGCGGCCGGTGCTCGTGGGTATGGCCCCCGATCAGCATCCCGGCGCGCTGCATCTCTCGCGCCTCGTTCCAGTTCAGATAGAGCTCCTCGCCAAACGCCTTCTGGTCTCCGAGGTGTCTTTCAAAGAGTGTTTTCACGGCCTGATCGCGGATTTCCGGCTGCAGCGCGAAATTGAACAGATACTTGAAGCGCGCGACTTCCGGCGTATCGAGGGGATAGGTCCACTGGAAGACGGACGGGTCCGTTTGCATTGCAAGCTTGTCGGCGTGCCCAAGCTCCTGCACGGTCTTCTCGAACGCGGCGCGATATTCGTCGAACCCGAGATGAGCCGTCAAAAAATGATTCATGTGGACGGGCGCGACAATGCCGTCTTCGAGGCAGCCGCTGATCAGGAAAAAAAGTCCCTGGATCTGCTCTTCGGCGAGAATGGGTGTTACGTCGGCGTAGTGCTCGCGCAAGCCGTCGTCGAAAGTCATCAGGCAGAGGTCGCGCCGCGGCGTATATTTTCCGCCCAGGAACGCCATCGCCGATTCCAGGGTCGCCATCTCGTAGAAGTCCGGGAGAGCCTTCGCCTGGCTACGAAAATCGTCCAGGAGCATTCCCTTGATCCGCGGAAAGCGGGTGCGAGGCAGTTCGCGCACGTAGTGATAGGTGGCGACGTGCAGTTGTGGAGGGTGGCTCATCGCGTTTCGGCTCCGGTTCGTTTTCCTGTTTTGCGGTGCGGGGACTAGTTCGGCCGGTCCTGGTCGGAATCCGACTTGGTCCAATACCAGGGGCATTCGCAGTCGTCCTGCGTGGGAGTCTTCGCGTCTCGCAGGAAGATTGCGCTCATAATTCCGCCGCCCTTCCCATCGAGCGGCTGAAACCGCGACGGCAATGCTCCGCCATCGGGATGGACCGACGAACCCTTGAAGCCAAGATCCTGAAGAACCTTGCGCGTCTCGCCGTGGTAGCCGTAGAAATCCGCAGCCATGGCTCCGGCGCGGTCCAGCTCTCCGACGAAAGCGCCGAACAATGCCTGGGCATTTGCCGGCGACGCCGGGAGAAATTCCACGAGACGCCCGATGCGGTCCACATCTTTTCGTCCGTGGGGGGTTTCGGTCCGGATCGTTTCGAGGCGCCATACGGCGAGACCGGTCTTCTTGCCCTCGGCCACCGTAAGGAATTTGTATTCGAAGTCTGGGTGATTCTTATAGCGCCAGGTGAGGAAATCGGCGTCGCGGGCCGCACCGATGGTACGCTCCGCGTGTGCAGGCCAGTCTCGTTCATCCCATTCCGCAGGCAGCACGTGCCCCATCTGCAGCGGCGCCACCGGAAGTTCCTTCAGTTCGAATGCCGAGATGAGGCTCGCGGCGCGTTCGTCAGACCAGTCCGGATACGCGAGCTTGAGCGCGCACGCCATGCGCTCGCCCTGGTGCGGGAGCACGAGAAAGTGGCGCGGAATTTCGGGAAGCACCTGGCCGCGCAGCACCTGATAGATCGCCACTGTCGCTGGATTGATGCCGAACGCCACCACCGCCGAGAATTCCGGCTTGCGGAAAGAACTCAGAAGCTGCAGCGCCATGGCTCCCTTGCGATAGTCAGGGCGGATCACGTAATTCACGATCCACACCGCCTTGGACGACTGGCCGAAGCGATTCAGCGTAAAGGGAATTCCGCCGAGAATGCCCACCAGCTCGGGACCGTCCACCGCCAGCGAAAAGCTGTAGCTGTTGGGGTCCCAGTGACCAGGCCGGCGAAAACTCCAGTCGAACAAGGGCCGGTTGCGCGTGTAGATGTGGTTCTTGGCCCAGTGCTCATTCAAAAAATCGCTGATGCGCGGGTACTCGCTGAAATTGGCGTATCTAAATTCCACTGCCATTGGAGGAACCGTTTCCTTTCACTTTTTCTTCGACCAGCGCCGTGGTCAGCTCGATCGAGAGAAGCTGCTCGATTTCTTCCGGGGAAAACTGCACGTTGAATTCCTGTTCCAGGGCCAGCACAAAACTCAAGTGGTGAAGCGAGTCCCACGTCTCGATCGTGTCCGGGGTGGATGCCGGCCCCAGGCTCGCTTGCGGCACTTGAAACACGTCGGTGGCAACTGCGATCACTTTATTAAGCACGAGATTCGTTGGACCGATGGGAACCGTTTGTGACATGCAGTCGAATCCATTCTGGGAACGGAATGTTGGCTTCGCCTAGATTCAGGCTCCACAGCGTGGCGCCGTTTTCCGACGCAACCGGCCGGAATTTATGAGACTCGTACAGGTCCTTTACCGGCGCGTTCTTCTTTGTGGGGATGAACCACCCTTGCAGCAGACTGGCTCCCCGCGCTTTGCCCGCATCGGTGAGAAAACCCAGCATGGCCGTCTCGATGGTGCGCCCGATCACGCGGCAGCTCAGCAGAAATGTGTCGATCTCGCAGACATCGTCCTCGGTGCGCGTGATGAGCACGCCCACGATGCCGTTGTCACCGAAGCGATCCTTCACGCCCACCGAATAGACGCCGCAGTCCGGCCGGGAAACGAATTCCGCGATCTGTTGTTCCGTATAGCGCCGCGTGGTCACGTTGTACTGGTTCGTCTTCTGCGTGAGCTGTGCGACGCGGGCGATCGAATCCGGCGTCACGTTGGCGATCACGACTTCCTGCTCGAGCGAACGGAAGAAGTCTTCGAGCGAACCGGACGTCTGCGCCAGATCGGAGCGCTTGCGCTGCTCGTGGTATTGCTTCGTTTTTACCTGGTCTTCGGAGGAAAGTGTCAGCCGCTCGAAGAACGGGCAATCGCGCAGCGCCTGCGTGTATCCCTGCACGTGGCTCGGTACCGGGATCACTTTCACTTCCGGCGCTTCGGAGCGAACGAGTTCTCGTTCCACCGGGTTGTCGTCGAAGAACGCAATGGAGTCGATGCCAATGTTTAATTCTTCCGCGATCTCTCGCAGGTTTTGCGCCTTGTCCTGCCAGTTGATGCGAAACGCGGCGAAGTGTTCGGGCCGCAGCAGCATGCCCGGATGGTTCTGCAGGGCCGCCATCGCTTCGTCGTGATTGTTCTTGCTGCACACCGCCAGAAGAATGCCGCGCTGATGAAGATCGAGGACGGCGCGCTGGAAGCCGCGGTAGAGCGCGCCCGGATATTCCACGCCCAGTTTCAGTCCGTCTACGCCGTCTTCGCCGAGAACCCCGCCCCACAAAGTGTTGTCCAGATCCACCGCCAGAACCTTGCAAACCACTCCGGTGAGCGGATGAATGAACTTCAGCCACGCTCCTGCCATCGGGAGCATGCTGTCTGGCGCGAAGGGCATGCGCACCATCAGCCACTTGCCTTCATCGTGCCAGCGCGCGCGGCCGTGCTGCGCCACCAACGCGTCATAATCAAGCACGTGGACGCCGCGATGTTCGCTGCACAGCGCCCGCAATCCGGCGTTGATCTGTTCGATGGCCGTGAGCTGCCCGGCTTTGCGCTGCGTTTCCAGCACGCCCAGGCTGGCGGCCGGCTTCTCAAGATTGTGGATCACAAGCGAGGCATTGCTGCGCTCGCGGAACGTGCGCACCCAGGCGCCGAAGTCGCGCAGCACCCGGTCAACCGCCGATTGCGCGTCCGCTTCGGTCAAGTCCGCGTAGCCATCCCAGATTTCCGGGGCGATGTCGCGTGTTTGAATGGCCAGCACCACGATGTTCGGATCGAAGGCGTACAGGGCGCTTGCGGGGTCGAGAATCTCCTGCGCGTACGAATTGAACTGGCCCACGTGAACGGTCGCGTCAATGCCTTCCACAAGCGCCGCGCTGCGCAGGATGGGCACCAGCGGCTCGACCGTCATCGACCGAAGAAACGCGATGCGCGTCTGCACGAGCGGCAAATGCCCTTTCATTTTCTCGTAGCAGGACAATACGTAATTCG
>Ga0302325_10013450_pt1 | contig 17453 bp, 13 predicted proteins | sample Palsa_T0_2_FD_201948 | JGI IMG/M metagenome (GOLD analysis project Ga0302325, IMG submission 201948) | Peat permafrost microbial communities from Stordalen Mire near Abisko, Sweden - Palsa_T0_2 | ecosystem: Environmental > Terrestrial > Soil > Palsa > Peat permafrost | place: Sweden: Abisko... | reverse complement strand
GGGTTATGGGCTGCATTTATAACATCCCACCCGTACGCAGCAAGGATCTGCCTTATGTCGACGTGCTCAGTGAGTCGATCAATAACCCTCTACGGTTCTGCCTCGGATGGTATATGGTGACCAGTTCCATTCTGCCGCCCGTCTCACTGCTGGTTTCTTATTGGATGCTGGGAGCTTACTTTATGGCACTGAAGCGCTTCAGTGAGTACCGGCAGATTGCCAGCCCTTCTATCGCATCCAGTTATCGACGATCCTTTTCTTTCTACCGGGAAGAGTCGCTGCTTAATTCCATCATCTTTTATTCCGCCGCTGCCATGCTCTTCTTCGGAGCATTTATCATGCGCTACCGAATGGAGCTTATCCTTTCGTTTCCAGTTTTGGCTTGGATGATGTCCGTCTATTTTGGACTTTCCTTCAAGGATGAGAGTGCGGTGCAGAATCCCGAGAAATTATATAAGGAACCACGCCTTATGATCGCCCTGCTGGTTTGCACCGTGGTCATGGCGTTTCTCCTGCTTGTCCGCCTGCCGTGGCTCCAATCCATGTTTCCAATGTCAACCCCTTAAAGCTGGCTTATCAAGCCTCAGGCAGAGATCGATCTTGGCGCGGAGTTATGTCGGCGCAAGAGGCCTAGGTTATTGCATGGTGTGGGGAAACGTATTTCCAGGAGTTATGTTGCATCTTCCGGTGTGTCAAGGTGTTCGGGGAGCCACAGTCGGCGGTTCGGCTTCATCGGGAATTCCCCTCTCAGCGGTATTGCTTCTTCTCTTGACTGGATCGTTGTCCCTCGTCTGGTCTCATTTCCGTTTGCTCTTCCGCGACGAGTTCTACGAGATGTGGACTGACCGGGTCTCCAGTCTTGGAGAGGTGATCGCCATTCAGCGCACCCATCCCGTTTCGCTCGACCCGCTGGCCTATCATGTGTTGGGTCATGCGAGTATCCGGATCTTTGGCGCGAACACCTTTGCGCTTCGCCTGCCCGCCTTGCTTGGAGTCCTGTTGATGCAGGGGTGCCTTTTCGTGTTCGTTCGCCGGATCTCGTCGGAGCGGGCGGCGGTGTTTGCGATGGGTTTTCCGGCGTTGACCTACGTGATGGGCTACTCCATGGAGGGGCGGCCTTATGGGTTGCTTCTGGCTTGCTTTGGCGTCACCATGGTTTGCTGGCAGACGGCTGCGCGGGGAGAAACAGGGCGCACGCTGGCGCTGGTCACACTTTCGCTTGCTTTGGCCGTTGCGCTCAATACCCACTACTTCGGTGTTCTCTTGCTGGGCCCGCTGTGCGTTGCGGAACTCTTCCGGACCTTCCAGCGCAAGCGGCTGGACGTCGCCATGCTTACTTCGTTGGCGGCGGGTTCGATGGCAATTATTCTGGTTCTCCCCTTTATGAAGGCGGCCAAGGCGTACCACCAAGCCTATACGGGAGGCGTGTCGCCCGTTGTAAGTCTCCTGTCGCCGAAGGCGATCGTATGGTGTTACATCTGGACGTTTGCGAATCATAGCGGCTCCGGGTTGGATCGCGCGATCTTTGCTGTTGTAGCTATTGTGGTGTGCTTTTCTCTTTGGGGGTACGCACGCAGGTTGCGCGGTAAAGCCATTGCGTCTTACGAACCCGGCGAGGTTTTTCTGATCGCTCTTGCCGGGCTTCCGTTTTTTGGTTATGTGGTTGCTCTCGTAACGTCACCGGTGCTTGAGCCGCGTTTTGTGATTGCCCTGGTCATCGGGATCGCCGGTTTGACGGCGCTGGGGCTCTTCTCGCTTTGCTCCAACGAGCGCCGCGAGAAGCTTGCGGTGAACGCGCTTTTTGTTTTGATCGCATTCACGGGCATCGCTCACATAGGGCTGGAACGCAACGCAAGGAGGGAAATGCTGGATTCCCTGAAGTTACAACCAGAGATTCGGGCTGCGCTTCTAGCGGGCCCGAACCAACGGATCTACATCCAGGATCTTGAAACCTTTGCGTTCCTTATGTTTTACGAATCCGACTCCGAGGTGCGGTCGCGCATCGCCTTGGTTTACTCCGAGGAGCAGGAGGTAAAGTGGAATCAGGAGAGTGTGATCTCAATCGCGGCGCTCTATTTGCATGACTTCGCGCATCTTTCGATCGCGCCCTACGAACAGGTGGCGGCACTCCCTGAAGAGCAGATCTTTATCGATTTTGCGCAGCCTTCGATTCGCATGGGAAAGCAGCGGGGGTTGAACTGGATTGGCCTGGCCCTAGTTGCGGATCACACTTCCACCCAGTTGCTTGGCCACGCATTCCTTGCCATGGTCAGAAGTGGTGGTGTCATGGGCGATGTGTTATCGGTTACTTTTCGCCGTTAGTCGCTATGAACCACGGGTAGTCAAGGAGCCTGCTCTCGCGGGATTGTCAGTGTGAGTGTCATCTCCAGCCGTGGCAGCCGTAGAAACAGGAGCACCACACAGTTCATGTCGCAAACAGCACTGACCGCTGCCGCAGTCACCGTAGTGAAGTGAAGGCGCTCTTCGATGATCGAACAGGGTGTTTATAGCAGCCAGAGCGCAGTGTCATCCCAGGACGCTGCCTCATGGGATGCGCCCGGAACCGGCCATGAAGTCAGCCTGCTTGACTTTCTTACCCGGCTTGTTTCGCGCAAGTGGCTGATCGTACGAGTGACCGGGATTGGCCTGTTCATCGGTGTGATCAGTTGCCTGATGTGGCCGGTGCGGTATACGGCAACTACCAAAATCATGCCACCCCAACAAACGCAATCGGCGGCTTCGCTGATGATGAACCAACTGGCCAATATGGGCGGGAGCTCTCTGGCCGTCGCGGCTGGCGGCGGTCTAGGCCTGAAGAGTCCAAACGACATTTACATTGGGCTGCTCAGCTCCCGGCCCGTAGCGGATGCGATCATCGCCCAATTCAGCCTGGCCAACGTATACCGTGCTAGAGACATGACGGCTGCGCGCAAGAGCCTTGCAAGAGCAACCGATATTGCATCGGAAAAGGACGGCTTTATCACTGTATCGGTTACGGATGGGGATAAGATGCGTTGCGCCGGGATGGCGAATGCCTACACGGCCGGGCTTCGGATGCTGACCAAGACCCTCGCCGTAACGGAGGCTTCGCAGCGGCGCCTTTTCTATGAAGATCAGTTGAAGCAAGCCAAGGAGTCGCTGGTGACAGCGGAGATCGCCTTTGAACAAGTCCAGCAAACCAAAGGATTGGTGCAGCTCGATGCACAAGCCAAAACGATGATCGAAGGCCTGGCAGTTCTGCGAGCCCAGATCGACGCCAAGGACGTAGAACTGCAGGCGATGCGATCTTATTCGACCGAACAGAATCCGGAGGTCGCGCTGGCAGAGCGGGAACTTTCTTCGCTGCGCGCGGAGTCGGCACGATTGCAGCAGCGCAGTCATGCCCCGAGCTTCGGAGAAATGGGGCTTGAGGATGTACCCGGCGCTGGCCTGGAGTATCTTCGTGCCGAGCACGAACTGAAATACCGCCAGGCCATGTTCGATCTGCTGATCAAGCAATACGACGCCGCACGGCTCGACGAGTCCAAAGATGCGGCCATCATTCAAGTGGTGGAGCCGGCCATTGTTCCGGATCGAAGGTCGTCCCCTCAACGTGCGTTGATCGTATTGCTCTCGATGGCTGGCGGGTTTTGCGTCGCGTGCACTTTGGTGCTGGTGGGGTGCTGGAAAGAAAGCTTCCAGTCGGATCCGCGGGTTGCCCAGCAACTGCAAAATTTCAAGCTTGCATTGTTTGGCGCAAAGCCGGCGTCGTGAAGACGCAGAAAACGCCGATTCCGCTCGGTTGCCGGACTTGGATGCATTAGGTGTCGAAGCATTGAAGGCGAGAGTGGTCACGCAGCACAACCACGCACATCCGTCGAGGTGTCAGTGCACAGAATGCTTCTTTTTGCTTTCCTGACTGGGTTCTCGCTCGGCCCATTGCTCTTGGCGCAGATGTCTCGCGCTCCCACTACGACTTCGGCGATGGGCGCGTCCCGTTGCATCGTCGACGTTCCATCCGACCACACCGATTCCACGGGGTCTACTTATGTTCCGATGGATAGCTGGTTATATCCCGCTATGGACAGGCTGCACGCGCTCGGTTACGTGGATGCAGCGTTCCTGGGGATGCGACCCTGGACCCGGCTGAACATACTGCACAGGCTGCAGGAGACGGGAGACAAAATCGTCGCACATCCTGAAGATGAGGTTGCCCGCGATATTTTTACAGCGGTGTGTAAAGAGCTGTCGCATGAAACGCAAGCTCAGGGCGGCAAGGCCGAGCCGCACGCGACGCTGGAGAGCCTATATAGCAATTTTCGGGGCATAAGCGGGACGCCTCTTCGCGACAGCTACCACCTGGGCCAGACGATCATCAATGATTATGGGCGCCCCTATCAACAAGGATTTAATGATTACTCCGGGTGGAATGCACGGGGCGAATACGGCCGTTTCTCCCTTTACTTCCGGGGTGAATATCAACATGCGCCGAGCGCCACGGGATATTCGGAGGGACTCAGCCAAATTCTCTCCAACATCGACCAGGTGCCGTACGAAAGCAACGTCATCCAGGACACAATTCCCCAAGGCCCGATCCCGGCCGCGAATCCATTCCGAATCATGGAGGCTACTGTTTCCTACCACCTTCTCGGCCACGAAATATCGTTTGGAAAAAATGATCATTGGCTCGGTCCGGCAAAAGGCGGGAGCATGGGGTGGGGCACAAACGCCGAAAACATATATGCTTTTGAGATTAACCGGACTGAGCCCTTTCGCATTCCGTGGCTATCTCGCTTAACGGGCCCCTTGCGCTATGACTTTTATGTCGGCAGCCTCAAAGGTCACACGTATCCTAATGATCCCTGGGTTCATGTGGAGAAGATCAGCTTCAAGCCAAGCAGAAACCTGGAGCTGGGCTTCGAACGCACGGTGATATGGGGCGGCAAGGGCCATGTACCCATCACGATTCATTCCTTTCTTAAGAGCTTCTTCAGTTTCCAGAACGTTTCCCTGGCAGAAAAGTATTCACGTGAAGACCCCGGCGCGCGCTTTGGCAGCTTCGACTTTAATTATCGGCTTCCGTTGGTGCGCAGTTGGCTTTCCCTTTATAGCGATTCGGAAGCGCACGATGATGTGAATCCGATTAGCGCGCCGCGCAGAGCTGCTGTGCGGCCTGGCATTTACCTTTCCCATTTCCCGCGTGCGCATGCGTTCGACTTGCGTGTGGAGGGAGCTTCCTCGGATCCAGTCAGTGACGAGTCGCTCAACGGGAACTTTTTGTTTTATGAGGCTATTCAAAAGCAGGGCACTACGAACAAAGGGTTTCTGTTCACCGATTGGATTGGACGCGATGCCAAAGGCGGCCAGGCATGGCTGACCTATCACTTGTCGGCAAATGAGAGTGTCCAATGGATGTATCGCAATGCCAAAGCGGATCACAACTTCATTCCATTCGGAACCACCCAGAACGACTTTGAGGTCTCTGTGGTGAAGAGGATAGGCAAGCAGACCGAGCTTCGCGGATGGGTGCAGCAAGAGGAATGGAAAGCGCCTATCTATAAACCGGGCCGGCAAAGCAATACCATGGCTTCCGGGCAGATAACCTGGTACTTGACACATGGCAAGCAATTCTAAGAACGCCTTTGTGTCGCACAAATGCCCAGTTTATTTGAGAGTGTGAAGGTGGGGTCTGTCGGGCACCTCTTCAAATCAGATCGCCGAGCCTCGCTGGACGCTCTGGCTGGAGGAGACGATGGGGCGAGGATCTCTGCATGGATAAGGGCCGCATAGGGGTCGTCACCGTTACTTATAACAGTGGGCAGGTATTACCGGACTTCCTCCGTTGCCTATGGGCGCAGACCTGCACGAACTTTCTTCTTTTGGCGGTCGATAATGCGTCCCGCGACAGCACGATCGAGTTGCTCAAAGAGTGTAGCGACGAGAGGCTAATCGTCATTGCAAATCTGGATAACCGGGGAGTAGCTGAAGGCAATAATCAGGGTATCCGGCAGGCAATCGAAGCGGGTTGCTCGAGCGTTCTGCTCCTCAACAACGACACCGAATTCGATGAGACCCTTTTAGAACGTCTGGCCGCCGGCCTCGAGACTTACCCCTGCGACATGGTATGCCCCAAGATGCTTTTCTTCGATGAGCCTGACCGGATCTGGGCTGCCGGAGGATTCTTTCAGCCGCGTTTGGGTTATCGTACCTTGCACTATGGTGAGGGCGACCGGGACCGCGGTCAATTCGACCAGGCGCGAGCGGTGACCTATACACCCACATGCTGCGTGCTGATATGCGCTGATCTGTTTGCGAGGATCGGCCTGATGGATGCCCGCTATTTTGTGTATTCCGATGACGCGGATTTCATGTACCGCGCCCTCAAGGCTGCCTCGAAGTTATATTATGTGCCGAGTGCGACGCTGCTTCACAAGGTAGGCCGCCTCACGGGCGGAGATAGCTCCCCGTTCAACATTCGCTATTCGGTCAGAAATCGCGCCTATTTCAAACTGAAGCATTGTGGGCGGATCAGCGCTTCGTTCTGGAACCTTATGTACCGGGCATATTACTTGGCTAAGTTTCTTTCTTTCAAGAGCAGTTTTGCCACGTTGAAGATGAGACAGCGCGCCATTAGCGAAGCGTACAAGATGCCCAGGGAGCATGAGTCGAACAATGGATATTGCTAGGGCTTGCCCGTATGACCATCCAGGATCTTCTTACCTCCAGCGGATTCCGCATGGAACGAATCGTCGCGGAATTAGCGCCCAGATCAGCTTTGATAGATCGGCCAACTCTGGAGTTTTTCGGGATTGAACCAGGGTGGACATTTAACTCTTCGGCATTTCCTGTGCTAGATTCACCCCGTTAGCTCAACCGGTGGTATCCGCCAAAGATGAGGGTTTTTCGACTTAGCGCAATCAAGAACGCAATCGCGAATCTGGTTCGTGGTGGAGCGACAGCGGCGGTGGCGATTGCGCTGCCGCACTTTCTAACACGATCGCTCGACACGGAGCACTTCGCTGCCTGGTCACTGATTCTGCAGGTAGCGGGCTACGCCACTTATCTGGATTTTGGCTTGCAAACGGCGATCGCGCGTTTCGTCGCTCAGGCGATCGAGCTCGAGCAAGAAGAGCGGCAGGCAAAACTAGTCAGCACGGCTATGGCTCTTCTCTCCCTGGCAGGCTTGATTGCATTCGCCGGAATCTCCATTGGCATTTCGCAGTTAACACATCTTTTTAGCGGAATACCCTTGAGTGCTCTGTCAGATTTTCGCCACGCAGCCCTTCTGCTTTCGCTGACTGCCTGCCTGCTGCTTCCGCTCTCCACCTATACCGGCGTGCTCATCGGCATGCAACGCAACGAGATTGCAGCGCTGGCGATCGGGGGGAGCCGCATTGCCGGCGCCGGGGCTGCTGTCGTCACGGGCCACTACACTCAGTCGCTCACCGTGCTGGCGCTTTGTATCGGCGCTCCGAACTTGCTCGGCGGATTGCTTCAGATGGCAGCAGTGCAGGGGATGATGGCCGGGGGGCGGGTCCGGGTGCGAAACATCAGCCGGTCGATGGGAGCGGAACTGATCCGGTTCTGTGCCGGGCTAACGGTTTGGTCCTTAAGTATGTTGGTAATCGGCGGTCTTGATCTAACGATCGTCGGTCACTTCCGTTTCTCCGCGGTGGGCTTCTACTCTGTGGCGGCCATGTTGATCACCTTTTTTACCGGTTTGACGAATGCAACCCTGGGCGCCATGATGGCGCCCGTCGCCGCGCTGCACGCGCGCGGAGAGGACAACCGCATTCTGACAATCGTCCTTACCGCAACCCGGATGACCATGCTTGGCAATCTCTTATTAACCGCAGCCATCTTCTTGTTTGGCGGCCCCCTGCTGCGGCTTTGGGTGGGCACGATCTATGCAGAGGGTGCTCTGCCTATTCTGAAGGTACTGAGTTTCGCACAGGCCCTTCGGCTTATGCTGGCGCCTTACTCGGTGATGCTGATCAGCACCGGCGAGCAGGCGAAAGCAATCCCTTCGGCTATATGCGAGGCTCTGGTGAATCTCGTGGCGAGCATTGCAGGAGTAATGGTATTCGGGCCGGTCGGAGTGGCGTGGGGTACCCTTGCAGGGGCAGTCTGTGGACTGTTGTGGACCTTCCTGCGCATCATGCCGTCGGTCCGTACTATTCGGTTGTCATCAGGAAAGTTCATGCTTCGTGCCGTTCTGCCCGGGTCACTCCCGTGCGTCCCGCTAGCGGTGTTCTGGCTCATTCAAGGTCATCTTACGTCGCTGCAGTACGGAATCGGGCTCTCAACCTGCCTGGCTGCAAGCGCGTTGCTAGGAAGTTGGCGCTCAGGATTCTTCAGATCATTTAGCGCTTTGAGGGGTCACGTATAAGTCAGGGCTATGGCTTTCGAGACTATCCGCACAATTCTTTCGTTGCCCTTCTACGGGAATAAAGCCCAAGGAAATAGATTGAAGCGATCTGTACTTATCACCGGCGGCGCTGGATTCATCGGCACTCACCTGGCTCGCGAACTTCTGCGGAACGGGCACGCCCTTACTCTGCTGGATAATTTCAGTCTTCAAATTCACGGCGTTTGCGCGCGGATCCCGGCCGATCTTGCCCCTCATGTGCGATTGGTAGAGGGGGATGTGCGCGACCCCGAGGCCTGGAAGCAGGCACTCCCTGGTCACGATGCGATCGTGCATCTCGCGGCGGAGACCGGCACCGGGCAGTCGATGTACGAGGTTGCGCGGTATGAGCAGGTAAACCTGGCCGGCACAGCACTGCTCTATGACACGCTCGCAAAGACGCCTAGCCACGGCGTGGAGCGCATCGTCGTCGCCTCCTCCCGCGCTATCTATGGCGAGGGGGCCTATTCCTGCCTGGCGCACGGCACCGTCTATCCGGCGTCAGGGTCGAACGCTGAGAAGCGACTGGGGCTGTTCGACCCCGTGTGTCCGCGGTGCGGAGGTACATGCCGATCGATGGCGACGCCAGAAACAGCTCCATTGCAAGCCACGTCTTTTTATGGGCTCACCAAACAGGTTCAGGAGCAGATGACGTTTCTCTTCGCGAAGGTGTTCGGCATCTCCTCCTTTGCGCTGCGTTATCAGAATGTTTATGGCCCGGGACAGTCTTTGAAGAATCCCTATACCGGCATCCTTGCGATCTTTTCGAATCTTGCCAGAGTGGGAGCCGGGATCAATGTGTTCGAGGATGGCGAAGAGACGCGCGACTTTGTCTATATTGAAGATGTGATTCGGGCGACAGCGGCGTGCGTGGAGAGCGTTGCGTCTTCATCGCATGCGATCAACATCGGCTCCAACGAGCGGGTCAGCGTGATGGAAGTAGCGCAAGCTGTGAATCGCTACTTCGGTGGGAGGTCCAGCGTGGCCGTCAACGGTGCGTTTCGCGAAGGGGATATCCGCCACGGACTGGCGGATATTGAGCGGGCGAAAGAGCTGCTTGGCTATAAACCGCGTTGGAAGTTTCAGGATGGATTGCGGCAGTTCCTTGCCTGGACTGAGCGGACTGAGCCGGAACTGGAAGGATACGAGCGCTCACTGGAAGAGATGAGAAGACTGGGCCTTTTGCACGCCAGTTAGGGTGATGCCTCGAAAATCGGTTCATTTCATGAAGCGTCATCGTTCCATATGCGGAGCACATCCTGGGTGACAACCAATACTGCGATAGGCTGTAGCTTTTGGAAAAAGAAGAGATCATGATGGACGCCGCGTCAGACAGTTTGTTTGAGGCGAGAGTCGTTGAAGACCTCGTTTTCGCGGTGAAAGCGCTCGGTGAAACTTCTGTGTGGATTCCCCATTTTTATAACTCGATGATCGTGTAACTATCGCCTATGCTGAAGTCTTTCGTGAAGGTCATCTTCCCTGCCCCATGGTCCTCCTGGTGCAAACGCAGAATTGATTGGTTACTTAACTATCTGCTGTTCCCTAGGCACAGCTTCCTGCAGTTCACCTGCAATATCTGCAGCGAAAGAACCTCCTATCCTCGCAAGAGCATGATGCGCGAGGTGCCGAGTTGCGTGCACTGCGGATCATGCGTTCGCTTTCGCAGCATCATCCACACGCTATCGGTGGAACTGTTTGGCGAGAGTCTTGCCATCAAGGATTTTCCTGAGCGCCGGGACTTGATCGGCATTGGCATGAGCGATTGGGATGGCTATGCCACTCGCCTGCCAGAAAAGCTCGGCTATGTGAACACCTTCTACCACAGAGAACCGTTGCTTGACATCGCGTCATTGGATTCGTTGACCTCAGCACGTTATGATTTCGTCATTGCCACAGAAGTCTTTGAACACGTATCTCAGCCCATCTCCCGCGCGTTCGAGAACGTGCATCGATTGTTGAAGCCTGGCGGCGTTCTCATCTTCAGCGTTCCTTGTGTTGGAAGAGAGACGCGGGAACACTTTCCCGAGCTTTGGCGATACACGATCGGCAAGGAGAATAATTCCTGGGTGCTAGTGAACGAAACTAGGGATGGACGCCAACAGCGATATGACAAGCTCACCTTTCATGACGGCCCGGGAACGACAATAGAAATGCGACTCTTCGGCAAGGACTCGCTCGCGAAGAACTTTGCGGACGCAGGCTTCCGACAGATCCGCGTGCACGACGAGGAAGTAGAGGCATTCGGCATTGTCTGGAATCATTACATTGCCGAGGAGGCTCGGTATCGCCCGCTCATCTATGGTCTCGACGCTCCGACATGGTCTGCTCGCAGAGATTAGGCTAGGCCGTGCGTCTGCCAGAGCTGGAGCAAGAAGGTGCCCGGAGTGGCAAAAGCGCTCTAGAAACGAGCCCTCACGGGAGCGCCCACGGACAGTAGATTCATGGCGTGGCCCGGATCGGTCCTTCTTTTCGATTGTTTCTACTTTTGTTTGTCCAGCTGGTGCAATCTGAATGCCAACCGCTAACGGAGTCCTCTTCTTCTGCTGCGGAGCCTATTGTTTCCTGCGAAAGGAAGAGGGGTTGCTTGGCCTGCTCATCATTGCGATCGCCTTCGAGGCGTCTTCGGCTATCAATATCGCAGATCGCGGCCTTCAACCTTATTACGTCGTTGCTTTGTGGATCATCCTGCGAGCTTTGGCCAATCGCGCTCTTGGTATTCGTTCGGACGCGTCGATGCCAGAAGGCCGTTGGTTGTTGCTGTTTGGAGCCATTGCGATTGCCTCTGCAATCGTCTATCCGATCATCTTCGCGGGTATACCCGTTTACGAACCTAAGATCGGGATCGATGACGGGCTTTTTATAAGGCCCCCCTTACGGTTCGGATTGAACAACTTAGCCCAGGCCGGCTTTCTCGCATGCCACATTTGCGCTCTGTATGCGCTACTGTCTCTGCGAGTCTCCGCAAAGAGGGCGCGCAAGGCATATGTGGTGACCTTCTATATAGTCGTAACAGTCGTGTTTGCGCAAAGCCTCTGCCAGCTCCTCGGGATTCCTTTCCCTTATACCCTGTTCCTCAGCAATCCCGGACAGTCTGTATGGGATGCATCGAGTAATGCCGCAGGAACGAGAAATCCAGGCACCTTTTCGGAACCGTCGCTTGTCGGCGGGTTCATGGTGCTGTACTGCATCGGCTTTATAGCAGAGTACCTCTCCGGCAAAGGGCGCGCCGCAAGAGTACTGGTGGCGCTTGCTGCCACGGGTGCGATCGCTTCTAGCGGCTCGATCTTGGTGTTGTTCCTATTCATCATCCTGCTTACGATAAGGTATTCACCTTTCCGATTCCCCTGGTACCTCAGCATTGGAAGGAGCAGAAGAATTGGATGGATTCTCCTGCTGCTTGTGATTCCTGCGATGCTCGTTCTGGCTGTTTCCCCCACCTACAGAGCGACCTTAGCTTCCGAGACAGTGTCCAAGAGTGACAGCGGTTCGTTCCTTAACCGCTCAGCCGCTGATCTTTATGCTTTGCAACTGCTCGCCCAAACACATGGAGTCGGTGTGGGAATCGGAAGTAACCGTGCTTCCAGCATGCTCGCCTCCCTCTTCAGTACCGTTGGCATCGCAGGAGTGTTAGCCTTCGGCATGTTTTACGTGCGTCTGTTCGCGTCGCTTTCCGATGAGGATGCCTGGCTCAAGTGGGCAGCCTTTGCGCAGCTCGCTAACATGTGTCTGGATATTTCTGATGTCACCATGCCCATGCTCTGGCTTCCGGCATTGCTCGCAATTACATTCAGGACGGACCGGAAAGTGTTTGATCGACGGCCGAATCGCGAAAGGCTGGCTATAGCGACGAACGAGACATACTTGGCATAAGAGTGTGCACGCCGACACAATTGCTTGCCTCAGAACGAACTGCCGGGCGTTCCAGTTGTACAGTGTCTCATACGATGAGGTTGATGCGATCAACCCACTCCGAAAGCGGGTCCTGACCAGTGCGAATCGGAATGCATGTCTGCCCCACGAAATTTCTTTATGCTCGCCACAAGCTTCCCAGGACTGGCCTCCGTATCCTGGACATCGGGTGCGGAAACAACTCCCCAAGCACGACCAAGCACTGGTTCCCCGGTTGCTACTATGCGGGTGCGGATATCGAGAACTACAACAACGCTGAAAGCGACGTGGCCAAAATGGACGCGTTTTACCAGGTCGGCACCGACGGTTCGGGCTACTCCAAGATCCCTGATGGTAGTTACGACTACGTGATTCTCCATCACGTAGTAGAGCATATGACTACGCCCGCGCCAATTCTGGCTACTCTTTGCTTCAAGATCAAGCCGGGGGGATATATCTGGATTGCCTTTCCTTCGCTTCGCAGCTTATCCTTGCCCCCAGCCGAGGGTTCACTGCATTTCTGTGACGACCCCACGCACGTCCATGTGCCAGGTGTGCGAGAGATCTCCAACGTGCTACTCGCAAACGGTGTGAAGATTCTCCATGCGGGTCGTTCTCGATCCTTGGTCAGGGAGATGATCGGCCTTGTGGCACTTCCCTGGCAGTTTTTCCGGAAGTTGGTCACCGGGAGACTCTCGGGGAAGGGCCTGTGGTATATCCTTGGATTCGAGGATCATGTGTTTGGCCAGCGGCGGTTGCCATGAGAGACACCGCATTCCCGCCGTTCTTAAATGCCTCCTGGAATAGGGCCAGGCTGTGAACTCACCCGCCGACCTGGATTGATTCTGAAACTGGCTACGGTTCCACGCACACGCGCCCTCATCGTAAAGTTCGGCCAGATCGGCGCGATAGGTCTGCGGACACGTCTCAGTCCCTGGTAGCACACTCCAGTGGATAGCGAAGCCGCTATGCCGCAGCGACCAAGGGATCATAATCCACAAACAGAAAGGAGTCAGGACCTCGCCTGCGAGCGCCACCCTCTTTACAGGACGATTGCGTTTTGTCCCAAAGTAGAAAGAAAGAAGCAATATCCCGATCCACCATCCAGGGATGGTTATTGACGTCGACCACGACGCAGAAGTAGTCGAGCCCAAACAGAGCAGCGAAGGTTCGCCCGACAGGATAGAGATTGAGTAGAACTTGAGCCGATTGCGGCTTTCTTCGCCGCCACATCGGCGGCAGATGCCACTGAATAAGCAACTCTGGCTGCGCTCTTCCAGTAGACGACAGCTCAACTCGCTCCCGATCACGAAACTTACAAAGCTGGCGCTCGATCGCGTCCAGCACGGATAATAACGGGGTATTCGATCGGGTAGCCTGGGAGCCGCACAACGACAGAAGAACCGGCAATATTGCGCTGCAAACAAGAACAGCGCCAAGTTGCTGCTTGGCCCGACGGGTAAGTGCAGATGGTCGCCCACTCTCCTGCGGAGCGCTGGGATAGTCTGCTGCTACGACCAGTAGCACGACTTTAGGGAGAAACCTGGACAGATCTGAGGAACGATCGGCAAGCAGCTTCCCGTATTTCGTGCAGGACGTGGGAAATAAGTCGACATCAAACCCTTGCCGGATCGAAGCCGCACAGATGCGACCTCGCAGATAGGCGAGACCGGGAGAGCCAAGAATCGCCAGCCGCGGCCGATGCCGGGCATAGCCGTGTGTCACAGCTGTCTCGCGCGTCGCCGTTGCTATGGGCCATCTCATGGGAATAGACAGAGTATGTGAAGCTACGATTTATTGCTAAGAGAACTAATCTTGAAACCCGATGATGTTATGAGGTCCTAACTTGACGGAAGATAGGGAATCACGTCACCATGCTCAAACATCTCACCGACTTGCCCGTTAGACACGGCACGCTAGTAATATCGGATTTAGAGCATTTTCCTTTAGAACATTTTCACCTTCGGAATTCGCTTTATGCTGCGGAGCACGATACAGCTGCAGCATCAGATTTGCGTTCCTTGCTTGCCATCAGCACCGGCTCTGCTGTTGATGGAACATGCAATCGGCCATGGTGGGATCTGACGCGAGAGCCGTTAAGCACAAGCCTCCTGAATCACCCAGCTGAATGCACCCTTTTGCTACCGTGATGTGTGTGAGCAGTTGCAAAAAGCAACAGCTTATCAGCATCTGTTCCATTTCGGCACGCGACATACTTTATAGGTTCGCCACTTATCACACATTGACCGATTGATAGGCCAACGTACTGCGAATATGTAGTACGTTTAACTCACATTCTGCCACTCAGGATCCGCCTTGGCCAAAACTGTTCGCAACACTATTCCGAACTACCAGCGGGAGTCCATCAGAGAGAATCACGGCGAACTACATAAAGTGCGCTCCCCTGCTGCTGATGATCAACGAGTTGTCCCGGATATCAGGTTCTCTGAAGTAAGGCGCGTAACGAGCCGAAGATATAGGCTCTACAAACGATGGATGGATGTATTTCTCGTGCTGGCGACATCGCCGGTGCTGCTGGCACTGTTTACGCTTATCGCGGTGGTCGTTCGCGTTTCGTCAAAGGGACCCATCTTCTACAAACACAAACGTATTGGCCTCCATGGCAGTACATTCACCATGTACAAGTTTCGCACCATGAAGGTTGATGCCGATCAAATCCTGTTGCATCATCTGCTAGCCAATCCAGCCGCGCAGCGGGAGTGGATGCTGAAGCAGAAACTTTGCGACGATCCGCGTCTCACTCCGTGCGGTCGATTTCTCAGAACAGCCAGCCTGGATGAATTCCCACAGATATGGAACGTCTTGCGTGGAGACATGAGCCTGGTAGGCCCGCGGCCCATCATCTGGGCAGAAAAGGAAAGGTACGGCGAGCGATTCTTTTTCTACACGGCTGTGGTGCCTGGGCTCACCGGCCTTTGGCAGGTCTCCGGCCGCTGCAATGTGAGCTATTCAATGCGAATCCGCCTTGACGAGCAGTATGTACGTGAATGGAGCATCTACCAGGATCTCAGGATCCTACTCAAAACCCCGCTGACGGTCTGGCGCCGCGAAGGCGCTTACTGAGCCGCTTGCCTGTTTGTCATGCGGCCGCCTCATTTATCCGCAGACCTTAAGCGGTGAGCCCGTTTGAGACGTGCATGCGCGCTTCGCCGAGCGTACATCATCCCACTGGCGACGCCGATCACTTGGGCACTGGCTCTCGCAGCGAGCAGAAGCGGGGAGACGACCGCGATAAGCAAGTCCTTCCGCAATGTCCGCATAACAAATGGTAGCGTGCTTAAAACAAACGCGACCATCACCGCCACAGGGGCAATCAACGCGCGCCTGCTGACTAGGTCGTACGCAGCCGACAGCAACAACATGGGCAGGAACAACAACTGCAACTTCATGATCTGCGGCGTGTGACTGTCTTTTACCATTTTGCCGGGGTTGTTACGCACCGCGAGCACCCGCCAAAAGGCAAACTTGTACTTCTTTTTGAGGTAACAGGGCAGCGTATTGGGATGCGAGTGGTAAACGACCGCTCCCGGATGAAACCTCATTTTCCATCCCCGTGCAGACATACGGTAAGACAGGTCAACATCTTCAGCACACGCCACCGGAAACGAGGTATCGTAGCCGTTCATCTCGAGGAATCGTTCGCGGACATAGGCTGCGGAATAGGTATCGATGAAATCGATATCCCGAATCGCCGCCATCATGCGGTAGCGGTCCTCGTACTCCATCTGAACGAAGCGGGCGACGAGTTCCGTTTGCCGAGTGCGATAGGTGCCCTTGGCTCCCACCACTTCATCGTCCTGAAGAGCCACGAGCATCGCTTCAAGCCAACCGGGGGTAGGCACGCAGTCGTCGTCTGTGAATAACAGGAATCGCCCACGCGCCTCCTGTGCCCCGCGGTTCCTGGCTGCTGCCGGCCCGGCCTTCGCTTGATTGATGAGACGCACCTCGGGAAAGAGAAGCACCACCTGAGCGGTATCATCGGTAGACCCGTCATTCACCACCAACACCTCGGCCGCATGCGAAGCAGACTGTTGACTAAGCGCGCCCAGGCACGCCCCGATACGACGCGCACCGTTGTAGGTCGGAACAACGATTGAAACGAGAACAGAAGACATGTTGTATTTACCGCGGCAAAGTGTACTTTCCTGGGCTAGGCTTTTTGGTGCTCGCTACCACGTACCAGGTACTTTGACAAAGTGAGAAAGCCCTTGAGGTTGCGCTGCAGCTCGCGGCGATCGGTAAGCGATTGTTTTAATTTATAAGCGAGATAACGCGGAGCAAGGTAAAAGCGACGCCGCGCGCGATCGCAAAAACTCACCAGCTGCTCATGGGTGATGTTCGGCAGCGTCACCACGCTGTTATGGAGTCCGTCCTTGGTTAACCAAGCGCCCCAATCCTCAATTTGAATGTAGTCTCTCTTCTTTGCTTCGTCATACGCGGTCGTGCCGGGGTACACCATGATAGGGAAGAACTGGGCGGTGTCGGGTCGCAGGGCCCTGGCAAAGTCCAGCGTTTTCTCCATGCTTGCCGGCGTTTCATTCAGGTTGCCGACCATGAAACATCCGTGCACCATGATGCCGCCCTCCTGGCAGCGACGAACAAACTTGTGCGCCTCCTGGTGGTACTTTGCATCGCGGCGCTCGTCGTTGTTCTTTTTCATCCCCTTGATCACTTCAGCATCACCACTCTCGAAGCCAACGCAAAACAAACGGGCGCCGGCTTTATGCAAGGTGGACAGGAGTTGAACATCCGCACCGATGTCTGCCCTGCAGTTAGCGTCAAATGGCAGTTTGTTGCCTCGGCGGATCAGCTCGTTAGCCAGCTCCAGGGTACGCGGCTTGCTCACAATGAACGTGTCATCTTCCAGCATCACTGTCTTGATGTTTGGCATTTCCCGGGCGACGAACTCGAACTCGTCGGCTACGTTAGCCACCGAACGATAGCGCATGATGTGCCCGCTAAAGGTTTGAGGATACACGCAGAAGGAACAGTGATACGGGCACCCCCGGCTGGTGTCGAACACCACCAGGGGCCACAGGGAATGACCGTAGAAATAATCCGGCGTGTGCAGAAAACGTTTGTAGACCTCGGTAACAAAGGGCAGCTCGTCCAGGTTATGGATTGGCGTACGAGGCTTGTTGGTGATGACCTCGCCCGA
>Ga0302325_10013449_pt1 | contig 17454 bp, 17 predicted proteins | sample Palsa_T0_2_FD_201948 | JGI IMG/M metagenome (GOLD analysis project Ga0302325, IMG submission 201948) | Peat permafrost microbial communities from Stordalen Mire near Abisko, Sweden - Palsa_T0_2 | ecosystem: Environmental > Terrestrial > Soil > Palsa > Peat permafrost | place: Sweden: Abisko... | reverse complement strand
ATTGAAGAGTGAGCCCATCCAGCAACTTCCCCGCGCGAACATGAGCCGACGGTGTGGTCAAAACCGGTTCTCCACCGACATGCCTCTCGAAATAACGGACGTGAGCTTCGAGGACTTGATCACCGCCTAATTTCCACGCGGTAGTCGCGAGCTCTTCCAGGCGCCGCGAGTCTTCGAGGTCGATTTTCGGTACGATTCGCCCGCCATTTCCGCCGTCGGACGGTTTCAAGCAGGCATGCGACAGCCCGTAGCGATCCTTCAAAAGTGTTCCCGCACAGAGGAGATCGCGACTGAAGTCGCGGCGATTCGCCTGCCATGAGACCGTGTAGCCAGGGACCACTGGGAGAGCTACATGCAACGCTTGAAACGCATCACTCGCCCGATGCTCGTGTTCCAATATGGTTGCGCCTGTTTGGCCGGCTACCTGGCCATCGAGACTCAGCGCAGATTCGACCGTTGGATGCAGCATGCGCTTACCGTTCCAAACCCCGAGACGGGAATCGTTGGCATCGACGCGAATTCGCCCGATCCCGGTAACCCTGGCCAACCAAGTCAGCAGTACTTGGAACTCGGGTTCGAAGTCGTATGGGCACACCACAGTCGAAGGTCCTTCGCGCAGAAATTCTATGATCTGACGCATTACCGGATCGCGATCACCCCCGTCGACCGCGCGTCGCAGCAGCGCCTGAGACATGTAGTAGTAGTCCGCATCCGGGAGCGTCAGGCGCTGAACGCCTTTGGCCGCAACTGCGGAACGCCACGGACGAGTTCGGCCGACGACGAGATCGCCGCTGCGCGCAAGATATAGGCCACGAGTTTCCACATATGTCGTGAGGTCCGATATCGGCCGTCCCTCACTCATCGCGGTGAGGTCTGTCTCGAAGCTGTTCGCGTACGGAGTGGTTGAATGCACCATCAGACGCGATTGCTCATCGTTCGGCGATGAGAATTCGATACGTTCGAGTACCAATTCGGGCAGGTCGCAAAGCTCGACCGACAGCAACTTGCGGGTAGCTATGGCGAACTCGGTCTCGTCGAATCTCAACGGGCCCGCGTAGCTCTGCCAAGGAATTTCGCGACCGTCGACAACGACGGTCCATTCATACAGATCACCGGTCAGCGGATGGGGCGACGTCCTCGGCCGGCGCATGCACGATATCACTCAAGTCTCTCCATATCTGGCCCAGCGCCGTCAGGCGCGGTAGACGGTGCGATGCGCGCCGCCACAACGTTATCGAGCTCGATTATTATCGCGTTACTATTGCGCCAAACGTTCCAAGAGACCAAACCTGTTGGAAAAACTGGCTAACAGCAACATGAACAACGCCATAACGCGCTGCGCTAGCAGTAGCATCGTTTGTCGGACGCGGCGATTGACGACCACCTACGCGTCGCTGCCAGCTCCTAGCGCAACGCCCGGTCGATATCGGCGATGAGATCCTCGGTGCCTTCCAGCCCGACCGAGACGCGAACCACCCCGTCGCCCAAACCAATAGCTGCGCGTCCGTCGGGTCCCATGGCACGGTGCGTTGTCGTCGCCGGATGCGTGACAAGGGATTTCGAGTCGCCCAGGTTGTTGGAGATATTGATCAACTGCAGTTTGTCCAGCACCTCGAAAGCCCGTTGCTTGGCTGCGCTGTCGGGCGCGTCGAGTTCGAAGGTGACGACGGTGCCGCCGCCGGACATCTGCCGCTTAGCCAAGTCGTACTGCGGGTGCGACGTCAGGAACGGGTAGCGCACCCACCGCACCGCCGGGTGTGTCTCGAGGAATTCGGCGATCCGCTGGGCTGACGTGTTCTGGTAGTCGACTCGAATCGCCAGCGTCTCAAGGCCCTTGAGTAACACCCAGGCGTTGAAGGCGCTCATCGCAGGTCCGGTGTGCCGCATCAGCTTCTGCACCGGGCCGTCGATGTACTCCTTGTCGCCGAGGATCGCCCCGCCCAACACCCGACCCTGCCCGTCGATGTGTTTGGTGCCCGAGTAGACCACCACGTCCACGCCGAGCGGAAAACCCTGCTGTAGCAGTGGGGTGGCAAACACGTTGTCCAGCACAACCTTCGCCCCGGCAGCGTGAGCGAGCTCGCTGACCGCGACGATGTCGACCAACGACTGCATCGGGTTCGACGGCGTCTCGAAGAACACCGCCTGGGTCGGGACCGACAGGGCCTTCTCCCACTGGGATAGGTCGTCCCCGTCCACGAACACGGTTTCGACGCCCCAGCGCGGCAAGATCTCGCCGCACACAACGAAACACGACCCGAACAGGCTGCGCGAGGCGACCAGCCGATCGCCGGCTGCCAGTAGTGCCCCCAACGAGGTGAACACCGCGGCCATCCCGCTGGCGGTGGCAAACGCCGCCGGCGCGCCCTCGATCAGACGCAAGCGTTCCTCGAACATGGTGATCGTCGGATTGCCGTAGCGCGAGTAGACGTAGCGGTCAACCTCACCGGTGAAGGCTTTCTCCGCCTCAGCGGAGGAGCCGTAGACGTAGCCGGACGCCAAATAGATCGCCTCGGCAGTCTCTTCGAACTGCGACCGCAAGACGCCACCGCGCACTCCGATGGTGGCCTGGCTGACGCCGTCGGGCAGCGGCTCTGGTGTGCGGACCGAGCGCGGCCGCTCCGCGTCGTCGCCGGTCATGTTTGCTTCCAGGGCAACCCTATTGCGCGCCAACCGCTTCCGCCGCGGTGACTGTCACCGTCGAGTTGACCTTCAAAACCGTCGAGCACGTTGTAGGACGGCGCGATGCCGGCCTCGGTGGCCGCCTCGGCCGCGCCGATCGAACGGTTGCCGGAGCGACACAGAAACACCACCGGCCGGTCGTCGCCGGCCGGAACCCGCTCCGCCAGCTCGGCCACGAAATTCTCGTTGCGCTGACCGTCGGCGCCGTTCCATTCGATGTACACGACCTCGCGACCCAGGCTGGCCAGGTCGGGTACACCGACGAATCGCCACTCGGCGTCGGTTCGCACGTCGACCAGAACCGCTTCGGGGTTTTCGCTGAGCAGCTTCCACGCCTGCTCGGGGGTGATATCTCCTGCGTAGCTCACCCGCGTGAGTCTCCCATATGCAGCTGGGAGGGCAGCTGAGGGGCGGCTGAGGGCAAGGGACTTCGCAGCGAGTTACCAGAGTCTGCGCAATGCGGCGGACACGTCCCGGGCGCGGCTGCGCGCGGTGTTCACGTCCGAAGCGGTGACGACAGCCGCTCCCAGCGCGCGCCGCGCTTCGGGGTCGTCGGGGCCGAACACCCTCACGTCGCTTTCGGGCGTACTCAGTGCATCGGCCAGCAGGCCGTCGGATCGGGAACGCCGCACCCCGCCGTCGCCGGCGTAGATCACCTCCGCGGCGCCCGGCGAAATCATCACGGTGTCGGTCGGTAACCCCAGGATGGCCCGAGCATGCAACTCGAACTGCGAAAGCCGCTGGGTCCGGACGGTGACCAGGCCGCTTGCGAACGGCCGAGTGGTGACATCGCTGAAGTACACCTCGTTGCCGCGCACCATCAACTCCACCCCGAACACACCGCGCCCGCCCAGCGCCTTGACGATGCGGGCAGCGATCGACTTGGCGGCGTCCAGCGCGGCCGGGCTCAGGTCTTGCGGCTGCCAGAACTCCTGCACGTCACCGACGGCTTCGCCATGGCCGATCGGCGCGCAGAACTCGATCGTCCGCCCGGCCGGCCCATGGCTGCACACGGTGAGCAGAGTGACCTGGAAGTCGATCTCGACCAAAGTCTCAGCCAGCACCCGGCTCTGGGCCGGCCGACCACCGGCCGATACTGCTCGCTGCCAGGCCGGCTCGATGTCATCCGGCAGCAGGACCACCGACTGCCCCTGGCCCCCGATGGCAGCGAGCGGTTGCACCCGCAGCGGGTAGCCGGCGTGGTCGGCCACGGCCCGGAGCTCGTCGGGCGATCCCGCGAACCAGAACGGGGCGGTGGGCAGGCCGAGTTCGTCGGCGGCCAACCGGCGCAGGCCCTCCCGGTCAGCGGTCAGCCGGGCGCAGCGTGGGGTGGGAAAGACCTCGGCGGCGCCGGTTTCGGCCACGACCGTCAACGCCTCGGCGGCGACCACGTCGGAGGCCGTCACCACGAAATGTGGCTGCAGTCGCCTGATCACGGCGGTCAGCTCGTAGCGGTCGGCCATGTTCACCACGAGCGACTCGTCGGCCACGCCGTGCGCGGGGGCATTGGCATACCGCTCGACAGCAATCACGTGCCCGCCGAGCCGCTGAAGGGCGATCGCCAGCTCACGGCTGAACTCTCCCGAACCCAGCAGCATGATCTTGGTCGGATGAGCGTCGCCGTGCTCGAGCTCTGTCTGATTCGACTCGTCGTGCGGCACGCCCTCGACCACCGGTTCCACCATCTCCCCCAATCACGCAGCCCGAAGACCTAAAGGATAGGTGCGCCCGGCTGATGGGCCCTACGGCTGGCCCGGCAACAACCGCACCATCAAGGCGTTGGCCTCGGCCAACAGCGTGTCGCCGTCCAGTAATTCCCCGCGGACAAAAGCCTTGCGGCCCTCGGTCGCCGCGACATGACCCCGGACCACCAACGCGGTGTCGATCGGGGTGACCTTTCGGTAGTCGACGTGCAGGAAGCCGGTGCGGCTGATCGGCCGGCCGGCGGCGTGCACAACCATCCCGAAGACATGATCGAACAGCAGCGGGAGCACACCACCGTGCACCGCACCGTTACCGCCGACATGGAATCGGGTGAAGTTGCCAACCATCTCCACCGCGTCGGCGTCGAACCGGCTCATCGTCCACGGCGGCAGCAGCAGGCTGCCCATCCCGGGCAACTGCGGCGATCGGCCCGCCGGAGCCTGGCCCTCAGCCGCCTGAAACGGCGCGAGCTGCGCGGCCAGCGCTTCGGCGTGGCCGGCGGCGTCGTCCCAGACGTCGTCGCTGGGATCGGCGGAGACCGCCAGATCCTGCAACCGCCGCATGACCGCAACGAACCGACCGAAACCCGGCCCCGGGCTGGCGGCACCATATTCTGGAAAGCCGCCGTGATGGTCGTAATCGGGATCGAGTTGTTCCGGGCTCTGCGAGGAATCCGTCACGGACGAGCCGCCAGAACGTCTCGACGCACGATGGTCTGGTCTCGGCCCGGACCGACACCGATGCACGAAATATGAGCTCCGCCAAGCTCTTCGAGCCGCAACACGTAGGCACGCGCGTTTGCCGGCAGGTCGTCGAACTCCCGTGCCGCCGAGATGTCTTCCCACCAGCCCGGCAGCTCCTCGTAGATGGGCTCGGCGCGATGCAGGTCGCTTTGCGTCATCGGCATCTCGTCGGTGCGTTTGCCGTCGACGCGGTAACCGACGCACACCGGAACGGTGTCCAGGCTGGACAGCACGTCGAGCTTGGTCAGAAAGTAGTCGGTGATCCCGTTGACACGAGTGGCGTAGCGCGCGATGACGGCGTCGAACCAGCCGCACCGCCGACGCCGCCCGGTGGTCACACCGAATTCGCCACCGGTCTTGGACAGGTATTCGCCGTTCTCGTCGAACAATTCAGTGGGGAACGGGCCCGAGCCAACGCGGGTGGTGTACGCCTTGAGGATTCCCAGCACGGTGGTGATCCGGGTCGGGCCGATACCGGAACCGACCGCCGCTCCGCCGGCAGTCGGATTCGATGACGTCACATAGGGATACGTGCCGTGGTCGACGTCGAGCAACGTGCCCTGCGAGCCTTCCAGCAAGACGGTCTCGCCGGCCTCCAAGGCATTGTGGAGCAACAGCCGGGTATCGGCGACACGGTGCTTGAAACTCTCCGCCTGCTCCAGCAGGGCGTCGACGAGGTGCGCCGTGTCCAGCGCTTTGCGGTTGTAGATCTTGACCAGCACCTGGTTTTTGAATTCCAGTGCGGCTTCGATCTTGTGGGTCAGCAGGTCCTGGTCGAGTACGTCGGCGACCCGGATCCCGATGCGGGCGATCTTGTCCTGGTAGCACGGCCCGATACCGCGGCCGGTGGTGCCGATCTTCTTGCTGCCCATATAGCGTTCGGTCACTTTGTCGATGGCCACGTGATAGGGCATCAGCAGATGCGCGTCGGCGGAAATCAACAGCTTTGAGGTGTCGACGCCGCGGTCCTCGAGACCCTTCAGCTCGTCGAGCAGTACCCCCGGATCGACCACCACGCCGTTGCCGATCACGTTGGTGACGTCGCGCGTCAGCACGCCCGACGGGATGAGGTGCAGGGCGAAGTTCTCGCCGTTGGGCAGCACGACGGTGTGCCCGGCGTTGTTGCCACCCTGATAGCGCACCACCCACTGAACCCGGCCACCGAGCAGGTCGGTGGCCTTGCCTTTGCCCTCGTCGCCCCATTGGGCGCCGATCAGGACGATCGCCGGCATGGCATTTCTCCCACTGGTATCTGCCGCTTATCGTGGTCCAGCCGACTTAGCGGGCGTATGAGCAGGTCAAGAACGTCTTTCCGCCCATGCACTCCGGTCTCCGCTCAGGTCAGCACAACAGGAGACAGGAGAACCCTAGCAATCCGCACAACCGAATTGCCTGAAGCCAAACGTAACGCCGCGGGGCCTGTGCGTAGCGTCGAAGGGCCTGGCCAACCGGCCCGGTTGGTACGACGTGACGAGACGGGCCCCAGGACCCGTTCCAGGAGGTTGCGCGCAATTCATGGATATCGGCGGGAACGCCGCCAGTGTGGCGGTGTTGTTGTTCGGCGAACGTCACGCCCCCAGATCGGTGCGGAGCCTGCCGACCTACCGCGTGAACACTCCGGGCGAGGTGGACGCCACAGTGGGGCCGTACAGACGGCTGGTGGTGGTCGGCGGAGATGCGGACCTGGCCGCTGTGCTGAGCCGGCTGTTGCGGGCTGAACTCCTGAGCGTCGAGGTGGCGTACGTGCCGCGCCGCCGCACCCCCGCCACGCGCGCCTATCGGCTGCCGGCCGGACAGCGCGCGGCGCGCCGCGCCCGGCAGGGAACCGCTCGCCGGGTGCCGCTGATCCGCGACGAGACCGGCTGCGCGATCGTCGGAGCGGCCCACTGGCGGCCCGCGGCTGACGAGCAGCTGCTGCACGGTGAGGCCGTGGTCGACGACATCGTGCTCTTCGACGGCGACGTTTCGGGGGTGCAGGTCGAGCCGACAGCGGCACTGCCCGGACTGCGCGCCCGCGTGTCAGGCACCGGGTCGCGCCGCTGGCTGACCGGTAGAGCCGCGCAGCTGGGCAGCGACGGTGTCGTCGTGGTTCGCGACGGCGAGGCTATGCCGCGCGCGGTGCGCCGGTCCACCATTTACCGGAATACCGAGGGCTGGCTAGTCGTCCGTTAGCGAGCGTCGGTAGTTTCGTCGAGTGATCGACCGCGACTTGCATCATTCGGTGCGACCCAGCCCGATCTTCTGGGCCATCGTCGGCCTGACAGCGTTGGGCGGCGGACTGGCCTATTGGGACGGCGCCGACCGTAAGCCGCTGGCCTACATCGCGGTGTTCATCTTCGTGATCGCCGGCTGGGTCGTGTCGCTGTGCTTGCACGAGTTCGGTCACGCCTTCACGGCCTGGCGATGTGGCAATCGCGACGCCGCCGTGCGCGGCTACCTCGACATGGACCCGCGCCGCTACAGCAATCCAGTGCTGTCGCTGGCGTTGCCGATCGCGATCACCGCGTTCGGCGGGATCGGTCTGCCGGGCGCGGCCGTGTATCTACGCACGTCGTTCATGACCGCTCGGCAGCGCACCCTGGTCAGCCTGGCCGGACCGGCCGTCAACCTGCTGCTGGCGGTGCTGCTGCTGGAGCTGACCAATCTGTACTTCGATCCGCTGCACTCGGCGTTGTGGGCCGGGGTGGCGTTCTTGGGCTTCCTGCAGGTCACCGCGGTGCTGCTGAACCTCCTGCCGATCCCCGGTCTGGACGGGTACAACGCCTTGGAGCCGCACCTGAGCCCGGAGAACCAGCGCGCACTGGAACCGTTCAAGCCGTACGGCGTGCTGGTGTTGTTTCTGCTGTTGTTCGCCCCGTTGTTGAACCGATGGTTCTTCGGTGTCGTCGCGTGGTTTGTCGAACTTTTCGGAGTACCCGGATGGCTGTGGCAGGCCGGGGCTGGACTAACCCAATTCTGGCGTACCTGGTTTTGACCCGCCTCGACAGAATCCAGAGATGTCATCGGCTCCCAGCCGATCTTGCAATATATGCGTTGATTCGCATATATTGCTGGCTATGGGTGCCGGCCACGATCACGCGAGCCCCGGCACGCCGGTTCCCCGATTGGCTATCGCCACCGCGCTGCTGGGCGGCTTCTTCGTCGTGGAACTCAGCACGGCGCTGCTGACCGGCTCCATAGCTCTGCTGGCCGATGCCGGCCACATCCTGACCGACGTTGCTGCCACATTCATGGGGCTGTGCGCGGTGATCCTCGCCCAGCGCGGCAGCAAGTCCCCGGGGCGCACCTACGGATGGCACCGCGCCGAGGTGTTCACCGCCGTGGCCAACGCTGTCCTGCTCACTGGGGTGGCGACGATCATTCTCCGCGAGGCGATCGGGCGAATCGGCCACGCACCCGACGTACCGGGGATTCCGATGATCGTCGTGGCGCTGGCCGGGCTGGCCACCAACGCAGCGGTAGCGCTGCTGCTGCGTTCGAACTCGACGCAGAGCCTGGCCGTCAAAGGCGCCTACATGGAGGTGATCGCCGACACGGTGGGCAGCGTCGGTGTGCTCATCGCCGGCGTGGTCACGATCACCACGCATTGGCCCTACGCCGACGTGGTGGTCGCCGTTCTGGTCGCCATGTGGGTGCTGCCCCGGGCATTGTCATTGGCCGCGGGAGCATTGCGGATTCTGTCCGAATCGTCGCCCGGCCACATCGACGTCGAGGAGTTGCGTGCCGCGCTCGGAGCGGTCGACGGCGTGACCGATGTGCACGATCTGCACGTCTGGACGTTGGTGCCCGGCAAGGACATGGTGACCGCTCACCTGGCCAGCGGGGACGATTCGGTGCGGGTCCTAAACGAGGCTCGGGCACTCCTGGCCGCACGCGGACTGGGCCACGCCACCATCCAGGTAGAGCCGCCGGACGGCGTCGGCGACTGCATGGCCGGCTTCTGAGAAGCGGCTCAGCTCAGGCCCAAGGCCGCGCGGGCGGCCGGGTCGCAATCGTCGAGCAGATCCAGGCACCGGGCCTGCTCGTCGGTCTCCCCGATGTCGTCGGCGGCCCGGGCCAGCGCCGCCACACACCGCAGGAAGCCCCGATTCGCGTCGTGCGAGTAGGGCACTGGGCCGAAACCCTTCCAGCCGTTGCGGCGCAACTGGTCGAGGCCACGGTGGTACCCGGTCCGCGCGTAGGCGTACGCGGTGATCGCCTTGTCGTCGGCCAGCGCGTCCTCGGCCAGCGCGGCCCAGGCAACCGATGCCGAAGGGTGCGCGGCGGCGACGGCGGCCGGGCTTTCGTCGGCACGCAGCGCGGCCTCGGCTTCAGGGTCGCCAGGCAACAAGGTCGGATTCGGTCCCAGCAGGTCATACGTCGGCGTCATGACGCCATTGTGCCGTGCGACGACGACGCCGCCACGCCGGACCTCGCTTCGGGTCGCTAAGCTCCAATACATATTTCGACACCGAAGAGGACAGCTGCGCCTATGCCCAATCCATCAGGGCCTGAACGCGACCACAAGTCGACCGACTCGGTGGAATCCCACGCCGATACCGCCGCCGAACAGGCTGGCGTCGACAACGAAGTGACCGAGAGCTACCGCACGGCGGACCCGGCGACCGAGGTGATCGCCCCGGCCGAGCAGGAGAAACAGGCAGCCGTAGCCCCACGTCAGCGCGGCGAACGTCGCTACACAGCGCCGGGTTTCGACGCCAAGGAGACCGCGGTCATCAGTACCGCCTCCGACCCCGCCACCGAGGTCTTCGAACCGGGCCGGCCGCCCGGACCAGACCAGTCACAGCCGAGAACAGCTTTGCCACAAATAATTCCGCCCCGGCTCGGCGCCAGGCTGCGCCCATCGGGCCAACGCAGTTGGGGCTGGGTATTGGCACTCATCCTGATCATCCTGGCGTTGGCCGCGATCGCGGTGCTGGGCACAGTGCTGCTGACCCGCAACGACAGGAAACCGAAGGCTTCGCAAGAAGATCGGGTCCGCAGCACCATCCAGAGCTTCGATGTCGCGGTCCAGACCGGCGATCTGGCCACGCTGCGCAGCCTCACCTGCGGGAGCATGCGCGACGACTACGTCAACTACGACCAGCGTGAATGGAACGACACCTACCATCGGGTCGCGGCGGCCAGGCAATATCCCGTCGTCGCCAACATCGATCAGGTCATCGTCAACGGCAACCATGCCGAGGCCAACGTCACTGCGTTCATGGCCTATGCACCGCAGACCCGCTCGCCCCGCAGCTTCGACCTGCAGTACCGCGACGATCAGTGGAAGATCTGCGAGTCCAGCACCGGCTGAGCCGGCCTTGGCTGCCCGGCGTCAGCTCGCGGAAACCGACTTACCGTCGCAATGTAAGTCGTTGCAGGCCTCGATAACTCGCTCCGTCATCGACGCCTCAGCCTTCTTCAGGTAGCTGCGCGGGTCGTAAGCCTTTTTGTTGCCCACTTCGCCGTCGACCTTCAGCACGCCGTCGTAGTTGGTGAACATGTGCGCGGCGAGCGGCCGGGTGAACGCGTACTGGGTGTCGGTGTCGACGTTCATCTTCACCACGCCGTAGCGCAGCGCCTCCTCGATTTCTGACTTCAGCGAACCCGAGCCCCCGTGGAACACGAAGTCGAAAGGCTGGGAACCGTCCGGCAATCCGAGCTTGGCGGAGGCCACCTTCTGTCCCTGGTCGAGGATGTCGGGACGGAGCTTGACGTTGCCCGGCTTGTAGACGCCGTGCACATTGCCGAACGTCGCGGCCAAGAGGTAGTGGCCGTGCTCGCCGTGGCCCAACGCGTCGATGGTCTTCTCGAAATCCTCCGGGGTGGTGTACAGCTTGTCGTTGATCTCGGCCTCGACGCCGTCCTCCTCGCCGCCGACCACGCCGATCTCGACCTCCAGGACGATCTTGGCCGCGGCGGCTAACTTCAGCAACTCCTGGGCAATTTCGAGGTTTTCGTCGAGCGGCACCGCTGAGCCGTCCCACATGTGCGACTGGAACAGCGGATCCTTGCCGGCGGCGACCCGTTTGGCCGAGATGTCCAGCAGCGGTCGCACGTAGGTGTCCAGCTTGTCCTTGGGACAGTGGTCGGTGTGCAGCGCGACGTTGATCGGGTAATTGGCCGCAATGCTGCGGGTGAATTTGGCCAGCGCCACCGCGCCGGCCACCATGTCCTTGACCCCGAGCCCGGAGGCGAACTCGGCACCGCCGGTGGAGAATTGGATGATGCCGTCGCTTCCAGCGTCGGCGAAGCCTTTGATGGCGGCGTTGACGGACTCCGAGCCCACGCAGTTGATCGCCGGGAAGGCGTACGAGTTCTCCTTGGCACGTCGCAGCATCTCAGCGTAGACATCTGGTGTCGCGATGGGCATGAGTTCTCCTTTTGAGCAGGTGTTACGCGAAGCCGCGGACGCCGGCCCGGCGGCCAGGTTCGACCACCAGTATCGCAACAACGTCGGGTCGGCCGCAGTCCGACCGGAGCGCGCCCGGTGAAGGCCGGTCAGACGCGCCGGTATCTTGAACACCGTGAGCATCGCCGTGGTGGCACTGCCGAACATCCTCGACCCGATGTATTGGATCGGTCCCCAGGGACTGTTCGCATCGGCGGTACTGCCGACGATCCTGGCCATCGTCTTTGTCGAGACGGGTCTGCTGTTTCCGCTGCTCCCCGGTGAGTCACTGCTTTTCACCGGTGGACTGCTGGCGGCACACGGCACATTGGACATCTGGGTGCTGGCGCCGGCCGTGGCGCTGACCGCGATACTCGGCGATCAGACCGGCTATTTCATCGGCCGCCGGATCGGGCCCGCGCTGTTCAAGAAAGAAGACTCGCGCTTCTTCAAGCAGCACCACGTGACCGAATCGCACGCGTTCTTCGAGAAATACGGGCCTGCGGCAATCATCCTGGCCCGGTTCATGCCGTTCGTGCGGACCTTCACCCCGGTGGTCGCCGGGGTGTCCTACATGCGCTATCCGGTGTACCTGGCGTTCGACATCGTCGGCGGCATCCTGTGGGGTGGCGGCGCGACACTGGCCGGGTATTTCCTGGGCAACGTGCCGTTCATCCACCAGAACCTGGAAAAGATCGTTCTGGTCATCCTGTTCGTGTCGCTGCTGCCGGCGCTGATCTCGGCAGCAAGGGTTTATCTCAGCCGTCGCCGCGAACGTCGGCAAGAGCCGCAACGCCTGCCAGTCCCTGAGTAGCCCCCCGGGGGTGGGCGGCGAGCGCCCGGTAGCGGGCGGTGCCGCAAGATGCACGCCCATTTCTTGGCCGATGGCGCGAATCCATACGTACCCAAGCATAGCCACGATCGAGCGTGCCATCTCACTTCCCACAGACAATGAGAATCTGAAACACGCGCTGCGAGAAAAGAAACGAGACAACGGGACCCGGCTCGAGCGGCGCAAGGCGACCCAACCAGGGCGTGTCGTATCTCTAGATCTGAGACGCAAACGCGTTGCGCCGCATATGCCGCGGCGGCCTTCGCGGTGTCTGCCTCATTGCTTCCAAAGCTGCACAGGGTGGGATCTGCTCAATTTGCCAGTCATTGCCGGACGGCGGTGAGTGCGTTGCTCCACGAGATGACTTGGTCGAAGAGCGCTGTGAGGGCCGCGACCTGGTGCTCGCCAGGGGTGAAATCGGTGAAGTTGATGAAGTCAGTGAACAACGAGAGACTCACCTGGGCCCGCACATCAGCTACCTGTAATTCGCCCACAATCAACCGAAGATGCTCGACGGCGCGGGCACCACCGACGCCGCCGTAGCCCACAAATCCGGCGGCCTTGTTGTTCCACTCGCTGTAGAGGAAATCGATCGCGTTTTTCAGCGCACCGGACGTGGAGTGGTTGTACTCCGGCGTGACAAAGATGAATCCATCGAACGAGGCGATGGTCTTTGCCCACCGCCTGGTATGGGTTTGGGAGTACTGGCCCAATGACGGCGGAGTCGCTTCATCGAGGTGAGGCAGGTGGTAGTCGGCGATGTCGACAAGCTCGAATGCAGCGTCTGTGCGGCTCCGCGCATGGCCGTAGACCCACTTTGCGACGGTCTCCGCCCGTCGACCGGGACGGGTGCTGCCGATGATGATCGCAAATTCTGGGCATGTGCTGCCTTTCGTGACCGAGGTTGGGCGGGTATTCGTGCTTCCGAACGGATGGCCCTCCCTTTCGTCCAGGTGCAGTCGTCGAGGGGAACTCGCGTGACCTGCCGACAACAACACACTGGTGACACTCCGGATCACATCGCAGCAGCGTCGAATTCGTTGAGCGCGCCGCAGAACTCGGGATGTGCAGAGCACACACGGGACAGAACAGCGACGAGAGCGGCGTATCCCAGCCCTACCAGTTCGTCGAGGTCCAGATCTTGGTCGTGCGTGAGCCAGTCCAGTGTCATTTCGTCAATGCATCCCATGCAGCCCCGGATGGCTATACGTAGTCGGGGAGACGGCTCGTCGGTGACCCCGAGCAGATCCAATAAGAACGACGCGCCGGCCTGGCGGCCTTCCTCGAACACCGCGTCCACGGCGGGATCTTGGCCGCCGGCCCGCATCATCGCCAGCATCGTGTGCGCGTGATCACGCCGGTATTCAATCTGCCGGCGCAACACCCCTCTGAGCAGCTGCGGTTTGGTGTTCTCCCCGGGCCGCGGCCGATTAAGCTCGGCGGTCCCCGCTATGGCCTGCTTCAAAACCTCAAGGTAAAGGCCCCGCTTGTCTTTGAAATGGTAAAAAAGCAGGCCGTGCGCGACGCCGGCCTCTTCGGCGATGTCGCTGATGAAAATCTCGTCATATGGCGTGCGAGCGAACAGATCGGCGGCAACGGCCATCAGGGCAGCGCGGCCTTCGCCCCGACTCGCGGCCACCGTTGGCTTTCCGCGACTCATTGCGGCCTTTCCGGCATCAGAGTCACCTGATGCCGCGTCAGCTCTGCCACCGCATGGGCGAGTTCTTCCTGTCCCCACGTGGGGGGGTGCCCACCCGGCTGCGGGTCATCGCCGTTGTCGATCCAGAACTGCTCATGTCCGGCGGGGAACATGAACGTCAGGAGATTCGCCGGAAGTGCGCCGATATTGGTGAACCCGTGACGGTTCCCGCGGGGGATGAACAGGAAATCACCTGGCCCCGCTGTGATGGTCTGGTCGCCGTTGACGAACTCGAAATCCCCTGACAGAACATAGAACGCCTCCTCTTCCCTACCGTGCGAGTGGGCAACAGCGCCGCCACCGGGGCTGACGGTCGTCTCAAGAACGCCGAGCGCGCCATTGGTCTGCGCGGCGGTGATCTTCACCGTTGTCGTGTCGCCCATCACCCACTTGGTGATTCCCTCGTTACGACGCACAAAGATCCCGTCAGTGCGGGTCCAACGAGGGTCGTCGCGCTCCGGGACCGGTAGCTCGAAAGTCATGACGAAATCCTTTCCCACGGCTCGGCAATCGATACCGGTCTCGACACTGACCGGCGGCCCGAGCTTCTATGTCCGACACTAGCTCAAATTGACCTGACGTCAAGTCAGTTTGAAAAGTATATTGCGGGCGCGTGCGCCGCAGTCAAAACCCCGCCGGCTTGATCGCGTACTTCTGGTATTCCTCGGACTCGCCGAATGACCCGAACTCCACCCAGCCCGGCTCACCAACGCGCACGGGAGCCGTCAAATCGACAATCAACACCTCATCGTTATCGGACGACGAACTGCATTTCGACAAGAGGCCGTCGAAATTGAAGTCAGACGCTGACCTGGAAATCGCAACCGGTCTTGGCGCGCACGTCGGCGACGGTAACCCCGGGATGCAGTTCGGTGAGCGTGAGGCCGTGTTCGGGCTCGACGTCAAAGACGCACAGGTCGGTGATGATCATGTCCACCACGCTCTTGCCGGTGACGGGCAGCGTGCACTGCGTGAGGATCTTCGGGCTGCCGTCCTTGGCGACGTGATCCATCACGACGATCACCCGTTTGACACCGGACACCAAATCCATTGCGCCGCCGGGCCCTTTGACCATCTTGCCAGGCACCATCCAGTTGGCCAGGTCGCCGTTCTCGGCTACCTCCAGGCCGCCCAGGATGGACAGGTCGATGTGGCCGCCGCGGATCATCGCGAAAGAGTCTGCGCTGCTGAAAAAGCTCGACCCGGCCAGGCTGGTGACGGTCTGCTTGCCGGCGTTGACGAGATCGGGGTCGACGGCGTCCTCGGCCGGGTAGGAACCGATGCCGAGCAACCCGTTCTCGGACTGCAGCGTGACGCTGATGTCGTCGGGAATGTAGTTGGCCACCAATGTGGGAATCCCGATGCCCAGGTTCACGTAGTAGCCGTCGCGCAGTTCCCGAGCGGCCCGACGGGCCATCACTTCACGGATCGGACTGTCGCCGCCGAGCGCCGCGCCGCCGCTGGTGGTGCGGAACTCGATGCGCTTCTGGTAGCCGGCGCCCTCGATGATGCGATCCACGTAGATGCCGGGGGTGTGGATCAGATCGGGGTCGAGTTCGCCGACGTCGACCAGTTCCTCGACCTCGGCCACGGTGACCTTGCCGCAGGTAGCGATCATCGGGTTGAAATTGCGCGCCGTTTTCCGATACACGAGATTGCCTGCCCGGTCGCCTTTCCAGGCTTTGACGATGGCTACGTCAGCGCGAATACCTTCTTCCAGGACGTATTCCGTGCCATCGAAGACCCGGGTGTCTTTTCCTTCGGCGAGGTTGGTGCCGTAGGCAGTGCGAGTGTAGAAGCCGGGAATGCCCGCGCCACCGGCACGTAACTTCTCCGCGAGCGTTCCCTGCGGCGTCAGCACGAGGTCCAGCTCGCCAGCCAACACCTGTCGTTCGAACTCCTTGTTCTCGCCCACATACGAGGCGATCACCTTCGTCACCTGGCGCGCTTTGAGCAGCAGCCCCATACCGAAATCGTCGACACCGGCGTTGTTTCCGACGATCGTGAGGTTTTTGACGCCGCTGTCCACCAGGGCCTGGATCAGGTTCTCCGGGATGCCGCATAGGCCGAAACCACCTGCGGCTATGGTGATTCCGTCCTTCAATAGGCCATTCAAAGCCGACTCGGCGTCGGCGTGGACCTTACTCATGGACCGTCCTTTCATGGCCTTCGCCAGCCGTCACGGCGTAGGCGGCCTCCATCAGCATCCAGCCGGACAATTGCACTGACAGATCGCGCTCGGGTATCTCCGAACCGGTGACCGCGCCACCGACGAACTGGGCCTGCTGTCCACCGGCCGTGGGTAGCTCGGCGGTGCGATCCCAGAACGGCCCGAACAACGGCAGACCCTCCACTGACTGGCGGTTGTCCCACGCGGCTTGCGCAGAGGACAGCACTATTTCGCGCGCGGTTTCGCGGGCCGCGACATCGGCGGCTGAATCCCCCGGCAGCGTGGTGGCCACCAGCGCCAGGTAGCGGGCCGTGACCCCGCCGAACAGCCCGCCGTCACCACCCCCCGAACCGCGCAGCACCCCGGCCGGTGCCATCCGCTGGTCGACGGCGGCGACCAGCCGATGCACCCGCGGCGCGTGCCTGTCGTCAGCGGTGCGGGCGGCCAGCTCGGTTTCCAGGCCGAGCACCACGCCTTGGCAGTAGGAGTACTCCGCACGGACCAAAGAGCCCGCCTTGATGCCGTCGAACACCAGATGGGTCTCCGGGTCGATCAGCGTGGCGTCGATCCAGTCCGCCATCTGCTGCGCCCGCCGCAGCCGGTTGCCGTAGCGCGCCAAGAAGATGCCGGCCGGGCCGTTGGCCGGCGCGTTGAAGAACTGGTCCTGCTTGCGCCACGGGATGCCGCCGCCGTCCTCGGGCACCCACGCAGTGACCAGTTGGTCGTTGAGCTTGTGCAGCGCACGCTTGCGGTCGACGCCGGCGATCCGGGACGCCCGCTCCAGCGCAAGCGCCAGCCAGGCCATGTCGTCGTAGTAGCTGTTGACCCAGGATCCGTTGTTGCGCAGTCGGTGTGCGCGAACCTGCCGGTTGATGCTGGTGCGCCGCTCCGGCTGTGGGTCGCGCTGCTCCGCGTCGACCAGGCAGTCCAGCAGATGCGCCTGCCACCAGTAGTGCCAGCCGCCGAACCATCGGTCCCGCCGGGACGGCGGCCAAGCCACCACGCCGAGTTGGGTACCCGGCAGCGCCCACAGTCGTTTCAGATGCCGGCCAGTGACCGCAGCCTCTGCGCTGACCGCCCGGTTGACCCATACCTGATCCATGTCTGCAGATCCTGCCTTACTCACCCTTCTCACCAAGCACTTCCCATGTCACCGTGTTGGCTGATCCAGGCATGCATGGCGATCCCCGCCGCAACCGCGACGTTGATGCTGCGGGTCGAGCCGAACTGAGCGATCGAAACGGTCAGCGC
>Ga0302325_10013447_pt1 | contig 17455 bp, 17 predicted proteins | sample Palsa_T0_2_FD_201948 | JGI IMG/M metagenome (GOLD analysis project Ga0302325, IMG submission 201948) | Peat permafrost microbial communities from Stordalen Mire near Abisko, Sweden - Palsa_T0_2 | ecosystem: Environmental > Terrestrial > Soil > Palsa > Peat permafrost | place: Sweden: Abisko... | reverse complement strand
GTACGTGACGACGGCGACAGCTGGGAGGTGCTGACTCCTCCGGGCGATCTCGCGGCGGTCCGTGCGGCCCTCGAGTCCAGCGGCTGGCCGGTGTCCTCGTCCGAGCTGACGATGCAGCCTTCGCAGTCGGTGCCGATCGACAGCGAAAGCGATGCCCGCAAGGTCCTACGCCTGATCGATCTGTTGGACGAGCACGACGATGTACAAAACGTCTATGCGAACTTCGACATCCCCGACTCGGTGATGGAGCTGGTGGAGGTCTAATCCTCCAGGCTGTGGCGGATCCACCAGGGCTGGGGCCCCGGGTGGTAGAGTACCGAACTAATGTTCGTATTGGGCATCGACCCCGGCCTTACGAGGTGCGGGTACGGGGCGGTGCGCCAGGAGAACGGCCAACCCGTTGCCGTGGTGTCGGGAGTGCTCACAACCCCGACGTCCAACCCGCTAGCCGAGCGGCTGGCCGAGCTGCTGCGGGAGCTCCGGCTGCTGCTCGCGAGGCTCTCTCCGGAGGTCGTTGTGGTCGAACGTGTGCTCTTCCAGACCAACGCCCGGACCGCGATGTCGGTCGGCCAGGCGAGCGGTTTGGCCCTTGCCGCAGCGGCCGAGGCTGGCATCCCGGTCGTCCAGTACAGCCCCAACGAGGTGAAGCAGGCTGTCACAGGGTGGGGCAACGCCGGTAAGGACCAGGTGCAGCGCATGGTGCAAGTCCTGCTCGACATGCCCGAGAAGCCTTCCCCTCCCGACATCGCTGATGCCCTCGCGCTTGCGCTCTGCCACCTGGCGAGCGCGCCGCTCATGCGCGCAGCGGCCGCAGCCGCTGCCGCTGCGGGGGCTAGGCGGTGATCGGGTCGTTGCGGGGGACGGTCCTCGACCGCTTGCTCCGCGGCGACCACCAGGCCGAACTGTTGGTCGAGGTCGCCGGCGTCGGGTACAGGGTTCTCGTCCCGGGGGGTAGTGTCTCCCGCTGCGGCCAGTTGGGTGCCCCGACTTTCCTGCACGTCCACACCCATGTGCGGGAGGACGCGATGGTGCTCTACGGCTTCCCGTCGCGCGAGGAGAGGGACTGTTTCGAGCTATTGCTGGGCGCGCACGGGGTCGGCCCGGCGGTGGCGCTGGCGCTGTTGTCGGTCCTTTCGCCGGCCGCGCTGCGCCGAGCGGTGCTCAACAATGACGAGGACGCTTTGACCCTGGTGCCGGGTATCGGGAAGAAGACCGCTGCGCGCCTGGTCATGGAACTGGCCCCTCGGTTCGAGGCGGCGGCCATGGCGGAAGGCAGCGCCTCGGCTCACCCTGTGTTCGGGCCTGGCGGCGTCGGCCCAGCCGGCCCCCATGAAGCGAGCGCGGCGGACCGGGCAGCGCAGCGCGAAGAGCTTCGGGCCGCCCTAGGGTCGCTCGGCTACGGCAACGACGAGGTGCGCCAGGTGCTTGCGCGGCTACCGGTGGAAGGCTCGACCGAGGAGATGCTGCGGTACGCGCTGAGGGAGCTGGCGGGTAACCCGTGAGCGGCTCGGGCGAGGACCAGACCAGCCCTGAGCTCCGACTGTTGGCCCCAGCGGCGGACCCGGTAGAAATCGCGGAGGAGGCGACATTACGGCCGCGCCGGTTAGCCGAGTTCGTCGGGCAGGCGCAGCTGAAGGAGCACTTGTCCATCATGATCGAGGCGGCGCGCCGCCGGGAGGAGCCTGCGGACCACATGCTGTTCGCCGGCCCGCCGGGGCTCGGCAAGACATCACTCGCCGGCATAGTCGCCAACGAAATGGGTGCCTCGTTCCGGGTCACGTCCGGCCCGGCGCTCGTGCGGGCCGGTGACCTGGCGGCGTTGCTGACAAACCTGTCTGACGGCGACGTGCTCTTTGTGGACGAGATACACCGTTTGGCCAGGCCGGTGGAGGAGATCCTTTACCCCGCAATGGAGGACTTCCAGCTCGACATCGTGCTCGGCAAGGGACCCGCGGCGCGGAGCCTGCGCCTGGACCTGCCGCGCTTTACCTTGGTCGGGGCGACGACGCGGACCGGGCTTATTACCGGGCCCTTGCGCGACAGGTTCGGCTTTGTCGCCCGGCTCGACTACTACGAAGTGGCCGACCTCGAGGTGATCGTGCGTAGGTCGGCGGGCGTCCTGCGAGCGGTGCTCGACCGCGAGGGCGGGGCTGAGATAGCGAAGCGCTCGAGGGGTACACCCCGCCTCGCCAACCGGTTGCTGAAGCGGGTACGCGACTACGCCGAGGTCCGGGGCGACGGGACGATCAACGAGGAAGTGGCGAAGTTCGGCCTGGAGCTGTTCCAGGTCGACGAACTGGGCCTCGACAAGGTGGACCGGGCGATCTTGGAGGCTACGTGCCTCCGCTTCCGTGGTGGGCCAGTCGGCCTGAGCACACTCGCTGTCGCGGTTGGCGAGGAACCCGAGACCGTCGAGGACGTCTACGAGCCGTTCCTCTTGCAGCTCGGCATGCTCATGCGGACGCCCCGTGGCAGGGTGGCAACACCTCTCGCGTGGGAGCACCTCGGCCTTTCCCCGCCGGCAGGCCCGCTCGCCCCGCCTGGCGTGCAGGTGGACGCGCACGACGGCGATGGGCCCTCTCCGACCCTGTGGGGTTAGCGGCCCGCTGCGGCTAGTGCCGTAGGGCAAACTGGTTGGACTTTGCTTGTACCCAGTTACGACCTGCCTGAAGAAGCGATCGCCCAGGTCCCTGCGGACCCGCGGGACTCGGCGCGCCTGCTCGTCGCTCTCGGCCCGGAGCCGGTTCACCTGCGGGTAAGGGATCTCCCGAGCCTTCTCGGCGAGGGTGACGTCCTGGTTGTCAACGACTCGCGGGTGGTGCCGGCCCGGCTGCAGCTGCACAAAGCCACTGGCGGGGCCGCCGAAGTCCTTCTGTTGGAGCCAATGGCACAGCGGCCTGGAAGTTGGGAAGCCCTGGTGCGGCCGGGCCGGAGATTGCCGCCCGGGACCTTGCTCTATGCGGGGGAACTTGCCGTAGTGGAGGTTGGGGAAGCTCTCGCTGACGGGTCGCGCGAAGTAACGAGCCTGGTGGATGACCTGAGCGCTTTCGGCTCGTTAGCGCTGCCTCCTTACGTGCGCACCGAGCTTGCCGAGCCGGGCCGCTACCAGACGGTTTACGCCGACCGGCCCGGCAGCGTCGCAGCACCAACGGCCGGGCTGCACCTGACCCACGAGGTGCTGGGGGAGTGCGTGAAGCGTGGGGCCCGGCTCGAACGCCTCGAGCTGGCGGTCGGCCTCGGGACGTTCCGGCCGATCAAAGGCGGCCAGGTCGAGGGCCACCTCATGCACTCGGAGCGGTACTCGGTACCCGAGCAGACCTGGGAGGCGTGCAAGCGGGCTAAGCGCGTCGTAGCGGTCGGCACGACGACGGTGCGAGCCCTGGAGTCTGCTGCAGCCACAGGAGCGCTCGAAGGCCGGACGGAGCTGTACATCAGGCCGGGCCATGATTTCTCCGTAGTGGACGTGCTGATGACGAACTTCCACCAACCGCGGAGCACCTTGCTCGTCCTTCTCGAAGCTTTTATGGGGCCTCAGTGGCGAGATCTTTACGGCACTGCGCTCGAAGAGGGGTACCGGTTCTTGTCCTTCGGCGACGCGATGGTGGTTGGCCGGCATGTTCCACGTTGAGGCCACCGCCGGCAAGGCCAGAGCGGGGTGGGCCGAAACCTCGCGAGGCCGGATCCTCACGCCGTGTTTCATGCCGGTTGGCACCCGGGGTGTAGTGAAATCAATGTCGGCCGAAGACATGGGCCGGGTGGGGGCGCAGGTCCTGCTGGCGAACACCTACCACTTGATGCTCCGGCCGGGCGCGGACGTGGTCGCCGAGATGGGTGGGCTGCACGGCTTCACCGGCTGGGAGGGGCACTTCCTCACAGATTCTGGGGGCTACCAGGTGATGTCCCTGCCGTGCTCGGTCGACGACGACGGTGTGACTTTCCGCTCCTCCTACGACGGCTTGCTCCAGCGGCTCACACCCGAGAGCGCCGTGGTCGTTCAGGAAGCCCTTGGAGCGGACATCCAGATGGTGCTGGACGTATGCACCGAGCTGCCTGCTGGTCGCGATGCGCTGTTGCAGGCGGGCGAGCGCACCTTGGCCTGGGCCAGGCGGGCTCGCGAGGTGCACTCCCGGCCCGACCAGTTGCTTTTCGGGATCGTTCAGGGCGGGGCAGAGCTCGACCTGCGCTCCGAGTACGCCGAGGCGTTGGTCGATATCGGCTTCGACGGCTACGGCATCGGTGGTCTTTCTGTTGGGGAGGAGCCGGGCGAGATGCTGGCGGCGGTCGACGCGGCGGTCCGGCGCCTGCCGCCAGACTGCCCGCGCTACCTGATGGGGGTTGGCGACCCTGCGGCGATCATCGCCGGGATAGGGCTCGGGGTGGACATGTTCGATTGCGTGCTGCCTACGCGTCTCGGCCGCCATGGCACGGCGCTCACCAGCGCCGGGCGGTTGCCGGTGAAGGCGGGCCGCTTCGCCAGGGACGCCTCCCCGATCGACCCCACCTGCAAATGCGCGGTCTGCGGGCGCCACAGCAGGGCCTACTTGCGTCACCTTCTCAACGTGGGCGAGCCGAGTGGGGGGCGGCTTGTCAGTTTCCACAACCTCGCCTGGCTGGCAGACCTGGTGGGCCGTGCGCGCCGGGCGGTACTCGACGGGACCTTCGGCGAGCTGTCTGCCGAGGTAGCCCGCACCTGGGGACAAGACCTGCCCGTGGTGGAGCAGGCAGACCTGCCGGTGGTGGCGCAGGCGGACCTGCCCGTGGTGGAGCAGGCGGAACCGCTACGCTAGTGCTTTGTCCTTAGTCGAGAGGCCCACCTTTTGGGCCCAGGTAGCGATCGCCGGATGGGCCCCACCTTCATATGCAGCTCATAAATAGCGTCTCAGTTCTCGTCGCAGCGACGACGCCCACGACCGCGGCCAAGTCCACCTCCTCGACTTCCTCGTCGGCCTTTCTGTTCCTGATCGTCATTGTGGCGGTCGCATACTTCGTCCTAATCCGGCCCAGCCGTAACCGCCGCATGGCGGCCATGCGGGCGAGCAAGACCTTCGACCTCGGTGACGAAGTCATAGCGGGGGGCATGGTCGGCCACGTGGTGCGCCTCGGGGAGGGCGACGTCGACATCGAGGTCGCCGACGGCGTGGTGGTCACCTTCGTCAACGGGGCCGTTCAGTCCCGCACGGCTTATGAGGCCAGGCTCGCGCCGAGGGGAGGCGCCCGCGGCTTCGGCGGCTTCGGCGGCTTGGGCGGTGCTCGTACCGCACCTACGACCACTGATGTCACTGATGACCAAGCGTCGCACGAAAGCGACCCATGGTCATCGGACGGCGCTGACGAGGACGCCCACGAAGCTGGTGATGGGGATGCTGGCGGGTCGGGCAACGCCGACTGGGCCCACGGGGACGGCGGTGCCGAGCCCTCCGGCGGGGGCAGGTAGCAAACGTGCGCACCCGTTCGCTCGTTTATTCGTTTGTCGCGATGGTCCTCATTGCGGTGTTGAGCATAGGAGCCACCGTCCTCACGGGTAAGAGCCCGCTGCTCGGGCTGGACCTGAAAGGTGGCGTGTCGGTCACCGAGCGGCCCGAGGGTGCCGTCAACTCCAATATCTTGCAAGAGGCCGTCGACATCATGGACAGGCGCGTGGACGGCACGGGCGTTTCGAACTCGAGCGTGGCCGTGCAAGGTGGCGACATCGTCATCGAGCTGCCGGGGGCGAAGAACGACACCCAGGTGCTGAGCTTCCTCGGCGAGACAGCTCAGCTGTTTTTTCGCCCGGTCGACTGCATAATCCCGGCGCTTTACGTCCCACCGTCGACCACGCCCAGCTCTACCCCGACGGGGACCACGACGACGGTCCCGGGTAAGTCCAAAGCCAAGTCGAAGATCTCTTCGACGGGCCGCACAACGACGTCGAAGCCGGCCAAGGCTGCCGCCGGCTTTGTTGGCCACCACCCGCTCGCCCATTTGGACGCCCGCCTCGCCTCCGCCAGCTACCCGGTCGCTGCTGCCGCAAGCCACACATCGGTTACATCACCCAAGGGAGCTGGCTCGGCTTCTTCGACTGTTGTGACCACGACAGTTCCTAAGAGCGCCGCGGCGACAACAACAACCACGACGACCCCGGCGAGTACAACCACGACGACCCCGGCGAGTGTCTGTAACGCGAGCGAAACCGCCCAGGCGGAGTACGACCCGCCGAACGGCAACCAGTACGGCGTTACGCCCTCCCAGGACGACAACGCAAACGACACCGTCGTGCTGCCCAACTACAGCGGTTACTCAGCGGGGCGCTATGTACTGGCCCCGGCGGAAATGTCAGGCAACATAGTAAAGAGCGCCACCGCCGACCTCGACTCCCAGACCGACGAATGGGAGGTCGTCTTGGACTTCACCGGTTCCGGCTCGACGGAGTTCAACAAGTACGCGGCAAATCACTACAAGTGTTACGAAGAGGACACGAGCAACCCCCCCTACTGCGCACTGCAGGCAATCGAGCTCGATGGGACCGTTGAGTCGGCGCCGTCGATCGATTCCAACAATTTCCCGGGGTCGGCCGAGATCAGCGGTTCTTCCTCGGCCCCCTTCACACAGGCGGAGGCGCAGAGCCTCGCCCAAGCGCTCAGCTACGGGTCGCTGCCTGTGCGGTTCGTGGCCCAGGACATAGACAACGTCTCGCCTCAGATCGGGACCGACTCGCTCAAGGCTGGCGCCATAGCCGGCGGCATCGCGGTGCTCTTGGTGCTCATCTACCTGATAATTTACTACCGGGCGCTAGGGCTAGTCGTGGTGATCGGCATTTGCATATCGGGGGCCTTTTTGTACTCGATCACGACTCTGCTGAGCTATACCGACAACCTCACGCTGACACTTTCTGGAGTGATCGGCTTGATCGTGTCCGTCGGTGTAACCGCGGACTCTTGCGTGGTCTATTTTGAACGCCTCAAGGAAGAGATCCGTGCCGGGCGCACCGTGCGTACCTCAGTGGAAAAGGGCTTCAAGCGCGCCTTCAGGACGGTTCTTGCAGCCGACTTCTCGTCGTTTATCGGCGCGCTGATCCTGTACGCCCTCACAGTCGGCGACGTCCGCGGGTTCGCTTTCTTCCTCGGGCTCGCCACCCTGCTCAACGTCGTTACAACGTATTTCTTTACACGCCCGCTCGTGGTCCTGATCGGCCGGAGATCGTCTGTCGGCGAAGCCGGCTTCCTGAGCGTGAGCCGCGGCCTTGGGGCCGGTGCGCTGGCCCAATGAACATCGAGAGCCAATGACCACCACGACAACGCACGCCCCGGGCTCGCTCGACCGGCCCATCGGTCACGGCCCCTTCGCCCGGCTCTACAGAGGGCAGACCCATTACGACTTCATAAACCGCTGGCGCTACTGGTTCGCGCTATCTGGCACCGTCATAGCTCTTGGGATCGTCGCGTTGTTCGTGAGTGGGCTGAACTTCAGCATCGACTTCAGGGGCGGCACGGTTTGGGAAGTGCCCACGACAGCGTCGGTGGCCACGGTGCGGGCGGACCTCGGCAAGATCAGCTCGACGCTCGACCAGTCGACGATCGTGACCCTTACGAACCGCCAGACGGGGAAGGTCAACATCGAAGTCGAGGCGTCTTCAACGATCACGGGTAACGCGAAGCTTGTTGCCGACGTCAGCAATGAGCTGGCCGTCATCGCCCACACTCCCGTCGACTCGGTCTCGATCGAGTCCATCGGCCCGTCCTGGGGGAGCGACATCTCGGAGAACGCGATCAAGGCCGTGATCGTGTTCCTCGTGCTCATCTCGCTGTGCATTTCGGTCTACTTCGAGTCGAAGATGGCGATCGCCGCGCTCGTTGCCCTCTTGCACGACATGTTGGTCACGATTGGCATCTACGCGCTATCGGGGTTCCAGGTGAGCCCTGACACCGTTATCGCCTTCCTGACGGTCCTCGGCTACAGCCTCTACGACACGATCGTCGTGTTCGACAAGGTGAAGGAAAACACGATCGGCCTCGCCTCGACCAACCGCGTCACCTATACGGACGTGGTCAACCTGTCAATGAACCAGGTGCTTGCAAGGTCCATCAACACCTCTTTTGTGGCAATCATGCCGGTGTTCTGCATATTGGTCATCGGTTCGTGGATCCTTGGGGCCTCCGCCCTGAACGACTTCGGCCTGGCCTTGTTCATCGGCCTCATGAGCGGGGCGTACTCCTCGATCTTCATAGCCTCGCCGATCCTTGCCCTGCTGAAAGAGCGTGAACCGCGCTACACGGAAATCCGCAGGCGTCTGGCCGCTTTCCCGCAGTCGCGCCAGTTCCTCACTCCTTCGACGGTGGCCGGCGGGATCATGTACGGCACGACCAGGGTTACGCCAACTGCGACCTCCGGACGCGGCAATGGCGGGGCCGGAGCGCTTGGGGGTGCGGGGGCTGGCGGATCGAGGCGAGGGGGTAGTGGCGTGGGTGCTGCGGGTGGCGTGGGTGTTGCGGGTGGCGTGGGTGTTGCGGGTGGCGTGGGTGTTGCGGGTGCCGGAGGGGCCGTTGGGGCCGGGGTTCCGTCAGATCCCGCAGGCCCTGACCCGCACTCGGAGGACCTGAGCGACGAGCCGATCATAAACCCAGGCCCGTCCGCGCTCGGGGAGCCGGCGGTTCGCAGCGCACCGAGCGGGGCAAGGCGGACGCCGCCACGCCCCCGCAAGAAAGTGCCGCGCCGGCGCTAGTTCACGCGCGCCCGGGCGAGATGCCCCGCCGGCCCTAGTTCCTGCCCGCGCTCTAGCCGGGAGAGTCGAGAGGACCGAACCGGAGTCGCCATTAGGTCGCCGAGCGCCTGACCAGGGCGGCATCGGCTGGCCGGCAGCGCGGAGTACGCTTTGTACTATGGATTACGAAGTCGCGGGCCTGAAGGACCTCATAAGGGAGATCCCCGACTTCCCAAGGCCTGGCATCGGCTTCAAAGACATCACGCCGCTGCTGGCGGACCCCGCCGGCTTCGCAACCTGCGTCAACGCGTTGGCCGACCGGTTTTCTGGTGAGCGTATCGACAAAGTGCTCGGGGTTGAGGCGAGGGGCTTCATAATCGCCTCCCCAGTTGCCTACCGCCTCGGTGCGGGTTTCGTGCCCGTGCGCAAAGCAGGCAAGCTGCCCTTCGAGCTGCTCTCGGTAACTTATGAGCTGGAGTACGGTGCCGACACCCTAGAGGTGCACACCGATGCCCTCCAGCCGGGTGAGCGGGCGCTGGTCCTGGACGACGTGCTCGCAACCGGGGGTACCGCCGCAGCCACTTGCAGGCTGGTCGAAAAGTTGGGGGCGGTAACGGTTGGTTTTGGTTGCATCGTCGAGCTGAGTTTTCTCGGCGGTCGCCGGCGCCTCGAGGCCGGCCTGCCTGTCGAGGCGCTTATCAGTTACGGGTAAATGGGGACCTGAGGGACGAAAGGGAAGGACATAGCGTGACCACTGTCGAGCGGGCCCCTAGGGGCCGAGCCGCTGCAACGGTGGAACGCGTCCTGCCCTGGAGGCGGCAGAGCCCCGTAAGCTCGGATGCACTGGCGCCCCTGCTGGCGGCATATCGCGAGCGCCATCCCAAGGGTGATGCGAGCCTGATCATAAGGGCGTACGAGACGGCAGAGCGCGCCCATGCGGGCCAAGTCCGCCGTTCTGGGGAGGCTTACATTTCCCACCCGGTGGCGGTGGCCACCGTCCTGGCGGGCCTAGGGATGGACGATGTAACGCTCGCAGCAGCCCTGCTGCATGATTCCGTCGAGGACACGGCGGTGTCTCTGCCCGAGCTCGAAGCGAGCTTCGGTCCCGCTGTGGCCCAGATCGTTGACGGTGTCACCAAGTTGGAGCGGGTGTCTTTCGATTCGCGCCAAGCAGCGCAGGCGGCAACCATGCGGAAGATGCTGGTTGCGATGGCCAAGGACCCGAGGGTCCTTCTCATAAAGCTGGGCGACCGGTTGCACAACATGCGCACCGTGGCGGCCATGCCCGAGGCGAACCAGAAGCGCACGGCCCAGGAGACCCTCGACATCTATGCCCCGCTCGCGCACCGCTTCGGCATCGCCAGTATCAAATGGCAGCTGGAGGATCTCTCGTTCGCTGCGCTGCACCCGCGCCGGTACGCACAGATCGAACAAATGGTGGCCTCCCGGGCGCCCGAGCGCGATATTTACCTGGCTCAGGTCGAAGAGCAGGTCCAAGAGCGCCTAGTGGCAGCCCGGATCGAAGCGCATGTCACCGGTCGGCCCAAGCACCTCTACTCGATATACGAGAAAATGGTGTTGAAAAACAAGGAGTTTGACGAGATCTACGACCTCGTCGGTGTCCGGGTCATCGTCAGCTCAGTGAAGGACTGCTGGGCTGCGCTGGGGGCGATCCACGGGACATGGGCGCCCATCCAGGGGCGCTTCAAGGATTATATAAATACACCGAAGTTCAACCTCTACCAGTCGCTGCATACGACAGTGGTCGGGCCACAAGCCAAGCCGCTCGAAGTCCAGATCCGTACCTCGGAAATGCACAACCGGGCGGAGCGAGGCATTGCGGCCCACTGGGGCTACAAAGAGAACGCCTCTTCTGCCGACGTCGCGTGGTTGCAAAGGATCGTGGACTGGTCGGCCGAAAGCACCGACCCTGCTGAGTTCCTCGAAGGGTTGAAGCTCGACCTCGAGACCGATGAGGTCTTCGTTTTCACCCCCAAGGGCGACGTTGTTGCGCTGCCAATTGGCGCCACACCGGTCGATTTCGCTTACTCGATCCACACCGAGGTTGGGCACCGTTGCATCGGGGCACGCGTGAATGGGCGGCTCGTGCCGCTCGATTCCAAGCTGACATCCGGCGACAGCGTCGAGATATTCACGTCGAAAGTGCCTTCGGCCGGGCCGAGCAGGGACTGGCTCAACCTGGTGGTCACACCGCGGGCGCGCAACAAGATCCGCCAATGGTTCAGCCGCGAGCGGCGCGAGGACGCTATGGAGAACGGCCGTGAGGAGCTCGTCAAGGCGTTACGCAAGGAGGGCCTCCCGCTACAGAAGTTGATGGGCAGCGAGCAGCTCAAGAGCGTGAGCGAGGCGATGCATTATGCGGACCTGGAGGGCCTGTACGCATCGATAGGCGAGGGCCACGTATCAGGGCAGGCCATAGCGCAGCGCCTCGCAAGGGAGCTAAGAGGCGGCGACCAGGACGTCCAGCTCCCCTCCACGGTCCGCCAGCCGAGGCGTGCTGCCAGCCGTCAGGGTATAGGGCTGCACGTCGAGGGCCTCGACGACGTCATGGTGCGCCTAGCCCGCTGCTGCACGCCCGTGCCGGGCGACGAGATCATCGGTTTCGTGACACGGGGCAGAGGTGTCAGCGTCCACCGCAGTGACTGTGCCAATGCGGCAGCCCTCGCGGCCGGCGAGGTGGGCCGCCTCATAGAGGTCGAGTGGGACAGGGACAGACCGGGCAGCTTCCTGGCTGCCCTGGAGATAAAGGCCCTCGACAGGACCCGCCTCGGGGTTGATGTTTGGAAGGTCCTCTCGGACCATCACCTCAACATCTTGCGAAGCGATACCCACACAGGAGCGGACCGGGTGAGCAAGATGCGCTTCGAGTTCGAGCTGGCCGACCCGGCCCATCTCGAATCGGTTCTCGGCGCCCTCAAGCGCGTGGACAGCGTCTATGACGCCTACCGGGCCCTGCCGGGATCGGGCAATGGCGCGCGAGGGCCTAGCTGACGGCTGAGCGGCCAGACCTTTTCCAAGCAGCGATGGAGCGGCGCCTGGCCGAAGGTGGGCCGCTGGCGGCCCGCATGCGACCGCAGTCCCTCGACGACGTGGTCGGCCAGGAGCGCCTGCTTGGGCCGGGACGACCTCTCCGGGCGCTGATCGAAGCGGACCGGTTGAGCTCGGCAATCCTTTGGGGTCCCCCAGGTACGGGCAAGACGACGCTCGCAAGGCTGATTGCTGGAGCGACGAAGCGGTCCTTCATCGGCCTGTCTGCGGTCTCGGCCGGAGTAAAAGACGTCCGCGAAACGGTCGAAGGCGCCCGGAGGTTGCTCGGGGAGGAGGGCAGGGGAACGGTGCTGTTCCTCGACGAGGTACACCGCTTCAACCGCACGCAGCAGGACGCGCTTCTGCCCTCGGTGGAGGCCGGCGAACTGACCTTGATCGGCGCTACCACAGAGAACCCGTTTTTCAGCGTGAACGGGCCGTTGCTGTCCCGCAGCACCTTGTTCCGCTTGGAACCGCTCTCGGAGAAGGATCTCCTCGTGCTGCTGAACAGGGCGCTCGTGCACGAGGGGGGCGCGGTCGAGGTTGGTGTGCTCGAATTCTTGGCGGGGCTCGTCGAGGGTGACGCGCGGGCTGCCCTGAACAGCCTCGAGGTGGCCCTCGCCCTGGCCGAAGCCGGCGGTCGTGGAGCAGTGAGCATGGCCGATGTCGAGGCCGCTCGCAGCACCCGGGCGCTGCGCTACGGCGACGACGAGCACTACGACGTGATCAGTGCGTTCATAAAAGCCATCAGGGGCTCGGACGCCGATGCCGGCCTCTACTGGTTGGCGCGCATGCTCGAAGCCGGTGAGGACGCCCGCTTCATAGCCCGTCGCCTGGTCATACTGGCCAGCGAGGATGTCGGGATGGCCGATCCGCAGGGCCTGCTCGTCGCTGACGCGGCGGCGCGTGCTGTCGAGTTCGTCGGGCTGCCCGAAGCGCAGCTCAACCTTGCCCAAGCCGTCGTCCACCTTGCCAACGCCCCCAAGTCCAACTCGGTAACTGCCGCTCTCGGGAGGGCCAAGGACGATGTCGCGTCCGTGGCGGCGGGCGCGGTCCCCAAGCATTTGAGGGACGCTCACTACCCCGGCGCGGCCCGCCTCGGCCACGGCAAGGGCTACGTTTACCCCCACGACGAGCCGGGGGCATGGGTCGAGCAGCAGTACCGGCCCTCGCACCTGGAGGGCCGCTCCTACTGGGAGCCGACAGGACGTGGCCAAGACGTGCGGCGGCAGGTGCGAGGTGAACGGCAGGTGCGAGGTGAGCGGGACGAGCCCGGTGGGCGGGACGAGCCCGGAGCGGCCGAGTAGCCCGCCAAACTCGTATCTGGGGACCTACGGCGCACTCGCCCCGCGTCTGGTCCCTCCGCCCGCGAAAAACGCGGGGAACTCGCGCCAAGCGGCGGACGGGAGTGGAAGATTGGACCAGGCGGCGCCCCGAAACCCTGCGCCTGGCGCGAGTTTTACGCGCCTATCGCGCGGAAGAGCCCCCAGATAGGCTTCGCGACCTGTTTTGCGGGCCGCCGACACCTGTGGCGCGAGGTGCCCCGGAGCTGCCCCGGAGGTGCCCCGGAGGTGCCCCGGAGCTGCCCCGGCTCTGTGGCGAGGGCGGCTCGCGCTCTAAGCTAAAAGGCCGATGCGACTCGCGTTGTTGTCCACGGGCACCGACAGCGTCGCTGTGGGCGTCACCGTGGTCGCCACCCTGCTCGTATTGGCGCTGGTCGTTGCAGTCGGGTACCTCCTGAAGGTGGTGCGAGAGATGCGCCGCGAGGCCCAAGGCCTGGCACGCGAAGCACAGGAACTGCTCGCCGAGCTCGGTAGCACGGTCCGCCGCGCCGGTATCGAGGTCGAACGGGTCGACCGCATGGTGGGCAGCGCCGAAGCGATCAGTGACGCCGTGGGATCGGCTTCTAAGCTGGTCGGCGGCGCCGTAGCGGGCCCGCTCATCAAGTTGGTGGCTTTCGGTTCGGGTTTGACCAGGGCCGCCCGGCTCGTGCGTAAAGGGCCGCCGGCGAGCAGCGTTGCTGGCACGTCCGCCAAGGACGGGCGGCGGCGCGCGCGCTCGAGAGGCAGGGCGGCGGCGCGTGCGACTGCCCGTTCCGGTGGCCGGGGCCGCGGCCGCAGCGGCCTCAAGGCAAGCTGATGTTCCGCCGCTTGACCTGGTTGGGGGTGGGCGTGGTTGCGGGGTTCGGCGCGTCCAAGTGGGTCGAGCGCAAGGCCCGCCAGCAGCTGGCCCGCTACTTTCCAGTGAGCCGGCTGCCTCTTCGGGCGGGCTCCGAAATAGCAGATAGGGCGCGCGACAAGGCCGCCGGCAAGATCCTCGACCTGCGCATTGCCGTTGAAGGTGGCCGCGATGCGATGGCTGCCAAAGAGGCTGAACTACGCCGGCAGCTTGGGCTTGCGGAGGCCGCCGGGCCAGATGGGCTTGCCCATGGACATGACCATGAGGGCCGTCGAGGCGAGCAGCAGAGCCGCGGCCGCCAGTTCGACCGATAGGGCAAGGCCCGAATAAGGAGCGCTCATCGAGTCCTGCCAGCCGAACAGGCCGAAGTTGACCGAAATGATGAGGCCGGCCGCGGTGGACAGAGCGAAGCCGGCCTCGGCGAGCACAAGGAGCACCCTGCGAGTCACGCTGGTCCCAAGGGCCAGCAACACCCCCACCACCGCCTGGATCAAGAACAGCGGCCCGATGGTGGGGATGTTGCGGTAGCCGTGGTCGTCCCACAGCTCGAAATGGATAACCGAGGAAGCCACGACCAGCAGGGAACCCGCCCAGGTCAGCACGTTGGCGACCAGGGCAAGCCTGGTCCGCATGGGTGCGGTCGGGGGGTGCCGGAGCAGGCTGCTAACGACCGGGCTGCTAATAGCCGCCTCCCGACGAAACGGTGGTTGTCGTCTTGGGGGCGGACGACCCGCTCTTCGACAACGACACCACGAAGAAATCATGCACGTCGTTACCGGTAACCTTCCCTGCGGTGTCCTCGACGAAGGTGTACAGGGCCTTGCCGTCCCAGGTGACCTGAGTCCCGTAGGGTGCCTTGACCGTGCCCAAACCCTTCACGCCCGCGCCCATGTGGGCGCCCATCTGGCCCTTGGGGAGCACGAGGGGCGGCCAAGCGGTGAGGCAACCTCCGGTGCATGCCCAATGGCCGCGAGTGTTCGCCGCGTCGTAGTAGAGAGGCAGGCCCTTTTGGTCGACGAGGATCTTGCCGTACTTCGCAACGGTCTTGACCTCGACTTCAACCGCCGCGGGCTTGCCCGCAGCCGTATGCGTCGCGGCGTTGGCGGGCCCGGCGGCCAGGGCGGCCAGGGACAACCCGAGTGCAGCAGCTCCGACGGTGAGGCCGCCTCGCCGCAAGCGTGCTGTGCGGTCCAAGCGGGGTGCGTTCGTAGCGGGTGTCATTTGGACTGGTGTTATGAGTTGCATGTGATGCCTCCTGAGGGTGCTGGTTAGACCGGAGCGCCGAAGCGCGGTTCTCTAGGGGTTACGAACGGGCCGCCCGGCGGGATTCGGCCCATCGGGCCCCTGCGGCCGGCGCCAAGGGCGCAATCCTTTCTCGGGGGGCTTACGTAACCTCTTTGTGTGCTTCGAAAAGCTATGACTGACGCGGGCGTGAGCGACGACGCGCTCCTTGCCGGTATGGCGGTCGGCGACGAACGGGCGGGCGTAGTCTTCGTAAGGCGTTACCAGCGACGGGTCTACGGTCTGGCGCTCAGCATGGTGGGCGACCCGGCGCTGGCCCAGGACATAGCACAGGAGGCGTTCCTGCGGGCGTGGCGCCATGCCCTCGTCTTCGACGGCCGGCGGGCCTCGGTCGGGACATGGATCCTCACGATCACGAGGAACCTGGCAATTGACTCCTTGCGGCTGCGCCGCCCGGTGGTCACCGACCCCGCCGACCTCATGTGGGTGAACCTCGCCAGTCGCGGCCCGCTACCCGACGAACGGGCCGAGTCCTCCGACACCCGGGCCCGGCTCGTGGCCGCCCTGGCTTCGCTGCCAGCAGAGCAGAGCCGCGCCCTGGTCCTTGCGGCGGTTTACGGGTACACGGCCGCAGAGATCAGTGAGGTCGAGTCGGTCCCGCTCGGTACGGCCAAGACCCGGATCCGCCGCGGGCTGATCAAGCTTCGGGCCCTCAACGCGACCCACGACCTCGCTGGTGGAGGTGCACTACCGTGACCGATGACATGGCGGGTGACATGGCCGGCGACATGGCCGGCGACCTGCGCCCCGAGTGCGCCGCCGTGGACGACGACCTCGTTGAGCTCGCCCTTGGGTCGCTGACCGGCAAGCAGCGGGTCGCCGCAGTAGCGCACATGGAAAGCTGCGCTCGCTGCTCGGCTGAAGTCGACGAGCTGTCGAAGGCCGCCGACCAGTTGCTCCATCTCGCTCCGGCGTCCGAGCCCCCGATCGGTTTCGAGGCCGGCGTTTTCGAGCGCCTGGGCCTCAACCCGCGCCCTCCCGGCTGGCGGTCGTGGTTAGCCGTGAGGCCGAAGCTCGCCATGGCCATGGCGGCGTGTGCTTTGGTGGTCACCTTCGGGCTCGGCGCTGTCATCGGGCATGGCAGCGGTAGTGGGGGCGACCGCTATGCCGCGCCCGGGCCAAAAGCCCCGATCGAAGCCGCGGCGCTCTACTCGGGCAGCCATATGGTCGGTCGGGTCCTCGTTTACGCCGGCAACCCCACGTGGTTGTTCATGTACATGGACGACCCTGCGTGGCAGGGCGCGATCCACTGCGAGGTCGTGGTCGACCAGGGCCCCACGGTGGACCTTGGGCAGTTCTGGCTGTCCGAAGGCAAGGGTGCCTGGGCGGCGAGCGTGGACCAACCGGCCGGGCGCCTGAGCGAGGCACGCATCGTCGCGGCAGACGGCAAGGTGCTGGCCTCGGCCACCCTGTCCTGAGCCGCTCCGCTTAGCTCGTCGTATCCCGGAGTGAGCGTGAGGGCGGGTCGTGCGATCCGCACCTCCTTCACGTCCTACGGAACGATGAAGACGGTGCGGATCCACGCCTCGCCCTCTGCGCACGTCCACCTTCGGGCATGCATGGCACAAACCGGTTGGTCAGGTCGCGGCCTGCCCAGAGAGCAAGGTCAGGAAGGGCGTTGGTCCCGACGGAGGGGCCGGTAGCTGCGAGATGGGCACGTTCCGTTAGGCGTGCCCATCCTCGCAGTGCCGGGCCGTACGTCTCCGCCGGTGCCGGGCCCTGCGTCGCCAAGCCTCTGCGCGTCCCGTGCCCGCCCATGGCCACGAACGGGCGGGATAATCTGGCAGGCGATGGATGCGAACGGGCTTCGGCGCGCCTTTGTGGACTTCTTCGTCGTGCGCGGCCACGTGGAGGTACCTTCCGAGGGCCTCCGGCCTCACCACCCCCGGGCCCCCCTTTTCTCGAACGCAGGCATGAACCAGTTCCTGCCCTATTTCCTGGGCGAGGAGGTGCCCCCTTACAAGCGTGCCGTGAGCGTGCAGAAATGTGTAAGGGTCCGCGGCAAGCACGACGACATCGAACAGGTTGGGCGTAGCCCGAAGCACGTGACATTTTTCGAGATGCTCGGCAACTTCAGCTTCGGCGACTATTTCAAGGCCGAGGTGATCCCTTGGGCCTGGGAACTGCTGACAGAAGTGCTCGGTTTCGATGGGGACAGGCTCTGGGTCACCGTCTACACCGATGACGACGAGGCGGCGGATATATGGGTGGACAAGGTCGGGTTCCCAAGGTCGCGGATCCAGCGCACAG
>Ga0302325_10013444_pt1 | contig 17457 bp, 17 predicted proteins | sample Palsa_T0_2_FD_201948 | JGI IMG/M metagenome (GOLD analysis project Ga0302325, IMG submission 201948) | Peat permafrost microbial communities from Stordalen Mire near Abisko, Sweden - Palsa_T0_2 | ecosystem: Environmental > Terrestrial > Soil > Palsa > Peat permafrost | place: Sweden: Abisko... | reverse complement strand
TGCACGCCAACAGCCTCTACTATTGGCCGACCGACACTTTCGGGGGCGCCTCTCAAGATATCATCTGGTCCTCGCGACACCAGGACTGGGTCATGAAGGTCGATTATGAGAACGGCTCGCCCAGTGCGACCGGAGAGATCTTGTGGCGTATGGGGAACGAAGGCGACTTCACCTGGGTTGGCCCTGCCGATCCGTGGCCCTGGTTCTCGCACCAGCACGAGGTGGGTATCGAAAAGAACGGTTCCGGGGTGATGACGGTCTTCGACAACGGGAATACGCGCATAGCGCCGCCGCCCATCGGGTTGGGGAGCAGTCCCGGCTGTCTGCCCTACGACTGCAACAGCCGCGGCATGGCCCTGACCTTCACCGAGTCGGTCCCGCCAGCGGCCTGCACGGCGACCTCCTGTTTGGTTACGGCGGTCCTGAGCTCGGATCTGGGATACTTCTCCGCGGCGATGGGGAGCGCGCAATTACTGTCCAACGGCGACTACTTCTTCCAGCCGGCCATCGTGCTCACTCCACAACTGACCACAGTGGGCTACTCCATGGAAGTGGCTCCCGTTCCGGCTACGGACTCGCCTAGCGTGCTGCTGAACCTGGAAGGTCCGGAACAGTACCGCGCCTGGCAGATGAGCAGCATGTATTTCCCGCCAATCACGTAGGGGCGTCACGCTTATTCATAGCGCAGGGCGACCGTGGGGTCTATGCGCGCGTGCCCAGGCGTCGGGAAAATCGCGCAGTGAGAGAGTAAATCCGCGGAACCGTGTTTAAAATGGGCATGTGGCGACTTTACAGCCAGCACGGAGAAAAACGAATGAGCTGTGGATGGTTTTCGCGGCCGTTTTGGAAAGCATTTTTGGTCCTGATCCCGCTGGTTACGGGCGTCCGTTTTCTGGCGGCTCAGTCACTCAGCTCGTACTCGACCAGCTTAACTTCCAGTATCGACAGCCTCATGACACAGTATCCGGCGTCGGCGAAATCGCCGGTAATCATAGGCGCGCACGTGTATCTTGCGGATGGGGCCATCGTGCAGGGCGTAGATACGCAGGTGCTGTTGGATTATGTGGACGGCTTGAAAGCCGCGGGCGCGCAGCGCATCGATCTCGACCCGGCCATCGACACGGTAAACAATGCAGCGTCAGAAGCGAAGTACGATGCTCTGGTCCAGCATATCCGGGAGTTGGGGCTGCAACTGGCGCTCGATCCACAATTCGGCATCAATGAGACAGCCATCGGCTCTTTCCAGGCCTTTCAGGCCCTGGCAACGCAGACTTATAAGATAATGGCGGCCCGCTATCAGCCCGACCGTTTCGTGATCGTCCACGAACCCAGCACCCAGGCCGGCCGGATGGGCCTGCAGACGACGGTAGCGGATTGGACTGGATTCGTTGACGCATTGGCCCCCATCGTCAAGGCCGCTTCGCCGACAACCCTGGTGGGCGCGGGAGACTATTATGGCGCCCGGCCGAACGGGCAGGGGAACGGCGTGGAAGCCGGCTATTATGCCGCTTTCGTGGTGGATCCCAACCTGGACTTTACCACCATGGACGTTTATGCGGACGACCCCGCCAGCATCGCCGAATTTGCGCAGTGGGCGCAGATGGCCCATGCCAACAACAAGATAGTGTATATGGAGGAAACCGCGCGGCCGCAGTTCCTTCCGAGTACGCTGCCGCCGAACTGGGAAAGCCAGTCGGATGAAGCGATGTCCGTTTACGGGTCCGGTTACTCCGCGTTCGCTCCGCTGGACGCCCAGTGGTTAGCGGCCATGACTGCGTTTTGCTCCGCGAACGGGATGGAGGCCATGACCTATTTCCAGACTAATACGTTGTTTCTATACGTAAGCAGCGGTGTAACTCAGGCCACCAATCCGACGTACATTATGGCGTTGATAAAGGCCGTCCCCCTGGGGCAGACCACTACGGCCTTAACCGCCACTACCACTCCGACCACCACCGTTACAGCTCTACTTAGCCAGAGTCAACAGTGGGGAATCAAAGAGGCCGTCAGTCTTTCCAATGCCAGTTATGCGACGATTCCCAGTATTTACAATCCTAATTGCGACCCGTGTAATGCCGAGACTACGGTGGCTCCCGATGGGCTGGTGAGCGCCTTTGGCGCGGATCTGGCGACGACGACGGCCGCGTCGTCGAGTTACCCCACCTCCATGGGCGGCACCTCGGTTACGCTCGTAGACAGCGCCAACACTACTTACAACGCGCAGATCTACTCGGTATCGCCGCAGCAAGTGAATTACCTGATACCCAGCAAGGTAAACACCGGCAAGGCCGTCGTAACAGTGACCAGCGGCGACGGCGTCCAGACCACGGGCGTGGTGCTGGTCCAGACGGTAGCGCCTGGCCTCTATACCGCCAATGCCAATGGCGAGGGTGTCGCGGCGGCCATCGTGGTTACCACGCACGCCGATGGGTCGCAATCGAGCGCGGATGTCTCTACCTGCGGCAGCACGGCGGGGAGCTGTGTACCGGCGCCCATCAGCCTGGGCTCATCCACCGATACGGTGGCCGTAGAGCTTTTCGGCACCGGTCTACGCCACCTGTCTTCGGCGGCCGCGGTCAGCGCCACGATTAATAATCAAGCCCTGCCAGTCCTGTTCGCCGGGGCGCAGCCGACGTTTCTGGGCCTGGATCAGATCAACGTGCAGCTCCCGCAAAGCCTGGCTGGCAGCGGCCTGGTGAACCTGATGCTGACGATTGCAACGGCCCCCGGCGCCACCGTGCCGCTCAACACCGTGACCCTCGACATTCAATAACCCTGCCGCCTGCTTACCAGGCGCCCATGTCTTCTCGGATCATATTGAAGGGGTTGGTCATGCGCGGAGACAGCTTGCCGTTCTTGATCTTGCCGTTCGCAAAGAGAATGGTCACCCTGCCACTCAGCGCTTTGACTCTCCAGGCGGACAGCCGCTTGGAGGTGATGGCGCCATCGATGGTGACCGTGTCGCCGTCGACTGAGATGGAATTTTTCTTGACCATTTTCAGGTCCGCGGCGAAGCGGTCCTTATGCCAGTCGGTAATGGCCTGCCGCCCCGTGTACATGGTCATGTTGAAATCCACGTTGGAGTCGTCAGTGAAAAACTCCATGCAGCGGTCCAGGTCCCGCGCGTGAAACGCCTCCAGGTAGGATTCGGCGAGCGCCTTCAGATCAGTAGGGGATACGACTTGATTTTCCATATCGTTTAGACTCGATGTTGTTCCCAGATAGCCACGGCCACCGCGCCTTCCTTCCGCACGGGATCTTCAGTCTGACCGGTAGCTTCCAGTTTTTCCGCCAGCCAGGTTTCTATTTCCGTCTCCATCTCCGCCGCCAGCTTGGGCTCGTCGGCGGCGATATTGTGAGTTTCCCCCGGGTCGGTCTCCAGGTCGTAGAGCTCCCGGTCCGGATTCCCCAGCAGATCCGGCTGGCGCGCCAGAATGAATTTATAGCGATTGTTGCGCAGATAGTACTTGGCCTGCCAGGTGGATTCGAGGCCAATCACGCGATCGTATCCGGAGGGCTCTTCCTCCCCGGTGAGCTGTTTCAGAAAACTGCTGCCGTCCAGTTCCTCGGGAGCCGCCACGCCGGCCGCCTCGAGCAACGTAGGCATCACGTCGGACAACTGGCGGAAAGGCGCGATGCGGGTACCGGTGCGCAGCTTGCCGCCCGGCCAGCGCACTATCAGCGGGACCCGCACCGTGCAATCGTAGAGGCCGTAGTGATCGTAGAAGATGCGGTGGTCGGTCATGCTTTCGCCGTGGTCGGCCAGCAGCACGATCATGGTATCTTCGGCCATCCCCTGCTTTTCGAGGGTGTCCTCGAGCGCCTGGATGCCTTCGTCCAGATAGTGTAGCTCGCGATCATAGAGCGCCGTGACGTAGTTGGGATCGGTGATGAGCCCGCTGGGAGTGCGCAGCCAGGTATCCCGCGCCATGGCGCCGACCGGATGATCCCACCATTCGTCGAGCGCGTGGTTGTCCCGATCAGTTGGGTTGCCGCCGTTGTAGAACAGGCCCCGCATACGCTCCGGCGGGACGTAGGGATAGTGCACGTCCCAGTAGTGTATGAACATGAAAAAGGGCCCTTTCGGAACGGTTTTGATCCACTGAAAGGCCCGGTCGTTCAGCTCTTCCTGGGTAACGGAGGCGTAAAAGAGATGGTGCAGGCTCGGGTCGATCAGGTATTCATAGCCGCGCCCGAACCAGATACGCTCTCGAAACAGGGTGTCCACAGCACAGGTGGCGTAACCCTCGTCGAGCAGCATTTCCGCCAGGAAAGGCGTCCCGCGGGCCAGTTTGGCTCTGCCGCCGTGCGCCACCACGCCATGCGTGACCGGGTGCAGCCCGGTGAAGATGGTGGTATGGGAAGGTTGCGTGGGAATGCCCGGCGCAAACATCTTTTCGAAGAGCACTCCCTGGCAGGCCAGCCGATCGATATGCGGGCTGGTCGGCAGGGGGTACCCATAGCATCCCAGGTGGTTGGCGCGCAGAGAATCCGCCGTGATCAAAATAATATTGGGTTTTGCCTGCATGCATCCAACGCTCGCCGGACCCGGAGGGCGCCCCGGCGAATTTTAGTCGATATAGCCCAATTCCCGCAGTCGCTCGACAACGATGGCCTCGTCTTCCGGCCGGATCACCTGTACGGGTTCTTCCGGGACGCCGGGCGGGTCTGGCGTGGCCGGCGGATCGGGGACGTTCTTCTTCTGAGGTTCCTGCTGCATATTTCTTAATAGACCGATCTTGTTACGATAGCACGCGTTGCCGATGGAAGCCAACATCCGCGCAGGTTCCCGCAGTTTCCAAGGGCTTGACGGTACCGCACCTGTTCCGCCGCGAGCTATCCCCTTGCTAGGTTTGATGGAGCCTATCGATCCGATAAAAAGCCAGTGGTACGATAAAATTTCCGCTGGTGCGCTGGTTCGTTTGTAGGCGTGCTGTTGGCGTCTGAACGAAGCCGGCCCGGGTGGAAACCGGGCCGCATTACGCGACGCCGTCGTCGTTCCAAGTAGCGATACAAAGCCCCGGGTCGGGAAACCGGCCCGGGGCAAGCCTCCTTAAATATACGCCTGCCCGTCCTATGATTGCAAACGTGACCAATTCACGCTTCCCTTGAAGTGCGTATCATAAAGCCGATGAAAAAACCGCCCAAACCGCCGCGCCAGACCGCACCACGACGCCCAGCCGCGCCCGCGAGCCCTTCCCTTGCTCTCGTTACGCGCCCGATCGGCGAGGATGGCTTGCACCGCCGCATCCAGTTCATGGTGGCCTTGGTGCTCAACGCCATGCACAGCCCCCATAGCAAAGCCGCCTATGACCATGCCTCACCGGCTTCCTGGACTGGTACCGGCAGAATGCGCCAGGCGAAGTTTTCAGCAAGGCCGTGGCGCAACGGTGGTTGGCTTCCCTCCAGACGAAAGGTCTGAGCCCGTCTACGATCAATCTGCGCTTATCTGCGATAAAGAAATTGGCAGCGGAGTCGATGGACAACGGCCTCCTGGACCCTCTGCTGGCGCAAGGGATCGCACGCATCAAGGGGATCAAACGCGCCGGCGTTCGCATCGGCAACTGGCTCACGAAGGCGCAAGCAGAACAACTGCTGAACGCGCCCGACGCCGCTACGCTGAAGGGCAATAGTGATCGCGCCTTGCTGGCGGCTTGCGTCGCACCGAGGTTTCGTCGATGACGTTCGACCACATTCAACAGCGCGATGCCCGCTGGGTGTTGGTCGATCTGGTTGGCAAAGGCTGCCATTGATAGCTGGACCACAGCCGCCGGCATCACCGATGGCCTGGTGTTCCGCGCCATGAACAACCGCCACGAGCTTACCGGCAATCCGTTGCTGGCTCAAAACGTCATGGATGCCGTCATCCGCTACGGCGAGATGATCGGATCGGACCGGTTGGCGCCGCATGATCTCCGCACGTTCGCTAAGCTGGCGCATATGGGTACATGCTGCATTGGAACAGATTCCAGTTGAGCCTGGGGCATGTGTCGATTCAGACCACCGAACGCTACTTGGGTGTCAGTCAGGACTTGACGGACGCGCCCTGCGACCACCTGGGCATCAAGCTGAAGGTCTAAGTTCATGGAGTTCTGGGTCGGTTGGGATTCTCATTCAAGGCGTGTATCTTCGGAAAGCCCTTACAAGTTCGGCAATGGCTTGATTTCTTGTGACCGGATCAGTGATCTGTTCAACGAGCTTCATAGCGTTCTCATCATGCCGGATCTCATCGAGCTTATTGTTGGTTTCCCGATGAAATTTGATCATGAAGAAGCTGAGCAAGTCCATTACAATGCCCGCGCCAAGCGTCAGCCCCCCTTTGTCCGTTTGGAGAGTCGAAAATAGCAACGACAGTATTCCGGCTAAGAGGACGACGGTTCCAATAGCACCGATGCTAATAGCCGCGTTGAATGTAATGCTCGCCTGCCGCATTTGCTCCCTTTTTATGGGGTCGTCAACGGGGCGAGCAAGTTCCGGGATATCATCAATCTGAAGTTTTTCTAGCCACTCGTCTTCTGGTGCAGCCATAACTTCCCCAGGATAAACCCCCGGTCGGTGTTTTAAGCGACGGAAAACCCCCCGCCGGGCTGAGGCTTTAATACGCGCGCAGTAAATACGTAGCACATTGACATTAGCATACATGTGTGGTACTATGCATACGATGGGGTCTGGTACCGGTGAAAGGTGGCAAAAGTGGTGGGCACAGTCTTAACGAAATACTACTTTGAAATCATAGAGTTGATACCGGATCTCATCCGCAGTACTGGCCTGGCGGACAAGCTGAACCTCAATAACCTTCTCCAGGAGTCTCCAGAGTTGCTGTATTTTAGATGAATATATTGAAACTATTGAAATTGAAGGACTTGACTGATGTTGTTCTAGGGGGCCCTTTGCGAGCCCCCCACATGCTTCAGCTTGGGATAACGATTTCCTTGACCGGCTGGCCGTCGCGGGTCACAACTATTCGGTCACCATTTCGGGCCGCCTCCAGAGCAATTTTGACCAACCCTAGACCTAGTCGAAAAAGTTCGGTCATTGAACGGTTCGTCTCTTTGGAGAGGGCCACCAACTCTGCATGCGCCCTATCCGATAGAATGAAGTTAACTCTTTTAACAAGAGCGGCGGAAGCCATTGTTGCCACGTAAACCTGCTCCTTTCTGCGAGTCTAGAAGACACACGCTGCCACGCTGCCCTTTGTTAAGCAAACGAATGACTATCCTTGGTTGCTTTTACTCCGGACTCGGTTCACAGCGGTCGGCATTTCACAAAAGATTCTTGAAATCCGCCTTTTTAAAGAACACACAACAGCGCTGTCTTCTTGGCAGTGAAGGGATCTACCCCCCTCATACATCAATGATATGTACAATTACCAAAGTTGTCAAGTGGTAAGTTTTAAAAACGTTGACTTGACATCCGCATGTAGGATATGTATCAGATACTTTTATCGTTGTGCGAGCCCGCTGGCCGCCCTGATAATGGCCAGAATTTCTGGCTATAATCAAGACACCATGGACGTCTCCATCGTCGAAGCCAAGAACCGTCTCCCCGAGCTTATCCGCGCTGTTGAGGATGGGGAAAGGGTGGTCATTACCCGTCACGGCAAGCCCGTTGCCCAACTAGCCCCGCCACCGCCGGAACGCCGTCAGGTCCGCCTCGGCGGCATGAAGGACCGCATTCAGCTCCTGCCCGGCTGGGATGCGCCCGTCGATCTCGACCGCTTTTTAGAAGGCGATCTGTGAGCGGGTATCTCCTCGATACCAACGCTGCGCTGATTGCCTTGACCGATCCCGACAGGCTCCCGACCGCCGTGCGCACGGCACTGCTCGCCGGTCCCAACGTCCTCAGCGTGGTTTCCTATTGGGAAGTTCTGCTCAAAAGCATGAAAGGAGGATTGAAGGTGGGCGACCCGCGTACTTGGTGGCGCGACGCCCTCGATCAACTGGCCGCCACCCCGCTCGCGCTGCGCCCGGAGCACGTGGCGGAGGTTTACACGCTGCCGCCGCTCCATAAAGATCCCTTCGACCGGATCCTGATCGCGCAAGCGACGGCGGAAGAGCTGGAACTGGTGACCACCGATGGTGAGATCCCGCGCTACGCTTCGACGCGTCTGCGGGTAGTCTCATGACCGCGCGAGCTATCCCCTTTGATAATATTGAGTTTCTGCCCTCATGAAGGCGATCATCCTGGCCGCGGGGCTGGGGACGCGTTTGCGACCCCTCACCGCTACTACCCCGAAGTGTCTGGTGCCGATTGACGGCGTCCCCCTGCTGGAGCTCTGGCTGCGGGAGTGCGAGCGCGCCGGCGTGGAAGCCGTGCTGGTCAATACGCACCACCTGGCGGAGCGCGTCGCGGAATTCGCCGCCGCGCGCCGGGGCCTGCCCATCCAATTGGCCTACGAGCCGACCCTGCTCGGAAGCGCTGGAACCATTGCGGCGAATTGGAGCTTTGTCGATGGCGACGAATCTTTTCTAGTGGTGTATGCCGATAATCTCACCACCTTCCCGCTGGCCGAGTTAACGGCGTTCCATGCCCGGCACGCGCAGATTGCTTCGGTGGCCTTGTTCCGCTCCCCCAACCCTTCGGCCTGTGGGGTGGTCGAGATGCGGGAGGACGGCCTGATCACCGGATTCTGGGAAAAGCCGACGAATCCGCCGGGCAACCTGGCCAATGCCGGCCTATACGTTTTTCGTCGCGCAGTCCGGCCGTATTTGCCCGCCGATTTTCCCGCCGACATTGGGCGCTCGCTCATGCCCGCGCTGGCGGGGAGCGCCATGGGGCTGCCCATCCGCGGCTACTTCATCGATATAGGCACGCTGGAAAATTATTACAGCGCACAGGCGGATTATGCCGCTGCCCGCGCCAACGGAACAATATGATTATTTCGCAAACGCCATTGCGCGTCAGCTTTGCCGGCGGCGGCACGGATTTCGCGCGCTACTACCGTGAGCATGAAGGCGCCGTGGTCAGCTCGGCCATCGATAAATATGTGTTTGTCGTGGTGGTGCCGCGCTTCGACGAATTGATCATCGTGAACTATTCCAAGAAAGAGACCGTCGAAAACGTACGGGATCTCCAGCACGAGCTGGTGCGCGAAGCTATGCTGCGCACGGGAGTGGAAAACGGCGTCGAGATCACCACACTGGCCGACGTTCCCTCGGAAGGCTCCGGCCTGGGCTCTTCGAGCAGCGTGACCGTGGGCCTGCTGCACGCTTTATATACCTACAAGGGCACGCTGGTCACCGCCGGGCAGCTGGCGCGGGAAGCCTGCGAGATCGAGATCGATATTTGCGGCAAGCCCATTGGCAAGCAGGACCAATACATTGCGGCCTACGGGGGCATCTGCCACTTCAGTTTTCGCAAGGACGACAGCGTGGACGTGCGGCCCTTCCAGCGCTCCGCGGAGCTGTTCCACGGCCTGTCCCGCAACATCATGCTGTTCTACACCGGGCGCACGCGCAAAGCGGGGAACATTTTGAGCGTGCAGGACGGGCGCACCGAGGCCAATCTCGAACACCTGCATTGCCTCAAGGCGCTGGTGACGCGCAGCGTGGAAGCGCTCGACCGCTTGCGGCTTTGGGAGATCGGGCGGGTGCTGAACGACGGCTGGCAGCTCAAGCGGCAGTTGGCCGAAGGGATCAGCAGTCCGGAAATCGAACAGATGTACGACCTGGCTTTGGGCGCGGGCGCGTCGGGCGGGAAAATCTGCGGCGCGGGCGGCGGCGGTTTTCTGCTGCTGTACTGCGATCCGGCGCATCACAAAGCGGTGCGCAAGGCCATGGAGGCCTATCGGGAACTGCCCATCGCTTTGGATCCGGACGGCAGCAAGATCATTTTTCAGCAGCGCAGCGGATACCGCATGGCGAGTATTTAACGGGTACACTCGGAATAGGAGGAACGCCATTATGCTCTCTCCGGTAGTGACACCGCCGGGACTGATCACTGGCGAGCGGATGGATGTAGAAGAGTTCCTGTGCCGATGGGATGAGCTGCCGTACCTGAAAAACGCAGAGCTGATTGATGGCATCGTCTACGTGCCATCACCGCTTAGTCTCGACCACGGAAGCCTTGACACGCTGATCCTTTGGTGGCTTACGCAGTATGCGCACGCTACGCCAGGATGCAAGGCTGGGAACAACGTCACGTGGCTCATGCTGGATAGTTCTCCGCAGCCCGATGCATTTCTGCGGGTCCTACCTTCGCGCGGCGGGCAGTCCAGAGACGAGAAGCGCTATTGTGCCGGAGCACCCGAGCTGGCTGTGGAGATCTGTCTGACATCCACCGAAGTCGACTTCGGGCCGAAGCTGAGGCTCTATCAGAGGGCTGGAGTGCGGGAATACATCACCATTGAGATCTTCGGAAAGCGTATCGTCTGGCGCAAGCTTGAGAATGCCGTCTATGTTGCGCAACAGATCCCTCCGGATGGCGTTCTACGATCGCAAGTCTTTCCAGGACTGTGGCTCGATGTGGCGGCGCTCTGGAATGACGACGGCACGAAGATGCTGGCGGCATTAAACGCCGGCCTCTCCTCGGAGGATCACCAGCTCGTTGCGGAACGCCTCAGCCGTGTTCACACCGACTAAACCGGGGACCCGGCGCTGTCTGTTCCTGGACCGGGACGGCGTGATCAACGCCGCGCCTCCCGAAGGCGAATATGTCCACCGCTGGGAAGAGTTCCGTCTGCTGCCGGAGGCGGTCTCCTGGATACGGCTGTTCAAAGCCGCCGGCTACCTCGCGATTGTGCTCACCAATCAGCGCGGCATCGCGCTGGGACTGTACTCGCACGCCGATCTGCTAGCTCTGCATGCAAGAATGCGCGACGAGCTGGCGGCGCAGGGCGCCATCCTGGATGACATTTTCTATTGCCCGCATCAGGAGGGCGCCTGTGATTGCCGCAAGCCACGGCCGGGGCTGGTGGTCGAAGCGCAACAGAAGTGGGATATCGATCTGGCCGCTTCTCTGCTGATCGGCGACTCTCAGCGCGACCGGCTCCTGGCGGAGCGCTGCGGCATGGCTTTCGCGCTGGTGCGGGACGGCCGGGTGGTGGAAACCGTCTTCGGGACTTAGTCAGATTATCGGAAGTCGGAGCCGGTCCGGACTAAAGTGGGACGCGGGGACGGACGTCTTCTCGCTGCGTGTCCAAGAGCCTCCAACACACTTGCGTGCAGCTGCGCGAATTGAGAGCTATCGATCAAGTAACCGGCTTGGGGCGGGACATCGATCTCCACGATTGACCTGAGATTCAAAAGATCTTCGGGGACAATTGCCTTTGCCCAAGCGGGGTGCTCATAGGCAAGTTTGGAAAGCAGATCTAAGACGGCCGACGGCTCATAACCGGCAGAGCGCAGGGTTTCGATCGCAGCTTTGGTCGCCAGCAGTTCCGCTTCACGGCGGTCTTCGACCGATCTGAATGGGGCGGCCTGCGATGCAAGAACGCACGCCGGCTCCAGGAGCACCGAGCTACCGGCTGGACCTTGCGATGGAGCAAGCGGTTGGCGCAGATGCGCAAGCTGATGGGCCAACAGGCCAGCGATCTCAGCTTCGCTCTCGACGCGTTCCAGAAGAGCCCCGCTGATGTAGAGCACGCCATGCGGCAGAAGGTAAGCATAGCGGTCCGAACCCAGAGTGATTCGAACGTCCATGGCTTTTCCGCCGGTTGCACCTGCCAATCGATTCGCAATGCGCTGTACGCAGTCAACGATTGCCGGATCATGGATGCGGCCGTCTTTTCGCTCCAGCTCCAAGGCGAGCTGCTGACCGAGCACAAACTCTTTCCGAATCTGAGCAGGTGTTTCCGGCCCAGGAACCTGACTCCGCGCCGAGTCCGGAAGAACTGCGATGAAGGCCACGCTCGAAACGAGCCAACTCCATCGACGCATGCCGCGCTCCTAATCCGTAGTTTACTAAACAGCCACGATGGAACGGTCAGGGCCGGCGCAATTCCAAAAAGAAGGTTTTTGCGGGTGAGCCTTGCTCCTCGCCAGCGCGACGTAGTATGACGGGTCCAAGACGCGATCATAGCGAGCAATGGAGTATCCATACTCGACGGTTTCTGCCGGCAGTTTGGTTCGGAGATAGACTCAGAATCAAGTCGAGTTGCTGTTTCAGTTGAAGGTAGTAAGTCAGAGCGTCGAGTGGCTGAAAGCATGGGGGCGCGACTCACTCCGGCCCAATAGTGCCTCTGCATCCGCCGCCCAAATCCAGGATCCAACCGCTAGCCTCGAAGTTGGGGACGGCAATTTCCTGGCGGGGCAGATTGTCGGATGCAGGTTGTGCGGCGGCGGACCACGAGCAAAGCGCGACCGAAAACAGCAGAAGCGAAGGTTCTGCGAAAGATTGCCTGGTTAGCGTATTTCCAGATCTTGCAGACTGTATCCGAACGCGCGCACGCGGGCTTCCCATCGGTCAATACATTGCTCGATGACACCGCTGGTCTCCGGATTCTTCTTGAGCTCGGACCACTGCGCAAAGTACCGCTGGTTGTGTTCCGTGGTGGCCTCGAAGCTGGTGGAGTGCGGCGGGACTCCCAGAAACGCATAGATCTCGCGCAGCATGGGGACCGGCTCCGACACCAGGGTTTCATACTTGATGGTCATGACGCGCCGCAGGTGAGCACGATCCGCCGCGAAGGTCTCATGCGCCGCCAGCCAGTGCTCGATCAGCGACGGCAGGCCGGTGGGGCTCCACTTTTCCGTAGCCAGCGAGACGGCCACCGGATGCCGCTCGATGATCACAAAAGAGGAGTTCGGGAAGGCGCTCTGCAAAAAACGCGTCCAGATCAGGTTGGGGGGTGACTTCTCCAGCAGAAAGTGTTTCGACAGGTCCCAGTAGGGAAACCACTGTACGGCCAACTTCGCCTTATTCTCCACCGTCAACAGCTCGGATTGCTCGGTCAGGTGCGCCTCGGGAGCAAAGGCGAACTTGCCGGGTCCTCCCCAATAAATGGCCTGCGGATAGACCGACTGCAAATACTGGCCTTCATCTTCCGCGGCCAGCCATTCATTGGCGTCCTGGTTGTTGGCAAAGCCGCTGATGGCGGGATGCTCGCGCAGCATCCGGAACAGCAGCGTGGTGCCGCTCCGGTGCAGCCCGCCCAGGAACACGAAATGGTGCGCCTGGACGATTTCCTGCGCCTGCCTGATTTTTTCGCTTTTTTCCGCCGCCGTGAGCGGTTTCACGACCGGTTCCGCGTCAAGAGACTCCTGTTGCATTCCTAATACGGTAGCCCAGCGGTTTTCCAATGTCCAGTATGGGCGGTTCGCCCCCTCGCCAGCATCGCTCGCCCCCGCAGTACTAGGTGTCCCGGAGGAAACGGTACCCACTCCGTGCCGCGGAAATCACCCGCATGGTAAACTGTCCTAACGGACACTGCAAGGGTCTCACTGCTTGTTGGACCACGGCTTTTCCTGAATTCGTAATCTAGCGCCACACACGTCTGTTGAGCGGCGTACCGCATGGAGGAAGTAAATGTTCGATCGGCTGCGACGGGGTGTGTCGCTTTTCAGTCTGGCGGTCCTGGGCGCCATTGGGGGCCTGGCGCAAGCGCCGGTGGGTTCGCTTACCGGCACCCTGCATGATGCCAGCGGCGCCGTAATGCCGGGCGTGTCCATCACGGTCACCAACAAAGATACCGGCCTCGAGCGGCAGATGGCGACCTCCGCCGAGGGCATCTTCAGCGCCGCATCCCTGCCGGCCGGCGACTACCGCGTTAAGGCCGTGGCCACCGGTTTCCGCACGCTCGAACAGAACGCCACCGTGCAGACCGGCCAGGTCACTTCGGTCGACCTGGAGATGCAGGTGGGCGCCGAGGCGGAAGTCATCAACGTCCAGGCCGAGGGCGCCCAGCTCAATTACGACAGTCACGAGATCTCGGGCGTGATCACCCACGAAAACATTCAAAACCTGCCGCTGAACGGCCGCAGCTTCCTGCAGTTGTCCATGCTGGAGCCGGGTGTCAGCGTGTCCCCCAACAACGTCGGCGAGTATAACAAGCAGTTTGACGTATCCATCTTAGGCGCCAGCTCCGCCAACAACTCGGTGCGCATCACCGTGGACGGCGCCACCGTGCAGGACTCCATCACCGGCGGCACGCAGCAGAACTTCTCCCAGGAAGTGGTGCAGGAATTCCAACTTTCCTCCACCAATTTCGACCTCTCGACGGGCATAGGCGCGGGCGGCGCCATCAATGTGGTCACCCGCTCGGGCGGTAACGACTTTCACGGCAGCGCGTTTTTCTTCTATCGCGATCACAACATGTCGGCCTTTCCGACCCTGGCGCACGAGCCGGGCGAGCCGTCCAGTCCCTACTTCGGCCGCAAGCAGGAAGGCTTCTGGTTCGGCGGGCCCATCAAGAAAGACAAGCTGTTCTTCTTTACCAGCCTGGAGCATATCGACCAGACCGCGCTGTTCAGCTCCTACCCGAGCGATCCGGCATTCCAGGCGCTTGGGACCAATGCCCCCAGTCCCTATCACGCCAACGAGCTCACCGAGCGGCTGGACTGGCGGATCAACGCGAAGAACAACGCCTTTCTCCGGTATTCGCATGACGGCAACAATTCCTTTGCGCCGCCCGGCGTCGGGGATCTGCCGTCGGACTGGGCCGAGAATAAAAATTGGGCCGATTCCGGAGTTTTTTCGCTGATTAGCGTGCTGACGCCGGCCACCGCCAACGAGTTCCGCTATTCCTACACCTTCTGGTCCAATACCAACGCGCCCCCCACCCTGGCTCAGTGCCCGGCGCCTTGCCTCGGGTGGGACTATGCCACCAATTCAGACGGTCCCATGATCACGGTCCTCGGGGTGAACGATTTTGCTATGGGGGAGTACGTCACCACGCCGCAGAGCCGCCTGGTAAGGCGGCATACCTTCGCCGACAATGTCAGTTCCCAAAAAGGCACTCACTCGATCAAGTTCGGCGGCTACTGGGAATATCAAAAGGGAACTGGCTCCTATGATTATGCCCAACCCGCTGCCATAGAACTCTGGTCCCCGGAATTGGTGCAGGGCTACAATCAGAAAATTGCGAGTGAGGGATATGGGGCCGACCAGATTCCACTCCCTTCCACGTTCAATACCGTGGCCAATCTGCTGAGGCTGCCGGTGGACGAGTTTACCATCGGCGTCGGCAATCCGACGCAGCCGCCTTTGTACCAGCGAGGCGACGCCAATCATGACAATATGTTCCATCTGTATGCCGAGGATACCTGGAAAATCCGGCCGCGCTTCAGTCTCAACTACGGTTTAGCCTGGTCGTACGAGAGCAATGCGCTCAACTCCGATCTGACCAAGTCCGCGTACCTGGAGCCCATCTTCGGGGCCAACGGGCTGGGGCATGAACAGCACTCGCCGCACAATTTCAGCCCTATGCTGGGCTTTGCCTGGGCGGTGACGAAAGATAACAAGACCGTGATCCGGGGCGGCTCCGCGATCTACTACGACACCTGGGACATCTTCAACCGGCTGATTGAGCGCGTCAGTCTGAGTCCGCTGGGCACCGGACGCATCCCGCTGCCGGATACTTCTTTCTTTCCGTTCGTCTCCTCGCTGCTCGGGCCGGCGCCGACTCCGCCAACCAATTTCAGCGGCCAACCCACCACCTTCACGGGGACGGAATTCGAGACCCTTTTTCCGTTGTTCGTATCGAAAGCCGAGGGGCTGCTCAATGCCGGCCTCCCGGTTCCTAACGTCGATTTGTTTAAAACCGCGCTGGGTTTGATCCCGCAAAATTTCAAGCTGCCTTATTCCGAACATGCCAGTATTGGCGTGCAGCGGGAGCTGCGCAGCGATATGGTGTTCACCGCGGATTTTGTCTTCCGGCAATACATACACCAGTTGATCAACGATGCGGACCTGAACCACTATAACAGTGTGGGGGGCCCGGTCATCCCCAAATGCGGGCCGGGGCAATCTATCGAGATAGGAGTGGAATGCTCGGTAGGTCCCATAGAGACCGAGCTCGACGGGGGCCGCTCCCACTACAAAGGCCTGCTGATGAAGCTCGACAAGCGTTTTTCGCACCGCACCACCGGAACCCTGGCATACGCCTATGCCGATCAGGTCGGCTATAACGGCCTGATCGATAACAGCAATTACTTCGCGAGCTGGGGTCCGCAGGCCGGTCATCAAACGTTCAGCGGCTCGATCGTGGTGGTGCTGCCCTTGGGCATCCAGGTATCGGGTATCACCTCATTTCAAAGCGCCACCCCCTTCCAGCCGTTCCTGACGGGTATCGACTTGAACGGCAACGGCGTGTTCGCCTCCGCCGGCGAAAGTCCGTATCCCGGACCGCCTTTGCCCGGCGGCGGCTTCAACCAGTTCGGCGTCAGCGAGGGAAAAGGCGACCTGATTCAACTGGTGAACCAGTTCAACCAGACCTACGCTGGAAAAACAGATCCCTTGGGGCACCTGATCCCGACCATCACGCTGCCCGCCAACTTCTCGCTGCCGCGCAGCTTCAATTCCCAGGACCTTCGCGTGACCAAGACTTTCCGGGTGTACAAGGAGCGCGTGCGGCTGTCGGTTTTCGGCGAATGTTTCAATGTCTTTAACATTGCCAACCTCACCGACTATAACGAAGTGCTGAACGCGCCGAACTTCGGCCAGGCCACGCAAAGAACGCCGAACATCTTCGGCACGGGCGGCCCGCGCGCATTCCAGCTTGGCAGCCGCCTGACATTCTGAAGAAGGGTGCTGCTGAAGAAGGGTTCTGGGTGCTGGGTCCTGGCAAACTGTTCTCCCGTCTGCGACGAGTACGCCAGCACCCAGCACCTGACACCCAGCACCGCGAGCGCAGCGAGCACACGCGCCTGCTTTACCTAACTTTAGTAATGTTGCCGGGTCCCTCAAGACGTAATCAAAACATAAAATATCTAAGAGCCGGCAGGCAAGTCATGCCGCTAACCCTCTCAAACTTCACCGCCTGGAAAGGCTAGTACTGGAACTGCACTATATTTCTTGACTGTGGGGGCGGGCTTGGAGTATGGTCTGGTCAAGGATTGCTCCGGTGCGTTGGCCCGGTCGCGCCAATATATGCGAATGGAGGGAAAGGTAATGGCCAAACTAGTTTCAGCGCGTGTAGCGTTCCTCGCAGCTTTCGTAACTCTGGTAGCCCTTCTGACTACCACGGCGCAGCCGCCGACCGCTTCCTTCGCGAATTTCGAAGCGGCGCAGACTAACCCCATCCGGCTTTCAGCCGATGGAACACGCCTGTTTGCGGTCAACACGCCGAACGCGTCCTTGTCCGTATTCGATGTGACCACTACGCCAGGCACTCCCAACTTGATTGCCCAGATTCCGGTCGGGCTGGGACCCGTTTCGGTAAACCCGCTCACCGACGATGTAGCCTGGGTCGTCAATCAGGTCTCCAACAGCGTGAGCATTGTTTCGGTATCGCAGGGGATCGTCACCAACACGATCACCAACCTCCAATCCGAGCCGATGGACGTCGTATTTGCCGGCGCC
>Ga0302325_10013442_pt1 | contig 17459 bp, 22 predicted proteins | sample Palsa_T0_2_FD_201948 | JGI IMG/M metagenome (GOLD analysis project Ga0302325, IMG submission 201948) | Peat permafrost microbial communities from Stordalen Mire near Abisko, Sweden - Palsa_T0_2 | ecosystem: Environmental > Terrestrial > Soil > Palsa > Peat permafrost | place: Sweden: Abisko... | reverse complement strand
GTCTTCACATGAGTGTCGTTTTACCGAACATGCTCTACCATCCTCAGCTCATGTACAACTCTGGTCCGGGTCAAATTAAGGAAGATGAATCTTCTTCTTTCATGGTTTGAATCCTCGACAGCGAGGGCTTTTGCTTTTCTCCTGTGTCTGTTCCCAACCTGAAGATTGCTACGGCTGGCCAGGGGATGGGCTTGCGACCTTGCTTGGGCTGAATGGATGCATTTGTATAAGTTCTCTCCAATTAATATACAGCTATTTTGAATTGTACAGTCCATCTTCATCTTGCATGACTCCCTTCATTACATCTGTTATTGTATAAGGCCCAACTCGAAATCCACGTCAGTACCTAACACGCACGCTTAAACCCAGATTGTAGGCTCGCTCCTGCCCCAAACGCCCCAACCACCTCAGGTTTGGATCCTCGTGTTCTTGTTTTGGCGGGTCATCCATGAAGGATGGACCGCGGGAGCTCGACAGTCACCACAACGCTCATCAAGTCTATTTTCCCTGTGAGGCATGCCAGGTAACCTTGAGAATTTTCATACCTGAATTCTATCGCGACGACGCTAGGGGGGCAGCGTTTATGAGTGGTCTCGTAGTTTGTACACCACGCACGAACTGTATAGCGGACGTGACCGCAACGGAATTCTACTTGAGTATAGTCGCACATGGTTGTTGGTGAGCAGCAGGACAATTGGAGAATGATTAAGAAGCATTGGTTGCGCTTTATTTAAAATCTGAGCTGAGAAGCCGGAATGTAAAAGAGTCCATGCTGGCAAGCTCGACCGTACCACCAATTAATAAAGCTTGTTGACTTCCCCAGTTCTGGCCTAAGATACTAGCTTTAGATCCGGTTAGACCTGCGCCAAACGCTAGGGTACTCGCACCGGCCGGATGGCATTCCAATTACTTTTCCGATCTCAATCGGTCCCCAAGGGAAAAAAGGGGTGGAACTTGGTCTTAATTTATGGTCTTGTAAATCTTGTCATTTTTTTCCCTTTCAAATCGCGCTACTCTTTTAGTCCACGATGTATCATGTCAGGAATCGGGCAAAGAGTTTAGTGTCTAGATTTATATATTAAAGTATACATGAATACGTTATTCAGAATACGTGATGCTGAAAATCCAGGTGGTCTTTCTCATCTTCGTCGTTAGGTAGCGGATATTTTCGGCTGTGGTAGGTCCTCCCATTTTCCGTGAGTTTGGGAACTTCTTCCAAAACTGAGGACGTGCTTTCACGGCCAACGTCTCCTCCCAGAGCTGAATCCGCGTCGCTATTGTCTGCTTGAGGAGTAGCCATCGAACCTCTGCGGAGTTGCAGGTCAATCTGCCGGCAGAGCAGTGGGGATACACTGACTGGACCCGCGTTCCGGCCCCTATGAACGACTTTCAATAGTTCCGTGGGTGGCGGCCGGGGAAGTGCCATTCAATGGAGGGTGTCGGATATGCTATTTGGTCCCTAAGGTTCATGAAGTGGGGCAGGCAATCAGCGATGATCGACGGGAGCACATACCCTACTGATGGGGGCCGTAAGCAGTGGACTTACAAGGACTGCAGCGGTGACAAGTGGCGGGGTCTCGGTCCTGACCGCTGGCGCCTAAGTTACTTCACCACCTACCACCAGACCTTCACAGGCTTTGGAGCTTTCCTTTCTCGCACGACCACGACAAAACGGAACAATCACCCTCTGAAAAACCTGGCAAATGACGACTCCTCTATCGAAACCACCAGTCTTAACCTCTAGACCCTCAAATAGCGACTTCGACACCAAAAAATGGCAGTTACAGGCCTTCCGCCCCAGACTGGAGTCCAATTTCCTGGCAAACCTGAAGTGAGGTTTCCGCTGGAAGAAGGAAGCCCTGTACTGACTTTCGTTAGGGTTGGATGTTTGGCGGTCGATACAGGATTGATAGTTTAATCAGCAAGAGCGTTTTTGGAGATGTGTGGGCCGGAACGAATACAGCTTCTGGTGAGAAGATCGAAATCCGGGTTGCGAGTGGGAAGACAGGGCGTCAGCTTTGGAACACGGTATCTATATGCGAAAGCTTGGCTGGGTGTCCCGGTTTTCCTTTTATTTGAGATTATTACAGGACGGGCGACGGTTGCGCAATGGTATACGACAGTTTGGGCCCCAGTTTGGAGGACTTGACTATCGAACCCAAGACTATATTCTTCATCTTCGACCAACTCATCGCCCGTCTCCAATGCATGCACGACAACTTCTTGATACACGGAGACATGAGGCCGAGTGATTTGAGGATGGGAGACGGCATGTGCAGCAATCAAGTCGTTGTCACCAACATCCGCCCCTCATCGCGTGACAAGAAGTCTGCTTCTATGGGTAAGTACCACGCTTTTACATCCATCTTCCTCGGCTGATCACATTGCAGAACAATCCTGCCTCGACGATATGGAGTCGCTCGGGCATCTTGTTATATACTGGCTACGTCGTCCCCATTGGCAGGACGTACTGGAGGAGGACCGCATCTTAAAGATGAAAGAAACACCGGTCGAGACTCTTTGCCTCGAGTGCCCTCCGGAGTTTGAGACCTACCTCAACTATACTCGATCACTTGGCTTGGATGAGGAGCTCGACTACGATTACCTCCGGGACCTCGTTAGGAAAGCCTCCGACCGTCACGGCTTCGTGTGGGTTCCTCAAGAAAAGCTTGTGGCCGATTTCATGAACGTCAGTGACGAGCTAGCCAAAGAAACAGAAGACAAGTGGGCGAGACTTCACTAGAATCTCTATCACAAAGTGTTTGAGCCGAACGTATGGCAAAGAGCTATAGATATGCAACTCGCTCTGCACATCGCATTCCAGAAAAATCTCGCCGTATCGCAACATCCGTGCGCCAGCCAAGGCCTACGTCGACTCGCAAGGTCAGAAGGTATGCCCGAAAGGTTATGGAGCAGAATCCATTCCTTCCTTGAGCTCCTTAGCCATCATTTACCCGCTTCTCGAGACTTTATGCTGTCCTACGGCTATCGTGCGTATCTAGCAATGGTCGTACTTCTTGAGGAATTCCCCGATTTCGACGATACATGGCTTGTATCTCTCGGCCATATTTCTCGCTATATGTACCGTGCCGGTAAGGTTAAATTCTGGAATTTAGCACTCTCCTGGTATTCGAAAGCCTCCAACAAATATCCGGAAATTGGTGCATTTTACTGGCATCTCGCTATCACTTCACCAGGCCCTGTTCTGAAATTCTTCTACGGCTGTAAAGCTCTCTGTGCAGAGGTTCCATGCCGACAATCGGATATTCGAGGATTAATCATGTCAAGCTTCGATGCTATCCTCGACGGGGCAGATGGGTCGTCCGAATTGGGGTTGCATCGTCTCGATACGGCCTTGCTCAAAGCACATGCAATTCTCTTTACTGGTAAAGGGGAGGAGCATTTTGAACTTTCTTCCAAAGAATTCCTAGATCTGGCCGATACTCATCCCGAGGAAGTCACAGTTCACATTGCTATCATCAATATCACAGCAATGCTCGGTTATGCATCAGAAGGGAGTTCCGAAACGAGACGCATTGTCGAAAGGGCTGAGGCTTGCAAAAACGCTCAGCGCCTAAACAACTCAACTCTCGAATCCCTTTTACGGAGTACCCATACCAATTGCATCCTTTCATTCCTTTATATCAATCTGGTTTTTATATACGGCATGTCTCATCATCCCGGTGCAATGTATCACCAGGGGTTTCCCTGGAAGCTATCAAGCGACCTGCTCAATTCGCTTCCGGCTGGGGTTGTAAACCGAGAATGCATCGAGGTTCTTCAACTCGACAAAGCCATGAGCGGGCTTTATTGGTCGAAGGATTACTTGAAAACTGACAATCTCGAAGACAAATCACTGGTTGAGCGAATTCGCTCTCTTTTGAATGATTGCCGACTAAACATGCTCAACATCGCCAGGGAACAATGAAATGTCAACCCTTTCTCGTGCGGTGAAGGAATATGCTGAAGCGGACTTGAATCACTGAAAACAGGACAGCGGATGATTCCCAACCATGTATTTGCTTGAGCTCGCTCTCATCATTATTCTTCAGACCGGCCTTTTCTGACCAAACAAAAATCATTCTAAAGTATTCATTCCCATTTTAATTTCTCAGCAGACGTGACATAAACGCGCATCCAGCCTATAGGACAATGTGCACAACGAGGATGTCGAGCGCATTGTGGGCATTCTTTAAATTGAAAACTCAGGGCATCATATCCAAAGCACTGACACTAAGAATGGTTAAAATCATGCCCCTTACAGAAAAGGGTCTGAATCCTTACACAGGTCCAAAAAGACACTAGAGTTTTTTCTCTTGATTCGCCGTTTCCTTTTCCTTGGCCTTTGCCTTTCCTTGGGCCTTCTTCTCGTCCTCTCATTTTAATGCCTATGGTAGCAGGTCAGGTTTCGAACGTGTTGCAGCCTCGTGACCAGTTTCCACTTATCTTACCATCTTTGGAAGAAGAATATTGCCTAATTGGACCGCTGGTCAATGCCACCGAAAGTTGGGTGCGAGCTCACCGCGCCTTGCCTTTATTTTGAGTCTCCAAAAAATGGGGCCCACAATCTCTTACCCCGACCGCACATCCGGCATGGCCAGGCCTAGGAAAGAGCGCCACCAAGCCCCGAGGTGTGCGGGCACCCACATGTGCGTCCCAACTGAGATGTAACCCTTCCAGGCCTAGTATGCAAATCCATCTTGGGCCTGCATTTCAAACAGTGATGAGCCATCGATCCCTGTTGGCAGCCTCGCTCATGCAACGTGTCATGGATGGCCTTCAGCTGTGGACTCCACTGATCTCCCCCTTGAGTATTGTTCTCATGATAGAAAGTTCCTTCGTCGTTGAGGTGTTTGCAGGGCCTTTGAGGCTCCTATCCCACTTCTGAAAGATGTAATGAAAGGTAAGTAGGTTCACAGTCAACGTTCATCATTCTAATATCACGTAAATCTCCTTAACCTCTTAGAATCTTCATGACAACAATTTTACTCTCGTATTTCTCCCTCCAATGAACTCAGGAGGCGAAAGTAGATCCCAAATATTCATTGTTCATCATCTCCACCTTCCAATCGAGCTTTATCTGGTGACCGAGTAGAAAATGCTCAAATATGGAGCTGATGTGCAGCATACACTGGTGTTCTGGTTCCCTACGAATCCATGTTGACGCCACTTTGCGGCTCTGCGAGGACATGTCCGCATCCACATAGGAATGGAGGTCATCCTATTGGTGCCTTTCAATTCCCAAGTTGCCAAATCGAGTAGCAGCTGCGAGATTACCTTGCTTCCCTTCCTCCAGAACTCATCCTATTCGCAGACTTCGCAGTAGCCTGTTATCTGCAATGCACGAGTGTCATATAAGCAGTTCTCCGGTTCAAGTTGCCTTTCAAAGGACGTAACTCGCTCCGTGCGGCTCTCGAGCTTCGGTTCCCTTGCATCCCCCCGTCTATAAAGCTGCTTGCTCTTCTCCCCAATTTGCATACCACAACCCTCCATTGAGCAATTGATTCCAAGTCAGTGCGGACACTATTCATTATGATGAATTTCTTTCGGAGACAACTCAATAGACAGCGCAACAAAGGTGGCAAAGCCGGTGCCCCACTTCCCGATGGCACATTTCCCGATGCCGCACTTCGCGAAGCCTCACCCGCTTACATAGTCGAAACAAAACCTGCCGGTACAACACTTGCCCATAACCCACCTACCGGCATCACTCCTGCTGGAATGAATCCTGCCGATACACAGAAGTCCCTAACCTCCTCCCCGGCAACCCAGACCTGTCATGTCCATCATTGCATGCCACAACATGTCACCTCTCCGCGCTCTACTTTTCTCCCAATCCAGAGAGAGGAAAATCAAGAATCAGACGATTGCTGCAACACGTATCTTACTGGGTTGAACTCCAAAGTGCTCAATCGGCAGGCACATTGGTTCCGCGGAAAGGAGGATTTTGACTTAGTAACGCCCCAACATGGTACATCTCCCCGCGAACATGCTTCCCAACGAACCGGAATCGTTATTGGCAACAACTTACAACAAAAGATGGAGGTGAATGTGATGGGCAAAGTAGTCGTCTGTCCTTTGGCGGTGGAAAACGAACTGCGTGAAGCTGCGCTAAATAACCCAGAATTATGGGAATTTTGGCTTAAGCTGCGACATGGTGTCAAAAAATGGATACCGTATATTGCAGCTGAACGCATCACACACTATGACGAGGAGAAGAAAAATGATATTCGATTCTTTGAGGCTATTGAACTTTTATGCCAGCACGTACACTGGCACTGCGAGCATGGCTGTTGCGAGAATCGGAATTGGAAAGGTGTACTCATAAAGGCGACTCCCAGCCAGTGTGAAAAAAGGATCCGCTTGGAAGGATCTGGGTGCGAAACGTTCGGCGGGTCGTTATTTTCGACGACGATTTCAGTCTCCCATTTGGCAGATCATGTCAAGGCAATTGGGAAGAGGTCTCCTGAAGAAATTATGGAATGGTTGAAACTTGGAGCAGATGTCTCGAAGGTTTCGAATTGAATATACTTGGGGTTTCCTTTCCGCACAAAATGTATGGCATGGTTCAACACCATCACACTTTCCGGTTCAAACTTGGAGCAGAGGTTTCAACCACCATATGATAGTTCTTGTATTTGAGAATTCAGGTTTTTCTATGGAATTGGTGAAAACCCTAGTGACATGGTCTAGGAATTCTATTGGGGAACGAGTCTTTACGTCCGCCAAGTCTGGTTCTAGAGCCACCAACAAGTCATCACTAGATGAGACGGTTAAGCTTCGAGACATTTTTGGGTAGGGTTGAGGAGAGTAGGATTTTTTGGTTAAGATGTTCAGTCTCAAAGCTCAGTGAAAGAGGAGATGAACCAGTTTCAAAGTTGGGCAATGGAAAGATAGGTTTTTATTTGAAGAAAAGCACAAATCTTTAGAAGTTCTCCCTCGTTGCTTGCCATGTTGACATGTCAGTTGATCTTGAGGAGCTCGACTTCACTGGTATATGGATTAGAGAAGACATTAGGTTGCGAAATTGGGAAATACTTACAATACCAAATCGGCCTTTGGAGGGATGTGACCGGGGAAGCCGCTATATAAATGGTTAGGAACTGGGTTCTTAATTTCAAGGTGGGAGTGAGTAAGGGAAAGGTCTAGGAGAGACCTTATAGAATTGGATGCTTATGGAGTTGACCAAACTGGAGGATTTGGAAGTCTCACCGGTCACCATAAGCATAGTCACTAAAAAGAGAGTTAGTAACGGTCTGGCCTTTACAGTTAAGGCAAAATCTTACCTTGTGATATCCAGTGTTGCCTTCTCGCCGAGCTTCATGGTGGTAACACCTTCATCCCAACCTGTTGTGATCTATTAATTATCTGGATCAAAGAAGCTCTGTCGAGCACGGAGCTATAAAGGGATCTGAATTACCTTTGATAACCTTGCCAACGCCAATGGCTGTAACGAAGTCGCCGCGACCAACAGAGGAGTCAAATCTAAGGAGAGATGGAGTCAACAACTTTGTATATAGGTTGTTGAGTGGAGGGAGGTAAGGGGATGTGTAGAGTTTTAAGGATGTAAAGGTTTAAGGACGTAATTGAACTTACTGGTTACCTCTCTGGTCAGGTGCGCTGAGGTCCTTCAAGTATCCGGTATATGCGATGGTAACTTTGTCGCCTTTTTGGGGGATAGGGCCATTACCTTCCTTGATAATAGTTTTGGTGACACCCATGATCTGATAGGATACTGGAAATTACTATTGCGATTGTGGGGGTTGGGGACTTCGTGGTTGAAAGATGAGAGGAAACGTTTCGTTGGTCGCGGACAGAAAAGAACGCAGCCTGGCAGATGGGGCTTGACTACCTTAGGTTTTAAACCACCTCGTGAGTCAGCCAATCTTGACCGATCGGTTGCTGCGCACCAAGTTCACTTCCTTTAGCTGAACTAGGCGATGTGCATCGAGACAGGGTTAGGGCCTGTTCGGTCAACCAATTGTGGCAGAGACTGACGTGTCCTGAATATGTTCTGCACGGAGGAACTTCTGCACGGTGGAGATACATGCTGGGGTAAACAGGACGCCCAGCAACAGCAACCGGGTGCCAATCAAATATTTGGCTGCATTCCACACGGGGAAGCCGGGTCCTTCCACCGTGCTTTGTGGCGCGGGATGTGCATTTAAGTGAGCCAACGCCATGTCGCGGCCGTACAGTAGTGGACGGCCCGAGTTCGTGCCGTGCCAAGACGCTAAGTCGAGTATTTTGAGCCCCAATCGCAATACTTTCCTTGGCTCAGCTCGTTGCTCGAGTTTGGAACTTGCTTCTCGCACCATTAAACTTGGATCGGTGTCTTAATATTTAATTTAAATATTTCTCTCGCCCTTAGCCTCAATCTTGAGAAGCTTACCTTCTGTAACCATGATTTGAGCGGGTGGAAGCCAGTTCCGGAAAGAAAATACCAGGTAGCCCTTTACCACCACCAATAAGCATATTGCCCACATCACGCTATAGCTTATAAGGCATGGATTTGGTTGTTGAGGCTTTGCTCCTGCAGCAGCAACCCCAGGTGGAGGTCCTGGAGGCCCAAAGTTCTTTATAGGCTAAGCAGTGCGTCGTTCCCCCATCCTCGAACTGCGACAAGGGACAAGGTGGCCGTGACATCCTTGGTAGGGCGTAAAGCCAGGGGGAATCTGCAAGTTTGGCGCTCGGTGGCTTAGAGGCCTCAGATCGCAAACTTTTATCGTTACACAAACCCCCATCATGATGGTGAAAGGCATTTGAGGATTGGCCAGCTTTCATTATTGCCGCTGTCACTGCATGCTCCTATGTCTGTTAGCCTTTGACAAGAGCTCCATTCCATTATGCTAGGTACGCTGCAGGAGCCGCATTTCATTTCCTGCCGCAGACATTCACCCGCTTCAACCTGAGGAAGCATTAAACTTTTCTTTTTTACTTCGCCGTCTTTCACGAAAATTCTTTTGACTCACATCTCACGTCCCACTTAGTTCTTCAACTCGCAACACCTCGAAATTTGAAGTCTTATCTTATCCATAATGTCGATAGTTGCTTGCCTTCAAGTACGTGGGCACTACGGTCCCAGATTCCTCCCTGCTAACTGGCAACAGTTGGCCTCGCAACGTGGCAACGTCAATGGCAATATCGAACGGGCTGATGAGATTATCATGAATACAAAGCCAGAGAACTTAGATCTCTTATGTTTACCTGAGTATGTATTCTGTGGTAAGCCGGCATTCTTACGGTCTCAGGAGTCGTGTAGCTGACAATCAATAGGGCCCGGTTTTAAGTCGTTGTCGGCGATCCACCCCTTTCTAGAACGCACCGCGGACGGTCCAACTTCAACTTGGGCGAGGAAAGTGGCACATGAACGCAATTGCATTGTCACTGCTGGATATGCAGAGACGGTCGACAATACGTCGAACTGGCCCACGTCAGAAGAATATTACAGCTCGGTCGTGGCGGCCTGGGCAGATGGCGAGACCTTGACTGGCCGTAAGTCTTTTGTATGCTCTACTGATAAAAGGTGGGCCTTGAATTGGCAGGGTGGTTTTTTATGTGAAAAAATAGAGGGGTTCGGCAATGTTGCAATGGGGATTGGTAAGTGCAAGATTGAGTAGCAAATATCAAGCTAATCCTCTGTTATAGGAACGGACTTGAAGTATGTTTCGAATCTCACAAACTCTATATACCAGACCTGACACTCTGCAGCCAAGACGCTGAAGGAGCCTCGAATACCTGGAATTTTGCATTCCATGTAGTTCATAAGGAGGCAAAGCTTGTCATTCTCTCGATGTCGAGCTCCATCTCTCAAGCCACCAGATCCGACAGTCGTTCTCCCGAAGATCCAGACCTGTGCACGTTATCTGAATGGCTCGCCCGACTTGAGCCAATCATTAGAGATGACACGAAGGACGAAACTATTTGTGTCTTTGCAAATAGAGTTGAAACAGAAGGTGACACGGTTTTTGCTGGAACAAGCGCTGTCTTGGGACTTCGCAATGGCGAGGTTCACGTCTACGGCATGTTGGGAAAGGGTGAAGAAGGACTTCTCATCGCGGACATAAGTCAACGCGCCAAGAGATATATTATCAAACAGGGATCCACGGTCTCGATCGTTGATGCGGCACAGAAATTCTTTCCAACTGAAACACCAGAGCCGCCAAGCTGGCTTCCACCCGCTGTGAAGGGACAAAATGTCGCTTTCGTGTCTATGGAACAGAACAGAAGCAATGAACTTGACCAGAAGACCTTGGATTATTTGTGCAGGATACTGTGGCCAGTCAACCCCAAATATCTTCTCGTTCTGATGGGAGAGCCAGATCATAAGCTTGGACTTAACCGACTTCCCCAAATCGAGAGAACTTGGGAGGAGGGAATTGCGGCTATTCATTATCACGCACCACCCTATAGAGCGACCTTCAATCCTGCAACGGTGAAATTTCGACGCGTTACGACGGCCAAGCAATATGTCCTATATACAAAGATCAGACGCAAGCAGCACGAACCAATCCAATCTGATAACGAGCAGAGCTCCGTCGATGAGAACCGCGCGTCATCTATGCCAGGCCCCTCCAAAGAACCTCTACCGGATGTAGCCGACACCGGAAATCAGAATGTTCCCAATGTTGAGGAGGATAACACGCTCGGGCAAGGCGAGGAACTTAGCAAGGACGAAGCGATACCTGTCTCTATCCCAAAGCGACCGCAGTCACCAAAGTTATGGAACATATATATCGCACCCACCACCGGCATCGCAGGCAGCCCCATCACCGACATCGAAGACAGCCCCACCTCCGACATCGAAGATTTGTCCGTCTTTCCGTAGCACTTCTATCTAGTGGAGATTCAATCGATTTCGTCTCTATTTCTTCCCTCCATCTTCACCTGACAAACCTCACATAATTTTCCTCCTAAATCTGTTAGTGTGGTACAAGTCTGCCAATGGAGGACTGGTCTCTGTTGACTATCGGCTTGTATGGCTGTTCACGTTATGAAGGCGACTGCCACAGCAAATGCCATTGGAAATCATACTCCTTGCACTCCGTAAACAAATTAAACATTCAACTTCCGTTCCTTTCCCCAAACCCATCATTCTCCTTACATCTGACTTGCCGGGAACTGCTGTTGATGTTGGTGGGGAAGGGACTGCTCATGACTCTGGATGAATTGTTCTTGTCCGCGCCCGATTGATGATGATGATCTGGGGAAGCTTGGAAGATTTGGCTGGAGCGTAGAAATGCGATGACGGTGCAAGGCTGTAGTAGTGCTGTAAGAAGAGAATGTCTGAGCAGTGGTCTGTTTACTCCCCGAGCTTGACTTGCAATTCTTATGAATCACGGCTGTTGTAAACATGTGGTTACAAGCTGATGATAGCTTGGTAGTATGGCATTTGGCTGCTGCAGGTTTCTTCTCCAACTGACGATGTCCTGGGCTCTTTTGACTACCATCCAGATGTCGGAATTGACCTGGCTGCACCGTTTGAGAAGGCTGTACTGGTTATCAATTCGACTTCATATATATAGACATATAGACTAATGGCCCGTTTGGATTTTGGGATCCTGGAAGATGCCCGGGTGATACTTTTGTGAGGCATCACGTGAGGACAGAAGCTTGCGGCATCTCGCTTAAAAAGGGGTAAGAGGCGAGATCACGATTATTTATTTACAGACCTTGCTCCTCCTCTGACTCCTTTGCGTCTCCTCCCAGCGTTGACGCCAACACTGCTACCAATTTGCATAACGATTCTAGGGCTACAGAGATCCAAACTGAACAATTACCGTACCCGCATTTTCCAGAAATTTTCAGACACCCAACTTAACAAGCTCAATAAGACTGACCCCACATTTTTTTTTTTTTTTTTTTTGATATATCTTGCTCTCCGTTGCTTTTCTCTAACTTGGGCAATTATTTGGCGGCAGGGCGACAATAGTGATGCCGTTATTGAGAAAATTTCCAATAATCTGGAAGAGGGTATTAATCTCAGGAATAGCGTCGGAACAATAAAGACCAAGGGTTTCGAAAAATGGATTACTAGGTAGATCTATATTTATTTGTTAGTAATGATACTGGGCGAATTCCTAGCTAGGAGATCTAGATTTATACCTTGTGCAAAATCTTGTAACTGAAGAGTAATATCTAGCAAAAAGTCATTATCAACGAGCCCGGCTTTAATTACCTGCACCATTGCAATATTGGATAGTTCTATAGCAATAGTACCTATAACATCTATTGCATCCTGGAGGGCTGTATCTGCTGCAACTGCTTGTGTAGTCAAAGCTGACCCACCGAGTGTCGGAAAAGCCTCAAAAAATTGCGTTACGTAAACGAAATCTTTGTTTAATTGACTGGCTAAATCAGCGACATACTGCATCTCTTCGTCTTGTCGCTCAAAAATAGTGAGAGTAGGAGCGGCAGAAGCAAAGATAGCGAGAGCGAAAACGGAAAGAATAGCATTTGAGAACTGCATTTTGAACAGGTTACTCAGAAGCGAAAAGCAATGATGTTGAGATAGGTGATCAATGATATTTAAACAATTAGGGATAATTATAAGAGGTTTCTTAGCTGCTGTTATAAAGCCGGGGTCATAACTCAGGGGGCTTAACTTGGTTACCCAGTGATACTATCAGAATCAAGGGCCAACAGTTATTTTTAGTACAGGTCTGTATTTGGCCCCCTTGGGAAGAGCCAAATCCGGTTCCCTGTCTGATATTCGGCAATGGATAAGTCACGTGCTTGGTCATCTCCTGATCTCAGCTGAGCATAGCCACACCTCCAAGAGAGTACAATAAACGCCGTTGACGAGTGGATGCAAAGAGGCATTTCCTCCATTACCAATCAGTAAATGCACGTGATTTACCCCTCGCGTAAACCTTAGATAGGGGGTTGGTCCTAGGGACACATTCTCATCTTAAAAAAAAGAACTTCGTGACATGTGAGTGTAGTCCTCAGCGTTCGTCGTTATCTTGGTAAGAAGCTATTCAGAGACTGCTCTTGTCGAGTTTGACGTGCTATTCAGAAGAACGCGTGCTCAACAATGGGAGAAGTATGAGAGGTTCAGCTGAAGCCGCATCCACTGAACATCATGATCTCAGGTCCAGGTATCCTTAGTGAGCAATTTTAGGCAAGTCGTGTCAAGCTTTGTCAAACTCAAAAGTACAAGCATGAGATAGTGTAATCAACAAGAGCCTGGTCGATATGAAAGGGATGCCTTAAAGGAGATGCTTTGACTTGAAAAGAGGTGTCAATTACAGAAAAGAAGCATCAGAGTAGGTGTAGATATATTTCTAGTTTATAAAGTTTGCCTGAAAATGCTGACCAGTTACCGGGGACTATATGAAACAGTTCACTACAACCTGGTCACAGACGTAACGGAGGTTTTAGATGTGTGTGCGGGTCTATATTTGTGATAGTCCAAGTGGTGCATGCCGGATTTCGTGCTTCAGGTTAGGGTAAGTACTCTACGAAAGACTCATTCTTGGGCCACCTTTGGGGGGAGGGGATACAGAGTCTAACTCACTGCATCCACTTGAATAGTGTATTTTCTCTTCTTCTTTTTTGCGCCTTCAGACCTCGTGATGGCCCTGTTGAGGTGGGGGTTTGTGGCCCATCTCTCATCCTTCTACATTTTCTTCTGTCTCTTCCCCCCAATCTATCTCCCCGTCCCTACCATCACTGGTTGTTATCATACACAACTCATTCTTCCATTTCTTGTCTTGCACCAACATCCTCTTAACGTCTTCTTTGGTAGAGGCCCAAGATTGGGTGTCCCTCTTATCAGTGGTGAAGAGGTCTCAGGCTGCTCAAATCTATTCAGAGGCTATCACCATCCACTAGTCAAATTGAGTGGATGGCCTAAATCCGCTGCCTCTTTCTAGTGGGGAGGTCACCGTCTGCCGACCTCTTTCTCTTGCCATGATCAGCTCTCCCAAAATGAGCATTCAGACCTTGTGCTGTAATTAACTTCTCTATCGAATATGGCGATCCGCTAATATTACACGGCTCTGAATCGCCTTGCTTGAGGGATATCGTAAATCTGCCATTAAGGTTCAGCTCAACTCGTTTCCGAAAATTCCCGTCTTTGCTGATGAAGGAGCGATCGCCGAATGTTCCGAGGATAGGACAGTTGTTTAAATAAAATGTGGCAGAGGATTTGGATAGCTGATCGAGCAGACCCTCAAACGCAGGATCGCCTCGGCGTATCGAGCACAAGATGACACCAAAACCTGTATATTCTCCATTGCATCCTTCCGGGACTGAGCCTAGTTCGAAGTAGAATCTAGATGCAATAGCACAGCGTGCTATGTTGTCAATGACTTTAGTTACTGAATGATCTTCCTGAGCTTTCAGTTTGAGTTCATCTATACTCTTGGTACTGTCCAGCCTTGGTGGCTCGCCGTCGAACTCAGTGTCGAGCCGGTGATATCTTGGGTGAGTTCGAAAGACCTGTTTCACATGCCGGTCACGCATCCTCTCCCAAAACATGCGCCACAATCTAGGAAAGGCTCCATCTTTCCAGAGGCTGAGGGGACCAGATACAGACATGGATTGCTTGCCACCTGTTCTACCTGGAGCGCCTGTGCCTAGCGAAACCATGAAATCGGGCTCCTCAACCAGTGGGAAAATGGCTGCCACCTCTGAAAGTGCCGAGATGAGAGGATCATTCTGGAGAGGTCCTGCGTCTTGGAACGTGCCGACTCCATCTATTTTCTTGGGCGGAAAAAACCTATTGGACATTATTAGTTATGTAAAAGCATTGGATGGAGGAGACTGGCAGACCCAGGTGCTGCGGATGCAGATCTTGCACTGCTCGTGTCAGCTGACGCTTGGGAGGAGCAACTGGGGCCTACTTGCATTTCCCAAAGTCGCACTTTACCATAGCCATCTTCCGGCCGTATAACGTGATGTCCTGCTCATGGTTAGTTTGAAAAACCTGAGGTAGTTCTTAAGGACGCTTACCTTGATCCTCATCTCGGGTTCCCACCCCGTTGTAGTTGGTAAAAACGCAGCTCGATGGTTCACGGATAGTAGCGACGGGCAAGCCTACTCGGGCACCTATAGAAGTGGCATGTGAGTAATCCAAGATGCTCTTGTCCTTTCCAAAAACCGCCTGCAATGCTGCCTCAATATTTTCTGCTGGGTATAGTCCATCAGCTAAGTACGACTTTAAAAGCTCATGTATACGGGACAGGAAAGGGATATCTAGAACTTTCCGACGTTTGAAGGCAACCTTTGCCAGCTTCTCAAACGCCTCTGTAGATTGATCAATAGACCACCCGTTAATGAACATGGCCATGACGATCAACCCTCCTGGAACCGGTAAGTACGCAATCTCTTAAAGCTTAGCTAATTTGAACTTACCTGAACTAATTCCGAATGCGACCTTGAAGAACCTTTGTAGCGGGATTTGTAGCCCAATCCGGTCCTCTATCCTCTTCATAAATTTCAAAGGAAGAACGCCACGTGTCCCTCCTCCATCGACGCACAAGACTCCAACCCCGGCAGTTGGAGGATGGACTTTCACAACTACCTGTTCTGACATTTCTGCCCCGCAAAGGAAGCAGTGGTGGATTTTGAAGTCACAAGGGTCGTCTTTGCAATCATCTCCGAATACTACAACACAGTTTTCGCAGTTAATATGTCCGCATTCTAGGCCATGCTGCGGTCTGCGTCGTAAGCAAGTATAACAGGTGCTGCTGCTATAAATGTTACGCCAATAGCCTGCAAAGCGCCGAAGGGTATCTTTGTGGATATCTGCTGAAGCTTTCCCGCCGTGGGTCAGCTGTTTAAAAAGTTCTCTGAACTGGTTTTCAATCCCGTTTATGAATCCGGCAAAGAGGACCACATCGGGAGATCCTTCAAACGCCATTACTCTAGACTTACCATTGTAAAGTAAATCTTTATATAAGGTTCGAAAGACCAACTCAGGTTCAAATACTAGGTATAATTAGCTTCAGATATTGGGGAATGGATAAATATTTGCTTACTATGACTTTCTGGAGGATAATTGTCCAGGAGGAAGCTTGATGCGATAACTGGAACAGCAAAATCCATTAGCTCTCTTGCGGACTTTATATGCTTGAGGAGGTTGTATATATGCTCAGCCAAGTCTCCGGCAACGGGATTCTGGGTTCTCGAGGCCTTAATAAAATCAAACGGCTCCTTGGATGGCTGAGAAAAGTGGTTGCAAGCATATCGGAAAAGAGCAGCAAAATGTGTGGCGGAGAATAAGGTGCGGGTTTCTTCTTTTCTCCTTCGTACTTCATCTGATCTATTTAGAAGACACTCCTTTAGGCGTCTATATCGAGCTTTGGCAGAAACTTTGTGAAGCGGGAGGAGAGCAACGATTTGAATATCTGAGATTTGCTCAGACAGTTTCTGTGTCGTTTCCTCTCTCAGTAGCCAGAGGAAGGCTTTTTTAGCCTCCTTCTCTCGCTCGGCTCCTAGAGGTATCTTCTCGGTCACGATAATGACTTTGGGATATGTGCTTCTTGGAATCGTCGATGGTTGACCTTTCTCTAGCCATTTGGCCAGATGCCGCGCGATCTGTCTAAAACCGCCGAGGTCAGCAGAAAAGAAGCAAAAGACGTCTGCAAAGGGCAAAAGGAGACGAGAATAAATGCTATCCGTAGTTCCATCTAAAGTATTGCACGACTCTGCAGATTTGGGGCAGGTTCGTCTCGTTGTTTCATGACATTTCTGGGTCAAAAGTCCCTTTCTCCGTAAGTCTTCTTCAGGGAGGTCACCGTCTGCAATAAGGATTGGTCTGCTGTTGAAAACGGTAGAAGGATCAAGGTGAAGATGTATTTCGCCGGCATATCGATTGCTTCTGAACTTCCAAGCCTTTTTAATTCCAAATAGCTCTCGAAGAACTGACGATTTTGATGTATTACCGATTAACACCAAAAGACTGGGCTGTTGCGTATCTGGATCCTGCAAGTGATAAGTGAGTGTTTGAAGTTTATCAGATTCAAAAAGGGAAGTTTCATTGCCGTATGTGCCAAAGCTAAGCCAGTGGCTATGATTGCAACGCTTCATAGTGGATGAAGTATTCAGATGCTCTGAGTGAAGATGCTGTTCATTCTTTAGATAAAGGAATACAGAGCGTTCTATAATCTAGAGGGAAGTGGGAATCGAAATCGGCTTTTGGGCGGAAGCCAAATTTGGCTCCTGGTGCAATCGGAGATTGCTAGGTGAGCCCTATCTATTTTAGGCAACATGGTAGCCAGAATTGGATCCTCTCAGAATAGATCCAAACTAGAATTCAAGAGAAGCCTATGTGGTGAGTGGACCTGCTTGCAAACTCTTAAATCTGCATACACGGCGTCCTGCGTTATTGAGAGGAGAATCACGTTTCTGATGGATCACCAACGTTCTTCGACATTGAGACATTCTCAACAACTTACTACAGCCAAGCATATTTGTTCCCTCTGTGGCAAGCCCCGATCGAAAAGATACCA
>Ga0302325_10013441_pt1 | contig 17461 bp, 14 predicted proteins | sample Palsa_T0_2_FD_201948 | JGI IMG/M metagenome (GOLD analysis project Ga0302325, IMG submission 201948) | Peat permafrost microbial communities from Stordalen Mire near Abisko, Sweden - Palsa_T0_2 | ecosystem: Environmental > Terrestrial > Soil > Palsa > Peat permafrost | place: Sweden: Abisko... | reverse complement strand
GATTTCGCCGCCGCCAGCGACTTCACTGCAATGCCGAGATGATCAATGCTGAATTCCATATCAGCCGCTTTTGCCGAATTAACCTTGCCGGTGGACTGCGGGGCGTCCTCGCCCCGCCCTGGCGCGCGGCGCCGTCAAATCTATCTATGTTCCGCTCGGCCCACAATCTCCTCCACCAGAGAATACGGGTCGCGCTTGTGCTTGGCGATCTCGGCCGCATAATGCTCCAGACTGCCGGCATCGATGTGCGCACGCGCTTTGTCGAGCATCGCATCCCGCAGCATCTCGACCAGCCGCAACTGCCAGTTCTCCACGTTCTTCTTGAACGCCAAGTCGTCCGTCTTAAGATATGCCTCATAATCCGCAATCGCCGCCGCCAAGTCTTTAATTCCTAGGCCCTCGCTGGCGACTGTTTTCACGATCCGAGGCGTCCACTGGTCATGCCGCGTAGCCAGCGATTGCAAGGCTCGAATCTCGCGCTCCACGCGCTCAGCGCCCTCGCGATCGCTCTTGTTGATCACGAAAATGTCGGCGATTTCCATGATCCCGGCTTTGATCGTCTGCACATCGTCGCCCATGCCGGGCACCAGAATCACTATCGTGACATCCGCCAGCCGCACAATGTCGATTTCATCTTGCCCCACGCCTACCGTTTCAATCATGACCAGATTGCGCCCGGAAGCGTCGAGCACAGTGGCTGCATCTGCCGTGGCGCGCGCCAGCCCTCCAAGCCATCCTCGGGTAGCCATGCTGCGGATATAAATCCCCGGATCATCGTGGTGATCCTGCATCCGTATTCGATCGCCCAGAATCGCACCCCCCGTGTAAGGACTGGTGGGATCGACCGCGATGATGCCGACGGTCTGATTCTCTTTGTTCGTTCGATAGTGCTTGGCAAGCTGATCGACCAGCGTGCTCTTGCCGGAGCCGGGCGCACCGGTCAGCCCGATGATCCGAGCCTTACCCGTATGCGGAAAAAGCGCCTTGAGCAGCTCCGACCAACCGGCAGCGCGGTTCTCGACAGTAGAGATGGCGCGCGCCAATGAGCGAGCATCGCCCGAGCGAAGCAGGTCGATCGATGTCTGGATGCCTTGGTTCAAACTGTCAGTGTAAAGCACTCCGGTACATCACGAAACCTTTCAATTTGTCATGTATTTTTGGACGATGAACAGCGACGTTGGAATGCGTAATGAGCGTCTGCTCATAACCAAGGGCGATAGCCCCCCCGTTCATGCAGCCTCAGCGTCCAATCGCCGTCGGATGCTTGGGCTGGTAGAGCCCAACTTTCCCGCCCCCGGGAAGAGTAATCGCAGTCACACTGCCCCAGCGTTCCTCTTTCACCGAACCACATTTCACTTTCTTCCCCGCCAACGATTCCATCGTCGCCTTCAGGTCGTCGCACATGAAGTAAAGCTCATGCACATCGTTCTTCTCGGCAGGATGAAACGCAGCCTCTGCCGGCGGCAGCGCAAAAACCAGCCACCCGTGTCCGGCGTCGACCGCGGGAAACTTGAGAACGTCGCGAAGGAAAGCGCGGTCCTTTTCCGCATCCTGGCTATAAACGATGACATGCGCGCCGGTGATCATGGCAGATTCCTCAATCTAAGCTCGCGACAAGCACATTCAGTCTTCTCTGAAATGTTGTCGAGCTCCCATTTTGACGATTTTCCCGTAACTGAAACCAAAGATTTAGCGAGAATTACATCCTGAACCACTGATCCTAAATGATATAAAGATGAAAAGTGCACACGAATCGCCCGCTCGTCCGACCTAGTCCTTCAGCAACTGCCGCGCAATCACCAACCGCTGGACTTCGCTGGTCCCTTCGCCAATCGTGCACAGCTTGACGTCGCGATAAAACTTCTCCGCCGGATAGTCTTTAATGAACCCATACCCGCCGTGGATCTGCACGCCTTCATTGGCGCACTTCACCGCCACCTCGCTGGCGTAGAGCTTGGCCATGGATGATTCGAGCGTGGTCTTCATGCCGGCGTCTTTCATGGCCGCCGCGCGCAACGTCAGAAGCTTTGCCGCTTCGATTTCCGTCGCCATATCGGCCAGCTTCCACTGGATCGCCTGAAATTCCGAGATCGCTTTGCCAAATTGCTTGCGCTCTTTCGAATACTTCAGCGCCGCCCCGTATGCGCCCTCAGCCATGCCCAGAGATAATGCGGCGATCGAGATGCGCCCGCCATCGAGAATGCGCATGGCATCGATGAATCCATTGCCTTCCCCACCCAGCAAATTCTCGGGCGGCACGAAGCAATCTTCGAAGATCAGCTCGGCCGTGTCGCTGGCGCGCAGGCCAAGCTTATTTTCTTTCTTACCGGCGCGAAATCCCTTCGTATCCTTCTCCACGACGAAGGCCGAAAGCCCGTGCGTGTGCGCCGCGCGATCGGTCACCGCCAGCACCACCAGCACGTCCGCATAGTGGCCATTGGTGATGAAGGTCTTGGTGCCATTGAGCACCCAACCACCCTTTGTCCGCGATGCCGTCATGCGCGCACTGCCGGCGTCGGACCCGGCCGACGGTTCGGTCAATCCCCAGGCGCCGAGGTACTCACCGCTGGCCAGCCTGGGCACATACTTCTTTTTCTGCGCTTCATTTCCGGCAAGGAAAATGTGGTTTGAGCATAAGGACGTGTGCGCCGCGACGATGATGCCGATCGATCCGTCCACGCGTGAGAGTTCCGCGATCGCCGTGACATACTCCACGTAGCCCATGCCGGCGCCGCCGTATTCGGGCGGGAAGATCGTGCCCAGCAGTCCGAGCTTGCCCAGTTCCTTGATCGTGGCCAGGGGGAATTCGCTGGCTTCATCCCACTTCATGACGTTCGGAGCGATTTCGCGCTCAGCAAAATCGCGCACCGTCTTCTTTAGCTGCAGTTGCTCTTCGTTTAACTGAAAGTCCAAACATCCTCCAGTGGATATTCCCGTTTGCCTTGGAATCAGCCGTTCGGCTTAAGATTGGCCGTCTTGCCTAAGGACTGCAGATCCCTCGCTCCGCTCGGGATGACAAATCGTAGGCAGTGGGACAGACCCTAAGCGCGATGGCGGATCCTAAGCCGAACCGTGAAGCGTGGTCGGAATGCGCGGCGGATAACGCAAAACGATAACGCAAAACTTGGCACCCAAAGGCTCATTTAAGCACGGACGCCAGCAATAACGAAATCGCTGTACCGACCGGTTGGCTGGACGGTTGGCTGGCCGATGTTTGCGAAATCGCCAACCACCAAGGGCACGAAGGTGCACCAAGGAGATACCTCAGGCCCAAGAACCTCCTTGATACTTCGTGCCCTCTGTGTTTAGGGTCTCATCAGTTGCATCGTGAAGTTGCGCCACCACCGCAGTTTTCCAATGCTTTCCTCAGCGGCATTTCCGGGTTATACTCACGACAACTGGAGTGCTGGGTTCTCGAACTCCCCATCGACAACCTTAGGCGAATGCCGCCTTCGTTGCAGACACTTATTGCGGGAAAGAGGCGCGCTCCCTCGCTGGTTCTCCCCGGGCAATCTTGATGGATGAGCGCAAGCACAAGGGCGATGATTCCGATAGCCCGACCATCGCAGGCAACCGTTTGCCCGAGGAGGTCGTTGGCGCGCTCACGCCTCCGCCGCTTTCCAATGCTCCCTTATCTGACGCTCCCACGCTGCCGCATGGAACCCGCATCCCAGGCCTCTCGCAAGCGCTCCCCTACGCCCGCCAGACTTCTCCCGGAGTTTCGGCACTCAGCAATATCTCCGCCTTTCAGGGGCTGCAACCGGGCGTGCTTTTCGGCGAACGCTATGAGATCCTTGGCGTTCTCGGCCAGGGGGGGATGGGCGCGGTCTACAAGGCTCGCGACCGCGAACTCGATCGCCTGATCGCCCTCAAGGTCATCCGTCCTGAACTGGCCACCGATCCCGCGATTCTCGCCCGCTTCAAGCAGGAACTCATTCTCTCCCGCAACATTACCCACAAGAACGTGGTCCGCATTTTCGATCTGGGCGAGGCTGAGGGCATTCGCTTCATCAGCATGGAGTACGTCGACGGCGAGGATCTGCGCACGATTCTGCGCCGCGAAGGAAAGTTCTCGTCTAAGGATGCAATCTCGGTGGTGGAACAGGTCTGCCGCGCGCTCGATTGCGCCCATACCGAAGGGGTGATTCATCGCGATCTGAAGCCCCAGAACATCATGCGCGACAAAAACAGCCGCATCGTCGTCATGGACTTCGGGCTGGCGCGTTCACTCGGCGAATCCGGCATGACCCAGACCGGAGCCATCGTTGGCACCATGGAATATATGTCGCCCGAGCAGGCTCTGGGCAGCACGCTCGATCAACGCTCCGACATCTTCAGCGTTGGCCTTATCTTTTTCGAGCTGCTCACCGGGCGAGCTCCCTATCAGGCCGACACCGCCATCGCCAGCCTCATGAAGCGCACGCGCGAGGAAGCGCAATCGGCTTCCGATCTCGATCCCTCGATTCCCAAGTCCCTCAGCGCCATCGTTGGCCGCTGCCTTGAGCGCGAGCCCGTCAACCGCTACCACTCGGCTGTCGAACTCTTGCAGCAATTGACGACCTGGGAAGCCAACCCCAACATCAGCGTCGAGACGCTCTCGCAGATGATCCCCCATCCGATCATCCGCCGATCGCGCTTCAACCTCGACCTGCCGGGGAAAAGCTGGATGTGGATCTCCGGGGCCGTGCTCGTCATCGCGCTAGCCATTTTTGCGGGCCGCACGATCATGAATCGCCCGGCTCCGACCACCGAGGCCACGCGAGGCATTCCTGCGCTGAAACAGGGAAAGTATGTGGCGATTCTGCCCCTGAAACAGATCGGTGACCAGAAAACCCTGGGATACGTGGCGGATGGCATTCAGGAAGCTCTCGCTGCCAAGCTCTTTCAGCTCAAGGAAGTCCACCTGGCATCGTCCGACGCAGTTGAGGCTGCGGCCGCCAAGGATCTTCCGCTGACAAAGCTGGCGCGCGAACTGGGCGTCAACCTGATCTTGCAGGGCAGTGTGCAGGGAAACGAGAATCAGTTGCGCGTCACCCTGAGTCTCGACGACGCGGCCTCCGGCAAACGCGTCTGGAGCCAGGAATTCCCGGGCGCTCCAGGCGATCTTCTGACTCTTGAAGACCAGATTTACGGTACCTTGGCCAGTGCTTTATCCCTCAAAGTGACCGATGAAGAGCAGGCCCGCGTGGGCGCTCACCCGACGGAGAACGTCAAGGCCTATGACCTGTATCTGCAAGGGCGAAACGTCTTGCGCAACGGCCACAACCAGGACGCCTATAAACAAGCTGTCGGGTTATTCGAACAAGCGGTTGGAACCGACCCCAACTTTGCCCTGGCATACACCGGGGTGGCCGACTCCAGCCTGCGCATGTACCAGGAAAGCAAGGACGGCATGTGGGCTCAAAAAGCTACTCTATCGGCGCAGCAGGCGGAGCGGCTCTCGAACAATTTGCCGGAAGTCCATCTCTCGCTGGGCAGCGTCTACTCTGCCACCGGCAAGAACACGCAGGCAGTTGCCGAACTGAAACGGGCGCTCGAATTAGCTCCGAACTCTGACGAAGCCTACAGAAACCTGGGAGAGGCTTATAGCCGCACCGGTCAAAGCAATGAAGCGATTGCCGCCTACCAGAAATCGGTCGCCGCCAACCCATACTATTGGCCGAATCACACCGCCTTGGGCAATTATTATTTCAGGCTCGGGGACAATGCCAAGGCGCTGCCGGAGTTTCAAAAGGTGATCGAAATTGCCAACGACAATCCCATGGGTTACGAAGGCCTCGGTATCGTGTATATGCGGGAAGGGAAGTGGACTGACGCCATTCCACAATTCACCAAGGCCCTCAGCATCGCGCCCGACTCGCCGACGTACTCCAATCTGGGGACCGCGTATTTCTTCATGAAGGATTACGACAAAGCCACGAAGATGTACGAAAAAGCGGTCGAAATGACTCCTAACGACGAACAGCTCCAGGGCAATCTCGGGGATGCGTACCGCTGGTCGGGTCACTCCGATCAGGCCGCGGCCGCCTACGGCAAAGCCATCTCGCTCGCATTCCAGGAACTGCAGGTGAACCCGCGATCGTCCACCATCATGGGCGATCTTGGACTTCTCTATGCCAAGAAGGGGGACGCCGAGAACGCACTGCAGTATACAAACCAGGCGCGCGCCATCAGTCCTGATGACGTGTATCTGATTTACTCCGAAGCTATGGTAAAGACGATGATTGGCAAGCCGGAAGATGCTTTGAAATCACTACGGTTGGCACTCGAGAAGGGCTATCCTGCGCAGGAGGCCTGGAACGATCCCGAGCTTCAGAAGCTCCAGGCCCTGCCACAGTTCCTGCAACTGGTGAACCAGTTCACGAAAAAGAACCACTAAGAGTTCCAGCGGTTCTTCCACATCTTGCGGCGGGAAACCATAGCTCCCAATCCAGTCAACATCAACGCAATCGTGCCTGGCTCCGGAACCGTGGCGCCATTCGCATATCCGCTAACCTTAAGATTACCCGGCCAGCAGCTGTTCCCAACGCAGGCAAAAGTAATCGCGAAGTTCGCGTGGTCTTTAATCCCCGCGTTTGGATTATTGCCGTTGCTTGTCGACAGCAGAATCTCTACCGCGCCGCTCTTAAGCGTCTCGGTTGAGCAGTATCTGAACTGCACCGAATGGCATTTGATGTCGACCGCCGGCACACCAGTTTCAACCAGCCTCAGCGAAGTCCAATTCTGTCCGCTGTTGTTCGTGAAAAATAGAGTGCCCGATCCGCTCGCGGGTGTCTTGAACGAAAAAGTCAAGCCCGTGATACTCGTGCACCCACCCACCGGGCAAGCTTCCGAGTTGCCGCCTGCGCCGTGAATAATAATTTGCGGATCGTTAATCCCGTCGGCGAACGCCAGCACCGACCCAACGACTAGCAATATTCCAAGCGCAAAAATCTGAGAGATTTTCATTGACCGTTTCCTGTTCACCAAGGATTTTGCAGCGGGGGAATTTCGCGAGGTTAACTCCTCCTGCAGCTCAGGTCAAGGGAAAACCCGCAGGGCCTTGAAAATGCCCGAAATATATGCAAAAAGTTGCGCACAAACCGCTTAAATCTTGTCGTTTGTGCGTGCGCCACGCTGTACGCTGCCGTTGCACAAGCCTGATTATTCGCAAAAAAGCCGGGACTCGAAAGCCCCGGCTGTCCAGTTGGTGTGTGCCCGGATAAAATCAAGAACCACGAAAGCCAAAATCGACTACAGCGCAATCTAGGATGCATCCGGTTCAGCGAAAGTTGGTCGCCGTTTACGCGCTGCGTCTCGGCCGCACCGTGAGATCCCGAACCTGCGCCAGAATGCTCGACATCTGCATCCCGTTGAGCTGCGACAGATAGGGCATTACGTCGGCGACAAACTGATCCTCCATCAACTCACGCACTTCTTCCTGCCGGTTGCGTTCTCCGCCGGAAAGTAAGTCTGGCACGCTGACTTCGAGCGCCCTCGCCAGGCGTTCAAGAGAAGACAACGTTGGCGTCGCCTTCTCGTTTTCGATTTTCGATACATAGGTCCGCGGCACCGACATACGCAGCGCCAGCTGCCGCTGGCTCAATCCATTGCGCAGCCGCAGTGACCGGATCGAGTGTGCCAGTTTCAGGTGCCCGCGTCCGTTAGAATGGATGTTTACGGGCAAAACTTCCGGAGCCGGTGTCATAGCAGCTATTTCCGCCGGGTCCTCATCCAATGACAGATGGCAACGGCGGCAAAGACTATTTGATGTGCGGAATTGCACCAAGAAGCAACGGTCGCATCGTACGACTTCCCGTGAGTCTACGGGAGCTAATGTAGTGGCCATTCAGGTTTTGCGAGTGCCAGAGCGGGGGCTACTCTCAAAACAACTTAGTGCGTAATCTGCCGGATTGCGCTTGGCAATGTCAAGACAAAAACAGGTTAAGAGAAATGCGTTAAGCGGCGAACCATAAACAAGCGACCATAAATCAGCGGAAAACGGGCGAAAAACCATGATTCAGCGCGACGCGGCTTGGTGTTTACTAACTGAGTTCACTCAATCGGAGAGTCTGCGCAAGCACGCGCTCGCAGTCGAAGCGTGCATGCGAGCGTACGCCCGTAAAGCCGGAGCCGACGAAGAATTATGGGGCATGGTCGGCCTGCTTCACGATTTCGATTACGAAAAATATCCGAGCGCCGAGGAACACCCCTACAAGGGCTCCGAGATCCTGAAAGAACGTGGCTATTCTGAAGAGGTGCGCCGCGCCATCATGTCGCACGCCCAGTACTCCGGCGTCACGCGTCTGTCACCGATGGAAAAGACGCTCTTCGCTTGCGATGAACTGGCAGGATTCATCACCGCCTGCGCCCTAGTCAAGCCGGGCAAATCGCTCGCCGAAGTCGAAGCTCCGTCGGTCCGGAGAAAAATGAAGGACAAAGCCTTCGCCCGCAGCGTTCATCGCGAAGACATTATCGAGGGCGCCTCCGATCTGGGGGTGGCTCTGGAGGCGCACATTGCTTTCTGCATCGAAGCGCTGAAGGGGATCGCCCGCGAACTGGGGTTGGATGGGTCTGCTTCCCAATCCGCCTAGTCGGGCAAAGAACAATTGCGCGGGACCACGTAAGGATGGCCGCGTTCCGGTTTTTGCAGCAAGCGCGTTCTGGCTTTTTCGATAAGAACGACTGATCGCGACGCGATCGTCGGTGGGCTTACTTTTTCTTCTTCGTCGTCCTTGCCGCGGTGCCGGTGAGCCCAAAAATCTTCAATTGCTTGTAGCTGGCAACAAACACCAGGCCGTTTGCCACTACCGGAACAAGGTTCGAATTGCCGTTCACATTTGGCCACGTCCCTGCTTCCGATCTGAACAACTGCTTAAGGGTTTGCCGGTTTGTGCCCGTGTCGGGATTAAAAGCAAACAGGTACAGTGGCGTCGCCTTGGTGTTCGATGGTCGTGACAGTGCCCAGATAATTGGGCTGGCGGTGCGGTTCGACGAAATTGTGGTGAAGAACCCCGGATCCTGCGGTTCTCCAATTGTCACAGCGGCGAGGGTCACATGAGTTAGCGTCACCTTGGGCGAGGTATGCACCTTCCAGATTTTCACGGAGTGGCCGCCGCTGCTTACTACCCGGCCCAATCCGTCCGTCGGATCGACATAGTAAGACTCGCCGCACCAACAACCACCAACCGAGTAACTGCCCAGCACATCATTCGTGGTCGGTGAGTAACCACCGAGGCTGTCTTCGTTCATTAGATACATCGTTCCATACTTGCCTGCTGCTACCGCCAGATGCGGCATGGCACCGGGCTGATCGGGGAGCACCAGCACGCCGCCCGAACCGAAATCCTCATCCGCCTCATCCAGGCTCGATTGATTATCTGGAGTAAAGAGATCCACTACTGTAGTAAGTGTCGACGAGACTTTGACCACGCTCTCCTGAATGTTGGTGATCCCGTCATAGGTTGCCCCCGAGGGATCGGAGTTGCCGGTAACGAAGAGAATGTCACCCGCATCGTCGACCGCTGGGCCATAGCCGGACATCCAGATCGACGACAGAAAAAAATCATTTGGCGAAGTCGCTTGCTGGTTGTTGAGGTGGTTTGACGGAAACGGCGCGAGCATCCCGGCTGTCCACCCCAGCAGCCAACCCCGCGACTGATTGGCGGAGAAATCGCAGAAACTCCCGAACCCCGCATAAATGTTTCCGTTCGCGAGCAACAAGGCCGCGCGCTGGCGCTGGTATGTCGCGTTGAAATTGAAGGTTGTCCCATTGTTGAGAGTGTGTGACGCGCTCACCACTTGAGGCGTAACCTTATCCGTCAAACTTCCCAGGTCAAGTGCATGAAGCGTGTAAGTTGGCCCCCCCGGACCCTGCGTATAAACCATCACATAAAGCGTGCTGCTGGTCGGGTCAATCACCGGCGTCGAGTTGATTCCTACATTCGGCCCGTTGTTATTGCATCCCAAGGGAGCCGACACCGGCGTACCGAAATTCGGGTTCAACAGCACCGTCGCAGTGTGGACGTCGATGGCGTACACGGTGTTGTTCTCCGTTGCCACATAGACCACGTCGTGCGTGCCTTGATAACTTCCGGCTGTGATCTGCACTCCGGGCATAACCAGCGGCTGCGCGTCGACCTGGTCATCGAGCTTTACGTTCTGCAGCAGGCCGAAGGTTGTCACCCCCACGTTCGCGGGCGTCAACAGCGATTCATTCTGATTCCATCCGGTACGGTAGGTGTCGTAATGATAAGTCGTAACCGACGTTTGGCCCAGAGCCGGCAGCGCACTCGCACCGATAAAGACAACAAGGAGAACAACAAGAATCGAGGTGCCGCTGACACGGCAATTCTCACGACGATTTCGTGGCATGTTTTATCCTTCGAGCAATCGCTTGATTTTGCAGCGGATCTACGGAACAACTTCTTGACTTATTTGCGCGCTTCTGGGGGTAAAGCTCTCGTCCGAGGAGTGTAATAGAACGATAACTAAGTGTCTATGAAGATCTTACTGCTTTGTGACTGCAGAAAACAAGTGCACGCAATATGCAAATATTGTCACCTATCGCTGACTTACTAGCGCACTGCCGCGGCCAACTTCCCGCTGGCAATCAACCGGGCAATACGGACGAAATCCCGATACATCACGCGGTCGCTAACCATCGTCGCGCACACCGAACGAATCGACGCGTGAGCCTGCTGCAGCGGTTTGGAGGTTTTCAGGGGCGTCAGAAAATCAATGGCCTGGGCCGCCGCCATGGCCTCTATGGCCAGAGTGTTTCTCGTATTCTCAACCACCTTCTTCAGCTTGTTCGCCGCCGTCATACCCATCGAGACGAAGTCTTCCTTATTTCCCGAAGTCGTAATCGAATCGACTGACGCGGGATGCGCCAAGATTTTGTTCTCACTGACCAGTGCGGCCGCGGTCACCTGCGGCATCATGAAACCCGAATTCATTCCCGCACCCGGCGCAAGAAACGGCGGCAGCCCCTCGCTGAGCGCCGGGTTTACCATCCGCTCCAGCCGCCGCTCGCTGATCCCGGCCAGCGCGCTCAACGCGATCGCCAGAAAGTCGAGCGCGAAGGCCAGCGGTTCGCCGTGAAAGTTTCCGCCGGAGATTACGTCACCCTCGCCATCCCCATTCGCCGCCTTGGGATTCTTGACGAACACCAGAGGATTATCGACCGCCGAGTTTGTTTCGATTTCAAACACTGCGCGACAATGGGCGAGCGTGTCCCGCACCGCGCCGTGGACTTGCGGGATGCAGCGCAACGAATAAGCGTCCTGCACGCGTCCGCAATCGCGATGCGATTCGCGGATCTCGCTCTGCTCCAGCAGGCGGCGGAGATTTGCGGCAGTCTTGATCTGTCCGGCATGGGGACGAGCCTTTTGAATGCGCTCATCGAAGGCGACGTCGGTCCCCTTGAGCGCATCGCATGCCATCGCGCCAATGACGTCGGCGGAATCGACCAGCGTTTCCGCATCGAGCAGCATCAGGGTGCCGATAGCCAGCATGGCTTGAGTGCCATTGATGAGCGACACAGCCTCTTTCGCTTCGAGCACCAGCGGTTTGATCTGGAGCCGCTTCAGCGCTTCGGCGCTTGCGATACGCCCGCCTTTTTCGTTTTCACTAAGACATTCTCCCTCGCCGATCAAGGCCAGGGCCAGGTGCGCCAGTGGCGCAAGATCGCCGCTCGCTCCGACGCTGCCCTGCGATGGGACCATGGGCGTCGCTCCGCGATTGAGCATCTCGCAGATCGTGTCGATGGTGACGGCGCGCACGCCCGAATTGCCTTTGGACAGCGAGTTGGCGCGCAGAAGCATCATGGCGCGCGTGTCCGCGATGGAAAGCGGCTCGCCCACCCCCACGGCGTGCGAACGCACCAGGTTGACCTGCAATTCACGGATTTGATCGCCAACGATGTGCACGTCGCTCAGTTTTCCGACGCCGGTTGTAATCGCGTAAGAGATCTGATTGTCGGCGACGAGCGCGTCAACCACCGCGCGGGCGCGATTGACAGCCGCGCGCGCGTCGGGAGCGAGCAGCACCGGCCGTTTTTCGGCTGCAACTTCGCGCACCGCTTCGAGCGTCAGATCGTTTCCATTGATGTGCAGAGCTTGCAAGAGTATTCCTTGTTCGTCGGATTCTGGTCTTTCGGATTTGGTTTCGAAGTTCCTATATTCCCTGCAACGAAACTTTGAACGGATGCAACGTCGCTGTCATCAAGCTCTTCTTTACGGCCGGATCGGCGTTCATGATCTGGCGTGCCGCGTGTTCGGATTCGGCACGGAAGATGGCGAGCCCCATCGTATTTTCGTCGGTATCCAGTGTTCGGCCCACGAGAATGATTACACCCTGCTCGTTGAGGCCCTGGAGATATGCGAAGTGCTCGGCAACGACGACCTGCTCCGCCTCGGTCGGGCCGGTGCGGAGAAGATCTCCACGCACCAGTTGCAGTTTGTAGAGAAACTCGGCCATCGGAGTTTTTCTCCTATTTCGCCAACGCCGCGCGGAACACGCGCATATATTTCTCCGCCAGCGCGCGAGGTTTCATTCTTGAATCGGCAACAATGTGCGTGGTCTCGCCTTCGGCCAGCAATTCGCCGGTCTCCGCTTTACGCAGCTCGTATCCAAAGTGAAGAACCTTCTCCCGCACATGTTTCAGATACGTCCGCACGATGACCTCGTCATCATAGTGCACCGGCGCCTTGTAGCGGCAGTGGGCATCGATGACGGCTATGCAGCAGTCGTCTTCCCGTTCCATATCTTTATAACTGAAGCCGAATTGCCGCAGCAGTTCCACCCGCCCCACTTCGAACCAGATGAAATGATTGGCGTGATAGACGACCCCCATCTGGTCGGTTTCGGCATAGCGGACTCGTATGCGAGTCTCATTCACGTTCGCCATAGTTTTCTGATTTGTCTTGCCGGACATCGAACTTTGGGCCTGATTCATCTGCCCGTCCATTTTGGCTGGCGCTTTTCGAGAAACGAGGTAATGCCCTCGCGGAAGTCCGCGCTCTCGCGAACGCCGGCATTTTCGCGGACGGCCGCCTCAATTTGCGAATCGAGTTCAGCCCGCGCCTGATTCGTCAGCAGGCGTTTGGTATTCAACAGCGAAAGTGGACTGTTCTCCGCCAACCGCGAGGCGAGTTCGCGAGCGCGGTCGAGCAAGTTTTCCGGCGGAACGATTTCGTTGATCAGGCCCATCTTCAGCGCTTCCGCGGCATCGAAGATGCGGCCCGTCAGCAGCAGGTCGCGAGCGATTCTTTCACCGACCTGGCGCAGCAGGAAAGTCGAAACGATAGCGGGGACGAATCCGATCCGAACCTCGGTGTAGCCAAACTTGGCTTCCGGAACGGCCAGAGTGAAATCGCAGAGCAGGGCGAGTCCGGTGCCGCCGGCGATGGCCGCGCCATTGACCGCGGCAATTGTGGGCTTCGGGAATTCATAGAGGGTGCGAAACAGACGCACCATGGTTCGCGAATCTTCTATATTTTGCTCGCGAGTTCGTCCGATCAGGGCTTTGAGATTCTCCAGATCCATGCCCGAGGAAAAAGCCTTTCCTGCGCCGGTCAAAATCAGGATGCGAGCAGAAGAGTTGTTGACATCGTCCAGTGCGCGGATCAGGTCGTCAATCAGTTCATAACTGATGGCGTTGCGCTTGTCGGGCCGGTTGAGGGTGAGAGTGGCGATGCCGGAATCGAGAGCGAGTTGGAGTGTCTTGTAGTTCATGCGTAAGCCTGCAACGGGTGTATGAGCGTTGGTAATCAGCCGTTCGTCCTGCCCACAGAATTTGTCCTCCTGAGCGAAGCGAAGGATCTGCTTTCCGTCGAACCACGACGCGCTCAGGTCTTCCCACCTCGGATTGTCCTTATCAAGGAGTGCAATTTTCTTAAGCCGCAACCATCCCTCGATAGTTTTTCGGGCAACAGCGTTGTTCACCTACTTGAACGTTTCATAGTAAACGAGTCGATGAACTCTGTAATTCCGACTGAAGACGGGATTGACATCGTGTGCTCCCGTGTTCGGCGATCTATGTCGTCCGTGCCGCCAGTGTAAAGCACTCGCGACTTGCTGGACAGGATCCACAGGTAGAAATGACGCATATGAAAGCAGGTGCTTCGCTTCGCTCAGCATGACAAATCTCTGAAGGGATTCGCTGTGCGGACGATCACAGAAGCTTGTGCCATTTCGACGCCACGAGAACGGAAAACGATTGCCGTCCTCGGCAGTCAGCATGGCTTGGGCGAAAAACTGGTGCTGCGCTTCGCTCAGGATGACAGATTTCATTGTTGTGCGGACGTCATCCTGAGAGGGAAATTTTGTACCTAACGCCCATCTCGGCTGTAGCCCTCAACAGCGCGTCCAGCGACTTCAGCGGCGGTAATTGCGCGCCGCGTTCTCGCAGGGTCTCAATTACTGTCTCCGTCGGGATATTTCCAACCAGGGCATCCTGCGCGAAGGGACATCCGCCAAGGCCGCCTATGGCCGAATCGAAACGACGGCAGCCAGCGTCATAGGCCGCAACGATTTTGGCAGCTGCCTCTTCCAAACGGCTGTGCAGATGGACTCCGATTTCCAGGTAACCGTACTCGTTGATCACGCCCGAGACGACTTCCTTAATCCTCTCCGGCGCCGCCACACCAACCGTGTCGGCGAGCGAAATAGCGCGAATCTCCTGCAGTTCGAGCAAGCCCACTGCCGCTATAACTTCGTCGACATTCCAGTCATCGCCATAGGGATTGCCGAATGCCATCGAAATGTAGACGACGGTCGCAAGGCCGGCCTCGTCCGCCTTTTTCTCGATTTTCTCCAATTCTTCGATGGCGTCTTCGAGAGTCTGCCGCTGATTATTTTGCAGAAATGTCGGCGAAATCGAGTAGGGAAAACCGAGGGTACGCACCTTCCCAGTAGCAACCGCCCGCTGCGCGCCCTTTTCGTTGACCACGATGCCGATAATCTCCACGTCGTCGGGCGGATCGAGTTCCTTGAGAACTTCCTCCGAGTCAGCCATCTGCGGTACAGCATTCGGAGAAACAAAACTGACCGCGTCAATATGTTGGAAGCCTGCAGAAATCAATGCCTGCAGATAATTAGTCTTCAGATCGGCAGGGATCTGGCCTTTGAGCCCTTGCCAGGCGTCGCGCGGGCACTCGATGAGTTTTACGGAATCGTCCATACACCTTCTCAGAATCGAGCAATTAGGATCAACGAATCTTGGTCAGATCACCCCGTGGCCCGATCCCACGATTCTTAGGTTTGCAGCACTCCCACTTTAAACTCCGCTACTTCCGGATTCAGCGACGCCGCTTCCAACGCCTGCGTGATTGCCCCGCGAGTTTCCATGGGGTCTATAATCTTGTCGATCCACAGCCGCGCCGCGCCGTAGCGGGGATCTGTTTGCTCTTCATAGGTCTTCTTCGTTGAATCCAGAAGTTCTTTTCTTTCGTCGTCGCTCAACGTCTTGCCGCTGCGCTCCAATTGTTTCACCTTGATTTCTAGCAGAGTGCCGGCGGCGGCATCTCCGCTCATTACCGCGTATTTCGCAGTCGGCCAGGCGAACACAAAGCGCGGGTCGAAAGCTTTGCCGCACATGGCGTAGTGTCCCGCGCCAAAAGAACCTCCGACGATCACGGCGATCTTAGGCACGACGGAGTTCGACACAGCATTCACCATTTTCGCTCCCGCCTTGATGATCCCGCTCCACTCGGCGTCGCGTCCGACCATGAATCCGTTTACGTCGTGAAAAAATACAAGCGGGATCAGGTCCTGGTTGCAGTCCATAATAAAGCGGGCCGCCTTTTCGGCGGACTCGGTATAGATGACGCCACCGAACTCGACGCGCTTGTGGCCTTCATGGTCGGTCTGCTGCGCGTGCAGCTTCTGGTTGGCGACAATGCCAACAGCGTAGCCTCCTATACGGGCGTAGCCACAGATCAGCGTTTTGCCGTACTCGGGCTTGTATTCGTCGAAGCGGCTTCCGTCCACAACCCGCGCCAGAATTTCCTTCATGTCGTAAGGCCGCGCGGCTGAGGCATCGTAAGCTCCATAGATTTCTTCCGCCGGCATTGCCGGTTCCACCGGCTGTTTGCGATCCCAGAGGGACTGGCGCCGGTATCCCCATTTTTCGATCAGCGAGCGAATGCGGCCGATGCAGGCCTCATCATTGGGCTCGCGAAAATCGACGGTACCGCTGATGGCCGAGTGCATGGCCGCTCCGCCCAACTCTTCTGCGGAAACTTTCTGACCAATGGCCGCTTGCACGAGCGCAGGCCCAGCCAGAAAAAGGCCGCTACCGTCAGTCATCAGAACGTGATCGCACATCACGGGCAAATATCCTCCACCGGCAACGCACATGCCCATGATGGCTGCGATTTGCGGGATGCCCATGGCTGACATGACCGCGTTGTTGCGAAAGACACGGCCAAAATCGTCAGTGTCGGGGAAGACGTCTTCCTGCAGCGGGAGAAATACACCGGCGGAATCGACAAGATAGATCGCCGGAATGCGATTTTCGATGGCGATATTTTGCGCCCGGATAACCTTTTTCGATGTCATCGGGAAAAAGGCGCCAGCTTTAACGGTGGCGTCGTTCACGATGAGCATGACCATGCGGGTGTGGATGCGGGCGAGCCCGGTAATCACTCCGGCGGCGGGAGCCCCTCCCCATTCTTCGTACATTTTGTGCGCGGCATAGAGGCCAAGTTCGAAAAAAGACCCGGGGTCAGCGAGCAGATTGATACGCTCGCGGGCGGTGAGGCGCGCTTTGGCGTGCTGGCTCTCGATAGCTTTGGGTCCTCCACCTTCGCGAATTTTTTCCTCTTCATTGCGGATCTGAGCGACCAGGTCGGCGAGCGCGCGCATGTTCGATTCGAAGCGCAACGAACTGGGATCAACTTTGGTCGGGAGGACATTGTTGATCGTCACAGCCGTGGATTCGGTGCCTTCGCGCATTGAGGGTAGACCTTCGGTACTTACGAAACTACTAACTATACCAGCGCACCCGAGGCCGTTGGCCGCCGGCGAGCCAGAAGCGGGCGCTACAATCTGAAAATGCTGCGAAGGCTCGCATCCCGGCCAGATTGGCAGATCGCGATGATTCTAACCGCAACTTTGCGCGTGTTTTATTCGACGCTGGCAGCGGCATGCCTTCCGTTTCTGCATCCCGATTCGGCGCTGACATACAGCAACGCGCTTACCAAAAATTTGCCCTCGCCGCACGGCCTGTATTATGCGTTGCTTGGAATTTGGGAGCGCTTCGATACACTCTGGTTCCTGCGCATCGCGGAGCACGGGTACGACCGGCCCATGGCGGCGATTTTTTATCCTTTGTATCCGGCGGTGATTCGACTGGTGAGTGGGCTACTGCCAGCAATGGCCGCCGCTCTTCTGGTTTCGACCGTGGCCGCATTCTTTTTTTTCTGGGGGCTGCTGCGCCTGGCGGCCGAACTGTCGGAAGTCGGAAGACTGCGCGTGT
>Ga0302325_10013440_pt1 | contig 17461 bp, 15 predicted proteins | sample Palsa_T0_2_FD_201948 | JGI IMG/M metagenome (GOLD analysis project Ga0302325, IMG submission 201948) | Peat permafrost microbial communities from Stordalen Mire near Abisko, Sweden - Palsa_T0_2 | ecosystem: Environmental > Terrestrial > Soil > Palsa > Peat permafrost | place: Sweden: Abisko... | reverse complement strand
AAAAGGGATCTGGTCACAGGGCCTTTGAATGACGGGAATAATGAATACAAACAGACCCCAACAAGAACATTACGAAATTCTGGGCCTTCACAGAGAAATAGCTACCGTTCAAGATGTTGTGGAAGCCGCTAACCGGCTAGGTCGACTCCTCCATCCCGACAACTACCGGAATGACCCGGCTAGAAGCAATGCATCGATTGTTGCATTCAGCATGGTCAGTTTCACTTCAAGGACCCCACCCCCCCCCCCCCAAAAAAAATCGTGTTGACGAAGGTCCCAGGTCGAGACAGCATATCACACACTCGTGGATGAGAGCGACAACGACCTCTGGAAGCGAATAAGGTATGACAACATCGAGTATCCTAGAATCCGCGCCTGGAGACGTAATTTCGCAAGACGAGATGCAGCGGACATTTTCAATGATGAGGTCGGACGGTATCTTGCCAATGAACGGGAGAAGGCAAGGATAGAGAAGGAAAAGAGAGATACTTGGATATTTGGAGAGAAGATTCGGCGAATTAAAGTGAGAAGGAAACACAGAGTGGAGGGATGGCGGCATGATGTACTGGCAGCTGCACCGCTCTCGTTAAGTTTGAGAGATGGACTAGGGAAGGGAATGCCTATGGGCCAATCTGGTTTGGCTGGATCAAAATGGGCCAGTGCGCCAGAGCCCTTGCTACGGCATGATGCAGCCTTCGAAATGAAAACCAGCAAAGAAAGCAATCCAGAAACAAAGGGGCTACGGTCCTCAATATGGGCACCAGGCGCAGGGGCAATTTCTGACGATGGAGCTTCGAGTTCCGACACCACTTTCTGTCATTCATGGACCAACATCAGTGGCGGACATACTTGCCCAGACTGCATGGTTGTTTGCAACAAGTGCGGAGATACACGATGCATAGAATGCTGCGATGCTATTGCAGATGAGAATTGGGGTTAACAATACATCTTGCTAGTGTTTACCAGGCTGGGTATAGAAAAATTAGCATTGATTTTCCGTCTTCCTCAACGCTATCCTCAGCCTTTCTTCGGATACGTGCTGGGATGGCCATGCTTCTTCCTGTATGATTTGACCTTTCCATCAAGATCCATTCCCACGAAGACAGCCACAATACTCGCAATGCAGGCCATAACCGTGTCTAGAAGCCAATTATTCTTCTTTGATCCACCCCATGCATTCGCTCTCATCAAGATACCGAGCCATGACACCGTGACCAAGTAATCCCCGCTCTCCAGACCAGAGATTGCCTTCGTAGCCACAACATCCGGAGACTGGACCGGGTCGGACTCTTCAAGAATATACGTAATGTCCGGCTTCGTCTTGTTCTCCCTTTCCAAACCAGAGCTGGTTATCGTACCAGGGAACACAGTATGGACCTTCACATCATCCCCATATAGCAGGACTTCCTGCGCCAAAGAATCACTCAAGCTCTTGATGGCAGCTTTGGCAGGCGAATATGGAGCGTATCCTGTAACAGTATACAACGCCGCGACCGAGCTTGTGAATATCAGATGCCTTGTATTGCCCTTGCCAACAGAGCTAGGAACCAGCCACTCGCTCAATATCGCATGTGCCATGTCTGCGCAAGACCAGTAGTTGACATCCATCTGCCAGCGCATGCAATCTCGAGTTGTTTCGATGAAGAGACCAGGGACGGAGGCGCCTGCGATGCACCATACGATATCTGGTGTTTGGCCATTGTTCCATGCAATTGCTTCTGCAATGACGCGAGCGGATCCATCGGTTTCGGTGAGGTCAGCAGAGATGTATTGGAATCGTTGGGTCGAGGGGTCTGCTGCTGAGGCCTGGTGGTTCTGTCAGATGTTGTTAACAGGAGGAAGTAGAGAACTTGCCTTGATTTCGTCTAACGCCTCTTCAAGCTTCCCGACATTGCGTGCCACAATGATGATGCTTGCCCCTTTCTGTGCGAGCTGTTTCGCGACACTCTTGCCCATTCCTTCGGAGGCTCCTGTGATGAGGACTGTCTGCAACGCGTCAGGCGAGGCTGAGGTGGCCGTGGGGCTCCCAACATACCTTGCCCTTGACATCGAACTTGTTTCCGCCGAAGAGCCCCATGATTGACGGAAGAAGGACCAAGAGACCGATGATAATACCCGCGATAGTCCAGTAATTGACGGCGTCGGCCATGATGAAGTCGACCGTGTCCCGTCAGCATGGAGTTGTTTCGGACGTGCAATTTTAAGGTGGAGCCGTGGCTGGCTCGATAAGCGATAACGAATTCAGGGGTGCCGACGCCTTGGGAAGGCCGACTTTCTTTTCTTCTCACTTTTTTCTTCATCTGGTCTAGATGGTATTGTCTTACGGTCGGCCCACCTTAAGCGATTGGCTCCTAATGTTCCTTCAATTGACTGTCAAGGGGATATATATATATAGTGTTTCCACCATACCTAACTTCTGTACCTTCGTACTTGTACGCATACATCACTGCAATATACTGCATTGGAACTCCTTACTGCACTCCAATTACGTCAACATTCCGCTGCCAATTACGCTCATATCCTAACACCTTTTTAACTGGAATTAAAATTAGGCCCTCTCTTGCGCCGTGAGTTACGCCCGACTATAAGATTCGTGCCGTGAGCGGAAGGGGAAGTCCTCTCCCCGAGGGCCCGTATCAGCAATAGGGGGCGGGGCCGGGCTATACGGACCCGCGGGAGGAGAGTACGCTGGGGAGGGCTTGCGGGAGCCTGGAGGAGAGCCTGCCAGAGAGCTTTACGGGCCTATAAGTATGCTAAGAGGGCCAAGAGAGCTTGCAAAAGAACTATAAGGATCCGCCAGAGGACGAGGAGAGCTTATAAAGGAGGAAAGGGAGGAGGTTACGGACGGGGGAGAGAGCCGGGAGAGCTCTATAAGCTCGACGGACGGCCCGTAAGAGCAATTTTATTCCAGTTATACGTAAAGAAGCCTCTTAATAACGTCGGCGCTATCCTTAAGTAAAGCTCGTGCGATGTCGATAAACCCGCCCGAAACAGCTCTATAAGGAGCGGAGTGGTGCCGGTGGATGTTACGAGGTTGAGTGGTTCAGAGCGTTAATATTAGCACGGCTTTGGATCTAAGCCTCTGCGATCGGTAGATGCCCTTTTGCGGAGGCCAGATGCAGAGGTGTATACTCCGTACAGTACCATTTCTTGGCGTCGCTGGAACATCAGCACCTGGACCTTGAAATGGCAATTCAAATTTCAATTCGCTAACCTTACCGGAGCTGTATGTTAAGGAAGCTGACTTCATGTCTCGCGCGTTTAAAGTTTCGGACTGCCCCTCTACCCTAGCGACCGCACGGGGATGAAATCGGTCCCAAACGTAGCCATCTCATGGTTAGAATTGAAAGAGCACAAAAGATTGTTGCATTTCGCAAGAAAAGGGCAGACAGGGCTGGTGGAAACCTCTCCACTTGGACCCTGGCCAGGCGAAGAACGTGATAGATATAAGCTGGTATGACACAATGATGGGTAGGAAAGTCTAAACCGACGGTTGTATGAAGCCGATCCATTTACCCGTTGCATGGATTGATTCAAGAGGCTTCTTGAGTCGTCGGAACACAGAGAATTTTGCCGAGTCGTGTGCAGTAGGTTGGTTGACAGATGCCGAACCAGTGAAAGGGGATCAGTAACACCTGACCTCCACATTTTCTTTATGGCCGGTACAAAGGCCCCCTAACTATCTCCATTCTTGATTCTTGTGAAGAATAACGACCCCCTCAAGTAGAAACATAGCAACACGTGGAGCTTGCCCGTCGCCAGTCCAGTACGGAGAGAGGTATTTCGTACCTTTCGTACGCTCACGTCAGATTGAATGTGTGGCAAGACAACGCGAGAAAAACAACGGCTGAGTTGTGTGGCTTTGTCCCCACGTGTAGTTTGATATTGGGTGCTGACCCGGGAAAAGAAGACCCTGAACTTCCTGAAGGGGGTTGGAAAAGGAATGGGAAATTGTTATCTTAGTGGTAATGTAAGTAAGCCTGGAGACTCAGGCCTCCGCTGACAGTCGACTCTCCTTGGCCCTCAACTCCATCATTGCCTTATCCCGACAGTTATCAGTCGATGCGATACGGTACAGTTGATCCGCGGCGCTGACTTTTTGAAGTCTCAAGATACCCCCCTGAGGGGCAGTCGGCCGCTCTTTAGTCCCCCCCTGATAACGTTGCGCTTCTAGCTGCCACGAACGGGGACGCCGTCGCGGAGCAGAATCACCAACGACGCCACGGCCCACAAAGATGGACGACACGCAATTTACAGTAGCTGCATAACACTCACCACTCAGTGGCCTGCACTCAACGCCATACCAGCTGTTTCACCGTTGCTTCCGAACGGGACGGCTTACTTCGTACAGAAGCAGGTCGGTGCAGGGCGGCCGGGGTTGGTGATACGCCGTGATTATCACATGGCAGCGAAGGATGCCCACCAAAAAGAGGCATCTTGCGAGGGCTGGCCGTTGGCGACACTGGGCATCGCCGGCTGGGCGAAGCATCAGCCAATGTCATCGCCCAGTTTGCCAGTAAACCCAACAACTCCTTCAGGACCTCCACACCATCGAGGCATAGCTTTCTGCTCAGCGCGGCTGAAATGTCACCGTTTGTTTCTTGCTCACCGAGATCCCAGCCAAGAGTGCACTGGAGATCCCGGGCGCTCGTTCCCAAGAGTCAACCATCCCGCCATCCCGCGCTGCGGTTGGCCAATTCACGAGCTGCCCCCGATGCCTGCGCCTATCACCCTATTTTGGAGTGCAAGACATGGGCTTTACATTGGCTGAACTGCTCTACGAAGTATCAGCTCCGAATCCATCAGCCCTAGGGGCTGCTACCGTTTCTTGGTAATATTTGGGTTCATTTCGTCTTCCATTTCTTGTGTGCCTGTCGTAAACTTGTCATCATCGTTGCTTTCTTTGCTTCACTTTCACGTCGATCATTACCGCTATTTTCGTGTGTTATATTGTGGTTTCGCGCTGTCTGCCGAACGCTGTTCGGTCGCAATATATCCCCCTCCCTCTCCTGGCCCCGCCGATCCGCGCTACTGCAGCCTTTTCCCTCGAGCAATCTAGGCGCAGCCCTCCTTGTCGGTCGACGAGGCTGTGAAATTCTTCTCTCTAGGCGTCAGCTCACGCCGTGTATGATATATTAATCGAGCAGACACGATTATTTTCGATCCAGAGTTGTTGCGACCATCCTTCAAGTTTCACGGTATCATCACCCAGCGCAAAGTCGTGCCAGCTACGAGTTCGAAAGACCGCGTCACGACTCTGTCGACGGCGTTCGCGCAGCTCAGCTTTACACTGACCATCTTGGTTTGCCCTGCCTCCTCCAACACAAAGCGGCTACGCCGTGACTTGAAGTTGGTGCGAGGAGAGGAGAAGAATAGAAACGAACATGGCCGACGCTCATCATATCGACGTCGTCGCTGCCGATGAAAGCGAAGGAATAGCTAGCGACTCCGAGCAAGACTATCCAAGTCGAAGCACCACACCCCCAACTTTGGAAGAATTCGAGAGATGGCAGGCACATATCGGCTTGCAGAAGTTTGGTGAAGGTCTCAATGCAGCGGCGAAGGCTATCTTCCAAAATGATGGGCGATCACGATATTCGAAAGTCTATGTGTTGATGCTCAGCTGGGAAGATGTGACTTTACAGTCGCCAGGGTCCGAATTCATCAATTTGTTCAATGTTTTCAAGGACATTTATCACTTCGAGGTTGAATCTTGGACAATTCCATCCGAATCCAGCAAGTCCGCGACGAGTCAGAAGATATCAGACTTTGCCAGTTTGGGTGGCGATAGCGATGATGACTTGAAGATTTTATATTATGCCGGACAGACTCGACTGATAAGAAACAGAGAACTTGCTTGGACAAAGTTCGTTGACCATCTTTGTCCTACACACGTCACGGCAAGCAAGACTAACATGTATTACTAGTGGGCGCAAGAATGAAAACTCCAAGTACCCGATCATCCAATGGAGCGGCATCCAAAAGTCTTTGGAAATTGCACAGAGTGATGTTCTCATTCTCTTGGATTGTGGCTACGTGGGAACGACAAGCAGCAGCCAAGGCAATGGGGTCACTGAACTGATTGCAGCATCCACCCACGGGCTACCCACAAACAACGAACGCTACTCATTCACTCGGGAGCTCGGGATAGAACTTCGAGAACTGAGCAAGTTGCCATCTTTTTCGATTGGAACTCTCTACCAGAATATTTTCTGCCGCGTTCAAAGTCAGATGGGCGAGGAAGGACAAGAACAGGTCGCACCCGTCTATCTGCCGTTGACACAAGAGGACTCGAGGTTTCCTCGAAGTATTCGACTGTCCACTCATCAGCGAGGCACGCCGGGTCACTCCACTGGGGATGATCCTTCCGCGTCCAACGGAGCGTCCCTGTCTCCATCATTCCAATCCCCTTCTACAATTACCCCTGGAGAGTTGCCTCGCATAGCGTTTGCAATTCGTCTCTCAGAGGATTTCCAGGTTGGAGATCTCTCCTCCGATCTCTTCTTGGAATGGCTGAGGCGCATTCCGGCGTCGGTGGCAGAAGTAAAGATTGAGGCTGGTTTCCACAGCTATTCATCCCTCCTGATTGTCTCTGTCCCCATTTGCATGTCACTATACATGCCGAAAGATCCGGCAATCATCAGCCTGGGACCCATTACTTCGTTCAATCAAGTTTTGAACCTAGTCCCTAATTCCATGCCGAAGGACCTTCCCACACCAGCGCCCGACAACCATGCTTGGGATCATCCAAAGCAAGCTACGGATGGTATAAATGGATCACATAAGACTTCAGAGGTTCGATTCAGAAAGGAGGCCCAAGTGATCAATGCCAACGGTACCCATGAGACAAGACCGACCATGGATAGGGGATTATCTTCCCATTTCCGAGTTGATGGCAGTATTGATGAGTACCCATTCCCGAATGGTCTGCGTCATGCCCGTACAGTCCCCGTCAACAAGTCCCATGAAATTCCAGCTTTTGGTCCCCATACTACTGAGGCGAATGGCCCGCAATCAAAAGCGCACGCCAAGATCAGATCTTATACTGATGACCCGAGCATCAAAGAATTTCCTCGGATTTCAAAGCCAGTCGAGCTTCTCAGAAAAGAATACGACTGCGTCGTGATCGGGTCTGGATATGGAGGTGGTGTTGCCGCAAGCCGTATGGCAAGAGCAGGCCAATCCGTCTGTCTACTCGAGCGAGGTAAAGAACGATGGCCTGGGGAGTATCCAAGTGGATTTGTGGATGCAATGAAGCAATTCCACGTCTCTGGCGACTTTGCTCCAGGTTTCCTTCCAGGCGCCATGGTCGAAACGGGTGATCCCACCGGTCTTTACCATTACATCTGCGGCAAGGGCCAAAATGCATTTGTTGCCAATGGACTCGGAGGAACCAGCTTGCTGAATGCGAACGTGTTCTTGGAGGCAGATGACGGGACGATGAAATTGCCATGTTGGCCGGAAGAAATCCGCACAAACGGGCTGAAAGAGCTGGAAAAGTACTATAAACGTGCAGCTGACGTCCTTGAGCCCGAGGAATACCCGAAAGATTGGCCAGAACTGCCCAAGCTGTCTATGCTTGAGAGACAAGCTGAGGCGCTCGGCTGGGGTGAGAAGTTCAAGCGAGTACCTCAGACGACTCGATTCAAGGGTGGGCCGAATAGCACTGGTGTCGAGATGTATCCTTCAGCCTTGACTGGAATGGACTGCACGGGAGTCAATGATGGAAGCAAGTCCAGTACACTTGTCAACTATCTCTCAGATGCCTGGAACTGGGGTGCTGAGATGTTCTGCCAATGTGAGGTAAGATACATTAAGAAACATCCCGATAAGGATGTCGAGGGTTACCTAGTCTTTTTCGCATGGCACGGGAGTGCAAGAGAGGCTTTCCAAGACAATCTTTATGAAGACCTCATGTGGGTCCACGCGAAGAAGTGTGTCTTCCTCGGAGCCGGTAGTATTGGCACGACAGAGATTTTGTTGCGAAGCAAGAAGCTCGGTCTCAAAATGAGTGACAAGGTCGGTCTCGACATGAGCGGAAATGGTGACATCCTTGCTTTTGGATACAACACCGACACTGAGGTCAATGCCATCGGTCGCGAATATCCTTCTCCATACAAGCCAGTTGGGCCGACGATCACGGGCGTGATAGATTGCCGCGACCAAGATAATCCTCTAGATGGATTCGTCATCGAAGAAGGTGCTGTCCCCAAAGCTCTGGCTCCGTTGTTCCAAACAATGCTGGAAATTATGCCTGGCAACCAGATCCCAAAAGGCGAGACTTTGACGGGTAAAATTAAGCATATGCTCGCACAGCAAGGCAGTCGCTTCCTCGGACCGTATTTTTCCAAGGGTAGCATCGAGAAGACTCAGACATACTTGATCATGAGCCATGATTCCAATCAAGCAAGCTTGACTCTCAAAGATGATAATATTGTCTTGGAATTCCTCGGGGTTGGGCGGAGCGAACATGTCCAGTATCTCAACGATGTGTTGAAACGTGCAACCGAGGCAGTTGGTGGTACCTTCGTGAACAGTCCATTCTACGCAGCATTGGGCCAGCAAGAGATCACCGTTCACCCAATTGGGGGTGCTTGTATGAGTAGCGATGGTACAGGAGAGCAGGGTGTCACGAATCACATGGGAGAAGTTTTTACCGGCCAAGGCGAAGAGACGTACCATGGTCTCATCGTCACAGATGGAGCTGTCATCCCTACCGCCCTGGGCGTCAATCCTTTCGCGACTATCACAGCTCTTGCAGAGCGTTCAGTCGAGTATGCTGCCAAGTACAGAATCTTCCGTGAGATTGATATGAAGACGAAGAACGATGTCTTGGACCTCTTTGCTGAGCCTCATCAATACGTCCGAGGCATCCAAGTGCTTGAGCGAAGGAACACCAAGAGGATTAGTGAAGCCACTGAATTGGTCCGGGCCACAAGAGCCGCAAAGGCAAATGGATTTGGGTTCTCAGAAGTAATGTCAGGATATATCCATGTTGGCGATGGTCTGGAAGGCGACAAGATCGAGGATTACCAAACTGCGGCGAAAACCGCAAGAAGTCTCTGTGAGGAGGCAAGATTCTTCCTGAGCGTCAAAGCATGGGATACAGAAACCATCGTCAACCGTGCAGACCACAGTGCCATGCTCACAGGAACCTTCACCTGTGCGGGACTACCTGGCAGCCCGTTCATGGTACAGCGAGGCGATTTCCAACTCTTTAACGTGGATCAACGGGCGCCAGGTACACGCAATCTGACCTACGACTTCGACATGACCTCAACGGAAGGTATTGACTACCACTTCCACGGATACAAGGTCGTGGATTCGTCAGTGGCTCTCGGCCCGTGGCGATTCTGGACGGCAGCATCAACGCTCTACGTAACCATCACTGAAACCACTGGACAAAACCGTGTCATGGGACGGGGAATGCTGCATATCCGACCCTCAGATTTTCTCTCCGAGATCTTCACCCTCAAGCCGTCTGGTCGTAACCTCTGGGCAAAGATGTCTTCCACAATGAGCTTCATGGGTTTCTTCGCCCGCCAATCAGCAAACCTCTTCCTCGCCCCTTTCACCTGGCAGCAATACCCCGCCGTGACATACAACGGCTACATAAACGACACGTCTCCCGACCAAACGATCAAGATCATCGCGGTAGATGGTGTGCAAACCCTCCTCCATGTCTGGGAACCCCGCAACAGCACCATTGAAACTAAGAACCTGTTTATGATCCCCGGTGCCTCAGTTGACCAACAGATTTTCGCTCTTCCCACCATCGAAGTCAATGCCGTGAATTACTTCACCAGGGCCGGGTATCGAGTTTTCGTCAGCGTGCATCGGATCTGCCAGCTCATGGTCGCAGAAAACAACTGGACGACCTTCGATTCTCGCCTCGACATCAAAGCCTGCTACGAGTGGATCCGCAAAGCTCATGGCCCTGACCCAATCTACACCATCGCGCACTGCATGGGTTCCGTCGCCTATTCCTGCGGCTTACTCGACGGCACGATTCCAGCCAGCTGGGTGAAAGGAATCTCTTGCTCGCAGGTCTTTTGCAACCCCATTTGGGCGACGCTGAATATGGCCAAGGTGCTCGCGGGCCCGATCCCGTTCGATAAGCTGTATAACATGTTTGGCGGCTCCTGGTTCTCGTGTAGTTCGACGCGGGATGATAGCTATTTCCAGCAGCTGGTTAACCAGATCCTGCGCTTCTACCCCGATTCCAGGGAAGAAATCTGCAACAACGTATCCTGCCATCGGTGTTCGTTGATTTTTGGCCGGTATGTCCTCCCTCCCCCTTACCGCAACCCTCATCCACTCGCCCTCTTCTTTCCACATTTCTCCATCACAGTCAGGGACTTTTGTTGACGAGATTTTTAGGCTCTGGAACCACCGTAACCTAAACGAAGCAACGCACCGCCAAATCAACCGTTTCTTCGGCGGCGTCAACATGACGCTCTTGCATACACTAATGCAACAAGGCCACCGCGGCTTCGTCACCACCAACGGCCCACTCTTCTCCAACCTCGCCACCCCCGAAAACCTCCGGCGCCTCAAAGGCGTACCCATTATGCTCTTCTCGGGGTCCGAAAATAAAGTGCTCACCCCAGAAGCAACGGATAAAACATATACTATATTAAGAGATATGTTTGGAACGAATGGATATACGCGGAATGTGGTGAAGGGGTACGGACATCTGGATTGCTGGATGGGGAGGGAGAGTTATAAAGATGTGTTTCCGATGGTGAGGGAGGAGGTTGATAGGGTTTGTAGGGAGGAAGGGTATAAGTACACCGAGGTGGATTGGAGGAATGAGTGGGAGGGGTGGAAGGATATTCCGAAGTCTGGTGGGACGGACGGTGTTTAGGGGTTGCTGGGTTGTTGGGTAGGGATATATGCTGGGTTTGATAGGAGAATTTCATGGGATATATGGAAATATGCTGGGGACATGGGCGGCGGGTTATTCTTTTATTGGGGAAATAACAGTGGCGTTTCGGTGGTGGATCCTTCGGGAAAGGGTCGCTTACATTCTTTGTAATTTTCCGAATATTTAGATCGATGATATTTTCTCAGCAATCTATCTTCATTCAAGTTTATCATCTATGGGGAATACATATTCTTTGATCCAAATCGTGCCATCTATCTCTATAGGTCTAAGCACCATACTTCAACGCCTTCCACTCATTCTTCTTCTCACAACTCGCCTCAACCTTCAAACAAGTCAAACCCTCAAACTTCCTGCCTATAATCTGCAACCCAGTCGGCAAGAAAGCCTCCTTATCATCTTGAGCAGGCACAAATCCTACAGGGAGACTCAATCCCGGATGACCAGTGCTGTTGAAAGTCGCCGTATTATACGTCGCTCCAATAGTCCTAGACAACATCTTCAACGGGCCAAGTATCTTCCCTCCACTTCCCTCGATCTTCACAGGTGGGAAGACGATCGTCGGCATGACGAGAACATCGACGTCTCGAAACGCGAGCTCGTTCTCATCGTTGAGCTTGCAGAGGAGGTTGGTGCATCGTGCATGTAATGGACTTCCGAATTTCTCTCGCAAGAATAGGCCGCGGAGATAAATATTTTGACCGCCAGGACCGAGAGCATCGAACACCTCTTGCGAGAGCTGAGATCCAACGAGCTCGGCTCGATCTGGATAGAGAAGTTGTTTTCTTCCTGCTGGGTTGGAGAGAATTACTTGCGTTGCGCCGGCCATTGGGAGGGCAACCATCCAGATCATCCCGCTGTCGGTGCAGTGGAATCGAAATCTCTCTTATTTCTACTCCGAGTTCTCCTAACTTTGTGATCGCGGACCTTTAGATCTGTCACGGGGTCTTGGAACCCTTCTTTCAGCACACCGACTTTCATCCCCTTCAACGGCAAATCTCCGCCCCCTTCAATATGCTTCCGTGACTCTTGCCCAAACTTCACTTTTCCTTGTGGCTAGCTAAGGGGTTGACGATCATCGATTCCATCACTGCCAGCAATCACTTCTAGAAGTGTAACACATTCTTGGACTGTCCTAGCCATTGGTCCTGCATGATCGATTGTCGCTTCGAGGGATATGCATCCGGTGTATGGAACGAGACCCCATGTTGGCTTCAGTCCTACAACACCGCAATTAGCAGACGGGAGTCGGATCGAGCCACCTTGGTCTGCACCGATTGCCAAATCCACGGCACCGGAGGCGAGGAGTCGTCCTGAGCCGGAGGAGGATCCGCCAGTCGAGTAGGCATTCGCGTATGGATTGTGAACGGGGCCGGTGACAGAGGTGTCGCTGCAGAGAAAACAAAGCCAGTCGATGTTCAGGGTTTGGCATGGACATTGGTAATTGCTGTCACAACAAACCTCACAGCACCAAAGCAGTTGTTCTCACACGCTGCTTTGCCCTTGATTATCCCACCAGCATCCAACAACCTCGTAACCAGCGTAGCGTCAACCTTCTGGCCCAATCTCCAACCTTCCCGCCTGTCCCATTCGTACACTTCACACCCGCAACAGCAATATTGTCCTTAATAGCAATAGTCCTCCCTTCCAGCTCAGTGCTCTTCGGTTTCCTGCTCCGGACATCACACCTCCACGCCCGCCCACCATGATCTGCATCTGTGGGCCCAACGGGACGGGGTATATCTGTTCTTGGGTATAGGGAGAGGTCAACTGTGGGAGCGTAGTCTTCGAGGGTGAGGATCTCTTTCGCGCAGTGGTTGAGGCCGGAGAGGAGGGCAGACCAATCTTCGAGTTTGGAGGGAGGGATCGAGATACCGAAATGGGACGCGATGCTGGTGACTTCTTCTGTTGATACTATGGATTCTTGTCTGCAGATGAGATGTCAGTTCCAGTTCGGAATTCGATGAGGGAGGGAGAAAACGGACCGCGCTGCGACGAGAACACCGACAGACATCTTGGCAGGTTGGTGTTTGAAGATACTCCAGTGGAAGGTGTAGGAAGAGTGAAGTGTAATATATACATCTTTTCAAGGCTGAGGTATCTCCGTTATCAAGAATGGGGCACGCTCAAGCTTGCCCGCCGCGGCGCGTCGATAGATCGTCGACATGGTGTTTTCATGACTCGATCGCATTTGTGAAAATGCTAATTGTATGCCGACAGTATCAATGGTATCGAAGGAAGAATCGCGTATGCGCGAAGCAATCAATCGCTGGAGTTGTAAGCTGTCCGGGAGAAGGAGCGTTGCCGTCGTGATAAAGCAGCCCTCGGAACTCCGGGCACTGCCAAGGCTTTCTGACCACATCACTCCCCCAAGCGACCCCTATTCTCGGTTCTTCAAGATAATTATTGAAGACGCAGTCTCTATAAGATCTCTCAGGGTTTTCTCTTCAGCTTGTTCTTCTCTTGATGTTGTGCCAGCCTCTCAGCAAGACCTTGCTTGATCTGTGCATTTTTCTCCAGCACTTTCAAAGTCTCCCTTGCTTTTTCTGTTTTATCCGCCTTCGATCCCAACGTACCTGTATAACCCTTTACAGCTTTATCGATATAAAATCTCGCCTTGTTCCAGTCCCTCAAGTCAAAAAGACAGTTACCAAGTAATTGGTACGCGTCGAAGAGCCCCTGATCCGCATCCCCCAAGCATTCCTTATACACCGAGATTGCCTTCTTTGACGCCTCCAAGCCTTCATTGAATTTCTCCTGTCGGCGTAAACATACAGCGAGATGGTAGTAACACAGGCCCTTGTCTTTCCCTTTTCCGTATCCAGCTTCGTACATCTCAATTTGCTTCCGTTTGAATCCCTCAGCCTTAGCGTATTCCCTCCTAAATGAATGGCCGTCATACAGAATCTCAAGTGCGAACTCTTTTGTTTTCAAATCCCCAGGATGGTTGCTCTCAAGGGACCAAAGGTGCTCCACAACTTCGACAGCTTGTTCGATGCGTTTCCGCTTCAACGCTATCGCACATGCAAGTATGTTCTGTTTCGCGACCAATGGATATGAATTGTCGAAATCTTTAAGAGCGGCCAAATTCTCCTTGGAAACATCTCCAGCCTGATCATATTTCTCCATATTGTAGAGGAGCTGTGCATGCCTGTATCGTGCGTGGCAAGTATGAATTGACTTGCGTCCCAGCCGTTTTGCTCGTCGCCTAACAAGTTCTCCATTCCAGTCATCCGCTTCTGAAAGACGCTCTGAGAGTTCGGCAATCTCGGCCAGTTGAAGGACAGTGTTCATTGAATGGATGCTGAAACGACCTGTTGTCCGCTCGCGCTCTGGGAGATCCTCTAGTAAGCGTGCATAACTTTGCAGCAGTGCGACCTTCATCCATCCGGCCTTCTTCTCCTTGAACTGGTCAATTCTTTTCTTGGCTTCCTCGTAGTGTTCTTCGAGATTCTTTGCTCTGGCCCGAAGTTCCGAGTTCGCCTCCTTCCACTGCGGATGTGGTCGACACCACCAAAAAATATGCTTGCATCCAGGCGCCAAGACATCGTTGCCAGCTGGAACTCCTTCGCGAACAACTGTGTGATCGGTGTATGTCCTCTTCATGCCTTGAGCATGCATAACGGCGCAATGTTGAGACCCATTACCGCGATCAAAACAGATACCGAAATCCCACGGGTCATTTGGTGGTACACTTGTGTTGAGATATTTCTGTACTGACGTTTTCGACCTGAACACTTTCCAGGACATGTCCAGGCTGTCGAGAATCTTGAGCACACTGTCATCGTTCGTGCTCAAGGGACGGGAAGTCGAGCCGTCACCCGGTTCTGTTTTCGATTCAGATTGCGCAGGCGGGGAAATGATGTCATTCGTGGTTTCTCTGACTGACTCTTGACCTTGCTGAAATCTTCGAGCCATTCTGTGAACATCGCATCCAAAATCCGGGCCAAGAAGAAAAGCAGTAGTGGCATGGAAACTAGCGTCGTGGAGCAAATCTAGGTTCATGATCGGCTCGGGGACATCTTCATGTGCAGGCATCCGGGGACTTAGAATGGGTGGAGTGGAAGGCGATGCAGCTTCAACAAGTGTCTGTGAAGTGGACAGGCGACTATTGTACATAGATGCTGACCTTGGCGATGGTAAGGGGGAAGGACTCTGGGAAAGGCGCATGGGAAGCGTGAATACTGGTAAAGTCTTTGCTATTCTTGCCATCCGCTTCACGGTATACGAGTCTAGATATTGTGAGTAAAATCCCATAGATCGACGACGTGGAACATAACTACCTTTCGATTCTGGATTGAAATTGGCACTCTCCGGCGCGAGATGATCGCTATTTCCCATATTGTTCTCATCCTTCGCTTCTTTCCAATCGCTGCTGAGCAGTTGGTTCACCTCGCGCCCTTCCTCCTCATCCATCAAGGCGTCTTCTAGGTCCTCCTCCTGCCAGCTGCAATACCTGTCGATAATCCATGCTGGATCTAACTCACTCTCGTCCCACGCCTCAGCTCGGATATTAGGATAAGCAGCCTTAGAGCCCTCCCGATCAGATCCCTCATAAGCCTGCCAATTCTCATCCTCCAAGTCTTCAGAAAAGCGAGAGCGATTAACATTAACGTCGGGCTCCATCGCAGCGGCCGAACCTGAAGCTATAACAGAAGCAAGCCGCTGTCGAAGATATTCCACAACACGTTCGTCGCGGCCCTGAATGCCATTGTTGGGAGGTGGAGGTGCCTCCTCTTGGGGCAACACAATATTTTTATGGTCGGGCATCGTCTCATTCCAATCTCTTCGATAATTCGTGTTACTTTACGGCTCAACACCACAACAAAATCGCGAATCGTGTCATTAAGTAGAGAGGATCGGATGCTAGAATCGATGAGGACTGTACGTAGTGGGAGAATGTAATGAAAGGGATGAGGCGTTCGGATTGCGATAACGACGAGTCCGTGCTGGACAGGGGTAAATTTGATATCTGACCTATCGGTTCATTCTCAATCTTATCTGACACACTGCAAATTTGGTCCATCGAATGCCCCGCAGATCCGCATTTTCTTTGAATCGATATATTACATTCGTCACTTAATTGAAGCCCAAGTGACCTACTCATAATTTCGACAAACACCCCTCGGCTTTGGTAGCACCCTGGTGGCGACAGGACATTATCAAGCCAACGACTTGCAACCGATGAGCACACTGGAAATAAACATTGCTCCTTTGGTGCTACAGAATCTTCAACTAGTGGTGAGAGGAAATGAGTCGTAGCGGCTAGTAATCACCTTAAATTTGTCATGTGTTCCTAGAAAGAACATACCTAGCTCCGTATCGTGCAGGGGGCGGATGTTTGCGGAGAAAGGCGACTCCAGTACAGTAGTACAACGTACTATCCATCAACACGACAGGAGTCCAGATCACGTCGTGTTCCGTCATGGAGTAGGAGAATGGAATAAATAGAGGCACTGGATTACAGGAGGGTGATACAGGTCACGTGTGCTCTCCCCTCCCCGACGTCAGGCAATGATCTACGAGCTGTATTTCCAAAACGGTTATTCCCGACGGCCAAACTGCCTTGGTATGAACCCCTTTGAGTTAGCAGCAACATTGGTCACAGCTCCACCTTGGAATTGACACTCCCCAGTTTCCCCAGGCTGCTGCTCATTCGTCTCCATCCCGGGTGACGGTGATGCTGCAGGTTTCCTGCATTGAAAGAACCTCACCTTCGGTTTCAACTTTGCCGATACCAGCGGAATGGATTCGGCAGAAGGGTGTTATGGATATAAATGCCATCTTCAGCTGGAAAGCGTCCGAGCTCGAAATCTAGTCTCTTCTGCTCTCAGAAAACCAGGTGTCATCGTTTGACTTTTGCTTCTCAAGATGGAAACATACAGTTTCTACAATGTTTCGGTAAGCGTCCCCTTCTTGCCTCATGACACTAGACCTTGACGCCTCTGCAGGTAGTGCTCTTCGCCGCATTCGGCTCCGTCTTCACTGGTTACTCTCTTGCAATCATCGTCCAAATAGTTGAACAACCAACATGGTATGAATCCTTGCATCTAGAGCCCGATACTACGGCACCTGGATACAGCTAAACAACCATCATCAGAGCTTCCAATGACGTCTTCTTCGCACGTGGAACACTTGGATACCTTCTCGGCAGATGGGTTAGTGATAAACCAAGTCGAGTCAATGGCTTTAGGGTTGCTGCGACGGTTGGCCTTATTGGTGCGGCGGTTCAGTAACGTAAATCAATACACCATCGCCGCCGAGATATTCCCCTCCCATCCGCGTTCGCAAGGCTCCTCGTACTCGCTCGCGGCTTTCTTCCTCACAGATGTGCTGTGGGTCGACGCAGCTGCGACAGCTCAAGCGAAAATTGGTTGTGGCTGGAAATACTACCTCATCTTTCTCTATCTTGGCATTGTCCACCTCGTTTATTTGTGGTTCAAGATCCTAGAGGCATGTATATCTCATTCATGGGCAGGCATAGACTGATATGTAGTGTTTAGATGTAGGGTTTGGCTTGGAGGAAATCGATGAGTTATTTGGGAAGGAGTATATTGCAACTGCTACTAAGTCTAA
>Ga0302325_10013439_pt1 | contig 17461 bp, 12 predicted proteins | sample Palsa_T0_2_FD_201948 | JGI IMG/M metagenome (GOLD analysis project Ga0302325, IMG submission 201948) | Peat permafrost microbial communities from Stordalen Mire near Abisko, Sweden - Palsa_T0_2 | ecosystem: Environmental > Terrestrial > Soil > Palsa > Peat permafrost | place: Sweden: Abisko... | reverse complement strand
AAATGCTGAACTCATAACCCGAGGGTCGGCCGTTCAAATCCATCCCCCGCAACCAAAAAATCAAATTCGGGCTCCCAGGTGACCGAGCAGCTCCGAGCCCAATCCTACGGAGCCGAAACGTTGCGCTGCCGGGGAACGACGTTGATTAATGCGCGGAGGGCTTTGTTCACACTCTCAGCGCTTTTGAAAACGCGTGCAACATCCGGATCCAATAGCACCGCTACTCCTTGCCGACGAGTTCGTGCCGCAAAACGATTCGGTTTGGACTTGGAATAGTCAAACCTGTATTCTGTCCGCAGTTCATTCTTGTTCCTGCCTTCAGAGGTTTTCTTCATAGTCCTGTTGCTCTCTTTTGGTGGCCGTGCGAGCGCTGATGATGCGGACCACACATCGGTGGCCGATTCGGTGAACGATATTACCAAGAGCCGGTTCGCCGGGGAGTTGCCAATGATGATCTCGCGATGCTCGTCGATGGAGTGATCTTCGTCCGGAAAAATCCGAGCAAGCGGATCGGCGAAAACAAGGGCTGCCTCCGCGAAGCCGATGCCGTGTTTCTTTCGATTCGCTCGATCTTTGCGTTCGTTCCATTCGAAGACTGTAGGCATGTATGCCTACCTACAGCATACGAGACAGGAGCCCGTAGGGAGAGGTCATCGTTCTCAAGCCATCCGCCGCAGGTCGATTTGGAAGGGAATTGGCTACGCGTTTGGCGCGTTGCAAGCCCCCGCACCATCACATCTGCCCCATCAAGCCATACCTCTGGCATGGCGACGCGCCGTCCAGCAACCGCACCTTGCCGAAAGTGTAATCAGCCCATCGAAGCGATGTCACGCCCGCGTGGACACCGCTTTCGCGGTGAGGGCCGTAGCGGTCAGCGGTCGGCGTCACGCATCACTTATTTGGGCGTCCACACAGTTACACATATACTCTGGTCATGAAGAATATCACGCGTAGCGTAGACGAGAATGTCCTGGCTGCTGTCCGCCGCCATGCCGCCGAACGCAACACCACCGTTAACGCTCTGGTCCGCGAGTATTTGACCGGTCTCGCCGCGCACGAGGATCGGGCCAGGAGGGCCCGGGCCCGCCTGCGGCAGTTGAGCTCGCAATCCCGAGGGCGGCTCGGCAAGAAAACGTGGACCCGGGAGGACTTGCATGGCCGTTAAGGCGTTCTTCGACACCAACGTTCTCGTTTACGCGGCGGTAGGAGCGGGCAAAGACGCGCCCAAGCGAGAGCGCGCCATGGAGCTTGTCGAATCGATGGACTTCGGAACTTCGGCGCAAGTCTTACAGGAATTCTTTGTGACCGTGGTGAGGAGGGCGTCACGCCCGATCTCCGCCGCGCAAGGATTGGATTGGATCGAGCAGTGGACGGCCTGTACTCGGAAGACTTGAGTCACAGGCAGCGATATGGACGCGTGCGAGTCATAAACCCCTTCGCTTGATTAGTTAGATCAGCGAAATCGTTCTAAACGCTTCGCTCCCGGCGCTAGCGGCGACCTGCACATCCCCCCGCCCCACAACCTGCTGCGGGAATCGCAGCACCTCCCAGCTTTTCCATAACGCCATGCCCCAACTGTACGAGCGATAAGACAGGCCCTGTTCGGCACAGAACCTTTGCACCTCGATGCTGATTTGCGGATAGTGGACGTGGCTTATGTTCGGAAACAAATGATGCTCGATTTGGTACTCGAGACCCGAGCACAGGAACCTGCCGAGCCAACCCGTCCTGAAGCTCACCGTTCCAGCGGTCTGGGCCGAGAAAAAGTCCGAATCGTGCCGGGCTTCCTCGGTTGTTCGTTGCGCCTCGGCCGGAAAATGTCCAGGCGCCAGAATAGCGTACATGGCGTAGCCCAGCACAATGTTTCGCAGAAGATAGAACGCGGCAACCGCCGGCAGCGGCCAGAATAGCAGCGGCACGCCGATCCAGATGACGAAGTGCAGGACCATGGCGGCGAGGTCGATCCAGTGCGCGGGCTTTCGCGTTTTTGGATTTCGGAGCATTCGGATGAGGTGCGCCCACCCGCCCATCTGTATGCTGAAACAATTCAGCGCGAGCGCCAACGGGAACAGCCAGAATTGCAGGTGTTTGTAGTAGAAACGACGCCAACTGGAGCCGGAGTGAACCTCGTCCGCAGTGATCGCGAACCAGGGTAAGAGGTCGGCGTCCGTGTCCACTCCCACCACGTTCGGCGAGGGATGGTGCAGCACTACGTGCTTGTACCACCAGTACGTCGCCGAGAGGCCCAGGAACATCGGATATCCGAGATAGCTGAGAGCCTCGTTGATCCAGCGCTTATCGCTGGTGCCGTAGTGCGTGGAAGTGTGCGTATTGGTGCCTACGCCCATGCAGCCGAAGGACGAAATCAGGATAGCCAGAAGGCGCACAGCCGGGTTGTGGAAAGTCATGAAGATGGCGATACCCGCCACCGCAATAGCCGCGTGGATCAATAGTTCGAACACGATCCGGGACGTCGCCTTTTGGTCCCAGCCGCGGCGGGCGAATTCCACGCGCAACTGGGCAACTGCCTGGATGGTTGTCATTATGTAGGAGTGCAATTCAAGCCTAACCGGGATTGCGGGGCGGCTTTGTAACACTTGTGTAATTTCAGGTGGCGCGCCGGATTATGGCATGCCGATTCGACGAATCCAGATATTGCGGTAGCGGACCAGATTGGCGTGATCCTGCAGCTTCAACGAATCCTCGGCGGGCTGCGGAACGTATTTGGCAAGGGCCCGGTGCTGGGTGGGGCCCATCACTTCCCGGTGAAGCTGCACCAGCACGCCGTTATGGAACACGGTGAGATAAGCGGGCTTGGTCAGCTTTTCGCCCTGGAATCGAGGGGCTTCGAACACGATGTCGTACGTTTGCCACTCGCCGGGCTTGCGCGCGGCGTTTACCAGCGGAGGCCACTGGCCGTAAATGGCGGCGGCTTGGCCGTCGGCGTAGGTGCGGTTCTGATAGGAATCGAGCACCTGCACCTCGTAGCGGCCCTGGAGAAATACGCCGCTGTTCCCGCGTCCCTGGCTGGTTCCGGTCACCGCGGCGGGCGACGCCCACTCGACGTGCAGTTGGACGTCGCCGAATTTGTCCTTGGTGACGAGGTCGCCGGCGCCGGGCGCCACCTCTACATAGCCGTTTTCGATCTTCCACGCGGGCGATTGCCACATCGACAGATCTTTTCCGTCGAACAACACGATCGCATCCGACGGCGCCCCGCCCGGGTAGTCAGAGGGCGTCACAACCGGCGGAATCGGCCGCGCGGGGTCGTGAACGCGATAAGGCAGGCCGGGGAGGATGGGCGTATCGGTGTAGCCGAAATCGTGGTTCGGAGTCTGGGCGCAGGCGGTAACGGTCAAAAGTAAGATCATTTTGTGCATGACGGCGACGAGTATATCGCACTGGTTAGATGTACACTGGCTGATTGCCGGGACCGTTCGCGAGTCGCGCAAGGAGGAGACGATCATGAGTTCTTTTGAGGATCGCGTAGCCGAGGCCAATACTTGGATGTCCAGTGCCCGCTTCAACGGGATCGTGCGTTTGTACTCAGCTCGCCAGGTGGTGGAACAGCAAGGAACCATCGGCGCGGAGTATCCGGTGGCGCGGAAAGCGGCGGAAGCTTTCTACGCGCGCCTGCGGGAGTTGTACGGGGGCGGCAAGTCGATCACTACTTTCGGTCCCTATTCGCCCGGGCAAGCGGTTACCATCAAGCGTTTGGGAATCGAAGGCATCTATCTGGGCGGTTGGGCGACGTCGGCGAAGGGCGGCGTCACCGAAGATCCCGGGGCGGACCTGGCCAGCTATCCTTTGAGCCAGGTACCGGAAGAAGGCGCCGCCATCGTTCGCGCTCTGCTGACCGCGGATAAGAACCAGGTTTTCGCTCGCTCCCGGATGACCGCGGAACAACGCACCGCGACCGCTGAAATCGACTTTCGGCCGTTCATCATTGCCGACGCCGACACGGGGCACGGCGGCGATGCGCACGTGCGGAACCTGATTCGACGATTCGTCGAAGCGGGAGTGCCCGGCTACCACATCGAGGATCAGAAACCAGGAGTAAAGAAGTGCGGTCACCAAGGCGGCAAGGTGCTGGTAGCGGAAAGCGAGCAGATTCAAAGGCTGAGCGCGGCACGCTTCCAACTCGATGTCATGCGGGTTCCGGGCATTATTGTGGCGCGCACCGACGCCGAGGCCGCGAGCCTGCTGGATAGTTGCGCGGACGAGCGGGACCAGCCGTTTATTCTTGGGGCGGCCAACGTCGACGTGCCCAGCTACAAGGCCAGTTTCCTGGCCATCCTCACGAAACTGTCCGAGCTCGGGATCGGCGAGATCAAGGGTCACCTGATGTTCGCCGCGTCTCCGTCGGAACAGGAAGCCGCCAGGGCGTGGCTCGAAAGGGCGGGCGTCACGGCGGTAGTGGAGAAGAACGCGAAGGCTTTTCGAGACGGCAAGGACACATCGGTCGACGCCCTGCTCGACAAGGTGATCACCGAGTTCCTGCAAGTGTGGCAGACCGCGGCGGATTTGAAGACCTATCGCCAAGCGGTTGCCGACGTGATCGAGTTTCGTTCGAGCCAAGGCGAACTGGTGGAGATGAAGGTGGAAGAATGGTTGGCATTCTCCAAACGAGCCTCTTGGTATTCGGCGAGGAATCGTGCCAAGTCGATGGGAATCAGCATCGCCTGGGACGCGGAACTCGCCAAGACACCGGACGGCTACTACCAGGTGCAAGGAGGCTTGGATTACGCGATCGCGAAGTCGCTCGGGGCCGCGCCGTTTTCCGACATTTTGTGGATGGAAACGGCCACGGCGGACCTGGGGGAGGCGAGAGAGTTCGCCGGAGCGATTCATGCCGAGTTCCCCGACAAAATGCTGGCTTATAATTTGTCGCCTTCGTTCAACTGGGACACCACCGGTATGAGCGACGACCAGATGAAGCGCTTCCCCGAGGAGCTGGGCAAGCTGGGGTTCGTCTTCAATTTCATTACCTATGGCGGGCATCAGATCGACGGGCTGGCGGCGGAGGAGTTCGCCACCGCGCTCAAGCAGGACGGGATGCTATCGCTGGCGCGCCTGCAGCGGGAATTCCGGCTGCTGGAATCGCCTTATCGCACGCCGCAGACGCTGGTCGGCGGTCCCCGCCTGGATGCGGCCCTGATGGCCTCGTCGGGCCGAACCGCCACCACCAAGGCGATGGGCAAAGGGTCCACCCAGCATCAACACCTGGTACAAACGGAAGTGCCGCCGCGCGTTTTGGAAGATTGGCTCAAATCGTGGGCGGAATTCCATAAGGTCGGCGGAACTCTGCGCGCGCAGCTGCGTCCAGTCGCGGCCGGATCGGAGTTCCTGGAGCTTAGCATCTGGAACGGGGCGCAAGAGAAAGTGGCCAATGTAGTATTCGCCGACGTTCAAGACCGGCGCGGCCACAAATTGCTCTCCATTCGCGATCAAAACACTTTCGATCTTTCGCTGCGGAAGAAGCGACTCATGACGCTGGCCCATCTTTTCCTGATTCATCGCTACAAAGTTGGATGGGTTCACTACCTCAGCCCCACCGAAGACAACGAACATCAGACTCAGAAGATGAAGGCGCTCGGCATCTTCAGCAATGTGAACAACGAGGCAGGGTTGATTATCGTCGCGGAGGTGAACACGCCGTTCATCAGCGAAGTGCTGAAATCCGACGGCGAGGGGCTGCGGCGATTGATCACCGGAGGGCAGGCCGTCACGCAGTCCGTCTGACAAAAAGGCCTAGCGCACTAAAGGGCGTAAGGGTACGCGGTCTACGCGCGGTTGGGCTTCGTCGTAGCGCTTAAAGCCAAACTGCGAGTCCGAGGAACGAACGGCGAAGATCGTGTGCAGCACGACGATGAGAAACATCAGGACGGCGATGATGCCTACCAGCGCGCAAAAGACCTCCAGGAATGGGAGCCCTGTCTGGAGCATGCTGTCCGCGGAAACCTGTCCCGGCGCGAACCAATTCATAGCCGTTCCTCCGCCGCGATGGCGATCATCGCATTGGGACCGAGCATACACCCAGCTAGAGACCGCGTCAAGCCCCTCCAAAAGCCCCTCCAAAAGTCGCTGTTATCGCGGTTGTATGATATCTGTAGCTCCGGGTATCCAAATCCAAATACAAGGCAATTGACATGGCCGACATCAACAAAATGGACCGCACGTGGCTCTGCAGCGTGGTCTTCATGGACATCGTCAATTATTCATCGCAGTCGGTGGACACGCAGATGAAATGGAAGCAGAGATTCAATGGTTATCTGATGGAGGCGATCCAGAACGTGCCCGAGAGCGAACGCGTCATTCTCGACACCGGGGACGGCGCGGCGATTTGTTTCCTCGGCGCCCCGGAAGCGGCCATGTTCGCCGCGCTCCAACTCTGTAACTCCTTCGTTCAAGACGAGCGTCAGAATCAACCCGGATTGTGCGTGCGGCTGGGCATCAATCTCGGCCCGGTGAAACTGGTGAAGGACATCAACGGCGCTCTGAACGCGATCGGCGATGGAATCAACGCCGGGCAAAGGATCATGAGCTTTGCCTCGGAGAACAAGATCCTGGTTTCGCAATCCTTCTTCGAGGTGGTGAGCCGCCTTTCCGACGACTACAAGTTGATGTTTCATCTGAAGGGCATCGAAAAGGACAAGCACATCCGGGAGCATACTGTTTATCACCTGGCGCCGCCCGCCGCCCCGGAGAAGCACGAGCAAGTAGTCGCTAACGCCGAAGGGCAGGCGATGCCCACCATGCTGGTGCATACCGAAAGTGTCGCGGCTCCGGCTTATGTTGCGGCCCCCAGTGTTGCGGCTAGCTCCCCCGGTGTTGCGGCTGGTCCCGCACCCGCCGCGCCTCCGAACCGATCGATGGTGTTGCTGATCGGGGGCGTGGCGGCGCTGGTTGTGCTTGCGGCTGTGGCTGTTGGAGCGTGGCGCTTTTTGGGATCCGCGAGCGCGGCTAAGCAGAACTCGAACCCCGCGCCTGTTGTACAGACTCAAGCCAGCATCCCGACCCCGGCTCCCACTGCCAGCCCGGCGCCAGCCCCTGCCCCCGCGGCGCCCCCCGTAGCCCAGGCCACCCAGCTGACTCCTCCGCCGTTAGCGGCGCAAACGAAACCGGCAGCGCCAAAGGCCGCGCCGCGAACTGCGCAACCACCTCCGTCTCCAACTCGAGCCGCGCAGGTTGATCCAGCCAAGCTGCTCCAAGAGGGCTCGGCGCAATTGGCCGCTCATCCGGAGGCCGCTCGCGAATCGTTTCGGAGGGCCGCTGAAGCTGGTAATCCGCAGGCAGCGGTGCTACTGGGCACTTTGTACGCGCAAGGTCTGGGAGGGCCGCCTAGCGATTCCGACGCCGTCCGCATGTTCCGGCAGGCCGCGGATCTTGGTTATGCTCGCGGCATGTACTGGCTAGGCGTAATGTATGAACAGGGCCGGGGCGTTGCCGGCGGCACCGATAACCGGGCCGCGGCTCACTGGTACACGGAAGCGGCGAATCGTCGCAATGTCGAAGCGTCCTACCGGCTGGCGTTGATGTATGAAGAGGGCCGCGGCGTGACGAGAGATCTGAACGAAGCGAGACGGCTCTACACCCAGGCGGGAACGCCGGACGCGTTGATGCGCAAGTCGAAGCTTCCAGCGCAATAGCGGACCGGCCCCGGTAAAATTGCGTTGGTGTTAACGCTACTGTTCGCAACGACGATTTTCCTGAGCGCGTTCCTGCTCTTTCAGGTCCAGCCGCTGATCGCGAAATTCATCCTGCCCTGGTTTGGCGGTTCGGCTTCGGTATGGAGCGCGGCGCTGCTGTTCTTTCAACTTTTGCTGGTGGCTGGATACCTTTATGCGCATTGTTTGATCCGCTTACTTCGGCCACGCCGGCAACTTTGGCTCCATGGTTCCCTGCTGGCGGCAAGCCTCCTGACCCTTCCCATCATTCCGTCGGCCGTTTGGAAACCGGAGGCCGGCGGCGATCCGACCCTTCGTATTCTATTGCTCCTCACCGTAACGGTAGGCTTGCCGTACACGCTGCTTTCGGCGACTAGTCCCTTGCTGCAAGCCTGGTATCTGCGCGCGAACGCCGGATCGGTGCCCTATCGCCTGTTCTCGCTTTCGAACCTCGGCTCGATGCTGGCCTTGGTCAGCTATCCGTTCGTCGTTGAGCCGAGCCTTAGGTTGGGGACTCAAGCCAGAATTTGGTCAGCGATGTACGCCGTTTTCGCGGCTCTATGCGCGCTGACGGGCTGGAGGAGCCGCGAGAGCGCGAATTCCGCTCAGCCTTGGTCCATCAAGGACATTTCGCCGCCGAGCCCCGGCGCGCAGTTGCTTTGGATAGGACTGGCCGCGTGCGCCTCAACGCTTCTGCTCGCTGTTACCAGCCAGTTGACGCAAAACGTGGCTCCGATTCCTCTGCTCTGGGTAGCGCCGCTGGCGCTCTACCTCCTCAGCTTCATCCTCTGCTTTGGAAACGACCGGATCTACAATCGTATGATTTTCTTGCCGCTCCTGGCGGTCTCGCTGGCCGTCTTCGCATATAGCGACTATGTGTACGAGAAGAATATCAGCCTGAAAGTGCTGATCCCGGCTCTGTGCGGAGCCTTGTTCGTGTGTTGCATGGTATGCCACGGGGAACTCGCGCGCAGGAAACCGGACCCGCGATTTCTTACGCAGTTCTATTTGATGGTCTCGGTAGGCGGGGCGATCGGCGGATTGTTCGTTGCGCTGGCCGCACCGCGTCTCTTCAAGGATTATCTGGAGCTGCCCATCGCGGTTTCCGCGTGCGCGGCGCTGGTCACATGGATTTTATGGGGCGAAGCAGCCGGGAGGTCCGGTGCTCGATGGATTCGGATCGCGCTGGTCGCCGCAACGTGCGGCCTCATTGGATACCTGGGGTTCAACGAGGTAAGGAGAGAGCGCGGCTTCGTAGTCTCGGCGCGCAATTTCTATGGTACGTTGCACGTCCGCGACGATGCGGCCACCGAGGATCAGCCCGCACAACGCGAATTGATCCACGGAACGATCAGCCACGGCAGCGAGCTCACCGGTCCGAATTCCGGGCGAATCGCGACGGCCTACTATGGCGAGGCATCCGGAGTATCCCGCGCGATACGAGCACTGGATGAGACGGGGCCGCTGCGCATCGGCGTGGTCGGCTTGGGCGCGGGCGTTATCGCAACGCTTGCGCGCGCGGGCGATACGCTGCACTATTACGAGATCAATCCGCTGGTGGTGGATATCGCTAGTACGCAATTCGGATTTTTGCGCGCCTGTCCCGCCGAGAAGCGGATCTTCCTCGGCGACGGCCGGCTGATGCTGGAGCGCATGGCCGGCGAGCGGCTGGACGTACTCGCCGTCGACGCTTTCAACAGCGATTCGATTCCGGTTCACCTGCTCACCATCGAAGCCTTCCGCGTCTATCAGCGCCACTTGAAGCCGGAGGGTGTGCTGGCGATCGACATTGCGAATCGTTATCTGGACCTGAAGCCGGTAATCGCACGAGCGGCAAGTGAAATGGGCTGGAACGCCGTCGCGGTGGAGGACGACGGCAACGAGGAAGATTACTACTCGGCTTCGACGTGGGTTCTGCTAAGCCCGTCGGCAACGGTTTTCAAGCATGCCAGCTTTCGCGGCCCCAATATCAAGCCTGTCGCGAAAGAAGAGAAATTTCGCGCTTGGACCGACGACTATAGCAACCTGTTTCAGATCGTCAAGTAGTTTCGACGGCAACCGCGAGCGCCGGGCGTTGATAGCCTCCGAATGCGGTTTCGAGGTGCTGCGTCACGGCGAGCGCGACGTCCTCTCGCCAGGGCCGCGCCACCGCTTGCACTCCAATGGGCAGTCCCTCCGTGGAAGTTCCGCAGCGCACCACGGCGCCCGGCCAGCCGGTCAGATTATGAGCGGCGGTGTAGCTGAAACCCGGAAAAATATCTTCCCGGAAACAAGTTCCATGCTCGATGGCGGGCAGCGCGTTCACCGGCGAGAGAATCAAATCGTAGTTTCGGAGGAACGAGAGCATGGCGCTGCGATACATGTCCACTTGGGCCCACATCCCCTGAAGGAACGCCGCGGATCGGGGCTCGCGCGACATATTGAGCGCGCCGTCCAACAGGGCGTGGGTGCGCAAAGTTCCAACGTTAGCCAGCAGCATCCGCACGCTTTCCCCCGCGTCGGCGTTGGCGATACCAGTGAAGATCCCCAAGCATTGCTCGATGCCGGTGGGGATCGCTTGCTCGACGATCGCACCCGCGTCCGCGAGAGACTTAGCGGCCTCCATGACGGTGCGGGCGATGTCGGCGCGGGCGGGCATGATCCGGTTGTCGGTGTGAACCGCGACGCGCAGCCCTTTCACGCTGACGGCGCGCCAATCTCGCAAAGGGACGTCCTGAGCCGCGGAATCGATCCAGTCCGGACCTGAAATCAGCGGCAGCGCGACGGCGAGATCCTCCACTGTGCGCGCCATCGGTCCGGCCGCCGAGAAATGGCTGACCCAGCCGATCGACGGCGGGAAGTAACCTGTCATCGGCACGCGTCCGGTAGTCGGACGGATGCCCGCGATGCCGGAGAAATGGGAGGGCAGACGAATACTGCCTCCAAGGTCAGCGCCGATTTCGATGGGACTCATACCCGCCGCGATGGCCGCCGCGCCGCCCCCGCCGCTGCCGCCCGGCGTTCGAGAGAGGTTGTAAGGATTGTTGGTGCGGCCATGGAGCAGGTTGTCGGATTCGAACGCGAAAGAAAATTCGGGAAGATTGGTCATGCCGATCGGAATCGCTCCGGCGGCGCGCATGCGCGCGATCACGGTGGCGTCGCGCTCCGGAATATAAGACTTGCGTCCCAGCGTGCCGCCGGTGGAAGGCACGCCCGCGACTTCCCAGGCATCTTTCACCGTCATCGGGACGCCGTGGAAAGGCGGGAGGGAATCGCCGCGAGCCACCGCGTCATCGGCTTTGCGAGCCGCTTCGCGCGCCGTCTGCGCCAATACGTGCACCACCGCGTTGAGAGGCGGATTCGCGCGCTCAATCTGTTCGAGATGCGCCTCGATCACTTCCCGGCTGGACAAATCTTTGCGGCGAATTGCAGCCGCGAGCCACGTGGCGGATTGAAAGGTGAGATCGTTCATGGGTGCTCCTGTGACTTTGGTCATTGTATCGGGTCGAGCAGACTTCGAATGAGAACCGCCGGATGCACGGCCTCAACGCCGGCAAGATCCGCCACTTGATGCCGGCAAGAAGTCCCCGGCGCTACCAGCGCGTCGCCGTTCTGCATGGCCTTCGCCGCGGGCAGCAGGCGGCGGTTCGCGATCGTCGTCGAAACGTCGTAGTGCTTTTTCGAATAGCCGAAGGAGCCAGCCATGCCGCAGCATCCGGCGTCCAGATCGACAACGGTAACGGATGGGATGCGCGACAGCAGAGCGATGGAACTCTGGAGCAGTCCCATGGACTTTTGATGGCAGTGGCCGTGCAGCAGAATCCGCCGGGGACCGGCTCGCAACGGCAGGTCGAGCGAGGCCGCGAACTCGTCGAACAACAGGCTGGCTTCGGCCACTCGCCTAGCTCGCTCTTGCTCGACACCGCGCAATAGCAGCGGCGCATCATCCTTTACCGCCGAGAGGCAACTCGGCTCGCAGAACAGAATCTTCTCGCCGCGATTCGCGATCGGAAATAGCGCTTCCACCAGCGTTGCGGCGTGGCGCCGGGCCTGTTCGAGCAGGCCGTTCGAAATCAAAGGACGTCCGCAGCAGCCCGGCCGCACGACGTCGACGCGGCAGCGGGCGCGCTCCAGAATCTCGACCGCCGCGATTCCAATTTCGGGATCGAAGTGATTGGTGAAGGTATCGTTAAATAGAGTGACTGGAGTGCCTGCGTTGGAGGCGCGATTGCGCGATGCCAGCCAGTCGGCGAAGGTATTGCGTTTCCACGCGGGCAGAGTGCGCCGCCGGTCGATCCCGAGAAGCTTCTCATTCAACCCCCGGCCGAGCTCGCTTCCGGCCATCCAGTTCGACAGCGGAGCGAAACGGCTTCCCCAGCGGGACAACCGGCTAATATGCCCAAGCGCGCGAGCACGCAACGGCGTGCCATGGCGTTTCCAATAGTCGGCCAGGAATTCGCTTTTGAGAGTGGCGACATCCACATTGACCGGACATTCCGCTTTGCAGGCGCGGCACTCAAGGCACAAATCCAGGACGTCATAAACGCCTTCATCGCCGAGCCCGGGCTCATCCAACTGGCCCGAGATCGCCATTCGAAGCGCGTTCGCGCGGCCGCGAGTGGTGTCGGATTCGTCGAGCGTCGCCATGTAGGAGGGGCACATGGTTCCCGACAGTTTCTTTCGGCAAGCCCCGACGCCGCTGCACATTTCGATGGCGCCCGCCACGCCGCCGTATTCCGAGAAATCGAACCAGGAGGTTGGATTTCGCGCTTGATAGCCCGCGCCGAAGCGGAGGGTCGAGGTCAAGGGCGGCGAGTCGACGATCTTGCCCGGGTTCAAGATGCCATGCGGATCGAAGGCGCGCTTGATTTCGCGAAACGCTTCGTACAGCGTGTCGCCAAAGAGCTTGCGCATGAACGGGCTTCGCACCAGGCCGTCGCCGTGCTCGCCGGAAAGCGCGCCGCCGTACTCGACCACCAAATCCGAAACGGCTTCGGCGATGCTCGCGAACTTGCGAACGCCATCCTCGCTCTTGAGGTTGATGACCGGGCGCACGTGGAGACAGCCGACGGAAGCGTGCGCGTAAACGCCCGCGGTAGTTTGGTGGCTTCGGATGATCGCCATGAAACGGCCGATGAACGCGCTCAGCTTCTCCGGCGCGACCGCCGTGTCCTCGACGAACGAAATGGACTTGGCGTCCTGCTTCATCGCCATCGAAAGTCCCAACGCCGCTTCCCGCAGACTCCAGATGCGAGCCTGCGCGGCCGGATCGTTCTCGGAATGGTAGTAGTAGCCCAGATTGTTCGATCGAAGATCCTGCTCGAGAGCCTGGAGACGCGGCGGCAGGTCGTCCTTGCGATCGGCGTAAAACTCGACGCACAGAGTCGCGGCCGGGTCGCCTTGGATGATGGCGGCATGAATCCGGCTGAGCGCCAGGTTTTGGCGGGTGTTGTCGAGGATGGATTTGTCCATCACCTCGATGGCGGAGGGGTTGTGCTTGAGGATCGCCGGAGCGGCCGAGAGCGACTCGAGCAAATCATGAAACCCGATGACCATGACGGCTTTCGCCTTCGGCAGAGGGACCAGGCCTAACTTCGCCTCGAGCACCACGCCGAGCGTGCCTTCCGAGCCGACCATGATCTTGGCGAGATTCACAGGCGCCGCGGGGTCGGTGAACTGGTCGAGATTGTAGCCGCCCACTCGCCGCAGAACCTTGGGATAGCGGCGTTCGATTTCGCCCGAAAGTTCGCGCGCCAAGTGCAGTACGGCCCGATAGCACGCCGCTTCAAGCGTGTCGCCGCGGGGGGTCGCATCGCGCGGGATATCGCGAAAATGCGCGATGCTCGCGTCCGAAAGAACCACCACCTGTTCGATCACGTGGTCGATGGTCTTTCCGTACAGAACGCTGCGCGCGCCGGAGGAGTTGTTGGCCATCATGCCACCGATGGTGGCGCGGCTGGCGGTGGAGATGTCGGGGGCGAAGCGCAGGCCGAGCGGGGCGAGTTGCGCGTTAAGCTGGTCGAGCACGACGCCCGGTTCGACGCGCGCCCAGCGCTCCTCGGCGTTGATTTCGAGCACGCGATTGTAGTATTTCGACGTGTCCACCTGGATTCCCTCGCCGATCGCCTGGCCGGCCTGCGACGTGCCGCCGCCGCGCATCGTCAAGGGACAACGGAAGCGATTACAAATCTCGACTGTTCGGATAATATCCTGACGGCTCTTGGGAATCACGACGCCGAGCGGGCGGATTTGGTACACGCTCGCGTCGGTGGAATACAACGCGCGCGAGATTGCGTCGAAACGAATCTCGCCTTCGAGCGAGCGTTCCAGCTCCATGCGGAGGGCGTTCGCATCCACCAGACTCGCATCCGCCTTGGGAACCGGCGTGCCGGTTGTGAGATGCACCAGATTCAAACTTCAACTATGCCACTTCCGGCGGATTGCCGATAGAGGAGCGACGTGGCAGCGAACCCGCATGCCGCGGCGAATGTCATCCAATAAGCGGGCGCAGCCTGGTCGCCGGTGGCATGAATCAGCCAGGTGGAGATGAGGGGCGTCAAACCGCCGAACAAGGCCGTCGCCAGGCTATAGGCGAGCGAGAAACCGACGACTCTCACGTTGGCGGGCATCACCTCCGTGAGCGCGGCTACCATAGCCCCGTTGTACATGCCGAAGAGAAACGAAAACCAAAGCAAGACTACCAGCATCCTCGGAAAGCTGGGCGCCGATACCAGCCACGATAGCGCGGGATAAACGGTGACGATCGCCAGCGCGGTACTCGCCAGCAGTATAGGGCGCCGGCCGATCCGATCCGACAGCGCGCCTCCCACGGGCAGCCATGCGAAGTTGGACACTCCAACGAAGAAGGTAACTGTCAGGCTGTCGGCCACGCTCAACTTGAGCACGGTAGCGCCGAATGTCGGCGCATAGACGGTGATGAGATAGAACGTGGTGGAGGTCATCGAGACCAGCAGCATGCCGGCGAAGACAACGTGCCAGCTCCGGATCATGGAGCGGAAGACTTCGCGCGTGCCGGGGTGTTTCGCCCGCGCCCGGAATTCCTCGGTCTCTGGGAGCGAGCGGCGGAGGATGAAGATGACCGGAACGATGAGGCAGCCGATCAGAAAGGGAATGCGCCAGCCCCAATCCGCGACTACCTGCGGCGGCATCCGCTGGTTGAGAGCGTAGCCGAGCGCGGACGCCAGCACGATGGCGACCTGCTGGCTCGCCGATTGCCAACTCGTATAAAAACCCTTGTGGCCCGGCGTGGCCATTTCCGACAGGTAGACCGAGACTCCGCCGAGTTCCGCGCCCGCCGAGAAGCCTTGCAGAAGCCGGCCGGCAAGAACCAGCAAAGGGGCAGCGAGGCCGATGGTCTTGTAACCCGGCACGCCGGCGATGAGGACGGTGCCGCCGGCCATGACGGATAGCGTGACGATCAATCCCTGGCGGCGCCCGGCTTGATCGATATAGGTGCCCAGCACGATCGCTCCCAGCGGCCGCATCAAGAATCCCGCGCCGAAGACCGCGAACGTCAGCATGAGCGAGGCGAACTCACTGCTGGATGGAAAGAAAGTCTTGGAGATCGCGTTCGCGTAGAAACCGAACAGGAAGAAATCGAACTGTTCGAGGAAGTTCCCGCTGGTGACGCGGAGGACGGTTCGGAGCTTCGACTCCACGGATGGCATGGAATCGACCATCTTAGCGGGATGCGCGGATGTGCTACTCTCGCGAACGTCGGGTCACGGGAGGTTGCCGATTTATGACGTCCGCTTTCAAGGCCTTGTTCGTGCTCGGATCGCTTGCCGTGCCGGCGTTTGCGCAGCGTCAGGATACTCCGCCACCCAAAGCGCCCACCGACGTTCAACCGGGCAGCATCGACTACGAGGACGTTCAGTATCCATATCCGGTGTCGTACCTTCCGCTGACGATGTACGGGCAGGATGTACGTATGGCCTACATGGACGTTCCGCCATCCGGGACTCCGAACGGGCGCACGGTGGTCCTGTTCCACGGGATGAACTGGGGCGGATTCTATTTCGGCGGCCCGATCGACCTGCTGCGCAAGGAGGGCTTCCGAGTGGTGGTGCCGGACCAGATCGGCTGGGGCCGTTCGTCGAAGCCGGTCATGCCCTATAACTTTCACGACATGGCGCTGAACACCCACAAACTGCTGGAGTCGCTGGGTGTCGCGAAAGCGATCATTTTCGGGCATTCCATGGGCGGGATGTTGGCGGCGCGCTTCGCGGCCTCGTATCCGGACATGACCGAACGCGCGGTGCTGTGCAATCCGATCGGCGTTACGGACGAACGCTGGAGCGAACATTGGGAAAACGCCGAGCAAGCGTACAAACGAACGATGGCGATGACGCACGATCAGCTATACCAGGCGTTCGAAGCGAACATCCGATGGTATTTCCCCAACGCGTGGAAGCCGGAATACGAGAAGTACCCGCGCATGCTCTACGCGCGGACGCTGGGCGGCGATTGGCCGCGGCTCGCCATGGTCCGCTCCATCTATCAGCAGATCACCTATCTGGACCCGGTGGTGTACGATTGGCCGCACATTCGAGCCAAGACGCTGGTGCTGTGCGGTGAAATGGACGGCCCGAATTATCCGAAGCAGGCGAAGCATATCGCCGAGACGATACCGAACGGCGAGTTGGTTCTGATTCCGAACGTCGGGCATGTCCCGTTTTTCCAAGCGCCGGATATCTTCAATCGGGAATTGCTCAAGTTCCTGAAGGCGGATGCAACGTCCGCGACCGCGGGAAGCGCCCGTTAGTACTATAATTCGAAGACTCTCCACGAGCGAGGTCACGAATGAAGACTATGAACCGTCTTTGGGTGCCGGCCCTGTCGCTGGCGATTGGGATCGGGTGCGCGACATCCTCCGTTTGGGCGCAGCCATCCGGGCAGCCTTCCACTCAGAACGGAGAATGGCCCACCTACGCGGGCGATCTCAAAGGCACTCGCTACTCGCCGCTCGATCAGATCAACGCGTCCAACTTCAACAAGCTCGAAGTCGCGTGGCGCTTCAAGACCGATAACCTCGGCGCGCGCCCCGAATACAAGTTGGAAGGCACGCCGCTGATGGTCAGGGGCGTGATTTACACGACGGGGGGCACGCGGCGGTCGGTGATCGCGCTGGATGCCAAGACTGGCGAATTGATTTGGGCGCACAGCATGCGGGAAGGGGCGCGCGGCGCTGCGGCGCCAAGGCAATTGTCGGGGCGCGGGCTGGCCTATTGGACGGACGGCAAGGGCGACGACCGCGTGATCTACATAACCACCGGTTATCGGCTGGCGGAGCTGAATGCTCGGAACGGCGCGTTGATCAACTCGTTCGCGCAAGACGGCATTTTGGATCTGAAAGTGGGCGTGGTGAAGGGCGCCGGGCAGCAGATCGATCTCGAAACCGGAGAGATCGGCGTGCATTCGACTCCCATCGTCGTGAAGGACGTGGTGATCGTGGGGTCGGCCATGAAAGAGGGCATGACCATCACCACGCACAACAATACCAAGGGCCTGGTGCGCGCCTTCGACGTTCGGACCGGAAAGAAAATCTGGCAGTTCAATACCATCCCCAAGCCCGGCGAATTCGGCAACGAAACTTGGGAGAACAATTCGTGGGCGGATAACGGCAACACCGGCGTCTGGACGCAGATCACGGTGGATGAAGAACTGGGGCTGGTCTATTTGCCTGTGGAATCGCCGTCGTCGGATTATTATGGCGGCCATCGGCCCGGCAACAACTTGTTCGGCGAGAGCCTGGTGTGCGTGGATTTGAAAACCGGGCAACGCAAGTGGCATTT
>Ga0302325_10013435_pt1 | contig 17465 bp, 17 predicted proteins | sample Palsa_T0_2_FD_201948 | JGI IMG/M metagenome (GOLD analysis project Ga0302325, IMG submission 201948) | Peat permafrost microbial communities from Stordalen Mire near Abisko, Sweden - Palsa_T0_2 | ecosystem: Environmental > Terrestrial > Soil > Palsa > Peat permafrost | place: Sweden: Abisko... | reverse complement strand
CTGAAAGGTTCCGCCGCGCATGAAGCCAACCAAATCCTGGGCCGCACAGGGCAAGCTTTTTGGCAAGCCGAATCCTATGATCACTGGGTCAGAGACGCCCGCGAGTTCGAGAAAATCGTGGCTTATATCGAAAACAATCCCGTCAAAGCCGGATTCGTGGCTCGCGCGGAGGACTACCGTTGGTCTAGCGCGGCAAAACCGGTCGCGCGCGACGGCAGGAGTGCCGTCGCGGCAGGCACGAGTGCCTGCGCCACGTCTAACGCCGGAGAGCTTCTTCATAAACCTCATGCGTGAGTCGCGCTGTGCGTGGCCATGAGAACTCGCCCGCCCGCCGCAACCCGCGCGCGCGCCACGGATCGGCCCGCTCGGGATGCGCCGCGATATCCAACATAGCCTGCACGAGTTCGGCGTGCGAGTCGGCTTCGAGAGCGGCGCCCGCCGCAACTTCCCCTATCCCCGGATCCCGCGAGGTGATGACGCAAGCCCCGCACTGCATGGCTTCCAGCACCGGCAGTCCGAAGCCCTCGTAGAACGACGGGTAGACGAACGCCAGCGTTCCCGCCAACAACTGCGCCAGCCGCTCATCAGATACCTCACCAATAATCTGCAACCCAGCTTCGGGCGAAAGTTGCGCGAAATCGGATCGGCGCCGCCCGGCCAGTACCAGATCCACGGTATGCAGGCGGCGCACTTCGCGCCAGGCGGCCAGCAGGCCTGCAATGTTCTTGCGCGGCTCCAGGGTCCCGGCATAGAGAAAGTAGGGCTTCACGGGGGGCGCCGCGGCACTATCTCTCGCGCTGCGCGGGCGAAAGCAGGCGGAGGCGGCGTGCGGGATGGCGCGGATACGGTCCGGATGAATCCGGAACCTCTCGATAGCCTGCTTCCGCACCGCTTCGCTGGGGGTCACGATCATAGTGGTCAGTCCCAATCCGATCAGCAGGGGCGTGCGTTTGCGTACCCTGTCTGCGTTAGAATGCCAAGCCGCATCCATCCACGGGGAAAGGTCGTGCAGCGTCATCACGCTTGGACGGCGCGCCAAATAGGGCACAGCAAAATCGGTGCCGTGGAACAATCCGGCTTCTAATCGCTGCAGTTCGCGGTCTAAACCCCACAGCCACCAGCGGCGCTCGGCCGGATTGCGGGGCCCGCCGCCGCGCCGCAGATTCAGAGGCGCCATGGGCGGCATGTCGAATTGCTGGTCGGAAACCAGAAAGAACTGGTCTTGCGGATAGCTCTCCGCCAGCGCTATGCTGAGTTCCTCCGTATAACGCCGCAGTCCCCCGCTGGAAAGCGTCAACGGGGTAGCGTCAATGGCCACGCGCATCGACCACCGTGCGCAGCTCGTCCCGCCGGTTTTCGTAATTACGCGCGTAGTAGCTGAGATACTCGCCGCTGCGCACGCGCGCCACCCAAGCCGTGTGGCGGCGGTACCAATCCACGGCGAGCGCCAGTCCTTCGTCGAACGCGACCCGCGGCGCCCACCCGGTTTCGCGCATAAGTTTTTCGCTGGAGAGCGCATACCGCCGATCGTGTCCCGGACGGTCCGTGACGTATTGGATCAGGCTGTCCGGTTTGCCGGTGGCCCGCAGGATGCGCCGCACGACTTCGAGGTTCGGCAAGGAGCAATTTCCGCCGATGTTGTAAATCTCCCCTTCCCGGCCGTGCTCCAAGACCGCGCGGATGCCGCGGCAATGATCTTCCACATAAAGCCAGTCGCGCACCTGCAGACCGTCGCCATAGACGGGCAGCGGCCGGTTTTCGAGCGCGTTGGTAATCATCAGCGGAATGAGTTTTTCCGGGAAGTGATACGGCCCGTAATTATTGGAGGCGCGCGTGACTAACACCGGCAATTTATAAGTGAGGAAGTAAGAGCGCGCCAGCAGGTCCGCGCCGGCTTTGGAAGCCGAGTACGGGCTGGCGGGATTCAGCGGGAAGTTTTCTTGGGCTTCGAGCGGCGGTTCCAGGCTGCCGTAAACCTCGTCTGTGGAGACTTGCAAGTAGCGCGCGATATGGTGGCTGCGGGCGGCCTCGAGCAAGGTGAACGTGCCGCGCAGGTTGGTTTCGAACACCGGGCTGGGCGCGAAAATGCTGCGGTCCACGTGCGACTCGGCGGCGAAATGCACGATGGCCTCCGGCTGCTCTTCGCCGAGAACGGCGTCCACCAGCGCCTCGTCGCAGACATCTCCGTGGACGAAGCGGTAACGCGGATCGTGCGCGATGGCCTCCAGATTCTCCAGGTTGCCCGCATAGGTGAGCTTGTCGAGATTGACCACGCGGACCGACGGATCTTCAGCCAGAGAAAGCCGGATGAACGCCGACCCGATGAAACCAGCGCCTCCGGTAACGAGGAGTTTGCTCATGCGCACCGTTACTTGTACTGCAGTTCCCAATCGTAGTGGATGGCCGGATGGTTGTAGGGAATGCGTCCTTCGTCTTTTGGATTGTAGAACCGGTCGGTGGTGTAGATCAACATGGCTGGCGCGCTGCCAATGACTTTGTAGCCGTGCCCGATTCCCGGCGGAATCAGGATCTGCCACGGCCGCAAGACGCCCGCGTAAATGGTATTCCGCGCGCCGAAAGTGCGGGAGCCCACACGCAGATCCACCAACGCCACCTGCAGCATTCCCATGGCAGGCGTCCAGCAGTCGGTCTGGTGCAGGTGATAGTGAAACGCCTTGATCGTACCGGGGTAATTGAAGGCAGTGGCGGTCTGCGTGCTTTCGGGCGGGAAGCCGGCCGCCAAGCCGCGGCCGATGCGCTGCACCTCCAGGAAATAGCCCCGATCGTCAGGCCAGAGCGCCAAGGGATCGATGCGCACGCCTTCGATCAGATCCGCGGCGGTGGGCGAACCAATCACCGATCCGATGCCTTTCGAGCACTCGGGATAGGCCAGTTCCAGCGAGCCGGATGAGGCGATAGGCTGCCGCTCACGCACCGGGGATCCCGTCATCGAGCGACTCCTTCAGCAGTGAGTTTGTCCGCCTCCACTTGCCGCCGCGCGGTCACCGATTGCGACACCAGATTCGCGGCCCGTAGCAGCGAGTCGAACGTGCCGGCATCGGTCCACCAGCCGTCCAGGAAATCGAACGTCATGAACCCTTCCTGGATGTAGGCATTGTTGACATCCGTGATTTCCAGTTCGCCGCGCTTGGACGGCACCAGCGTGCGGACCTTATCGAACACGGTGGCATCGTACATGTAGATGCCGGTGACGGCGTAGTTGGATTTGGGATCCCGCGGCTTCTCTTCTATATTGACGATACGATCGCCGGAGATCTCGGCCACGCCGAAGCGCTCGGCGTCGGTGACCTCCTTGAGCAGGATCTTGGCCCCTTGCGCCTGCTGGCGGAAATCGTCGGCGGCCTTGCGGATGCTGCCTTCGATCAGGTTGTCGCCCAGAATGACGCACAGTTTTTGGCCATCGGCGAAGTGCTCGGCCAAGGCCAGCGCATCGGCGATGCCGCCCTCGCCCTCCTGGTAGGTGTAATCGATGTGGGTGAGCCCGAACTGCTTGCCATTGGCCAGAAGCCGCAGAAAGTCGCCCGCATTCTTGCCGCCGGTGACGATCAGGATATCCCGGATGCCCGCATCGACCATGGTTTCGATGGGGTAATAGATCATCGGCTTCTCGTAAATCGGCAGCAGATGCTTGTTAGTGATCTTGGTCAGCGGAAAGAGCCGGCTTCCCGTGCCGCCCGCCAGAACGACGCCCTTCATAAGGTCTCATGATACAATACGGCGCGATGCAGTATTACAACTGGAACCTGCTGGAGGAGGAGCCGCTCAATCCGTTGCTCGGCCGCAAGACCATCCACGGGCAAACCGTCACCGTCGCCCGCATCCGGTTAGGGAAGGGCGCCGTGGTCCCCATGCACAGCCATGCCAACGAGCAAATCAGCATGCTGGAGAGTGGCGCGGTGCGCTTCCTGATTGGCGGCGAGGAACGCATTCTACAGGCGGGCGATGCCCTGGTCATTCCGCCGGATGTGCCGCATATGGTGGAAGCGCTCGAAGACTCGCTCGCGGTGGACCTGTTCTCGCCGCGGCGCGAAGACTGGATTCGCGGCGACGACGCCTACTTGCGGGGCTAGTGGGGCGTTTTGAACCCAATTGGAGGGCGGCCAATCTTGGCCGCAGCCGGCTTTTAGCCGGCTCTGGCCGCCTGAAAAGGCGACTGTGGGGCAGGATTGCCCGCCCCACTGGAACGATAATGGACCCGACGATTATGGCTTGGCCTGGCAGGATGGCTCTCCCGCCGCATCCAATGCCACGTTGAACTTGTCGCCGCACGCCTTACGCATCTCCTCTTGCGCGGCCTTGGCAGCTTCTTGCGCCCGCTCGGCCCGCGTGGCCGCCGCGATGGCTTCAGCCTGCGTCCGCCAAAACCTGGCACGCATCTCAGCCGTAATCTGCGGCAGCTTGGGAGATTGCTTCGCGGCCGGGGCTTGCGCGAAGGCAGCCGCCGCCAGTAACGTCAACGCGATTAAATGTGAGTACATAGTCCGTTTGTCCATTGTGTGCAAGTGGTCGAAGTCACGCCCGCGGTACCGGACGCGCTATAGCCGGCGGAGTCGATCGCTCCATAGCCCGAAGCTCCGGCGGTAACCTTTACCAGGCCAGCCGATTCCCGCTGAAATCCAACGTCGGCAGTTCCCGAGAACACGCTATTGACGTTGTGCCAGACCATCAGCGCGTCGCTCGAGAGGCTGACGGTCTCGGTGTCCAGCGATATCTTATAATTCGTTCCGTCCCCTGTAGCATAACCGCCGTCCCAGTTGATAAACGCGACATTCGATCCGGCGTTGTTCTGCCACAGAATCGAACCCGCGCCGTTAGCCGCCTGGCTCGAGCTGTTCTTGATGACGATTTGGGTGTTGCCGCTGGCCGCGTTATTGTAGATCGTTCCGCCAGCCGAGTTGAGCGTGGTGCCGCCGAACGCCACCGCCGTGAGCCACGCGGGGCTGGCATAGGTCTGAGTCGAAGACAAAGCATTGGTAACCTGCGCCGCGGTATAGTCTCCGGACACCGCCACAATTGCGCCAGTGCGCCCGAATACCGAACTTACCGCGCCGCTCCCGCCCGATATCGTGATTGGCTGCCATTGTGAATTTGCGGCGCTCCACGCAAGGCTCTGGCCATCGCTCGGAGCCGTACTCGCTACCGCGCGATTTTGAATTTTAGCCACCGTGTTCGCGCCGATACCTCCTGTAACGTCTCCCGCTAAGCTTGTAGCGAGGGCTGTGCCATTGATCTCCAGGCCGCCGGCATCCAGGATGCCGTAGCCGCCCGCACCATTGGTGACCTTCAGGACTCCGCCAGCAGCCTCCCGTGCAAGTCCCGTATCCGCCACTCCCGAAAAGGCGTTGTTAACACTGTGCCACACGATCACGGAGTCGCTAGATAACGTTTCAGTGCTGGTATCCACGCTGATCTTATAATTCGTTCCGTCGCCCTCGGCGTAGCCTCCGTCCCAGTTGATGAAAGACATCGTGGCGCCGGCGTTGTTTTGCCAGAGAATCGACCCGGCGCCGTTGGCAGCTTGGCTTGAACTGTTCTTGATGACGATCTGCGTGTTGCCGGTAGTTGCAGGGTTATAAATCGTGCCGCCCGTGGCGCTCAGCGTTACAGGCAGGCTGATGGGTTGCCACTTGCCCGCCGCGGCAGACCATCCCAGATACTGCTGGTCCGCGGGCGCGGTGATCGAAATTGGACGCCCCTGCACAGCAACAACCGTAGTGGCTAACCCCGTGTTGCCTACGTCGCCGGCTAGAGCGGGCATCTGTGCGGCCGCCAGAGTGCCTGCGATTCCGCCAAGGTTCGACCATAGGAGGTTGAGTGAGCCATCGGTAGTCGCTACTTGTCCAAATGCGCCGCTGCCGGTCCACAGATTAAACTGCCCGTTAAAGCCGGACGACGGAGCGCAGATCCCCATGTCATGGACGCCGTTCGCATCCGATAGGTGCAGGCATCCGGGTACGGTACTGCCGCTGTTGGCATAAACATCGCCTGTGGCTGTCAGTGCGCCGCCTGTCGTCATATTACCGGCAGTTGTCAGGGAGGCGAAATCGCCGATAAGCGTTGCATTGGCAATAATGCCGGTCGTCACCACATCGCCGGGAAGCGCCGAATCCGGCAGAGTGCCGGCAATCTGCGCAAAATTGTAATCACCCGCTTGTGCCGTAACAGTGCCCGTCCGGCCGAAGATAGAAGTGATCGATCCCCCGCCACCGCCGCCGCCGCCTTCGAGCGTCCACGTATTTGCCACCGTGCAGCCAAACAGGTTCTGGCCCGCCGTAGCATCGGTCGCGAAGTACTGCTCACCGACGGTACAGGTCGCAGGCTTGCTCGCCCCGATTCCGGCCTTGGCCGGCAGAGTGTGACCGCCGCCGCTGAAATCCACTGTGCCTGTCACTCCGGCGATCCCGCCCGTGCTCAGCGACATCAGGTTGCCGGTCGCGCTATCGATCTTCCAGCGGTTCACCAGGCTATTCCACGTAGAGCCGGAAGCCCCGCCCGGCACCGTCCCGAAGATCACGTTTCCGCCGTTCGCAGTGCCGGTTCCGGGCCCGCCGGCGATGATTTGATCCTGCCCCGCCACATTCGTGCCGCTGGCCCCGGAGCTGGAAACCAGGACTCCCGCGGGAGCCGCCGCGGTCACCATCCCGTTGCCCAGCCAAATCTGCTGGACGGGCGACGCATCGCTGCCAACTACCATCTCATAAGACCCGTACACGGTGGCATACGCGCCCAGGGCGATGGACTTGCTCGGAGTGCTGCTTTCCTGCGCCCCTAAGCTAAGGTCCGCGGTGGTATCGACATAAGCCGTGGTGGTATTGTCGCCAATCGTACTCACGTAGTACCATTGCCGAGGAGCTTGGTTGGCAGTGATAACCGTACAGAGCGTCGTAGGGCATACGACAGTCCGATAGATCCTGCGCGCGGAAGCCGCGAATGGTCCGCTGTAAGTCGGAATCCCGGCGATCGTCACTTCTTTGTGCGCTGAGTCGGTAAGCACCCCGAGGTAGCTGTTGTTTGATAGCGCCGTTTCCTGTCCGTTAAGGACATATGACACTTTGTACCAATACCAGCCAACGGAAAGATTGGCAGTCGCGCTGGTCGGCGTCAGGGTCACCCCCGCCGATGTGTTCGGATAATACATGTCGGCATACGCCCCGAGGCCCGTCAGGTAATGGCCGCTGGTGACGCCGAACATTGCGTTGAAGCCTGTGCCGGTGTTGTCATATCCAGTGGTGAGCGACCACAGCGTGTTCATCCCCATGCAGTCGTTTTCGTACCCGGTCACGTTCCAGGCGCACGAATCGATACCGAAACCGCTGTTGCGGTACCCTGTGGTGTTGATCCCCACGCTGTCTATCCCGAATGCGGCATTGTTATAACCGGTTGTGTTTTGGTATAACGCACGTAATCCGAATGCATAGTTATCATAACCGGTGGTATTGTTCCCCAAAGCGTTCTCGCCAACCGCTGTGTTGTAACTACCCGTCGTGTTCGCGACCATCGCCAAACTGCCCACCGCGACATTTTGCTGTCCCGTGGTGTTGGCTGTGAGCGCAAGCTGCCCGATACCTACGTTTTCATTGCCTGTGGTCAGGCCTGTCAATGCTTCGTATCCGACTCCGACGTTGAAGCTGGCAAGTCCAGCCGATCCGCCGGCAGGAGTCATCGTGCGGTTGCCGGCGCCATTACCAAGAAACACATTGTGGCCCGTAGCAGTCGGATCGTGATAAGTGCTCAGCGTGCCATCCGTAAACAAGAGAGTGTCGGTATTCCACATGGCGCTGTTGGCGCCGTTTGCCACTAATACGGTATTCGCCGCTGGAGTTCCTCCGGGATTGACGACGGCATTTCCCGAGGTCGGCGTAACGGGCGCCCACATGCTTCCGGCCGCGTTCCAGGTCAAAACCTGGCCGTTGGTTGGCGTGGTGCTTGCCACTGCGCGGCTCTGTAACCCCATAACTGTGGTTGCCAATCCGGAATTGCCGATATCTCCCGTCAACAGAGGCATCTGAGAGGCTGGCAGTCGAGCGCTTCCATCAAGCGGCGCGTATCCGCCCGCGGCGCCCTTGTTTGCCTGATTCTCGGGCGTGAAGCCCAGCGTGGCGGTAATGTCGGACGACACGGCAGCGCTGGGTGCGCCGGTTACAGTGGTAATCTTAAGGATCCCTGTCGGCAGGCTGGAGAGAGACACGCCGCCTAACTGGTTTGCATTGATCTGTCCGCCGGCAGTGTAGTTCAGAGTGCCGCTGATCGCCAGCGCATTGAAATTGTTTCCGGACCCCACTCCATTGAACGCGACACTGCCCACCGTGCCGCCTGTATCTCCGCACAAGAATCCGTGCGTCACCAGGCTGTAGTTCAGGTGGCTCCCGCCGAAGTCCGGGCAAGACGGGAGAGTGGTCCAGGTGCCGACCGCCGGAGCGGTCGTTAGTATCGTTTGGTCCGATGCGCTGTTACTGGGTACGCTGGTGCCGTTGATCGCTCCGATCGCCGGCAGATTCGCCGCGGGCACCAGCGCATTCGCGTCCAGCGGCGCATAGCCGCCCGCGGCGCCTTTATTCCCCATGTTCTCGGCAATATATCCGAGTTGGCCGACCGAGGTGGTGCAGGCGGGGGGCCAAGCTCCGGCGGCTTTTGGACCATATAGACAATCGCCGCTGGTATTGACATAGTAATCCCCATTTGCCCCAACCGTACTTAGCGGCGCGGTTGTACCATACCAAATAGTAGCGCCGGGCGGAATTCCCATGGGCGCCCCTCCGCCACCACCCACGATGATTTGCGCTGGCGCGGCGGTCGCGATCAAAGCACACACGAGTGCCGACAAAACGATGCTTCTCATATTGCAGTTAACCTCCCTAAATTCCTAACGAGCCGGACTACCGTTGGTAGAGCATGCCCGTTATCACCGCAGCGCCCGACACGCTGTCCACAGCGAACGCAGTGGGATTGAGCACATTGGAATCGCGCTCGTCTCCGACCACCACCGACTGGCCGGCCTGAAGCACCGCTATGACTCCCGCCCCGGTAGTCTTGTTCAGCCCTGTTAATCCGACAAAGACGGAATCGCTGGAGTTCGCGGTCTTGAAGGCCTGTATCAAAACCTTGTTGCAACGCAGAGGAAATCCGGACGGGGCCGGCACATTCGCCGTCAAAACCGTATCGCTTGCGGTAACAAAACCAAGAGGAATAATCTGTGCCACGTGAAGAGCTCCTTTTTCACTCACACTATAGCAGCCCGTTTTTTCCATTCGGGGATACCAGAGTGACTTTGCGGGGGCGGGATCGACGGATTCTGAGCGATGGCTTCCGCCTGCGCAAAGGGAGACAGAGTCGCTGTGGCAAGTGAAATGCCGGAAGGCTGGCGGCAGCCTAACTCTTTCTTGGAGCGTTAGTTAGTGAGCGTCGGGGAGGCCGCGGCCAGCAATCCCTATGGCAGGCGGCCATCCCTGTCAAGGCGCCCTGAAGAGCAGGTCTCCATACCCGCGGACCTGCTCTCTGAAAATTTTGGCGAGGCGTGTGACTGGCTGTTTGGGGCAGGCGGTTTCGCCCAATGTCACTTACGTTTCCCAAGACCTGGAATGCTGCATAATTCGTGGGGCAGCCCCCCTGGTCTGCGCGGGTCCCCCTGGACCCGCTCTTCGCCCGAAGAATCAGGTGCCTTGACGGTCGCGGCAAGCCGACGAGGGCGTCGGCCGCAATCCGGAGGACCGCCCCACAATCTAAGCAGGGTTGGCGGTTTCTCCTGCCTTCGCGGCCTACTGCACTGAATTCAAATACGCCACCAGGTCCGACATCTGCTGCGGATTGTTGAACCGCGGCCATGTCATCTTGGCTTGCCGCATGCGCGTGAACATCTGCGGCCCGTGCTTCCACAGCGCCGAGACGATCGTGATTTCCGAGTATCCCCGGCCTTGCCCCGGCAGCGGCGGCGCGCCGTGCTCCCCGCCCGCGTGGCAATCCGCGCAGCGCTTGGCAGCAAATACCTGCTTGCCGCGCGAAACGTCCCCCTTGGCATACACAAACTGCCGCATCCACAGGTAACTCAGTAGCTGGCGCATTTCGTCCTCGGAAAGCTGTGGCACTGGCTGAATCATCCGGGGCGCATGATTCCACATGTCCACCGCGATCTCGGTCAGCGCCAGATTATGCAGGCGGTCCTCCAGGGCCAGCTTGCCCACATGGCATTTCACGCAGCCCTTCGATTCGAAGATGGCTTGCCCGCCATCCCCGGAAGTAAACGAGAAGTGCACATCCACTCCGCGAGTCTCCGGCAGATTTCGTAGATAGGCCAGAATATCGCTCAAGTCCTGCGCCGTCAGTTCCTGCCACGCGATCTTCTTGCGCGCGAAGGCCTCCCGCATGCGGCTGCTGTGGTCCCACATCTGCTGCACCAGGACCATGGGCTGCCCCAACGATTCCCACTTGACCACCGGCGGCGCGCCCTCCGCCCGCGAATCCGTAATCCCGTGGCACTCCGCGCAGTGCCGGTCCGTGAACGCCTGTTTGCCGCGCGCGGCGTCGCCCGGCTTGTCGAAGAAGCGCGTCGAATACAAGTACGCGAACAGATCGGCCGCGTCCGACGGGCTCAATTTCGGCCGCTCGATCCCGGCCCCTTCCATGGCCGCCCACATTACCGGCGCATGGTTCCACATGGCGCTGGCCAATAGGGCGGGGGTAAAGCCGCGGTCCACCCGCGCGCTCAGATCCATGCCCATCTTGCCGCCCTTGCCATTCACGCTGTGGCACTGCACGCAGCGCTCGTTTTGAAACAGCGCGGCGCCTCGCTCGGAGTCGCCTGGGATCACGGGGGGCACAGCGGCCCTCGCGCTCCCAACCATCAAAACGCAAATGCACAACTCGCGCATGTTTCCTTTCAACTCTTACACTTCATTCTTCCTGAATCGCTCGATCAGACGATCGCATGCCCGCACCGTCAGCGCCATAAACGTCAGCGTGGGGTTCTGGCACGCCGACGACGGGTAACAGGCTCCGTCCATCACGAACAGATTCTTCACGTCGTGCGCCTGATTATAGGGGTCCAGAACAGACTTTTTCGGATCGGAGCCCATGCGCGCGGTGCCTGTCTCGTGGATCGCCATACCGGGCATCGCCAGATCCGCGCTGACTTTGATGTTCTTCGCGCCGGCCGCCTCCAGCATCTCGGCGGCGGAAGCGGCGGCGTCTTCCATCATAGCCTTCTCATTATCGCCATGTGTCATATGGATTCGCAGCGCCGGAATGCCCCAAACGTCCCGCATCTCCGAATCGATATCGCAATAATTATCGAAGCGCGGCAGCGATTCCCCGAACGCTCCCAGATCGATGCCGTACGATCCCGCCAGCACGGCTTTCTTGTAGCTTGCGCCGAATCCCTGCGCGCCGAAGTTGAAGCCGGCGCTGGCGCCGCCCTGAAATCCGTAGCCGCGAATAAAGCGCGGATGCCGCGGTCCGTTCGCAATATTGCGAAAGCGAATCACATAGATGCCATTGGCGCGGTGCGGCCCGCTCGGCGACGCGGGTGTGGCATCGAAGCCCGGTAAATCGCCCGCCGCGCCCCCGCCTACCGCGTGATCCATCAGGTAATGCCCCAACGCGCCGCTCGAATTGGCCAGCCCCTTGTCATACACGCGCGTGGATGAGTTCAACAGGATACGCGTGGATTCCAAGGCCTGCGCGCATAGAATCACGCTCCTGGCGCGCGTCTGGTACGTCTTGTGCGAGATCCGGTCGATATACGTCACGCCGGTGGCGCGGTTGTTGGCGCTATCCATATCCACGCTGCGCACCACAGCGTTCGTGATCAGCGTGCAATTCTTCGTCTTCAGCGCGTCCGCCACCGTGGTGAACGGGCTGCTGAAATACGAGAACGTCACGCAGCCGCGCTCGCAAGGCCCGCAATAGTGGCACGCGGCGCGCCCGTTGTGATTCTGCGTGAGTATGGCCGTGCGCCCGATGGTGACGGTGCGGCCGAACTGCGCCTGTACGCGCTCGCGCAACCGCACTTCGCCGCAGGTCATTTTCATGGGCGGCAGGAAATGGCTATCCGGCAGCGTGGGATTGCCTTCCGCCGCGCCGCTGATGCCTACGTAGCGCTCTACGATCTCGTAGTAAGGCTCCATGTCCTGGTACGAAAGGGGCCAGTCTTCGCCATAGCCATCGTGGCTGGCGGCCTTGAAATCCAGATCGCTCATGCGGTAGCTCTGGCGTCCCCATACCAGCGTGCGGCCGCCCACGATCCGCAGCCGTTGCCAGGTGAACGGCTTGTCCGCCGGAGTGCTGTAAGGGTTCTGCAGGTCGTCTACAAACCAGTCGTAGTTGTACTCCATGCAGGCGTAGCACTGCTTCTGCACGGGCCGCGTGCGCGCGATTTCCGGCGACATGTCGCGGTATTTCAGCTTGTACGCCGGCATGTGCTCGGTGAATTCCTTGGGCGAGATGTTGCGCCCCGCCTCCAGCAGCGCAACCTTGAGGCCGGCTTCCGCCAGCCGCTTGGCCGCCCAACCGCCGGTGGCGCCGGAGCCTACTACAATGGCGTCGTATGTTTCGGAAGCTTGTGCCGATTGCATCGTTAAAGGTATTATAGTTCCGCGGATGAATCGCCGGGATCTATTTCGTCAAGCCTTCTTGGGAGCGACTGCCGCGGCCTTGCCGGGTGGCGTAGCCGTGGCCCGCGAATTTCCGTCCGATCACGACGCCTCGAAGGAACTGGCGCGCGCCGATTGGAAGCCGCTGTTCCTGGACGATCACCAAAACCAGACGCTCGTCGTCTTTAGCGATATCCTGATCCCAGCCACCGATACACCGGGCGCAAAAGCGGCGTTGGTCAACCGCTTCGTCGATGCAGTGCTGGCCGTCGAAACACACGACACGCAGCGCAGTTTCCTGGACAGCCTTGCATACCTGGATGGGGAATCCTTCACGCGCTACCGCGCGGCGTTCGTATATCTCACGCCCGAGCAGCAGACGGAGCTGGTCACCTACATGGCCTACCCGCACACGCTCGAGACCTGGGACGAGAACGCGCCCGGCAGCTATCGCGGCCATGCGCATTTCGGCAATTTGAAAGACTGGATATCGAGGGTGTATTACAGTTCCCCGGTTGGCATGCAGGCGCTGGGTTATACGGGAGTGCCTAGCGGAGTTTTTGAAGGTTGCAAGTAACATGTCCGGGTGCGCATTGGCACGATCCCGAGGCCCAATACCTGGCGGAAAGGCTGTCATTGCCAGACTCCCGGCAGCCAACAATGGCATCCCAATGCTTGGTGGTCAGCCGTAAGAACGGGCCCCTCGTCTGGTTCCCTGGGCGCTACGGGCAGGCGGCAGCAATGTAGCCTCCGAAATTTGCTATCGCCTTCGCCTCCTCGGTGCCTGGCTGCCTGTTCCTGGTGTCGCGTCGGGCCGGGGCGGTAGAACTATGGTCGCCACGATCTAGCGGGTTCGCGGACGCGATATACTAACAGAGGGCGATCCGCGCATGAACGAAAACAACGTTTTTATTAGCTATGCTCGCGAAGATAAGCAATGGGCAGAATGGCTTGGAGAGCGGCTCGTAAAACATGGATTTCGAATCTGGACGGACGCCACGTCGGTTCCAATAGGGGAGTCCTTCATTGCCGAGCTCAACAGGACAATTGAAAAATCCGATGTAGTATCGGCACTCCTATCGCCCAACTATTTCCAGTCCACGTGGTGTCAGCAGGAAACCGCGGCTGCCGCTGCGAGTAAGGTACCGATCATTCCCGTGCTGGTTGAGCCTTGTGAGGTTCAGGGCTTTCTCCGGTATTACAACTGGGCGGACTTGACGTCTGACCAGGACAGTGGCGTACGTGCGGTCATTCAGGCTGTCGAACACTTGCGGACGCACCAGTCGGTATGAGCGATTTACCGGGAACGCCACGACGCGATATCGATCCAGCGGTCATTCAGGATCAGCTTGAAAAACTGACGGCCCAGGTTTCGCGCCTAATGGAGTCCCAGCAAGCAACCGAAAAAGCGCCACAACTGGCCAACCGGTACCCCAAGTGCTTTATCATTATGCCGTTTGGCATTCAGGACCTCGAAGATCTTTACAATGAGTTCATACTACCGGTGCTAGAAGCTGCAAGCTAGAATGTGCGCGCGGCGACGATATCTTCGGTTCAAATGTGGTGATGGAGGATGTAAAAGGCGGCGATCGCGCTTGCTGACTTAGTAATCGCCGATCTCAGCGGACAGAATCCCAACGTGTTTTACGAGGTTGGCATCGCGCACACGCTCGGAAAGCCAGTACTTCTACTTTCGCAGTCAATAGAGGACGTGCCGTTCGATCTCCGCCACCGTCGCATTCTTCCCTATGAGTACACACCCATTGGTTGCAAGAGGCTGGTCGCAAGGCTCCGGGAGCACGTTTTGGCGAAGCTCGGTCTCGAGTAACTGTGCCGCGATACCTTCGCACCACCTAAAGCTCCCAGACTTTGGGGAATCTCATCCCGCAAGCCCGTCTCCCCGGCCTAAGCAAGCTCGCGGGAGACTGGCACCGCCTTGCTGGCGTAAGTGAACAGCTTTGAGGCTACCCCCAAAACGCCACCCGCCGGTGGTCCTTCAAAATGCACCGGTCCATCACCACCACCAAACCCGCGCCCCTGGCCCTCTCCGCCGCGTCCTCGTGCACCACGCCCTCCTGCATCCAAACCGCCCGCGCGCCAATCCGAATGGCCGCCTCCACAATCTCCGGCACAAACTCCGCGCGCCGGAAAATATCGACGATATCCACGCGGTCCGGAATGCTGTCCAGATCGGGGTAGCATTTCTCGCCCAGCACCGCCTGTACGAATGGGTTCACCGGAATGATGCGGTATCCGTTGCGCTGCATGTACTCCGCCACGCCGTAGCTCGGCCGGAAGCGCTTGCTCGAAAGCCCCACCACCGCGATCGTGCGGCTGGTCTTCAGTAGCTCGGGTATGGTCATCGCGCCGCCCGCTTCGCGGCTGCCTTGCGGAACCGCTCGACTTCCTCCGCGGTCAGGTAGCGGAACTCGCCCGGCTTCAGCGGACCCAGTTCCAAAAACCCGATCTTCACCCGCTTCAGCTTCTCCACCAGCCGCCCGAAATGCTTGAACATCTCCCGGATTTGATTCTTGCGCCCCTCCGTCAGGCGCACTTCGTACCACGGGTTTTGCGCGCGATAGGTCAGCTTCAGACCCGCCGGCGCCGTCCGCCGTCCACCTAGCGGCACGCCCTCGCGGAACTGCTGCTCCTGCTCCGGAGTCAGCAAACCGGTGACTTTCACCAGGTACGTCTTCGGGATCTGCGTGGAAGCCGACGTGATGGCGTTGGCCAGTTCGCCATCGTTGGTCAGCAGCAGCAACCCCTCGCTGGCATAATCCAGACGCCCCACCGGATACACGCGCTCTTTGATCCCGCGCACCAGATCCATCACCGTGGGGCGGCCCTGCGGATCGGAAACGGTGGTCATCACGCCGTGCGGTTTATGCAGCGCGATCGAGATCAGGTGCTTGGGCGGACGCAGCAGCTTCCCGTCCACTTTGATGTGATCGCGATCCAGATCGGCCTTGCTGCCGAGTTCCGTGATGGCCGCCCCGTTCACCGTCACGCGGCCTTCCTGGATGATCTGTTCGGCCTTCCGGCGGGACGCGATCCCCGCCCGCGACAGGATTTTCTGGAGCCTTTCTTCGGGCATCAGCTCTGGTCTGCCGGCGGCTCAGGGGCCGCGGCGGCCTCAGGCGCGGGATCCGGCGCGTCTCCGGTATCTCCATCGAGGGCCATGCGCCGGATCTCCTCGAATTCCTTCAGCGAAGGCAGTTCGGTCAGGTCTTTCAGCCCGAACTGCACCAGGAAATCCTTGGTGGTCTTGTACAGGATGGGCTTGCCGATGACGTTCTTGCGGCCCGCCGCTGCGATGAGCTTGCGGTCGAGCAGCGTTTTCAATACTCCGGTGCCCTGCACGCCACGGATCTCCATAATTTCCGGCGCAGTCACGGGCTGCTTATAGGCGATCACGGCCAGCGTCTCCAGCGCCGGCAGCGACAACTTCAACGGCGGCTTCAAGCTCCTGACGAAATTGCGAACCGTCTCATGGTGCTCCGGCTTGGTGGTCATCTTGTAGCCGCCGGCCACCTCGCGCATGGTCACGCCATGTTCGGACTTGTCGTATTCCGCGACCAGATCGTCGAGCAGCGTCTGCACGCGCTCGCGAGGCTGGTTCAGAGCCGTGGCAATTTGCGCCAGCGAGAGAGGCTCCTCGGTGATATACACGATGGCCTCCAGCAGAGCCCTCAACTGCGAGCCTTCCGACGAAACCGCGCTAGGCGCCTCGATTCCCGCCAGCAAATCATCCGTGGCGATGGACTCGACGGTCTCGCCCTCCGCACTCTCCGCGTCTCCGTGTCCCCGTGTCTCCGTGTCCAGCAACTCTTCCATCACTACCTATATTCCCTCTCGATCGCAATCGCCGGCTCATCCGCCGCAAACACCGCATCGAACATCCGGTGTCTGCGCAGCACGATTTCGCCGAACAAATCTGTTTGCGCCACTACCACCGCCTGCTGCTTCACCACCTCCAGCACCGCCAGAAATAGCGTGATCATGGCCCTCCGGCTGCGCTGCTCCGCGAAAACCCGCATGATGTACACCGGCTCGTCCTCGCCCGCCTCCAGAAACAGCGATTTCAGGCGCAGAATCATCTGCGCCACGCTGATCTCCTCTTCGGACACCTCGTAAACCGGCCGGTTCTTGGCGCGCTCCACCAGTTCGCCGAACGCCTTCACCAAGTCGAAAAGCGTGATCGCCAGCCCCGGATCGCCGTCTTCGGAAGTAAACTGCGCAATCTGCGGATTCGACCAGACGTTCTCCTCGATCATGTGCTTCTGCTGCAGCATCTCCGCGGCATTCTTGAACTTCTCGTGCTCCAGCAGCTTCTCCACCAGCTCCTGGCGAGGGTCCTCTTCCGGGTTGTCCTGGGCCAGCGCCGGGTCGCGCGGCAGCAGCATGCGCGACTTGATGTGGATCAGCGTGGCCGCCATGTAGACGAATTCCGCCCCCAGATCGAAATCCAGCTCCCGCGCCTTCTCCATGTACGCCAGATACTGCGTGGTGATGGTGGCGATAGGGATATCCTTGATATCGATCTGCTGCTTGCGGATCAAATCCAGCAACAGATCGAGGGGTCCGTCATAGCGTTCCAGGTGGACGTTTAGGGGCGAAGACACCGTACTTCACGATATCACGGTTGAGGGGTCCGACCCGCCTCTTGGAACTGGCCCCTGCGGAACCAAGGGAGGCCTGCCTCTAAGCGCTGAAAGGGAGTGCGAAATCTCCCAAATAGGCCTGTTCACGCCGATTATACTCTGAATCCCTGCCTCAATCGAGCTGAATCCACCGGCGATTGTCCCTTACAGCAATGGGAGCAGAAGTAGTACGGGCGGCGGATCCGGATGGGACCGATTA